>JAEEGL013528691.1_pt1 | contig 10884 bp, 10 predicted proteins | sample 9134231 | NCBI WGS metagenome assembly JAEEGL01 (sample SAMN16246548, study PRJNA631951) | gut metagenome | biome: gut microbiome; feature: rumen; material: fiber-attached | host: Bos | place: Iran: Karaj | collected 2018-10
TAATGCAAAAGCTCCATGTCCTTCTCCGACAGCTCTGCGGTCTGATAGTGATATGAGAAATTCATCCCACCATCCTCTGTGTGTGACACTGTCAGATACATTTTCTTTGTGGCGGCGCCGTTGGCAAACCACTTTGCGTGCATCGGTATATCCTTAAGAAAAGGATTGTCCATCTTCACCGGCATGGGCTGGTATGTGAGATAACAGCTCTCATATGTGGTATCATCCGGCGTGTTATAGCGCTTTTTGATCTCTTCATAAATGAGCGCCGGATCATAATTACTGTGCATATAGATGTGATTCTGAACGCTCTGGATTTCAAAAGCCGCAGCCAGGAAATCCGTATCCCGCTCTATCACAGTCCTGCATGGGAACATAATCGTGCGGCTTCCGCCAGAGGTCCACTCATCCTTAGTAGAACGTCGTGATATGAAATTCTGAATCGAAATATCCTCCTGTCCGCCATTTTGTTTTGACAGGTAAGTTCTCAGTCCCAGTAAAAGAAGATTTGTCATGGATATTCCATGATTCATACAAAAATCTATAAGTCTCTTTGACGGCTCAGGCTCAAGCTTATAGTCCTTTACGGCTACAAACAGTTGCTTTCTCTCTATATCAGCGGCGCGTAAATTCTTGTCGCCGTGCTTTTTCCTGGCTGCGTCAAGTACTGAAGTTCCCTGAATATCTGAATACAGCGGCTCACCAAGCGCATCAAGCTGTTCATCCCAAAACTTCTTATCTTTTTGAAAACGCTTCTCATTTGATGCTTTCTTTATATCCGACTGAAGTACTTCCTCAAAATCCGCCAGTTCTTCGGGATACTCCGCACCAAATCTGTAATGTGTATAAAGCGACATGATATCATTGGTCATCACCACCACTCCGCAGGAATCGATCAGTCTATGATCCATGTGAATGAAGAATCCGTTATACCCTTCAGGAAGCTTCATCATGAAGACCTCACACATCGGGATATCATCACCATCGAATGTCTGATACGCCCACTGCTGCATCGTCGCATCAGCTTCTTCCATCGTCATCCCTGACAGGTCCTTCAAGGGAATATCGCGTGTGTCCTTTTTTATCAGATACTGCTGAATCTCTCCCTCCGCATCCTGTTTCGTGAAGCGCACTCTCATGCAGCCATATCTCTCCATCTCAAGCTCGATGCATTTCTTCAGTAGTCCGAAATCAAGTTCAGCCTTCAGGGATGCCACTATGCTGAGTCCCGACACTTGCTGTGTCCCGTATTCCTTTATCCATCTGTAATGCATCTTCTGCGCCGCCGTAAGTGGGTATGTTTTTTTCATAACTCTCTCCTCGCTCCAACTTTTTATGAGTCAGAAAATATCACAGCTATCCCGCTTATTCCATACCTCTTCGGACTTAATGGACACATAGATAAAAAATGACCGGAAGATATCAAACAAATCTCTGTGATGTGTTTGATATCCTCCGGATTATGGAATGGGGAAGTCAATGGAGACGGTTATTTTTGACTTCGTCCCCATTGGCTTCCCCTTGACTAAAAAAGGTACTATATAATGTCAACTGTTCATGTGATATGGTCAATATAGGTAAAGAAAATTTGTAACAGAAAGGGAAATGCCATGAAAAATATTAGATTAGTTTTGATCGGAGAACTTCTGTTGTTCTTAGGAATATTTCTGCTTAATGTCTTCATAGGAAGCTGGGGGCTATCCTCTATCATTTGGTTTATTGACCTGCCTTCCTTGATGATAATTGCATTTGTTTTAATTCCCGGACTACTCATCATGGGTGCATGGAAAGATTTCATCAATGCATTTTCAGTTGGCATTAAGCAGTTTAGTCTGTTGCAGCTCAAAAACATAATTGAAGCTGTGGACGCAGCACAGAAACTCACCATATTTGGAGCTCTCTTTGCGATTATCATTTCCTGTGTGCTTATATTGGGCAGACTTGATTATTCTACTATAGGACCCAATCTGGCAGTATGCTTTCTTTCAGGATTTTATGCTGTAATACTTGAGTTTTTGCTTCTGCCACTCAGACTGAATGCAGAACGCAAGATGAATGAAGAAATGGACCTGGGCGAATGACAAATTCCGTGATTACAAAAGAACAATATCTCAAAATTGCTCAGCAATTCGGTTTTACAAAACGCGAGCTGGAACTGGGCTTCTTAAAAGTGTCCGGATTCTCAAACAGAAGAATAGCCTATATGTTAGGAATTTCTGAACAGACCGTCAAAAACCATTTCACTCATATTTACGAGAAAGCATGGGTTCCCGGAAGAAATGAGTTTAAGGAATTGTTTGCAGCAAATGATAATCAACAATAAGCCAAGGGGATAGTTATTTTGACTCATTGCATTCAATGAGTCAAAATAACCGTCCCCTTGACTTATATCATACTCCGAATTCTTCTATAGACTCTGCTATCTCATCAAGATTAATCTTAAGATTTCCTTCGTAAATAGCCACAGGAGCTTCCCCCTTAAGAGGTAAAACAGTCGGAACAAAGTCTTCATCCATGAAATTATAGATGATAAGACATTTCTTGTATGGATCAACCATCCAGTACTCTCTTACCCCGGCCTCCAGATATTTTGCAAGTTTAATGCTCATATCCTTTTTTCTTGTTGATTTTGATAATATCTCCACAAGAAAGTCAGGTGCTCCATATACTCCAAAGCCCTTGATCTTACTCCTGTCACATACCACAAGCACATCCGGTTGGACCATTGTCTTATTATCACAATCCAGTTGAACATCTACCGGTGCTGAAAAAGCTTTACATTTCCCCTTATTTTTCTTGATATATTCAGCTATTGTTGAATGAATAATATAAGATATGTCCTGATGCACGATTCTGGGTGACGACATATCATAAAAAACACCATCTATGAGTTCTACCCTCTGCTCGTCAGGCAGGGCATAGTAGTCATCAAGTGTATACTCTCCCTGTTTCTTTTTGGGATTGCCATACTTACTGTTCTCATGGTCTGTGTTATATACCGGTTCAGCCTCCCTAAGACCACCAATTTGGGATTGTTCATATTCATATGCCTTGCCTCTGTACAAACATTCATCAGCTTGAAAAACCTTCTCTATTGCGTTGAGTGTAGCCTTTCTGGGGTTCTTGGTTTTTCCGGTAAATATCTTCTGCAGTGTAATAGAGGGCACACCGGTATATTCTGACAGCTGACTGTAGCTGTATCCTCTGTTCTCTTTTATTTCAATCATTTGCTTAATAGTCATGATATAACCTCACATATATGGAAACACTCCACAACTATATTATACAATATTATTATATCCTTTTCTATATACTTTCATACTCATTCTTGCTATTTTCGATAAGCTTAGTTCTTGATTTACAAATTCTCGCTCCCCCGAAAAATACTTGAAATAAATGTCTGTTTATATGATAGAATTGTCCATGTATTCTTTTTAATTCAACAAATTTTGAGGAGTGTGTATGCAGAAGATTAAGAACCGATTAGAAACACTTGATACTCTTAGAGGGCTGACGATGATCAGCATGATACTATATCATTTCTGCTGGGATTTAAAGTATATAGCAGGACTTGATATGGATTGGTTTGGAAGTTTTGGTGCATTTTTGTGGCAGCAGAGTATTTGCTGGACCTTCATTTTGCTGGCAGGCTTTTGTATGAATTTCGCAAGGCAGCCCATTAGAAACGGTCTCATAGTATTTTTGTGTGGCTTCATGATCACCTGTGCCACTCTGATATTTATACCCGGTGCAGCAGTGTACTTTGGGGTACTGACAATGCTTGGTTCAGCTATGATTTTGCTTGGGGCGGTTATGTTTTTACAGAAGAAAATCAATCCGCATGAACCTAAGGAAAATGAGATCAACATCACACCATATGGAGGCTTCATCATCAGCATGCTGCTCTTTGCGATAACAAAGCCCATCAACAACGGTGTGCTGAACCTGTTTGTATTTAAGCCTAAACTACCGTCTGTGCTCTATATCAACGGCGGGGAGTATGGAATGAATAATCTCTTTTTGACATATCTTGGATTTAAGCAAGACGGTTTTTACTCATCGGATTATTTTTCACTTATACCGTGGTTCTTCCTGTTCTGCGCAGGCTATTTCCTGTACGGAGTGCTGTCACAGCATTTTAATGATAAGTATTTCCATATCAAGCTGCGTCCTATCGCATTCCTTGGAAGACATTCTCTCATCGTGTACATGCTGCACCAGCCAATACTGTATGCGTTGACGATGCTGATATTCCACCCGACATATTAAAATTGATTTTTCTTAACAAAAAAATCCCGCGAATGCTGACCAAAGCATTCGCGGGATTTAATTATGCGATAACTTCAATTGCCTTCTTCGGGCACTTCTCGGCGCAGAGGCCGCAGTGTGTGCACTTATTCTGGTCGATCACTGCTACGTTGTTCTCAACCGTGATTGCACCGGAAGGACAATTCTTCTCACAGATGTGGCAGGCGATACAGCCGACCTTGCAGTACTTGTTTACTGCCTGACCCATATCCTGTGATTTACATCTAACTGACTCAGTTGCATCGTACGGAATCAGGTCAATCAGGTGACGCGGGCAGATCTCTGCGCACTTGCCGCAGGCCTTACATGCGTCCTTGTCTACTACTGCTATTCCGTTAACCACATGGATCGCATCAAACTGACATACATCCACGCAGCTTCCGCCACCGAGGCATCCGAAGGTACATGTCTTCGGGCCTGCACCGGGCACCTGATTAATAACTCTGCAATCCTGTGCTCCGTAATATTCATATCTCTGAGTAGCCTGCTCGCAGTCGCCACCACAGTGAACATAAGCCACCATGTGCTTTGCTTCGCCTGCATCTACTCCCATTATCTCAGAAATTTTGGCTGCTACCGGAGGTCCTCCGACAGGACACTGACTCACTGCTGCTTCACCTTTTGCTATCGCTGCAGCGCAGCCTGAACATCCGGGGAAACCGCATCCACCACAGTTATTTCCGGGAAGAGCTTCCAATATAGCCAGTTCTTTCTCATCTACATCTACATGCAGCTTCATGTCTGCAACGCCGAGGATTATTCCGATAATTATACCGGCGCCCGCAACCACTGCTGTAGCTATGAGTACACCACCAATCATAATCGTCTCCTTTTTTCTCTTTATCTAAGCGCTGAAAATCCGGTAAAGGCAATAGCCATAAGTCCGGCTGCAAGAAGCACTGTGGGCATTCCCTTGAAAGGCTTGGGGATGTCGTTGAACTCAATCTTCTCACGAATTCCTGCAAGAATTACGATTGCGATCGTGAAACCAACTGCTGTAGCAAAACCGCAGATCGTACTCTCCAATAAGCTGTATCCGTTAGTCACGTTGTTAAGGGCAACACCGAGAACCGCACAGTTGGTTGTGATCAGCGGAAGGTATACACCCAGTGACTGATAAAGTGATACAACGAACTTTTTCAGGAACATCTCAACGAACTGAACCAGCATGGCAATTACCATGATGAACACGATTGTCTGCAAAAATGACAGATCGAGAGGTGCCAGAATAAACTTATAAATTGCATTTGTAACAAGTGAGGCAAGTGAGATGACGAACACGCACGCCATACCCATACCGAAGGCCGTCTCTGTTTTCCTGGAAACTCCGAGGAACGGGCACAGTCCGAGGAACTGGCTGAGCACTACGTTATTGACCAGAGAGGCTGTTATCATGATGGACAAAAGTCCCACTATTGTATTTGTCATTTCTTCTCCTCCTCTCCGCTAACAGGAACAGGCTCTTTGTCTGCCTTCTTGAAATCGGGCTTCACTGTGTCTGCCTTGGTCTCAATTGCTGCTTTCTCAGCTTTTTCCTTGGCAAGAAGCTCTTCCTTAACCTTGTGAGGATCCTTGATCTCCACGTCGCTGCAGCATCCGCCGACACCGAACTTGGAGGTATCCTTGCCCTTCTTCTCCATGTTGAACTTGATCTGGTTCATGGCAGCTATGAGACATGCGAGCACGATGAACGCTCCTGCCTGCTGGATGAAGATTCTGATGGGCTGGTACTGGCTGAAGAAATAGCCAACAGCACCGGGAACGATAGAGCCTTCACCGAAAATCTGAAGGTCAAATATTGTACCGCCGCCGATCAGCTCACGGAAAAGTCCGATGACTGTGATCGCGCAGGTGAAACCAAGTCCCATTCCTATTCCATCGAAAAATGAAGGAATAACGTTATGCTTGGAAGCATATGCCTCGGCACGTCCGAAGATAATACAGTTAACAACGATAAGCGGAATATAAACACCAAGCGCCTCATACATCTTCGGTACATAAGCCTGCATCACCAGCTGAACCAGTGTAACGAAGGATGCGATGACTACTATGAAGGACGGGATACGCACCGTATCCGGAATGACCTTTCTGAGTAGTGAAATAACCGCATTACTAAGTGCAAGTACAAATGTTGTTGCAAGTCCCATTGTGAGACCGTTTATTGCCGACGTCGTGACCGCAAGTGTAGGACACATACCGATCATAAGAACGAGCGTCGGATTTTCTATGATAAGTCCGTTAAAAAATCTTTCAGCGGGAGAATCCTGTTTAAAGCCCAGAGCTCCCTTATTCTCTTCACTCATCCCTACTCCTTTCACTGAAGCGCAGTCTGGAAATACTCGACTGCTGCGTTCACGCCATAAGTTACTGCTTTGGAAGTAATTGTTGCACCCGAAATAGCTGAAATCTCGCTGTCAGATGCAGCAGCGTTTTTGGTAACCGCAAACTGTGTAGCAGGCTTGCCTGCGAACTGAGGAACCAGAACCTTCTCCGCATTCATACCAAGACCGGGAGTCTCGTTAATTGAAATAAGAGAAATACCATTCACTGTGCCCTCGTTTGTGATACCCACGGTAAACACGATGTTGTCACCGTAACCACCGCTTGTAACCTGAATTACATAGCCAAGACCTGTTCCTGCTCCGTCGACAGCCTTCTTAGCACTGTTTATCTTGATCTTGTTGTAATCAGCATTACTGAGAATCTGTTCTACAGTCGCATCATCCAGTGTTACATCTTCAAAATTTGCAGCGTCAGGGAAAACCGCCTGATTAGCTTTGATCTGAGCAAGCTCAGCCTGGTATGCGATAGGTTCCTTTGTCACCTGATATACAAAACCAAGTGATACTCCGGCCACCAGTGTGATCACGAAGAGAACCAATGCATTTTTTATCAGAGTTTTTACGTCTCTCATGCCTTCTCCTCCTTCTTAGGTGCCGGTCTGATTCCGAACGCTCTCGGAATTGTGTACTTTTCAATAAGCGGAACTATCAGATTGCCGATGATGATCGCGTAGGAGACTCCTTCAGCTGACGCTCCGAACACACGGAAAATACCGGTCAGTACTCCAAGGAACACACCGTAGATATATTTTCCTTTTGGAGTGATTGGACTTGTGACATAGTCTGTTGCCATGAAAAATGCACCGAGCATCAATCCACCGCCGGCGATCTGCGCTGAAATGTATGTCCAGTTAAGTCCATGTCCTCCGAACAGCATTATGAAAATGATGAATGACACAATATATGTGCCCGGAATCTTGAGATCGATGATGCCCAGCAGGATAAGAATACATGCGCCTAAAACGATGGCGATCATTGAAGTCTCACCAATTGTGCCGGGAACCTTACCGATGATCATGTTAAGAACGTTCACCTCTTCACCGTTTTTCAGAGCTGCAAGCGGTGTTGCTGAGGTGTAAACATCTGTTGTGAAATTGGTCATGAGTGCCGGAAAAGAGATCAACAGGAAACATCTCGCAGCAAGTGCGGGGTTCATGAAGTTCTGTCCCAGTCCTCCGAAAAGCATTTTTACGACAAGGATTGCAAAAATGCCACCGATCACAGGAAGCCACCAGGGTGCTGTGCAGGGCAGGTTCATTCCCAGGAGAAGACCTGTTACCACTGCAGAGAAATCACCAATCGTGACTTTCTTGTGCATAAGTATTTCATAGATATATTCGGTAGCGACTGTGGTAAATACTGAAATCAGCAGTATTATCAACGCATCGACGCCGAAATTATATACGCCGAATCCGGCTGCAGGAAGGAGTGCTATAACCACCCACATCATTATATTTGAGGTTGTCACGCTGCTTCTGACATGCGGATTGGACGATACTCTCATCATATCGCTCATTGTTTTTTCCTTTCTTATACTCACGGCCAAACCTGTGAGAGTTTTATTTGTCGCCGCGGTATATTCCGTTATTACTTCTTCCGTTTTCCAAGCTGAATCTTACGCATACCCTTGATGAGCTGTGTAAGCTGTCTTCTCGCAGGACAGATATAGCTGCAGCAACCGCATTCGCAGCACTCCATACCATACTCCTTGAGGAATCTCTCCTCCTGTCCGTTCTCAACAGCGTCAGCCAGATTCTTCGGAATGAGACGCTCGGGGCAGACATCAACGCACTTAGCACAGTTGATACAAGCACTCGGCTCCAATGCCGCAACGGCGTCCTCTGTAAGACATGTCAGAGCTGAAGCAGTCTTCGTTGTGGGAACATCCAGATCAAATACAGAAAATCCCATCATGGGACCACCTGATATGATCTTGGCAGGTGTCCTGGAAAAACCGCCCGCATCCTCCAGCAGTTCTCTGTAGTTGGTTCCGATCCTGACTTTGTAGTTCCTGGGATCAACCACAGCGTCACCGGTTATGGTAACTATTCTTTCCATAAGCGGTATTCCGTCAGTAACTGCTCTGTTTATAGCACAGAGAGTATCAACATTATCAACAATGCAGCCTGCATCAGCGGGAAGCATTGAGGAATTTATTTCTCTCTTCGTGCACGCATATATAAGCATACGCTCAGCACCTTCAGGGTATTTTGTCTGAAGAGCCTTGACCATTATTTTGTCATCATCCTTGGTGAGCTCGCGGAATTTTGCGATACAATCGGGCTTGTTGTCCTCGATTGCAAGAATTCCCCTTGCATTTGGGAAAAGTGAAACCGCAATGCGAAGGCCTCCAAGCAAAAGCTCGGGATCCTCAACCATACGGCGATAGTCACTTGTAAGATAAGGCTCACACTCAGAGCAGTTCGCGATAACATACTCGATTTTCTCCGGCTCCTTGGGTGAGAGCTTGACTGCCGTCGGGAAACCTGCGCCGCCCATTCCGACAACGCCTGCCTCGCGGATAAGATCGATTTTTTCCTGAGTGGTGAGTTCTTCAAGGGACTTGGTGGTAAGCCTTGGTGCTTCCTCATAGAGACCGTCATTCTCGACAATGATGCTGTCGCACATGCCGCCTGTTGCCAGTCTTCTCTTCTCAATTCCCTTGACAGTTCCGGATACCGATGCGTAGATCGGCGCAGAGACGAAACCTCCTGCTTCGGCGATCTTCTGTCCTACCAGCACTCGGTCGCCCTTCTGTACGATAGGCTTTGCGGGTGCGCCGATATGCTGCGATACCGGGTAGACGAGATCTCCTTTGGGCAGGATTTCCTTGATGGGTTTATCCTTCGAAAGCTCTTTACCTTCGTAAGGATGGACTCCGCCAACAAAAGTTAATTTAGCCATTTCCTACCTCTTCCTCCAAACTCCACAAACGTGCGCCGCTGATTTTCGTGTCATCCACCCGCTTAAAAATTTGCACATTGTACTCAGCTGACGCTTCCGCTCCGTGAAAAATGTAGCAGTACTAAGGTGCGAAAATACTGCACCTAAGTACTGACATTTTTCAAGGCCGCTTCGTCCAATATCCAAATTTTATTGCGTCTGTCTGCCCCGAAATATCAGCTACTTTTCACCCGTTTTGTGGGTTATTAAATACACATTTACAATTATACTACAATATTTACTAATTAGTGATGATAAATTGGGAAATTGTAAGTACTATTTGGAAAATTATTATGGTATACCGCGGGATATGTAATTTGTTGTGCATATAACATAAGAAAGGTGCACAATTCACACAATCTGTGTGGTATCATAGTAGTTGTTTATGAAATTTTGATTCTGAAATTGCAAGATGTTAAAGGCATAAATTGCGAGGGGAAGGGTATGAAAATCGTTGATGAGATCATAACTGATGAGGTGGAGTATCCACTTTCCAGAATCACTGATAATGTGGAAAAGATTCTGCTGATTGATATTGAGACCACGGGGCTGTCTCCGAAGACCAGCGCACTGTACATGATCGGCTGTGCTTTTTTTAAGGATGAGAGCTGGCACTTAAGGCAGTGGTTTGCAGATCAGAAGAATGAAGAGTTTGAGGTATTAAAGAGTTTCATGGGGTTCGCCCGCGACTTCAAGTACCTCATTCATTTTAACGGGAACAGATTCGATCTTCCCTTCATCAAATTCAAATGTGACAAGGTCAACATGACCGACATTCTGGAAAATCTTATTTCCATCGACCTATACAAGCTGTCCTATCCTTATAAAAATGTCTTCGGAATTCCCGACAGCAAACAGAAAACAATTGAGCTTTTCTTAGGGATTGACAGGACCGATGAGTATTCAGGCGGTGAGTTGATTGAAGTCTACAGAAGATATCTTGAGGAGCGCGATGAAAAGTCATTGAACAAGCTCCTCCTTCACAATGCTGATGATGTGCGTGGCATGCTGAAAATACTGCCCGTCCTCTACTATAATGATCTTTTCACAGCTCTGTGCAACAGGAATGTGGTGCTCTTCAGGACAGATGCGCCGGAATATCCACAGGTAAAGACGGGATTTGCTCTGGATGACGGTTCTGAAAATGAGGATCCCGATGCAGTAATAAGTCTTCCGGTCCGCGCCATGAAGGTTCAGGCCAACTACTACAACGACATGAACGGTCAGCAGCGCGAAGAGATCCTTATGAAGGTGTCACTTCCCGATTATCTGCCATCGTCGATTGGTGCTA
>JAEEGL014241051.1_pt1 | contig 10884 bp, 6 predicted proteins | sample 9134231 | NCBI WGS metagenome assembly JAEEGL01 (sample SAMN16246548, study PRJNA631951) | gut metagenome | biome: gut microbiome; feature: rumen; material: fiber-attached | host: Bos | place: Iran: Karaj | collected 2018-10
GAGCTTATTATTTCCTGCAAAAGGTAGCGGGGCCTCTGCTTGACCTCGAAATACGTCTTGCCCACGTATTCTCCCACCAGACCCACGCAGACCATAAGCGTTCCGCCCACGAACCACACGCTGAAGGCGGTGAAGCCCGGATCAAACGCGCTGCTTACAAGGTCGATGAACCCGAACGCCAGCGCCGCCAGCATGAACGCCGCGCCCAGTTTCCAGATAAGGGAAATGGGCTTCGCGCTGAAGGAGCTTATGCCCTGCCAGGCAAAGGCGAGCATCTTCTTTAAGGGATACTTGCTCTCCCCCGCGGCGCGCTTGCCCCTTTGGTAGTACACCGTGGCGGTATTCAGGCCCACCAGCGGCACCATGCCCCGCAGAAACAGGTTGCTTTCCGGGTACTGCATCAGCGCCTCCACGGCTCTTCTGCTCATAAGGCGGTAGTCCGCGTGGTTGTACACGGTGGAGACGCCCATGCGCTCCATTAGTTTGTAAAAGCCCTCCGCGGTAAGGCGCTTGAAGGCGGTATCGGTCTCGCGCTTACTCCTGACTCCGTATACCACGTCCGCGCCCGCGCGGTATTCCTTCAAAAAACCGGCTATGGCGTTTATGTCGTCCTGCAGGTCCGCGTCTATGGTCACCAGGCAGTCGCACTTGTCCTTCGCCCAGTCCATGCCCGCCCACAAGGCGTTCTGGTGGCCCCGGTTGCGGCTTAATTTGAGCCCGGAAAACACCGTGTCTTCCGCGCACAGTTTTTTTATTATCTCCCAGGTCGCGTCACGGCTGCCGTCGTCCACGAACACTATGCGGGACGCTTCGGAAAGCTCGCTGTTGCCGCTTACAAACTCTTTTAGCGCTTTGGAAGTAAGGGGCAGCACCTCTTCCTCGTTATAACACGGCACCACTATATACAGGGTGATCTTTTCCATTTTGTCCTCCTATTTCAGCACCACCGCATCGTTTCCCAGCAGGGACTTGAGCGCGTTTTCGTCAAAGTCCGGGCTGACCCAAAGGTCTGACGGCGCCACGAAGTTTTTGCCTTCCGCAGGGAAGAAGAAATTGACTCTGATGCTGCCGGGAGTGGTGGCGAGTATGAAGCTCACCGCGTCCAGCTTGTCCCGGTCCAGCTTGAGGAACAGCTTGCGGGGTTTTTCCTGTTTGGGCGCTTCTGCCGGCTGTGTTTTGACCTGGGCGTCCGGCAGCATGGGCTCGAAGCTTTCCATTATAAGGTTGGGCGCCTTGCCGTCCCGGGCGGAGAGTCTGCCCTTTATCTTCAGCGCGTCGCCTTCGTTTACGCTCATGCCCGTGCTTTCGTACACCTTGGGGAAGGCCAGCACCTCTGTCACGCCGTACAGGTCCTCCAGGCCGAATATGCCCATCAGCTGGCCCTGGCGGGTGGCGCGCTGGGTCTTCTGGGAGATCAGGCCTCCCATCTCTACCCTCATGCCGTCCAGCGCCAGCGCGCTCTGTTCGTCTTCCATGGCTTCGGCGATCCTGGCCGAATCCATCTTAAGCCGCCCCAGCTGCTCCCTGTAATCGTCAAGCGGATGGCCGGACAGGTAAATGCCTGTCATTTCCTTTTCCATCGCCAGCGCTTCGCGGCGGCTCAGTTCCTCCGCGGGCGGGAATTCCTCCGGCGCGCCGGGCAGGTCGCTCTCCTCGAACAGGCTCATCTGCCCGGAAGACAGGCTGCCCGCCTTTTTGCCCGCCGCGTCCATGGACATGTCGAACACCAGCAGCTTCTGGGCCCGGCTGCCCCGCATGCGGTCGAAAGCGCCCGCCTTTATCAAGCTCTCCACCGCTTTTTTGTTTACCTGGGTGGAGCTCAAGCGGTCGATAAAGTCGTACAGGCCGGTGAACGGCGCGATGGCGCGCTCCTCGAGTATGGCGGCGATGGCGTTGTGTCCCAGGTTCTTTACGGCGTTAAGGCCGAAGCGGATCCCGCCCTCGTCCACGCTGAAGCGCTCCTGGGAGGCGTTCACGTCCGGCGGCGCGATCTTTATGCCCTTTTTGCGGCAGAACTGTATGTAATACGCCACCTTGGTGGAATTTCCCGCGATGGAATTCAGCATGGCAGCCATGAACTCCACCGGATAGTGGCACTTGAGCCATGCGGTCTGGAGCGCCACCAGCGCATAGCACGCCGCGTGGCTCTTGTTGAAGGCGTAAGAGGCGAACGCGGTCATTTCGTCGAATATGCGCTCCGCCGCCTCGCGGCTCACGCCCTTCCTGACCGCGCCGGGCACGTCGACCGAACCGTCGTCGTTCAGCTTGCCGTTTATGAAGTACTCCTTCTCCTTCTGCATCACGTCGTGCTTTTTCTTGGACATGGCGCGGCGCACCAGGTCGCTCCTGCCCATCGAATAGCCCGCCAGGTCCCTGACGATCTGCATGACCTGCTCCTGGTACACCATGCAGCCGTAGGTCACGTTCAGTATGGGTTCCAGTTCGGGCGTGATGTAGGATATGGTGGACGGGTCGTGCTTGCCCTGTATGAAGCGGGGGATGGAGTCCATCGGTCCCGGACGGTACAGGGATATGGCGGCGACGATGTCCTCGAAACAGCGGGGCTTCATGCTCATTATGAACGAACGCATGCCGCCGCCTTCCAGCTGGAATACCCCGTCCACGTCTCCGGCGCAGATCATGTCGTACACCTTGTCGTCGTCCACGGGGATGTCTTCCGGTTTTATGGAGGGGCCGCCGCCCTGACGGATATACTCCAGGCTGTCGCCTATAACGTTCAGGGTCCTCAGGCCCAGAAAGTCCATTTTCAGCAGCCCCAGGCTCTCCAGCGTGCCCATGGGGAACTGGGTGGTCACCACGTCCGCGTTCACCTGCAGGGGCACCAGGTCGCTCACCGGGCAGGCGCAGATCAGTACGCCCGCCGCGTGGGTGGAGGCGTGGCGCGGCATACCCTCCAGCTTCCGGGCGGTGTCTATCAGCTTTTTGACCTCTTCGTCCCCTTCATAGGCGCTTTTGAGCTCGGGATTCAGCACCATCGCCTTGTCTATGGTCATGTCCAGGGCGTTGGGGATCATTTTGCTTATCTGATCCGTGCGCCCGAAGCTCACGTCCAGCACCCTGCCCACGTCCTTTATGGCGGCCTTGGCGGCCATGGTGCCGAAGGTGATTATCTGGGACACGTGGTCGTGGCCGTACTTGTCCGCCACGTAGTCGATCACTTCGCTCCGGCGCTCGTAGTCGAAGTCTATGTCCAGATCGGGCATGCTCACCCTTTCCGGGTTCAGGAAACGCTCGAACAGCAGCGAGTATTTCAGCGGGTCAAGGGCGGTGATGTCCAGCGTATACGCCACTATGGAGCCCGCGCCGCTGCCCCTGCCGGGGCCCACCAGTATGCCCACGCTGCGGGCGTAGTTTATGTAGTCCCAGACTATGAGGAAATAGTCCACATAGCCCATTTTCTCTATCACGCCCAGCTCGTATTCCAGGCGTTCCCGGGCGTCCTGCCTGTCGGGAGCGTACTTGCGCCCAAGCCCCTCGTAGCACATGCGCCTGAGCATTTCGCTCGGGGTCTCCCCCGTGTCTATGGGATACGCGGGCAGGTGCTTGGTCTCAAAGTCGAAGGTGACATTGCAGCGGCGGGCGATCTTCTCCGTGCGGTCCAGCGCGTCCCGGAAAGCGGGGAACAGCTTTTGCATCTCCTCCTCGCTCTTCAGGTAGAGCTGGTCGGTGTTCATGCGCATGCGCTCGTCGTCGGAGAGTTTTTTGCCCGTCTGTATGCACATCAGTACTTCCTGGGCCGCCGCGTCCTCCCGGTTCAGGTAATGGCAGTCGTTGGTCACCACCATGGGTATGCCCAGCTCTTTGGACATATGGATGAGCGCGTTGGACACCCGCTTTTCCTCGCTCAGGCCGTGGTCCTGCAGTTCCAGGAAGAAATTGTTTTCTCCGAATATCTCCCGGTAGCGGTTGGCGTACTTGAGCGCCTCCCCGTACTGGTTGTCCAGTATCGCCTTGGGTATGTCGCCGCTTAGGCACGCGCTTAGGCAGATGAGGCCACCGGAATACTTTTTGAGCAGTTCGTAGTCCACCCTGGGCTTATAGTAGAAGCCGCGGGTGAAGCCCTCGCTCACCAGCTTGACCAGGTTCTTGTAGCCCTGCTGGTTCTCGCACAGCAGTATCAGGTGGCTGTTGCCCGAGGAGCCGCCGGTCTTGTCGTCCATGTCCCGGCACACGTAGACCTCGCAGCCTATGACGGGATGGATCCCCCGCTTTTTCGCCTCCACGTAAAAGTCCACCACGCCGTACATGGCGCCGTGGTCGGTGATGGCGCAGGATGTCATCCCCAGCTCCTTGACCCGGTCCAGCAGCTCGCCTATGCGGTTTGCGCCGTCCAGAAGGCTGTATTCCGTGTGCGTGTGCAGATGCGCGAACATTTACTTCTCCAAAAATTCTTTTATTATTTCGGACGCCCGGAGCACGGGCTCGTGTTCCATGTCCAGCCAGACGACGCTCTGGTCCTTTTTGAACCAGGTCACCTGCCGCTTGGCGAAGCGCTTTATGGCGAGGGAGAGCTCGTGAAGCATCTCATCCCGGCTTTGCCATTCTCCCCTCAAAAACTGGGTGAAGTAGCGGTATTCCAGCCCCAGCTTGAGCAGGAATTCGTCGGACACGCCGCTTTCCCTAAGGCGCGCCACCTCGTCTATCATGCCCTCGTTCACGCGCCGCTCGAGCCGCTCGTCTATGCGCCGTTTCAGCGTCTCCCTGTCCCACCTGACACCCAGAGTGAGCACGTCGTAGCGGGGGGTGTTATGTGACGGCTGCGTATCCCCCTGGTGGAGCTTTTCCAGCCTGCGCATCACGCGGTTGCGGTTTTTGGGGTCTATCTCGCTGTCAGGTTCCAGTTTTTTCAGCATCTCCCAGAGTTCCGGGGTGGAAAACGTCTCGAGCTCCTCCCGGTAACCAAAGTCGGGCACTATCTCGCTTAGGTTGTAGCCTTTCGTCACGCTGTCCACGTACAGCCCCGTGCCGCCCACTATGAACGGCAGCCTGCCCCGGGCGATTATGCCGTCTATGGCACTGTAGGCGCACTTCTGGAAGTCCGCCATGGAGAAGAACTCGCCGGGCTCAGCCACGTCAAGCAGGTGGTGGGGCACGCCTTTCATCCCATCGGGCGTGATCTTGCCGCTGCCCAGGTCCAGGCCTTTGAACACCTGGCGGCTGTCCGCGGACACTATCTCCCCGTCAAAACGCCCCGCCAGCTCCACGCCCAGCGAGCTTTTGCCCGAGGCGTTGGTACCCACTATCGCGATAAGCTTGTTCATTCAATCCTCCCCGTTCAGGGGCTTGTGCCGGAAGTAATATGGCGCGAACGCCGCCAGGCAGAAAAAGCAGATGCCCGCGGTGATATAGAACACACCCTGGCGGGTTATCACGTCGCTCAGCGCGCCGCCCGCGAGATACCCTATGCCCCGGGCCAGTCCGAAGCCGAACACGCCCAGAAGCAGCTGGCCCGTGGCCTTTTCCCCGTCTCCAGCCACTTTCTGTGTGTATTTCGCCGCGCTCACGGTGATCACTATAAAGCCGAAGCCGTGCAGCACCTGGGCTGCCAGCGCCACGTAGGGGCTCGACGTGGTGGCCAGTATCATCCAGCGCACGGTCATCACCGCCGCCGCCATGCACATGAGTTTGCCCGCGCCCAGCTTTTTGATCAGCCGGTCGGAGAAGATCAGGAAAGGTGCTTCGGAGCAGGCGGATATGAAGAAGCTCCAGCCCACCAGGTTCTCGCCGCCCCCCAGGTCGTCCCTGAGCAGCGGGGAAAAGAAGGCGTAATAGTAGCCGTATGTGATCTGCAGCAGCACCATCAGCGCGAACAGGCGGATGACTTCCGGGTTCCTGAGCAGTTTGCCCGCGCCCTGGGCGGAGGCAGCCTGCCCCTTCGAGGACACCGTGGGCATGTTGAGCGCCGCGAGCGCCACCATAAGGCACATCGCTGCCGTGCCGTACACCACCGTCACGCTGCCGAAATAGTCGCTCACATAGCCGAACAGCGCCGCCACCACCGCGAAAGTGAGCCCGCCGGCCAGCCTTACGCCGCCGAAGGGCAGGCCCTCGCTGTCAAGGTTGGTGAGCACTATGCTGTCGCCCATGGGCTGCAGGCTGGTGTACACGCAGCCAAACAATCCCAGCACTCCCAGCGCGTACACGAAGCCGCCCTGCAGGGGCAGAAGCAGTATGACGGCCGTGCTGATCACAGCCATCGCCGCCAAAAGCCGGTTTCTGGACGCCGCCCGGTCACCCGCCCGCCCCCACAGGTACATGGTGGGCACGCTCACGAAGGCGATCACCGCGTTTATGGTGCCGATCTTGGCGCCGTTAAGCCCCCGGTCGGTCAGGTACAGGCTCATAAAGCTCTGGAACACCGCGTTTGCGGCGTAATACGCCATCAGAAACAGCGCGCCGGATATGAGCTTGGACTTAAAAAACTTCCTCATTCAGCCAGTTCCTTTATCAGCTCGGGCAGCCTGCCCGCTTTGATCTCCTCAAGGTCTATCACGCGTATGCCCATCTCCGCCGCCCGGCGCCGGGCCAGTTTCTGGCATGCGGAGGAGGACACTATCGCCGCCCGGGCGATGCCGCTGCCGAAGCGTTCCTTGAGCACGCCCAGCTCGTTTATCGCCTCGGTCTTCACCTGACCCGTCTTGCAGCTTATGAACAGGGGCGTGACTCCCCTGCTCGCCACCACGTCTATCTCGTTGCTCACGTCGCCCTGCAGGTTGTCGCCCTCCCAGTCCACGACCACGCTCGACGACACGTCGTCGAATATGCCCGTGTCCACGCAGGCTTTGTATACATAAAGCTCCAGCACGCTGCCGATGTCCCTGAGCCAGTAGCGGGTGCGCGCGTCCCTGAAGTAAAAGCTGACGCGCTCATCCTCTATCGACAGACGGCGGATAAAGCCGAGCTGCTCAAAGTCCCTTAGCGCCCTCTGGTCGCACATTATCCTGCCCCGGTCGCCCCTGACGCTCAGGGCGCCTTCCGCGAAATTGCTTCCGTCCCTGAGCGACGCCTGGCTGACCCGCTGGATATAGTTGATTATGTTCGTCCAGTTCTGCCTGTGCTTAAGGTACAATCTGAAAAACGGCTCGAAATAGTCTATGTATTCCTTAAGCGCGGCTTCCTCCACCCTGCCGGGCCTTACGGAACCGCCCGCCATTATAAAGCTGTCTTCCACGCTCAGCATTACGTCGCAGTCCAGCCTGTCGCCGAATGGCGCGTCCTTTATGGAGAAATACGCGTTGTTCCTGCGGGAATAGGTGAACGCGGGCGTGCCCATCTCACAGGACAGCACCCCCGAGGCGAACAGCGCCGCGTCCGTGCCTCCGGTTATGTCCATCACGCAGGGAGCGTACTTTTCGCACACTTCCTTGAGCGCGCGTTTGACGTCGCGCGCGGAAAACATGTCCGCAGCCACGAAACGGATCTTCCCGTTCCAGCCCTTGCGCTTAAGGTAGTTTTTTATGGCCGAGGTGCGCCGTCTTGAGGCTTTGACCTCTTCCGAACACAGGAACACCACCCTCACCGGGTCCAGCATCTCGCAGGCCAGCACGTTTTCCAGCGGACGCTCGTCGTACAGTTCTATAAGCGTACTGTTCATTTTTCCGCGCTTTCTTCCGGTGTTTCTTCCGGCGCTTCTTTCAGTGCTTCTTTCAGTGCTTCTTCCTGTGCTGCTTCATGCGCTTCTTCCCGCGCTTCAAGCCGCTTTTTCGCGCCGCGGGTAAGCAGCTCGTAGGCCACCGCGCTCAGCGGCACCGCGAGTATTATGCCCAGCATGCCGTTGATCTCGCCTCCGATCACAACCGCGCTGAGCACCAGCAGGCCGGACACCTTCATCTGCTTGCCCACTATCTTGGGATAGAACACGTTGTCTTCCACCTGCTGGATCACAAGTATGTACAGCGCGAACCACAGCGCCATGGTGGGGCTGTAGATCATGGTCAAAAGAATGCCGCTTATGGAGCCCGCCCAGGGGCCGATAACGGGCACTATGGCGCACACGCCCACCACCGCGCTTATTGCGGCGGGGTTGGGGAAGCCGAAAATCAGCATGCCTATAAAGCACATCAGCCCCAGTATCATCGCTTCCAGCACCTGGCCCTTGAAAAACTCCGAGAATTTCTCGTAGATCAGGGTCCTTAAGTCAAACAGCAAAGCCCGCGGCTTTTCCGGCATATAGGCGTTCAGCAACTCGCTGACGAACTTGCTTATGCGCTCCTTGCCCGCCAGTGCGTACACGCTTATGGCGATGGTGAGCACCACGTCCAGGATCCCGCCCACGAGGCCCGTGGTAAGGTCGAAGGCGAAGCCCGCGATGTCCGCGACGCTGCCCGAAATGTATTCCACCACCAGCGTGGCGGTGTTGTTGAGCGTCTCGTTTATGGAGGCGATCTTTTCGGGGGTCGCGCCCATGCGGGTGAGTATGTCCGTGACGAATCCGGGCATCATCTGGAACGCCTCGGGCACGCGGGTTATGGCCGTGTCCGCTACGTTCCTCAGGCTGGGGATTATGAAATACGCCGTAAGCGCGATCAGGGCGATGGCGATCACGTACGTCACCGACACGCTCACGCCCCGCCTGAAGCCCGGTTTTGCCTTTTTGAAGAGTTTGCCCATGCGCTGCTCTATGGGCGCCATGATGAGGTTCAGCACGAACGCCAGGAACAGACCCGCGATCACGCAGCTCAGCACGCCCCACACATATGACAGCACGCCCGAAAGCCTTTCGGGTCTCTGGGCGACGGAGTACACCACCCCCGCGAACACTATGAGCCACAGTGTGCGGCGGGTGGGAGATTTGCTTTTAAACATTCGCTATGCCCAGCTTTTCCAGGATGCTTTTCGCGGCCTTCTTGCCCGCGCCCATGGCGGATATGACCGTAGCCGCGCCGGTGACCGCGTCGCCGCCCGCATACACGCCCTCGCGGGAAGTCATGGCGTCTTCGTTTATGATTATGCCGCCCCGGCTGTTCACGTCAAGACCCTTGGTGGTGTTCCTTATCAGCGGGTTGGGGCTGGTGCCGATGGCCATTATGACCGCGTCGACCTTGAGCTCGTACTCGCTGCCCTTGATCTCCACGGGCCGCCTCCTGCCCCTTTCGTCCGGCTCGCCCAGTTCCATTTTGATCACTTTAATGCCGGTCACGAAGCCGTTTTTCGGGTCTCTGGGATCGTCGGGGTTATTGTAGCCCAGCAACTCCACGGGGTTGTTGAGCAGCCTGAACTCGATGCCTTCCTCCATGGCGTGCTCCACTTCTTCCTTACGGGCGGGCAGCTCCGTCATCGAGCGGCGGTAAACTATGTACACTTTTTCCGCCCCCAGCCTGAGCGCGGTGCGCGCCGCGTCCATCGCCACGTTGCCGCCGCCCACGACCGCCACGCGGCCGCCCTTCATTATCGGAGTGTCGCTGTCGTCGCGGTACGCCTTCATAAGGTTGGAGCGGGTCAGGAACTCGTTGGCGGAGTATACGCCGTTAAGCGCTTCGCCGGGGATCCCCATAAAGCCCGGCAGGCCCGCGCCGCTGCCTATGAACACGGCTTTATAGCCCTGCCCGAGCAGCTCGTCCACAGTCAGCGTGCGTCCGATCACCACGTTGGTGAAGAACTCCACGCCCATGGCTTCCAGGCCCTCTACCTCCCGGCTGACTATTGCCTTGGGCAGACGGAATTCGGGAATGCCGTACACCAGCACTCCGCCCGGGCGGTGCAGCGCCTCGAACACGCTCACCTTGACCCCGTGGCGCGTCAGCTCGCCCGCGCAGGACAGGCCGCTGGGGCCGGAACCCACCACCGCCACCTTCGGCGCGTCCTCTGCCGGTGTGTTCGCTTCTTTTATCCCCCGTTTGTTGTGTTCGTCCGCCGCGAAACGCTCCAGGCGCCCGATCGCCACGGGCTCGAACTTGATGCCCATGGTGCACTCCTTCTCGCACTGGCTCTCCTGGGGGCACACCCTGCCGCACACGGCGGGCAGGCTCGAGGACCGGGCTATCACCGCGTAGGCGCCTTCGCTGTCCCCGTTCTTAAGGCAGGAAATGAAACCGGGAATGTCGATGTTCACCGGGCAGCCCTGCACGCAGGGCTTGTTTTTGCAGTTCAGGCAGCGCTGCGCTTCCTCCCGGGCGATCTCGGGCGTGTAGCCCAGGGCTACTTCGTTGAAATTATGTGCCCTTTCCAGAGGATCCTGGGTAGGCATCGGATGTTTGTTCGGAATTAGCGGCATAGTCTTTCCCCTTTTACAGCATATAAATACCTAACTATAATTATACCACAATACGGGCACGTTTTTCAGACAAATGCCCGGTTTTTGCATATTTTTTCTATATTAAATTTTCTATCAGCGGCACATATTTTTATTTCGCCTGTTTACAAAACAATTTATGAATGGTATAATCGTTCCAATTTCATTTACAGCCGTATTTCAGCCGTAAATGCACTAAATATGAAGGAGATGCGACTATGACATTTCATAACAGCTACCTTGCGGGAGTATATGAGGCCGCTGTGAAGCGCGACCCGGAACAGAAGGAATATCTTCAGGCAGTGCGTGAAGTGCTGGAGAGCCTGCAGAACGTGTTCGACGTGCGTCCGGAGCTGGAGAAAGCCGGCATCGCCGAGAGGATAATCGAGCCCGAAAGGATCATCACCTTCCGCGTGAGCTGGGTGGACGACAAGGGTCAGGTGCAGGTGAACCGCGGCTACCGCGTGCAGTTCAACTCCGCCATCGGCCCGTACAAGGGCGGCATGCGCTTCCATCCCAGCGTGAACCTGTCCATTCTCAAGTTCCTGGGCTTTGAGCAGATATTCAAGAACTCCCTGACCGGACTGCCCATGGGCGGCGGCAAGGGCGGCAGCGACTTCGATCCCAAGGGC
>JAEEGL014279430.1_pt1 | contig 10884 bp, 10 predicted proteins | sample 9134231 | NCBI WGS metagenome assembly JAEEGL01 (sample SAMN16246548, study PRJNA631951) | gut metagenome | biome: gut microbiome; feature: rumen; material: fiber-attached | host: Bos | place: Iran: Karaj | collected 2018-10
CTGCCATTGCGAAAAGTCTGCCGCCTGTTCGGGCGTCGTCAAGAGCATTGTGCGCATCGTAAACAATTCCGAATTGTTCAGCCAGAAAGGTGAGAGTGTGGCAATTAAACTCGTTCCATGTCCTTCTGGCAATCTGGAGCGTACATGCGTAATTCGCGTTGGGAATCGGCATTCCATAATAATTACAGCATGAGCGGATAACGTCCATGTCCCAACGGGCATTGTGTGCTATAAAACAGATTTTCTTCTTATCATTTTCAGCCGTTCCAAGAAACGGCACGACGATTGTCTGCCACACTTCCGGGAATTGAGGCTTATCCCGAACATCATCGTAGCTTATATGATGAATGTCTATGAATTCCGGCTTAAAATACGTTTTTGCGGGCTTTATAAGTGAATAAACGCTGTCTTTTTCCTTTCCGTCCACAAACCGAACAACGCCAACCGAACATGCGCTGTTGTGAAAACCATTAGCGGTTTCAAAATCAATCGTAAAGTATTCCATTTCCTAACCTCGTGATTATAGAATAACATGGATGGACTATCATACCGTGATAAATCAAAATCTTTTTTACACAATCGGGTTATACGTAATGATTCCTGCCATCAACATGTATTGAATATAGTTTTCTTGGATATTCAGCTGTTTTAGCCTTTCAGTAAGAATTTCTTCTGGTGAGAGCTCAACAAGTTTTGGAACAGGTCGCCTTGTTGCAGCTTCTTCATTTTTAATTGCCTCCATCAGCATCTGTTGAAATAAGCCTTTTTTTGCAGGCTTTTCAACATTACGTTTTTTGCGGACAGGCAGAGGTTGATAGACTGGATAAACGGGTAAAAACGCTCCAATTGGTTCTATTCGCATTGCTACATTATAAACAAGCAATCTATCATTTCACGCTTGAGTGCTATTTTAAAATTTGCGGGATACGTGATATTCAAATAAATGCCAAATCACCAAATGAAAAAGTGCCAAATCGCCAAACAAGAAAATTACAAAACGCCGAAAAATTTTCTTACAAAACGCTGAAAAAATTCTTTACAAAACGCCGAAAAATACCATAATGTAAATATGGAAAAGTACAGGAATCGCATTGTAGACTCAATGTTACAGGATAAGCTAGAAGCTAAAGGCGCTGTTCTTATAGAAGGACCTAAATGGTGTGGCAAGACGACTACAGCCGAACAAAAGGCAAAAAGCATCTTACACATGGACACCCCTTCCACAAAAGACCAGAATTTGAATCTTGCAAAACTGAACCCTCAAAGACTTTTGAAAGGTGAAGTTCCACGCCTTATTGATGAATGGCAGCTTGCTCCTTCCCTTTGGGATACAATTCGGTATGAAGTTGACCAACGCAGCAAGATGGGGCAATTCATCTTAACTGGTTCTGCAGTTCCTCCTGACACAAAAGAAATTACACACTCTGGAACCGGGCGTTTTTCATGGCTTATGATGCGACCTATGTCTTTATATGAATCTAACGAATCAACAGGAGAAGTCAGTCTAAAAGAATTGTTTGCCGGAAATATAACCGTAGACGGTGAAAATCCCAATGATATAGAAAAGCTTGCGTTTTTGGTATGTCGAGGCGGTTGGCCTGGTGCTATTGATTTGAAAAGAAAGGCTGCTTTACAACAAGCTTTTGATTATTACGATGGTGTCGTTAAGTCGGATATAAACAGAGCAGATGGAGTTACAAAAAACGAAGAACGTGTAAAACGGATTATGCGTTCTTTTGCAAGAAACCAAGGAAGCCAGGTTGCAACGACTGTAATTGCCAATGATATTCTGGTCAACGATTCTTCCAACACAAATGAAGACACTGTTCATTCATACATCGAGGCTTTGAAAAAAATCTTTGTAATAGAAGATATGAGCGCATGGAATCCGAATCTTCGCTCAAAAGCAGCTATTAGAACTTCAGATACCAGATATTATGTGGATTCTTCAATCGCTGTTGCAAGTTTAGGTATAGGTCCAGATGACTTACTGAATGATTTAAATACTTTCGGGCTTCTATTTGAAACTATGAGTGTCAGAGATTTACGTGTGTTTGCAGAAAGCATTGGCGGGTCTGTCTATCATTACCGTGATAATTCTGGGTTGGAATGTGATGCAGTCATTCATCTTAGGAACGGCAAATATGGTTTGATAGAAATAAAGCTTGGTGGAGATACCTTGATAGAAGAAGGCGCAGCAAGCTTAAAAAAACTGAGTGCAAAAATTGATACAGACAAGATGGCTCCCCCTTCGTTTCTTATGGTGTTGATAGGAGTCGGACAATACGCATACCAAAGAGAAGACGGCGTTTTGGTCGTTCCAATTGGGTGCTTGAAAAATTAGATTGCAGTCCTATGGGGATTTTGCACAAGTTTAGCTAAAAAGATATGGGGATTTTGCACATTTTTGTTTGATTTCCTATGGGGATTTTGTATACTTTTAAAATGATGTGATTGCACAGATTTATAAAAATCTGCCCGATTTAAGCACAGTTATAATTGGGATAAGAAGTAGGGCTGCGAGATGAAAGTGAAAAAGGTAATAATTGTGATTTTGATACTTATGATGACTATTGGTATCTGTGCGGAGGAAACTACGATGACTTATAAAATGGTTTCTATGGCAGAGGGAATCGAGATTGCAAAGAACAATCCTGATGCAATTATCGTTGATGTCCGCCGGGAAGACGAATACAAAGACGGTCACATTCCAGGAGCTGTACTTCTCACAATGGAAACAATTACAGCAGAAACAGCGGCAAAAGTTCTGCCGGACAAGAATCAGATGATTCTGATTTACTGCAGAAGCGGAAGAAGAAGCAAAATCGCAGCCCAGAGCCTGCTCGATTTGGGATACACCAACCTCATTGAGTTTGGCGGGATTTTGGATTATAAAGGAAAGGTGGAAAGATATAAGTAAGGAGGTAAATTTTGAACTTTTGGATATGGCGACATACATGGAAAAAAGCAAACAATGAAGATGATGTTATGGATTTAGTTTATCAAGCTTTTGAAAACAATTATGTATGTATGCAATATGAGTATGGCATTCAAACAAAACAACAAAATATTGTAACATCTTCATATAAAACAATTAAAGGATTAATGAAAGAAGGGGACTATATTTTTTTAGGAGGGAAGGATTATGTTTATGCTTATTCAAGGATTATAAAACCTAGAAAAAAAGCTACACAAATCTGTAACATAACTGAAATACCTAGAGCCAATAAAAAGTGGAGATACAATTCCAAGGAAAAAAATATTAATGAAATAATTTGTTTTGCTGATGCGCCTATATTTTATATGGATTTTTCAGAACAGGATAAAACATGGGGGCAAAGAATAGATGTTGAAGAATGGAAATGTTTTGAAGAAGAAGGGGTGCCTAGTAGAAGTATAAAATTTACTACTTCTCCTTATCCACCAATGAGAATGATTTCTAAATCAGATGGATTAAAACTTATAACTCAATTAGGAGGACATTTAGATCTTATGGAAAAGAATATGGATAGTTATATAACAATTGCTAATAATAAGAACAATATCATTTTACAAGGTGCTCCAGGGACAGGAAAAACATATAATACAGCTGCTCTTGCTCTTAGTATTATCGGTGAAGATACAACAGGCTTATCACACAAAGAAATAATGGATAAGTATGAAGAACATAGAAAATCTGGTCAAATTCAATTTACAACATTTCACCAATCTATGGATTACGAGGATTTTGTTGAAGGAATAAAACCAAGAGTAATTGAAGATGAAGAATCAAATAAAAAAATGGTTACCTATGAAATTGAGAATGGAATTTTCAAACGAATTTGTAATCGTGCAAAAGAAATAAACGAAGATGGTTCAATAGATGATAATTTTGAACAAAGTTGGCAAAAATTAGTAAACAAATTAGAAGAGGAAAACTCTATAAAAGTTCCTTATTTGTCAGATAAATCAAAGACATTTAAAGTAGAATTAAATGAATATGGAACAGGTTTAGCAAGTCGTACTTATTTAGATGAAGAACATGAAAAAAGAGGCGAATGGATTTCCGGGAAATCTAAGTTTTTTAATAAAGACCAATTGTTTAATATACATCAAGAAAAGAAAGGAACTCCTGCAGGAGGACACGACAATTATAGAAAAGCAATTATTGCTTATATGAGAGATGAAAAAAATGGAATAGGATTGTCTAGTAAATATGAGCCTAAAGTGATAACAAAAAATGTAAAACCTCATGTTCTAATTATCGATGAAATCAACCGTGGAAATGTCTCTAAAATATTTGGAGAATTAATTACGCTTCTCGAAGCTGATAAACGAGAACTAGTTGGTGATGATCTTAATAATGATGATTTAGTAAAAAATCAACATACAATAACAGTTACGCTTCCATATTCTAAAGAACCTTTTACAGTCCCATCAAATCTATACATAATTGGAACAATGAATACAACAGACCGTAGTACAGGAACTCTTGATTATGCTTTGCGAAGAAGATTTTCGTTTATTACATTAACTTCAACATACACAGATGAAGAAGGTCATGTTTTGGAAGGCAAAGAATTATATAGTGGTAAAATTGCTGGATGTAAAGAATTAGATAATTACTATTCAGACAAAAAAAATGCACCTAAAGATAGAGCCAATCAACTCTTTTCTACAGTTTATAATTTCTTGAATAAATATAAAGTAGAAATGGATATTGAGGATCTCATGATAGGACACAGTTATTTTATGGCAAATACTGATGAAGATTTGACTTTAAAACTTAAATATGAAATAAAGCCTCTTGTTCATGAATATGCAAAAGACGGAATTATTTCCATAAGCGAAAATGAATTAAAAGACGAATTAGATAAATGGAATTAATCATGTCTAATGTTATAAGTGAACAAATGGAAAATGATTCTCAAAACCAGATTAATTCTAGTGGACCTTTAGTTTTCAGAGAGCAAGAGAGAATTGATGATATATATAAAGAACTATTTGATGAGTTTGATATTCATTTTTCACCAGAAGATAAAGATACGCCTAAATATCTTGGGCTATCAGAAGATTGGGCAAGTTATTACATTGGGGCTTCATGGCTTATTAAAGATAAGGCTGTTGTTGTTGTCCCTAAGAAAATCGGTGAAGATAATTCAAAAGAAACTGATTTTATACAATTATTTCTTTGTGCATTAAAATTTACGCCATCAGCGGAATATTTTTCTAATTACTATGGAATTGATTTTGATCAGCCACAAATAAAAACAGATTCATTTTCAGAACAACTTACACCTTTATTGATAGTTCACTTTCTTTGCACATTAAAAAAGCTTATTTCAAAGGGTCTAAAAAAAGATTATGTAATACGTGAAGAGAATCTTAAGTCAAAAGTTCGTGGCAGAATTATGATGCAGAAGAATCTTCAGAAAAATATATTTCCACAACGCATGGACAGAGTGTACTGTAAGTTTCAAGAATATACTGTTGATATTCCAGAGAATCGCTTGTTAAAAAAAGCTTTGGTATTTTCAGATAATTACTTAAATAAACTTGTTAGTCTTGATTATCATGAATCCTTAGGTGAATTAAAAAGACAGATAAATCAAATAAAATCAAATTTTTCTCAAGTTTCTGATGAAATTGAAGTATATGAAATTAAGGCTCTCAGAAAAAATAAATTTTTTTGTGATTATTCAGAGGCTATAAAATTAGCTAAAATGATTCTTCAAAGATTTGATTATTCAATCTCAAAGTCAGAAAGCCTTCAAAAATCAGTTCCACCTTTTTGGATAGATATGTCCAGATTATTTGAAGTGTATGTATATAGCAAATTACATGAAGCATACGGGAATACTATTCAATTCCAAGTCTCAGGACGATTAAAGACTGTTGTTGATTTTATTAAGACAGATGAAAAACTGATTCTTGATGCTAAATATAAAACGCGGTATCAAAAACATAATTCACCTCTTCTGGCAGATATTCGTGAAATTAGTGGTTATGCACGTGATGATAAAATTCTTAGGACAATGGGAGTAAAAAAAACATCATTTGAAGATAATGAAAATATGGTTCGTTGCGTGATTATTTATCCAGAATATATGGAAATGGAAGATGACGATGCACTAGATAATGATGAAAGAGAAGAAATTGAAGAATACAATAAGAATGAAAATAAAAATGAAGTTGTGTTTGACAGGACTAGGCCTATATTAGAACTTATAAAAGATCATGATATTCCTGGTTATAGAAAGTTTTATAAGCTTTATGTTAATTTACCTGTCAGATAATTTTCACCCAATCGGGTCTCCACAGAACTTTTTGCGTTTGCAGTTTTTGCAGTGGGCGCCCATCCAGACGCTGTCGAACTGGGTGGCGGCATTTTTTACGAAGTCTTTGTTTTTGCTTAAAATACCGGCTTCGAAGTTGCGGGTGTTCTCGCCTTTCATGCCAAGACCTGCGCCGGTCAGGTTCGCAGAGCCTACGTAGGCGGCTTTCAAGTCAAAGATGATAATCTTGAAATGGACGCGTGGGCAAAGGACTCGCTCCATTCCTTCAATGAGGGCAGGATATTTGTCGAAGTCCTGGCGGAAGGCCGGGCCCGGTTCTTTTGCGTGTATCAGGCGGATTGCGACTCCGCGTTTGACTAAATCGGATAGAACTTCCAGCAGAGGCTTGGTGCCACGGCCGTCTTTTACATAGAGGTCTTTTATGTCGGCAGTGCCAATCCATAAGGTTTTCTTTACGTTTTTTAACCGTTCAATAACTTTTTCGTAGTGGTTTTCGTTCGAGATATACAGGAACTCCGGGATCGCCGCTGCTTGCTTAGCGGCGTTGTTTTCTGAGGCATTCTTTTCTGTCGGTTTTTTCTTTCCAAACATAGCTACTCTTTATTTTATCGGCAAAATTTCTTTCACTATACTCCAAGCACTCTGTCACAATATGATAATCCCTCTATGTTATCCTATAATCACGAGGTTAGGTGATGGAATACTTTGCAATTGATTTTGAAACTGCTGTTGGTTATCACAACGGCGCATGTTCTGTTGGAGCATTATGTGCAAAACCTTCATAGAACGGTTCGCACCTGTACAGCACCTGTAAAAATAGAAACTCTATTGTTGATGTGTCGCTTCCCCATATCAAAAATCATAAATCTGTTGTATACTGATTAGAAAGGAGACAATCAAATGTTTGCGACAACCGGAATAATTCAGGGAAACACTATTATTGCAGATGAACGTTCGCTTGAAAGATTTGACGGCAAAAAGGTCATCATCACAGTTTTGGAAGACGACAAGCAGTTTGATACCGTCTCTGACGAAAAGCTCTTTGCGGTTTCTGATTCGCTCATCAATCAAAATATAGAAGCCTACAAGGAATTGGCAAAATGATTTTTTTCAGTTTTGAGCAAGTCTTAAAACTTCATAGTTCTCTAATCGAAAAAACTGGCGGAATAGATGGCGTGCGTGATAAGAACCTGCTAGATTCTGCTCTGAAAGCACCGTTCCAAACATTCGGCGGTAACGAACTTTATCCCGATGTTTATGACAAGGCTTCACAGCTATGTTATTCCATGATTGAAAATCATCCTTTTGCGGATGGAAACAAAAGAATCGGCGTTCACCTTACACTGCTTTTCTTAAAGCTTAACAGAGCGGAAATCGAATATACTCAAAAAGAATTATCAGATTTCGGCTTAAGTGTAGCTTCCGGAAAAATGAGCAAAGACGAGATAAAGGCTTGGTTGCTTGCCCACCGCAAATAAAATGTTGTCTTAGCTCAATTCCTAATCTCGATGCACTCAACAAAATAATCTGGGTTCAGATAGAGCAAATCTTCCATTGTATAAGTTCTTTGTTCTGTCAGATAATGCAGAAATCGGCAGATGTAGTGGCTGCGGTCTGGCATGGTGCTGAACATATCATGATTCCAGTTCATATAGCGGCCCAGCATTTTGCCGCGCGGTTCAAGCGGTTGGTCTGTTGAAGTGTACAACCCTGTACAGAGTGCAAAATTCGTGCAGCAATATACATCCGTCATCGTGTCTTTATCGGCAATCGGTGTAGAATGATCTTTTGCTTCGTAGCTAAGCGTGGCTTTTATATCGTAATGCTCATAATAGAAATATCCTTCAGCAATCAGCTTTTCAACATCGCGCTTGGCAATTGCAATCTGTTTATATAGTTTGTTCTCTTTCTGCATGAGCGCATCGTTCAAAGCCAATATCCGGCGTGTGTTTTCTTCCGTCCATTCAAACTTGTTTTCAGTTCGCCATTTGTTGTACCGAGCTTTAACACGCCTAGCCATTTCGGATTGGTATTTATCATCACACATAAGATTCTCCTTCTGATTTGTGAATATTATAAAAGGGCGGCCTATCATTTCGTATCAGGGTGATTTAAAAAAATCAAAAAAATTTTTTTTAACACCTTATCGCGAGATGATAGTGTGCCTGTGTTATTTTATAGCCATATTGAGAGGTGACGTATGAAAAAGCAGTTAAAGGAAAAGAAAATCCGCTGGAGCATTTCAAAGGCTATGTCTTGTGTGTATGAAGTTCTTAAGGAATCGAAGCTGAAAATTAAAGCAACGCAGCAGTATAAAACTGCAATGGACAGGCTTACGAAATTGTATGGTTTAACTCAGCTTCAAGTTTGGGTGCTGTGTTTGACTTGTGTGTATTTTGTAGAGCGTGATGATAGTTCAACTTTGCGTAATCTAGCAGATGTCGTAGATGTTCCAGTAATGACAATTATTGGCTGGAAAAAGGAAGTAGAAAAGTTAATAGAAAAAGGTTTTCTTGAGTGGGATAGAGTAAATGATGATTTCCAGCCGGTCAATGAGTTTTGTGAATCACTCTATATCAATGCAAACTATATTACACAACCTAAACACGAAATTGATGATGTCGATTTTCTGAATTATATTGCTAATCTCTATAGCTCACGTAAAAGATACGGTTGGACAGCACGGGCAATACAAATAGCACTTTGGCGATATGAAAGCGAACATCTGAATCTGGAGATGGTTCAACGTGTAATTACGGAAATAAGTGATTGTAATAATCGATTTTTTCTCTATGATGTTGCGAATGCTGCGCTTAATGGTTGTAATTCAAATCTTAATGAGGCGATACGCGATTTGTATGAAGGAGGAGATTGTTATAGAGTAGCTTTTGAAATGCTGGAAGAAAAACATGAGTTGTTCAGAAAAGGTTTTATTGAATTCACAAAAAAGGGAAACTTGTCTGATGCAAGTATTTCTCTTTCTGATAAGGGCAAAATGCTTGTCCTGGGAGAAAAGGCTTTCTTGTTTGAAGACTCTATCAATGATAAAAATATGATAAAAGCCGATTTCATAAAAGAAAAGAAGCTGTTCTATAGCGAAGAAAACCAGAAAGAAATTGACCGGCTAAAAAATGCTCTGCAGGAAAAAGCATTAAAGGCCATTCAGATGCGGCTTAATGAAGAAGGGCTTCCGATCGGAGTGGCTGTTTTGCTGTACGGGGCTCCCGGAACTGGCAAGACGGAATCTGTTATGCAGATAGCAAAAGAGACAGGTCGCTCTATAGTCCATGTTGATATAAGCGAGGCAAAGTCTGCATGGTTTGGTGAAAGCGAAAAGCAGATCAAAAAGATTTTCACAAGCTATAAAACCGCTTGCGAAATTGCGGAAAAGAAAGGCGAGAAAATGCCAATCCTGTTATTCAATGAGGCCGATGCTCTTATTTCTAAAAGGAAGAGCGACACTTCTGGAAATTGCGCACAGACAGAAAACGCAATCCAGAATATCATTCTGGAAGAGCTTGAAAATCTTAAGGGGATATTCATTGCTACTACAAACCTTGCGTCGAACATGGACTCTGCTTTTGAACGCCGTTTCCTCTTCAAGATAAAGTTTGAGAATCCTTCAACAGAAGCTAAGGCCGCAATCTGGATGAATAAGCTTTCCTGGCTTGACGGACAAGCTGATCGGACTTTTGCCACAGAATACGATTTTTCCGGCGGTCAGATAGACAATATTGTCCGCAAAATTGCGATGAACGAAATAATCTCTGGCGAAAGGCCTGCAATTTCTGAGATTCACGACATGTGCAAATGCGAGAAGATTGAAAGTGGCGAGTGCACAAAACATATCGGTTTCGGAGTGTAGGAGATATATTAATGATTTACATAACCGGTGATACCCATAACACAGAAGATATGTCGAATCTTTCATCAAATCGCATGAAGCTTTGCTGTATGGAGCAGGGAGCGGATTTTCATGCGATTACAGTTGCAATTGTTCTTGGCGATTTTGGGCTTCCATGGTATGAGGGTCCTATTGATGAAGCTGGAATCCATCCAACAGACCACACAGACCGGTATCTTTTCAAATGGTACAACCAGAAACCGTTCAAGATTCTGGCTGTTCAAGGAAATCATGATAATTACGACATTATCGAAAAGCTGCCGGAAGTAGAAATGTTTGGAGCTAAGGTTTTGAGAGTCAGTGATAATGTGTTTTATTTCAAACGAGGAGAAATCTACACAATTGAAGACAAACGCTTTCTTGTTCTTGGTGGCGCTATGAGCGATGACAAAGCCTGGCGCAAACCGCATGAAAGCTGGTGGAAGCAGGAAGAGTGGAGTGAAGGGGAGAAAAACGCCTGTGTTGAAAAAATAAAGGAGTATGGTAGCAACTTCGACTATATCCTCTCGCATACCGGCTCGTCAGCAGGCATCGCCCTTACAGAGGAAAATCTGAAGCAACTTCATCGCGATTCAAATGTGGTTTTCAACGATAAAATAGACTCACTCATTTCGTACAAGAAATGGTTTTTTGGTCACTGGCACAGCGATTGGGGCTATGAACATTACAAAGAATCAAAATATGTACCGTTGTACCATCAGGGAA
>JAEEGL015318128.1_pt1 | contig 10884 bp, 7 predicted proteins | sample 9134231 | NCBI WGS metagenome assembly JAEEGL01 (sample SAMN16246548, study PRJNA631951) | gut metagenome | biome: gut microbiome; feature: rumen; material: fiber-attached | host: Bos | place: Iran: Karaj | collected 2018-10
AACTACCTCAACGTGCAGAAGACCGGCCGCATGAAGATTCCCTTCGGCATCGCCCAGATTGGCAAGGCTTTCCGCAACGAGATTGTGGCCCGTCAGTTCATTTTCCGCATGCGCGAGTTCGAACAGATGGAGATGCAGTTCTTCATCAAGCCCGGCACCGAGCTGGACTGGTTCAAAAAGTGGAAGGAAAAGCGCATGCAGTGGCACGTGAACCTGGGCATGGGTGCCGAGAACTACCGTTTCCACGACCATGAGAAGCTGGCCCACTACGCCAATGCCGCCACCGACATTGAATTCAACTTCCCCTTCGGCTTCAAGGAGCTCGAAGGCATCCACAGCCGCACCAATTTCGACCTGGGGAACCACCAGAAGTTCTCCGGCAAGAAGATCGAATACTTCGACCCGGAAGAGAATGTCTCCTACACCCCGTATGTGGTGGAGACTTCCATCGGCGTAGACCGTATGTGCCTGGCGGTGCTGGCTCACAGCTACACCGTAGAAAAGCTGGAAAACGGCGAGGAGCGCGTTGTGATGCGCATTCCGGCCCCGCTGGCGCCCATCAAGGTGGCCGTGATGCCGCTCGTGAAGAAGGACGGCCTTCCGGAGCTGGCCCAGCAGGTGGTGGATCTTCTCAAGTACGACTTCTCCTATCAGTACGACGAAAAGGACTCCATCGGCAAGCGCTATCGCCGGCAGGACGCCATTGGCACGCCTTTCTGCGTCACGGTAGACCACGACAGCCTCAACGACGGCTGCGTCACCGTGCGGGACCGCGACTCCATGCAGCAGGAGCGCGTGAAAATCACGGAGCTCCGCGACATGATTGAAAAGAAGGTGTCCCTCACCAACCTCCTCCGGAATCTGTAACCCATGCGGAAATTCCTGACCTACTGCATTTTAGTCATTCTCCCGATTGCTTGCAGCCGGGAGAATGCTATTTTGCGGGAAGCGTCGCGGAATCTGGAAAGCAATCCGGAATCGGCCCTCTATCTGCTGGACAGCCTGGACCGCAATACCCTCTCTGAACGGGAGAAGGCCACTTTTGACTACCTGACGGCCTACAGCTTTTACCGGACCTACTATTTCCTGGACGATGCCTCGGAGGCGGCCCTCCAGCGGGCCTGCCTGTATTTCGAGCAGAACGGGCCGGCGGTGGACCGGATGCGCGCTTGGGAACTCATGGGAACGGTGCAGACCGCTACCAACCGCTACGGCAGCGGACTGGTCTCTTTCCTGAAGGCCGAGCAGGTGGCCCGATCCATCGAAAAAGCCCGTCTGAGGACCTGGGCGCTGCTTTTCTTTGTGGTGGCGGTGCTGGCCACCTTGCTTCTCTACCTCTGGGCCCGGAAGGTTCAGACAGAAAAGCAGCTCCTGCTGGAAAGGGAGGAAAACGACCGCGTGATGTCCATCGCCGAAGACCTCCAGAACCGCCTGAGCCTGCTGCAGGGTATGCGCCGAGGTGGCCGGTCGGACATCGGCCTGGACATGCTGGACCGCCTCTGCGAGCAATACTATGTCTACGAAGGGACCTCCTCCCTGCAGCCCAAGATCCTCAAGGAAGTGCGCTCCCTGGTAGAAGGTCTCCGGGCCGATGACAAGGTTCAGAAGAACCTGGAACAGTCCCTCAACGACTCCCACGACCAGGTGATGAAACGGCTTCGTGCGGCTTGTCCCAAGTGGAAGGAAGAGGATTACCTGCTGTATATGTTCACGGTGGCCGGCTTTTCTTCCACCACCATTTCCACCCTGCTGGAGAAGGACAAGCCCTATGTCTACAACCGGCTTTACCGCCTCAAGGAGCGCCTGAAGGTGCTGGATGCCCCCGACAAGGATTTTCTCCTGCTGCAATTAGAGAAATAGGCGTGGACGTGTTTTTATAAACAGTTGAATAGTAAATTATTATAACAGCCCTCTTGCGATTTTTTGCAAGGGGGCTGTTATTGAACAGGTGCTTTTTTGATGCTAGCTTTGCAGTAGTTCCGGAACTTTTGTACAACCCTTAAAACTTATTGCATCATGGAAATCAAGAAAAGCACGCAAGCAAGTCTGGAGAACAAAAGACTGCTCTTTGTCGAAGCCGGACTCATCGCGGCCCTTGCCGCCGTTTTCGGCCTGTTGGAATGGTCCAGCGAATCGCGTCCCCTCACGGTATTGGAAGACAACACCCGCATGGTGGAGGAGGACGATATCATGGCCATCGAACTGAATACGCCTCCGCCGCCTCCTTCCATTCCCGAAATCCCGGTGCTTTCCGACATGCTGGATATCGTGGACGACAATATAGAGGTAGATGTGGATTTTGTAGACCTGACCGAAGAGAACGGACAGGAGCTCACCATCCTTTCTTATATAGAAGGTACGCCGGTTCCCGAAGAGGAGGATGTGGATGAAGTGATTCCGATGGTGATAGTAGAAACCAAGCCCACCTTCAACGGCGGAGATGCCAACGAGTTTTCCAAATGGGTCAATTCCCGTCTGGTCTATCCCGAAAGCGCCCGGGAAATGGGCGTGGAGGGCCGTGTCACCCTGCAGTTCACCATTGGCACCGACGGCCGTCTCTCCGATGTCCGGGTGGTCAAAGGGGCCGATCCGCTCCTGGACCAGGAGGCGTTGAGGGTGGTCTCCTCCTCGCCCCGCTGGGGTCCCGGCAAGCAGCGGGACCGCGCTGTGAAGGTCTCTTACACCTTTCCTGTCATCTTCCGCCTAAGGTAGTGGCGAATCGCCAAAATTTGATGGTTTTCGACATGCTATTTGCGGCCGGAGAGATTTTAAATTTTCGCAGTCGGCAAAAGTTGCTGATAATCAGTTATTTACAAAATATCCTTGCGAGAATCTTTTTGGGGAATACTTTTGCGCTTGCAAAATATGGTTTTATCTTTGCACTTGGAAAATAAACCTTAAAAACGCATACCATGGAAATCAAGAAATCTCCCAAAGCCAGCCTTGAGAACAAGCGCCTTCTCTTCACCGAGATAGGTCTTGTCGCTGCTCTCGGCATCGTGTACGGAGCCTTCAACTACTCTTCCCGTGATGCTAAGGTGGCCGTCCTCGAAGACACCACCCAGGTGCTCGTAGAAGAGGAGATGGTGGCCATCCAGGACAACCTCCCCCCGCCCCCGCCCGAGGCTCCCAGCATCCCCGTCCTCTCTGACCAGATTGACATTGTGGACGACGACATCAAGTTGGATGACGACCTGTTCATCAACCTGGAAGACGACAACACCGGCGTTGAAATTATGGACTACAAGGAAGCCGTGGTAGAGGAAGAGGAAGTGGAAGAAGAAGCCATTCCGTTCCAGCTGGTGGAACAGAAGCCTTCCTTCAACGGCGGAGATGCGAATGAATTCTCCAAGTGGGTGAACTCCCGTCTGGTGTATCCGGAAATCGCCAAGGAAAACGGCGTGCAGGGCCGTGTGACCCTCCAGTTCACCGTTGAGGCGGACGGCCGCGTAACCAACGTGAAGGTGCTCCGCGGCGTGGACGAGTCCCTGGACAAGGAAGCTGTCCGCGTGGTGTCCAGCTCCCCCAAGTGGAAGCCCGGCAAGCAGCGTGACCGCGCCGTGAAGGTGACCTACACCTTCCCCGTGATCTTCCAGCTCCGCTAAGGTACAGCCCTCTTTAAAGTATGAACCCTGGCTCCGGTGGCCGGGGTTCGTCTTTTTTTCTTATCTTTGTAAGCGTTAAAACCGGACTCCCATGGCAGAATCCTTCTCTGAAATAGGCAAAATCGAGGCGGTGGAGCAGCTCTACCGCCTGTCGGCCTACAGCCCCGTGAGCGGCCTTTCCTATCGTTCCGAAAAAGGCGGCAAGGTGGTCACGGCCGCCCGCATGTACCTGGAGGGAATAGACTTCAACCTGGTCTATTTTCCCCTGAAGCACCTGGGCTACAAGTCCGTGGTGGGGGTTGTGGGCGAACTTTATGCCGCCCTGGCCCATCCCAGGCTCCTGAACGTGGTGCTGGGCGTGTCGGCCAAGCTGGATTTTCCGCAGGTGAAGGAGCTTTGGATGGGCGTCACGGTGGCGGCCAAGGAACACGGCTTCGAGGCGGTGAACCTGGAGCTCCAGCCCTCCAACAACGGGCTCTATATCTCCATGGCGGCCACGGGTGAAACCTCCCTCCTTACGGACAAGCGCCGCATGGCCGCCAAGTCCAAGGACTTGCTGTGCGTTTCCGGGCGCCTTGGGGCCGCCTATCTGGGCCTCCAGGTGCTGGAGCGCGGCGCCCGCAGCTTCCAGAAGGAAGGGACGCAGCCGGACATGGCGCAGTACAAGATGCAGGTGGGCGCCTATCTCAGGCCCGAATTGGACGCTTCTGCGCTGTCCCGCCTGGAAGATGAGGAAATCTATCCTTCCTACGGTTATTTCATCACCAGGGGCCTCTCAGATGCCGTTAAACGGCTTTCGCGGGACAGCGGCCTGGGCGTAAAGGTCTATGCGGACAAGATTCCCTTCGAAGGCAACAGCTTCTCCCTGGGCAAGCAGCTGGACATTGACCCCATTTCCGCCGCCATGAATGGGGGCGACGACAACCAGCTCCTCTACGTGGTTCCCATCCTGCAGCTGGAGAAATTCCGGCGCGAATTCCCCACCTTCGACGTGGTGGGCCACCTGGCGCAGCCGGAGGCCGGCACGGTCCTTGTAACACCGGAGGGCGTGGAATTCCCCGTCAAGGCGCAGGGATGGCCTCAAAATGATGCATAATTGCCAAAAAATCCGTATCTTTACCCGTCGATAATCATTATTAAACAAAAAGAAATAGCATGAAAAAACTGTTTTCCATCCTTGCCGTGGCCCTTTGCCTGAGCGTTTCGGCCCAGGCGCAAGGCTTGCTGGGCGGCCTGCTGGGCGGCGGAGACGGCTCCTCTTCCACCATCGGCAACATCCTTTCCGGCCTGGCCGGTGTGGTGTATTCCGCGCCCGTTTCGCTGGACGGTACCTATGTGTATAACGGCGTGGCCATCAACGCCGCCAGTTCGGAAGGCGGCATGCTGGCCAATCTGGCCGGTTCGGCCGTTACCGGCGGCCTGGAAAGCAAGGCGGACGAATATCTGGCCAAGGTGGGCATCAAGCCCGGCGCCATGACCTTCACCTTCAATGCCGCGGACAATACCTTCGTCATGAATGTGGGCGCGCTCAAACTGCCCGGCACCTACCGCGTGGGAGACGGCGAACGCACGGTCACCCTCACCTTCGGGAAAACCCTGCAGTTCCTCAGCATGACCGGCACGCTGGAATCCACCCTCACCGGCGCCAAAATGCTCTTCACGGCCGACAAACTCATGGCCCTCGTGAAGAAGGTGGCCGGCAAGCTGGGCAACGGTTCCGGCCAGCTGGGCACCATCGCCAAACTGGCAGACGGCTACGACAGCTTCCGCATAGGCTTCAAGCTCACCAAGTAGCTGTACTCCGCATGACTTCCAGCCGCGACCCTTCCCCGGGCCGCGGTTTTCCTATTTTCGCTATCTTTGCAGAAGCTAAAAGAACGGAGCCATGAAAGTTTGTGTCATAGGCGGGGCGAATGTGGACATTACGGCCACATCGGCCCGGGCTTTTCAATTCGGGGACTCGAACCCCGGGACGGTACGCATTTCCTGGGGCGGCGTGGGGCGCAATATTGCCCATAACCTCTCGCTGCTGGGAGACCGGGTGGAGCTCATGACCATCTTCGGCGGCGGCGTTTTCGGGCCCGTCATTGCCGCTTCCTGCCAGGATGCAGGCATCGGCACGGAGCATGCGGAGATTGCCCCGGCCGGCACGCACTCGTTTTTTGTTTCCATGAACAATGCGGACGGCGAACTGGTGGGCGGCGTGGCGGACATGAATGCGGCCGAAGGGATGACGCCGGAATGGCTGGCGGCGCGCCTTCAGGCCATCAACGGGGCCGATGCAGTGGTGGCCGACGCCAACTGCCGTGCGGAAAGCCTTGCCTGGCTCATCGACCATTGCGCAAAGCCGCTGTATCTGGACGCCGTTTCCGTGGCCAAAGCCGGTAGGATTGCCCGTGCCCTTGACCTTTCCCAAAAGAAATCCTTTTTTGCCCTGAAGTGCAATGCGCTTGAGAATCAAGCGCTTAATGCCTTGCCGCCAGAAGCCGTCCAACGCCGGTACGTCAGTGTCGGCGCCGAGGGGCTCCGCGTAGAGGAAGCGGGCCGGCTCTACGAGTTCCCTGCCCTTCCCTGCATCGTGCGGAATGTCACCGGCGGCGGCGATGCCCTTTTGGCCGGTATCGTTCACGCCGGTCCCGGCGCCAGCATCGAGGAAAGCGCCCGCCTGGGCCTTCTGTGCGCCCGCTGCGCCGTGGAAAGCCCCGAAGCCGTCAGCGACGCCATCCGCGCTGTCCGTTAGGCGGGCCGGCCGTTTCCGTACCTTGGGCCGTGCCTTTCCCTGCCGCGTTTCCGGGAAATCGGCCTTCTGTGCGTTCTACGGGGAAACGCGGCCGCGGCGGTGGGGCCGTGCGGCAGCAGAGACAGCGTATAGGCACGCATTGTTGATAACTTCTTTGCACGGAATTCAGGCAAAAGTTTTATCTTTGTTCAACTATGAGTTTTGTGCACCTGCATGTCCACACCCAGTACTCCATCCTGGACGGACAATCTTCCATAAGCAACCTTTTTGACCGGGCAGAAGAGCTGGGGATGCCGGCCCTGGCCATTACGGACCATGGCAATATGTTCGGGGTCAAGGAGTTCCTCAAGGTAGCCAAGAAGCATCCGGCGGTGAAGCCCATCATTGGCTGCGAGGTCTATGTTTCCAAAGGAGACCACCGGGTCAAGGAGAAAGGCTATTATCACCTGATCCTGCTGGCCAAGAACTACCAGGGGTACCTCAACCTGGTGAAGATTGTCTCGGAGGCGCACGTGAACGGCATGTACTACCGTCCCCGCATCAGCCACGAGATTATAGAGAAGTACCACGAAGGACTTATCTGCAGCAGCGCCTGCCTGGCCGGAGAGGTGCCCCGCGCCATCATGGCCCGTGACGACAAAGCCGTGGAAAACGCCATCCTGTGGCACAAGCGCGTGTTCGGGGAAGACTATTACCTGGAGGTGATGAAGCACCGCACGGAGGTTCCGGGCCTTTCCAACGAGCTTTACGAGCAGCAGTGCTACTATACGGAAGAAATCTTCAGGCTGGCGGAAAAGCACGGCGTCAAGGTAATCGCCACCAACGACGCCCACTTTGTCCGGAAGGAAGACGGCCCGGTGCACGACCGGCTTATCTGCCTCACTACCAATTCATATATTGACGACCCGGGGCGCCTCCGCTACACCCAGCAGGAGTACATCAAGAGCGAAGAAGAGATGGCGGCGCTGTTCCCGGAGCATCCGGAGGCGCTGGCCAACACCCTGGAAGTGGCCGGCAAGTGCGAGGCCTATTCCATCGACCGGGATCCCGTGCTGCCCGTCTATGAGATAGACCCTGCGTTCATGCAGGAAATAGACGCCCACATGGAGCGCTACAAGGAGATTATCGACGCAGGACGGTGCGACAAACACGGCACCTACCGCGGAGACGGCTTCTGCCATTCGGTGGCCTACCTGTGCCACCTTACCTATAAAGGCGCGCACGAGCGCTACGGGGAAGCGCTCACCAAAGAGCAGGAAGAGCGCATAGACTTTGAGCTCAAGACCATCTGCCGCATGGGCTTCCCGGACTATTTCCTCATTGTGCAGGACTATATTGCCGCGTCGCGCGCCATGGGCAGCATGGTAGGCCCCGGCCGTGGCAGCGCCGCCGGTTCGGTGGTGGCCTATTGCCTCAAAATCACCAATTTAGACCCCATCCGCTACCAGCTCCTGTTCGAGCGTTTCCTCAATCCGGACCGCATCTCCATGCCGGATATCGACGTAGACTTCGAAGACCTCACCAAGGCGCACGACTATGTGGAACGGAAGTACGGCGCCAGCCATGTCTCCCGGGTCATCACCTTCGGCACCATGGCCGCCAAGAGCGCCATCAAGGATGTGGCGCGCATCAGCCGCGTGTCCATCGACGAGAGCAACCGGCTCACCAAAATGGTGCCGGACCGCCTGTCGGAAAAGAAAGAGAAGGAATACCCCTTCAACCCCAAGCTGGACGAACTCAAACCGGGCTTCAAGGTGGTGGAAAAGGAAGTGGAAGAGGACGATCCGGAGCACGAAGGCCAGAAGAGAAAGGTCCTGAAGACCTTCCAGAAAGGCCTGGAAGACGTGGACGTGAAGATTACCCTCAAGAACTGCTACCGGCTTGTGCCAGAGTTCATTGAGGAGCTCAAAAACGGCCCGGAAATCAACAAGGAGGTGCTCAGGTACGCCCAGGCGCTGGAAGGCTGCGTCCGCCAGGTGGGGATGCACGCCTGCGCCACCATCATCGGCCGCGGAGACCTCACGGACTACCTGCCCATCACCCTCTCCAAAGACAAGGAAACGGGCCTGGATGTGCGCACGTCGCAGTACGACGGCCATTACATCGAAGACGTGGGCATGCTCAAGATGGATTTCCTGGGGCTCATCACCCTGTCCATCATCCACAACTGCCTGGACCTCATCAAGGCGCACCACGGGGTGGATATCGACATAGAAGCCATTCCCATCGACGACAAGGAAACCTACGAACTCTACGGCAGGGGAGACACCACCTCCGTGTTCCAGTTTGAATCGGAGGGCATGAAAACCTGGCTGCAGAAGCTGCGTCCCACCCGTTTCGAAGACCTCATCGCCATGAACGCCCTCTACCGGCCGGGTCCCATGGATTATATTCCGGACTTTGTAGCCCGCAAGCAAGGCGAGCAGGCCATCGAGTACGACCTTCCAGAAATGGCTGAGTATCTGGAAGATACCTACGGTGTCACGGTGTACCAGGAGCAGGTGATGCTCCTTTCCCAGAAGCTGGCCGGCTTCACCAAAGGAGAGGCGGACAAGCTGCGGAAAGCCATGGGCAAGAAGCAGATCGACATCCTTAACTCGCTCAAGGACAAGTTCATGAGCGGGGGCATCGCCAACGGCCATCCGGAGAAGGTGCTGGACAAAATCTGGAAGGACTGGGAGAAGTTCGCCCAGTATGCCTTCAACAAGTCGCACGCCACCTGCTACGCCTGGGTGAGCTACCAGACCGGCTGGCTCAAGTGCCATTATCCGTCGGAATTCTTTGCATCGTGCCTCAACTGCGCCAAGAGCATGGAGGAAATCACCAAGATTATGGACGACTGCAAAGGCCATGGAATCAAGGTGTTAAGCCCGGATGTCAATGAAAGTACGGGGCTTTTCACCGTCAATGCCAAAGGGGACGTGCGCTTTGCCCTCAGTTCCATCAAGGGCTTCGGCGGCAACGTAGTGGACGCCATTGTGGCGGACCGGGAAGCCAACGGCCTCTTCAAGGACATCTACGACTTCGTGGAAAGGATGGCGGGGGTGGTGAACCGCAAGAGCTTCGAGAACCTCCTGAACGCCGGCGCGCTGGACAGCCTGGGCCACAAGCGCAGCATGTACTACCAGCCCGGCCGCGGCGGAGAGCTTTTCATCGACCAGATTACCCGCTACGGGGAACTGTACAAGAACGACACCCTCGCCGGCGGGGTCTCCCTCTTCGGTGACATGGAGGAAATGAAGCCGGAACGCCCGCCCCTTCCGGCCGACGAAGGCTACATGGACATCCTGGACATGCTGCAGCGGGAAAAAGAGCTGGTGGGCATGTACCTCAGTTCGCATCCGCTGGACCGTTACGCGTTCGAAATGAAGAACTTCGTGAACTGCCAGCTGGCCGGCCTGTCCAACCTGGTGTCGGAATGCGAACTCAAGAAGCAGACCGCCAAGGTATATGTGGCGGGCATCGTCGCAGACTTTAAACAGCTCACTACCAAGGCCGGAAAGCCCTATTCCAGGACTCTTCTGGAAGACTACAGCGGCACCTATGAGCTGTCGCTCTTCGGCAAGGACCATGAACTCTTCATGCAGTACATGCAGCCCAAGGCGTCGCTCTTCCTGGAAGGGGAAATCGGGGAAAAGTACTTCCTCAAGCCGGAAGAAAAGGCGCAGGGAAAAACGGCCCCCTACGCCTTCAAGCTCAAGAAAGTGACCCTGCTGGGCAATATTACGGACGATATTCTCACCGGCTTCTCGCTGGATATCACCACCCCCATGCTCTCCCAGGAGTTCCGGAAAGACCTGGTGGAGGTTATCCGCCGCCACAAGGGCAACATCCCCCTCACCATCTACCTCTTCGACCCGCAGACGCGGTATCGTATCCAATTCTATTCCAAGAAGTTCCAGGTGGCCGTCACCTCGCAGCTCCTCCAGGACCTCCGGCAGATCGGCGTAGAAAAGTACGAGGTGAGCCGGAAATAACCCACAGAGGTAAAAGACGGAACTCCCCCACGGAGCCCCCCTCCACACAAAAAAAGAGGCCGACCGCAAGGTCAGCCCCTTCAATGAAAGCCGGGAGGAAGCGTTTACTTCTTCACGGGCTTGGCAGCTTCTGCCTTCTTGGCACGGGCCATGGTGGCGTCGTACATGATGGGCGTACCAATCATGATGGAAGCGTAAGTTCCGATCAGGACACCCAGGCACAGGGCCACGGCCAGACCGCGGATGCTTTCACCGCCCCAGATGGCGATGGCGAGCATCGGGAGGAGGGTGGACACCGAAGTGTTCATGGTACGGGTGAGGGTGGCGTTGAGAGCCGTATTCACCGTCTCACGGAAGTCTTCCTTCGGGTGCAGGCCGCGCTGTTCACGGATACGGTCGAAGATAACCACGTTGTCGTTGATGGCGTAACCGATGATGTTCAGGATGGCCGCGATGAACGTCTGGTCCACATCCAGGTTGAACGGCAGGATCCCGTTGAACAGGGAGGGGAAGCCGATCACGATGAGGGCCGGGTGGGCGCGGGCGGCCACACCACCGAGAC
>JAEEGL016036154.1_pt1 | contig 10884 bp, 12 predicted proteins | sample 9134231 | NCBI WGS metagenome assembly JAEEGL01 (sample SAMN16246548, study PRJNA631951) | gut metagenome | biome: gut microbiome; feature: rumen; material: fiber-attached | host: Bos | place: Iran: Karaj | collected 2018-10
ATTTCCACCGTATGACACTGTCATACTATGTAAAAACCCGCGATTTCCGGACCCACAATGCAAAGTAATGGGTGCAGAGCGTATATAAGTCCCCAAGACGAGTTCATATACCCTACGGTGGACATCCAGCGTCTTGGAGACTTCTCCTAGCCGCCGTTCCAGTTCCGATTGGGCATCTTCGCAATCAGGGTCGTCATTGGAGAAGCAAGCCATTCTGACTCGTTTCCCGTCGCAGCGTTCCAATACCCAATCCATACACGAACCGTCAAAAACGCCTTCGACCAAGACATCTATGTCGTCATTCGGTAGCCGTCGCTCCATATCGTATGGATAACTGGCCAGATGGACTGCCCTAGAACATGCCGGGTGTTCAAAGTTACCCAGAAATATCACCTTGCTGGCCGCATCCACATATTTTTCGTATTGCGGAAACCAGTCGTGGACAATAACGATTGGCCGCTTATAGAAACGGTCGGCTATAGCCATTCCGTCACCGAGCTGCCAAACGGCAACGTCGGGGTTGTCGTGGCAAGCAAACCGCGTGTCGGTACATACCGATGCGACCTCCCTAGCAAGGTGATTGAACTTTGAGAAACCGTCCTCGGTGCCTATGTCCTTTACGAACTGCATTTTGACAAATAATCCTTCAATTCCGTCCTCTGTTCATCAGTCAGACCCGGTATTCCGTCAAGGCCGCCAAGAGCCGTGTTAATGAATGTCGGAATGTACCAAGCACCGTCTTCTGCCGACACGGCATCAAGAAGCTTCGTAAACGACATTTCGCCTTCGTTGTCGATGTCGTATATGGTCGTATCGATCGTAAGGAGGCACAACGGCGTACACTTCCATCGTAACCGCACCGAAAGACGGCCTAGCGCGTCATACTTGGCCACAAGATCGTCCAGTTTGGCCTTGCCTGTGCAATACAGAGTCAAGTCGTCGTTTGTCATTCGTCTCACGCAAGCGCACCGCTTACGGTTGCTAACATAATCGTTGGATTCGCAGTACGCGTTGGTATTTACTTTAGGATGGAACAAATGGTAAATCGTTCCCTTCAGACGCTGGCTATGGCCTACGATTCGCTTGCACTTGGTCAGAAAAGCGTCATCTTCCGCGCCCCAGTTAGTGAAAGCCTCGTCGAATCCGCCAACCGCGTCCCAAGTAGACTTCTTGAAAATGTTGCAGAGTCCGGTCTGTCTGAAAATTTCCGCGCCGTGGTCTTTGGTACCCGGCAGCAACGGTTCATTTGCCACGATGCGCTTCGTATCGGGTTCATTCAAGTACAATACATTGTCAAACGGAAACACTATGGATGCCTCGCCGGAATCCAGAAGCCGTGTAGCTTCTCTCAGCGAATCGAACGCTTCTTTAGATAGGAGCGCGTCAGCATCTCCCATTACATAATAATCGTAGTCTGGATATGCCTTCACGGCCGCATTCAGCAATTCCGTCTTACAGAATCGCCCAACTTTTTGTGGGTCACCATTCACTTTGTCGCAAGGGACGAATTTTACTCGGTCTGGATTCTGCTTTGCTACGGATTCGCCGAATCCGCTCGGATATTGTTCCGTGATTATAACATCGAAATCGTCAGTTGTCAAGTAATTCTTTACAACTTCGGACAAATTTCGCTTACGAAAAGTGCTTCCCTTGTCAAAAAACGCCATAAGGACACAAAATCTCATAATCACCGCCATTATAAACTACTTAGTTGGCAATTATAATAAAAAGAGATTTGAATGTCATTTAACGGAATTACAAACTTGCGTGACGCCAAAGAAAGCGTCAAGCTAGAACCAAAGCACCTTGCTGAAATAAAGAAGTGTGCTCAGGATCCGTTGTACTTCATCAATACATACATGTATATCAACACGAAAGACAACGGAATGCAACTTTTTAAAACTTGGCCTTTTCAGGACGAGGCAATCAAGCGATTCTTGAAGTATCGATTCAACATTAACCGTTGGTCACGACAGGTCGGTAAATCAACAATCGTTCGCGGCTTCATTCTATGGCATGCCATGTTCCACGGCGACCAGCTAGTCGCTATGCTTGCGAACAAGCTTTCGCTCGCGAAAGAACAGTTGCAGCTTCTGCGCGATTCCTATGTAGCGTTGCCTTACTGGTTACAGCCCGGTGTGAAGCTATGGAACAAGATGTCGATACAGTTCTCGAACAACACCCGTATCCTCGTGGCGGCCAGTTCTCCGGACGGTATTCGTGGTTTCTCGCCAAACTTGCTGTATTTGGACGAATTTGCGTTCTTGCGCAACGGTATGGCCGACGAATTTATGGCCTCCGTATTCCCGGCAATTTCTTCTGGTAAGAAAACACGAGTTATAATCACTAGTTGCGTCGTAAAGGACACAATGGTATTTACCCCAGATGGAATCAAAACAGTTGGTGATTTCATCATAGATGACGGTCGCGTACTTGGTTATGAAGTACCAGAATACCAAGTTCTGGGTCGATACGGCATGAATAAGGGTCATATCATGCACAATGACGGCGATGCAAAGGAAACTAGGGTGATTTCAACCCGGTATTCCGAAGTTGAAACCTCATTGATGCACAAGTTCTGGACATGCCGTGACGGTGAATACAAGATTAGACGCGCCCACGAACTCAAAGTCGGCGACTACGTGATGGTCAAGTACGGCATGAACTGCTGGGGTAACGACAAAATCGACTTCGACGACAGCCAATCGAAAATCAGATATCCGCTTGGTAAAATCAATGAAATATCCGAAGAATTAGCATATTTCTTTGGGTTATACATAGCTGAAGGATGTGCAATGCACACTCCAGCTCATCACTATGTCATTATAACATGTGGTGACGATATTCTAAATGACCTAAATTCGATTGGCGTACAATTTAAAAAACTTGACAAATTTCATTATAGAGTTGATCGCAAATCTATATGTATGCTATTGGAGTGTGTCGGTTTTGATTTAACTAGACATGCAAACCACAAAATTATTCCAGACCGTTTAATGCGTATGTCCAAGAAATGCGTTGCCGCTATGATTAGAGGCATGTTTGACGGCGATGGATGCTCCACAAAGAAACGTAAGCGTCTCTCCTACGCGTCGACTTCAAAACGACTTATTGATCAGTTGCGCGTTCTTTTAGCAAACTTTGGTATTTTAAGCAATTTATATCATGTATATACCAAACCTACCAAACGAGTTAAAGTTTCTAGTGAAGTGTGGAGTCTTGAAATTAATCAACAAGACATGGTCGAGCTGTATTTCAAGGAAATCGGATTTGGTCTGAAACGGAAATCTAATACCTATTCAACGCAAAACCAACGTAAAAAACGCCCTAGCCGGTATGACTATATTCCGTTTGCCGCACCTGAAATTCGCCGTTTAAAGAAAGAAAAGGTGTTGACAAACAATGAATTCAAGCTTACCGGTGGTATCTGTGACAAACACGATATCCATCTGAACCGTAAGCTGGTTCTTGAAATCAAGTCCAAGCTTCCAGAGGAAGTATGGTCTAAATATGACGTGTTCAAGAACGCCGAGCCGGACTGCGTATGGACGCCAATTACCGAAATTACGAAGTCGTTCAATAAAGTCTATGATTTTTCGCTTAATGACGATAATTACGACGGTAGTGAATGGGCGCATTCCGTCATATATAATGGAATTTCTGGCTTCCAGACGCCGCAAGGACTTAACCATTTTTACCGCATGTGGGAAGACGCGGTCGACGAGGACACCGCCTCCTACCACGACTTGATGTCAAAATATGTCAGGTCGACGGTTAAATGGAATGAGGTTCCCGGCCGTGACGCACAGTGGGGTATCGACGAAAAGGCTCGTATCGGCGAACAAAAGTTCCGCCAAGAATACGAGTGCGACTTTATCGGTTCTGCGGTGACACTAATCGACTTCACGATTCTTCAGAAACTGAAGCCGTCCAAACCAAAGCCGGTTAGAGGATTACCACAAGAGTACCAGCTAAGGATATTCCAAACTCCGTTGCCCAAGCAAAAGCTTGAGGTAAACGGCTGGGTATACATCGCGGCAATTGACTCCGGTTACGGTATTCGCCAAGACTACCATGTCCTACAAATATTCCTTGCTCGAAGCAGTACCGACATAGAACAGGTGTGCGTACTGTCATCCAACGAGGTAACCATCGAAGACTTCTGTACGATGTCTAGAAAACTTCTGAAGGGTTACTACGACCCAGACTTGACTATCGAGTTCAACGGTCCCGGTGCGCGTACCTACTTCATCTTCCAGCAGAACTTGGAATACGAAAACCTCGTGAACTACGACAACAAGTTCCGTGGTATGTGGGCGACCGACGGCATTAAACAGAGTGCGGTTATGCTTCTCAAGCTGTATGTCCAGCGTTTCTACGCGAAGCTCCACGACGAAACGACCATCAACGAACTAATGTCGTTCACCGAGCTTACCAAGAAGCACTGGGGTGGCGGTGGCGGTAACCACGACGACCATGTCACCTCACTTTACTGGGTAGTCTATCACGCAGCATCCAACTGGTTCCAAGGCAACCAAGTCGAAATTCCGTTCCTCAGCGGTCTGGAGCTTATGTTCGCATCTATGCCGGGACACGAAGCGGAAGAGGACAAGGCAATCGAGTTTGTCCAAGACCAAGATGCAGTCGATGAACAGGCTGCCGTCGGCAAGCTGCAGTATGACCAGTTCAAGGCGTATACGATGGAAAGGCCGCAGACACCTCGCATCGAGATGCCGAAACAGATGGCAACCGTATAAACTGCGGATAAGCAACCATAGGATTGTCCAATGTTTAGTGAACTTGATGACTTGAAGCAGCTAACTCAGGCGGTGGCACTCGAATCTCTCGACTTTACGAAGGAAAAGGAAGACGAGGAAGAGGCTGACCACGGTGCAATGATTATCGACGGCGAAATGGATAACCGTCCGTTTGAAAAGGGTGACAAGATTCAAGTCATCCGTGTACAAGGCGACGCCGACAAGAAACCGATTGCAACTACGGCGACGGTTGGCGGAAGCTCAGGCAACTTGACATCCGACAAGATCAAGGCCAAGCGTCCCATCTTCGAGCAGAAGCCGGATTCCGAACTTACGGATTCCGACCTCGAAGGAATCTTCGGCAAGGGTCTCGGCGCACATATCGGTGGAATCGGTTCCCTCAAGAAGGCACTGGAATGCTGCGTGGACGGCGACCCCGACTGCGAACACCAGTTCCATCCGGGCGACTATGTGAAGGCCAAGAGCGGCAAGGTTCCGGTTATCCTAGTTATCAAGCATTCCGACGGTCCAGTTATTACCACGGCAAAGCCGACCAACAACATGGACGAGTATTGCGAAGGTAATGACGGTTGTTGGCCGGAATTCCACTTCAATCAAGACGAAATCGAGCCGATGGACGGTCTTTCACTTGGCGACATCATGAATGTCATGGCGTTCAACGACGCCCAGATGGAAAGCCTCACCGACGGTTCAATCGACGAGGACGCTCAGAAAGGAATCGTTGACAAGACCAACGATATGCTCCGTGAAAAGAGCCTCGAAGGTGCCGACGACTGCAAGCCGGGTGAATTCTGCGACCAAAAGGACTTGATTGACCGAATGGACGAGATTTTCGGTAACCAGTCCTACACCTTCGCTTCGCCGAAGGTAACCACTCTCGACCGTAACGGAAACATCGAGACCAGCCAGTCCGCTGGTAAGATTAGTTTCGGGGAATTCTAATGATTACTCAGATCAAGACCAAACCGAAGTTCTACTTTGACAACGGCTGTCCCATCTGCTCGCAATACAAGCGTATTGTCGAGAAGAAGCTGGGCGACCGAGTGGACTATGTGCCAGCACAGCAGAACGCTTCTGACTTCGAATACCTTGCATCCGACGGCATCAAGTATTCTGGAGCCAAGGCTATCGAAGCCTTGACGACCGACTTTCCGGAAGTCAAGGACTACATGTGGGTTCTGCCCGAAAAATACAAAGTGACCGCGCTAAAGGCCGTCTACAAGGTCAGTAGCGTTGTCCGAAAGGCTTACGGCACCGTCAAGAAAGGCTGCAACTGCGGAAAACACTAATTAACCATAAATGCGTAAAAAAATCTGGCTGCAATTGCAACCAGATTTTTATTTTTATAAAAGGACAATCTAGTAGACATTCCGTCTAGCCGAATATTTTGGTAGCTTTTTAAGAAGCTGCTCTTTTATTTTTGGCCGAGCTAGGTTATATGCATCCAGCACGATTCGATTCCTATAATGGGGGTTGCTACGGTTCAATTCGTAACTGTTACCTTCGTCGGAGCAGATTTGCGCGACTTCGTCCATAATCGAAATATTTATCGTATCGTTCCGAACACCACCAAAGGCAGCGTTGTAGATAACCGTGTGCTCTTGCTTTCCTACAGACAGCTTTACCAATGCGCCCATCACATTGAACGCGATGCCATCGTTCGCGAAAACTTGGTCAAGTACGCCAGCCGCGTATGCATTGTTGACCTTTACATCCAGTTCATCACAGAAAGAGAACACGAAATGTTCTGGATCGTCCTTATACAGGCTGGCAATGGCTTCGTATAGGTTCACATTGGAACCGCACATTTTCTTGACTGTTTCCAAAAACAACATAGGAAGTAACCTTTATAGCTACTTCCTAGTTTATAGTGTTTAATCCGTCTTAATCAAGCGTAATCGAGGTGCCTTCAAGCGGTGTCAAGAACCCAAGCTCTAAGTGAAGCTGTCCGTTCGCGAACGAGCGTTTGATTTTCTGGGTATCGACCGGTCTAGGAATCGGATATACCACTGTATGGGTTCCGAGCAAGTAGTCCGGAATATTCACTTGAGAAGTGATTTTCGGTTTCGTCTTGTTACCCTTGCTACCCTTCGTTTTCTTCGTATTAGCCTTCATTTCGGCAGTAAGCGAATCCACGAAAGTCTTCCGCGTGAATGTAATCGAGACCTCATTCTGGGGAGTAAGAACAATATTCACATCATCCTTCGTGAGACCCGGCAAGTCGACGATGACATAACAGGTATCGTTAGTCATTACAAGCTCAGAGAACGGCTCTTGCAAGTAGTATGCCGATTGGGCAACCGGCTGCGGCTGTTGTTGCGGAGGAGGCTGCTGTTGGATAGGAACTTGCTGCTGTGCCGGAACTTGCTGCACTGGCTGCTGATAGTAGTTCGGTTGCACCGGAACTTGCTGCGGCTGCTGTGGTTGCTGATAGACAGCTGGTTGTGCATAGTTTCCGGCAAATTGCTGATTCGGCTGCGGAGGCGGCTGCTGAGCCATAGTATTGAGGCCAATACCCATTCCTCTACCGCCTACGCGGTTTCGTTGGTTAATCATTTCCGTTTCTCGTTGTATGCGCTGTATGGAGTCCATACTGACTCGCTCACCATCGCCAGTATGTCCAAATGTTACATTGTAATCGGGGACGCCGTTATTGAAAATAATTGTGGACCCAAAATCCTCTTCAGCCATAGATGACCTTCTTTCTAAATGTTCAACTTCGACTATATCGTCGTCCTTGGCACCGAATATCTTAGCGGCAATGTTTTTTAAGAATCCCATCAAGAACCCAGCGCATCTCGAAGCTCGGATACGACGGGGACACTCCTTAGCTTTGCCAACGCACGATTTCTGATGCGCCGAATGATTTCCTTGCTGACGCGGCGTTCAGCGGAAATCTCACTAACGGTATCTTCGTATCCATCCAAGCCATACAGTCTACGCAGTAAATTAGTCTCTTCCGGTGTCAAGTTATCTTCGAGCACCGTTTTAAGGGTTTCGCGCCGCATTTCGTCTTCGTGCATTGCATCCGTGCGCTCGTCAGAGGCGAGTGTATCGGCGATTACGATGGGAGTGCCAGAGTTTGCAGTAGTTCCGACAACGCTACGCTCCATTGAAGCCGGTTCCGATACGGCATTTTCGGCAAGTTGCCCATATTGGATATGTTCAACAGACTCGCCGTGTTTCTTTGCCTTCAATACGCGTTTGCGGATTCTGACCGGAACGCGAACCATGTCGCTGTTATGGACTATCAAGTCCATGTGTCGACGGATTTCGAAAACCGCGAACGAGCCAAACTTGGTTCCGCAAGTGTAGTCATACTTGTTGAAAGCTTCGAGCATTCCAAGCTTTCCTTCGGCGTAGAAGTCGTTTATCGGAAGACCAGTAGACTTCTTGTAAGCTCTAGCGACAGCTAGGACAAACCGTAAGTTTGACTGAATTATGGCGACTTTGATGTCTTGCCGCCTCTTTTCGTCCTTAATTGAATGGAATTCACGAAAAAGCTCGGTTTCGGCCTTTCGTCCGAGGATCTTGTATTTTACAGTCTCCTCAATCAGTTTCTTTGTAGACCAGTCTTCTTCATAGGTCTTCATCCAGCACTCTCTTGGGTGGAATTGTGAATAAATATAATACTTCCGAGTTTGTAATGCAAATTTTACAAACACAGCGATAAACTACAGTTTATATGACGACGAAACGCGATATATATGGATCTCTGGCACTGACAAGTGACCAAGCAGCCTTCAAGAAACTGGTCGATGAGGCTTCCAGCAAGCTGACGAAGTACTCACGGTCCGTTCCCGTTATAGGGTGCAAGACCGGTCCGGGATACGAATACGAGGACTATGTGCTTACTATCCGAGTCTCGCATGACCGACAGTCTTGCAGCGTATTCCGCAACCGCACGGGTGTGCTGGTATATGCCATGATTGAAGGTAGGGTCGCCAGTGTTAACTATGAATTTATCTTTGTGGAAGACCACCTACAATCACTCTTAAAGGAAGGAAATGGCTAAAGAAGAAAGCATAGCAGTTAACGGAGTAGTGACGGAAGAACGGGGTAGCGGATTCTTTACCGTCGAGCTGGAAAACGGTCACCAGCTAATTGCACGACTCTCCGGAAAAATGGAAAAACGCTACAAGATCAAAGTGAACACGGATGACCGTGTAATTGTTGAAATCACACCATACGACCTCAACCGAGGCAGAATAACCTACCGTTACAAATAGAAGAAACCGCTGTCTGCTGGACAGCGGCTTGAAATAGACCTAGAGGAATCCTTTAGGCTTTTTTCTTTTTCTTGGAAGCCTTGCTCTTGCCGAGCGGGGCGGTCACGATGATTTTCACGTTGTCCGTCTTTTTCTTACGACCGCGAGTCTTCTTTTCGGAAGACTTGGAAATCGTGTCGATGAAGTTTGCGAGATTGGCATCCTTCTTGGACTGTTTCTTCTCGGTCTTCTTATCGGCCTTCTTGTCAGTCTTCTTCGTAGACTTCTTCGTAGTTTTCTTCGTAGAAGCCTTCTTTGCCTTAGTCGGCTTCGGTTCCTCGGTAACGGTTTCGGTAACCGTTTCAGCAGCCGGTTCGACCGTCTTCGGCTCTTCGGGCGTAATCTGGGTAACTACGACATCAAGAGCTTCTCTAATCGTCGATGTTTCTGCTGGCGCGGACTCCTCGACCGGTGCCGGAGCTTCTTCAACCGGTGCCGGAGCTTCTTCAACCGTCGGCGCAGTTTCTACAGCCGGGGCAGCTTCCTCAGTTACTTCGGTAGTTGCCGCGTCAACAACTACGGAAACAGGTTCGGATGCCTGAACGGCGGCTTGGGATTCGTCAACGGTGATGGTGTGTTCGCTAGTCGTTTCCGGAGCGATGAGGAAGTCTTCTGCGACATCGGCCTTCTTGAAGGAAGCGCGAATCTTCAGAAAAACAACCACGACCACAACTGCAACGACAACTGCGATTGCTATGGCGAATTCTGTACTCATGGGTTTTTTTCTCCTATAGGATTTTCAGTAATAGCTAAACTAGTTCATTCATAGAAAAAGCGGAACTGATAAACTACGGATATGGCTAAGAAAAAATCAAACACAGACGCGCTCGAAGCCGTCGATTCTATTGTCACGGAAGCTGTCAATAATGAACAGCTACCAGTTTCGGCTACTCAGGAAACTTTGCCCGCTGGCAATATTCCCCCAGTTGCCACCAAGGGTTCCAAGATTGAACCGCCGCCCATCCGTCCGCTGCCTACCGCCACCGTAGAGACACCGGCCCCGGTCAAGAAAAAGCGAGTACGCATCCGCAAGAAGGCAGCGAAGAAGCTTTCGGCGGCAATCATCTGCCAGAACCCAAACATCACCCGCTTTATCTAACGAGGTTTCAAATGCACGAATCGCTCAAGAAAGTTCTGGAATCGGTCGAACCAACAATGTGCACGGCAATCACCGCCATGTACAATATGCTGTTTGAAAATGCTGCTACGCCTACCAGCACCGATGCAGTTGAACATCTTCAAGCGACGGTTGGCGTTAACCCTAATGAAGTCAAGGACGGTACTAAAATCGTCGGACTGGCAGCCAAGGTCGGGATGGACGGAAAGACTGGGTTAGACCAAACCGAAGACGAACTACTTAACAAAGTCAGCAACGATATGGCCGATATCAAGCCTATCGACATCAAGCTACCGGAAGAACAGCAGTTCGACAACCTTCCAGATGGCGGTGGTCAGACAGTACAGACCGAAGAACCGGCTCCCTTAGCCGCGCCGGAAGAGTCTACTGACGAAGATATGACTTGGGACGACATTCAGAACGAACCCCCGGCAATTCCGGGAGATACTTCGGACGAAGACCTAGACAGTTTACTTAACGGTTAGAAAAAAGGCGGTCAATGACCGCCTTTCTTTTATACTTGCGAAGAAACATGGAATTTTGCGTGTTTCGCCTCTTCTTTTCTTTTCTCGGCCTTGACGATATCGCGCACTTGCTTCTGTTCTTCCTTTTCGCGAGTACGGATCTTCTTGAGCAACGCCTTGCGTACTTCCTTGTTGTATTCAAGCCGCTGGGGAGAAACATTACCTTCCTTGATGAATCGGTCGACATTTCCGATAAC
>JAEEGL016080706.1_pt1 | contig 10884 bp, 6 predicted proteins | sample 9134231 | NCBI WGS metagenome assembly JAEEGL01 (sample SAMN16246548, study PRJNA631951) | gut metagenome | biome: gut microbiome; feature: rumen; material: fiber-attached | host: Bos | place: Iran: Karaj | collected 2018-10
AAAGAGGACTGAGCTATCTGTTCATTTCCCATGACATGAGCGTGATACGCTATATTTCGGACCGGGTCGGAGTCATGTACCTGGGCCACCTGGTGGAGGAAGCGGATACGGACGAGCTTTTTGCCCGTCCCGTGCATCCCTACACGCGCACGCTCATGAGCGCGGTCCCCTCCGTCGATCCGCACAGCTCCTCAAAACGCATCGTGCTGGAGGGCGATCTTCCCTCCCCCATCGACCCGCCGTCCGGCTGCGTGTTTCACACCCGCTGCCCCGAGGTGTGCCCGAAATGCGCTGCGTCGGTTCCCGTCCTGCGGGAGATCCGCCCCGGTCACTTTGTATCCTGCCCGGTCTGCGCCGGGAATCGGTGATTCTGCCGATCGCAGTCAGTCTGCTTACAGAAACAAATCGTCAAGTGTGATTATGTTGGAGAAAACCCCGCTGTATTCATTGTATACGAGTCCAAACGTTGTAATCAGGGTGTTCTGAATCGTTTTGCGGGGAGAAGACGCTTCCTGCAGCAGTTCGTGGCGGTGAAGCAGCAGTCTGTAATACTCTTTGCTGACACTGAATTCTTTCGCCGTATACTTCATTTCACAGGCGTTGATCACATTGTCACTTCTTTCCAGCAAAAGATCAATCTGCGTTCCTCCATCCTGTTCATTTTTCAGTGTCCAGGCAGATTCATTGGTTCTGATGCCGCTGATGCCAAGCTTCGTTTTTATCTGGTCGACATGATGAAAGCATACCTTTTCAAACGCCAGGCCGTTCCAGGTGTTTCCTCTGGGCGATTCCCGGATGCTCTGCCAGAAATTTGATGGATTCCCCTTGGGATCAGAAAGAAAACGGAGCCAGAAAACACAGAAAAAATCTGTCAGCTTATAATGCACGTCTCTTTTACTGCAGCCAAAGGGAACGTACCGAACGGCAAAATCACCGGCAACAAGCGCACGCAGAGCGTCCGTCAGCCGGGTTCCTTCAGAAAAGCCGCCGGATGCCGCAATCTCTTTTCTGGTATATCCGCTGCTTCTGCGCGCAAGTGTTTCAACCAGTTTCTTCATGTATTCGGGCGATTCAAAGACGGATGTGAAAAGACGGTCGTATTCATCTTTCAGTTTCGCCTGTTTTTCAAAGAAGAGCCGGTCAATATTCTGTGTCAGGCTTAGTCCGGGTTCAAAATACCCCAGGTAATAGGGAATTCCTCCAAGAATCATATAGGCTTGCGTCACATCGTATCGGGACAGGCGGACGCCATTTTCCCGGATCAGCGCTTCACATTCCCGAAGGTTCAGCGGCGCAAGCTTGATTTCGTGTGTGATTCTGCCGTACAAACCGCCATGATTGTTGATCAGCTTATCCAGAATCCAGGAGCTGGTGCTTCCGCACACGATCAGCATCAGGTTATGGCGGGTGCAGCACCAGTTGTTCCAGAATCCCTCCAAAGCGGTAATAAAGCCGGATCGCGGTGTATCAAGCCAGGGGAGTTCATCCAGAAACACCACCTGCCGTGTTCCGTCATCCCTTTCCTGAAGAAACATTTCCAGCATAAAAAAGGCTTCCAGCCAGTCTTCCGGGCGATGGCTTTTCTTCATCCCGTATTTCAGCAAAGAATAGTAGAACTGTTCCAACTGCGCTTTCATTCGCCCGGAGCCCTCACCTTCGACCGGAGATAACCCGGCATGCCTGAAAGTGATTTTATCCCGGAAGGTTTCATCTATCAGGAAAGTCTTTCCAATACGGCGCCTCCCGTACACAGCAATGAATTCCGCATGATTTCCGCGGTATCTGCGAAGCAGCTCATTTTGTTCTTTTTCACGCCCTATCATATAAATAACTCCTTTTATTTTGTGACGAAACTAATTTTTATCATTTCGTCACAGAATAAAACGCGATTATTATAGTTTATTTCCTCCATTCTGTCAACGCCGTTTCCGAAATCAGCCTGTTCCCCGGCGTAATTCATCTCGTCACGGCCCTTGCCAAAAACGGAAAAATATGATAATAGTATATAATGAATTGGTGTCTCTGTATTACCCGGAATGAATTCAAAGAAGGACGGTATCTGTAATGAAGCATTTCAGTCGGAAAAGCCTGCCTGGCCTTGCCCTCGCGCTCCTGCTGGCTGCGGGACTGGTTTTCTTCGTGCCCGCGTCTGCTCCGGCGGAACTCGGCGGAGGATTTGATATCACGATAGAAGACATTGACGGGCGGGTGGAGTATTCGGATTCCGTCTATGGCGAAGGTACGGTCATCATGGAATGCGGCGGATGCGGCCAGGAATATGAGGAGGAATTCTCAGGAGGTTCTGCGGAATGGTATCATGTGGCGGAAAACATCGTCAATGACAACTTCAAAACCTGCTGCGGTTCCTGCGTCGACTGCATGGAAAACACCCACTGCATCAACTGCGGAAAGTGTTTTGAGAACGGGGACGCGCACGAGTGCACCTTCGGCTGCGGCTCGATGCTCTGCTTCCTCTGCCATGCTGACAGTTACCTGTGCGATGTCTGCGGCCAGTGCCGGGTGGAAGATGACGCGGACGCCGTGGTGCTGACGGGACACACGGTGAATCTTCCTGACATCGAACATGTATGCGGAGACTGTCTGGATGACATCTGGGAGTGTTCCAACTGCAACAACACGCTGGGCCTGGGCGGAGGAACTTATCTGACCTATGAGCATTCCGGAGACGAGTGGTGCCCGGACTGCGGTCTCTGCCGCGATTGCGTCAATGATGAAGGCGCCCTTATGGAGTTCGGCCACTGTATCTGGTGCGGCGTCTGCGGAAACGATGTCGATGTATGCGATATATGCCACCTGTGTGAGGATTGCCGGTCCTTAGAAACCCATTGTCCCGAGTGCGACTACTGTTTCGGGGAAGAGGGAATCGAGTGGTGTCCGTCCGACGGCGTTCACTGCGTGGAATGCGACTTTGACAACGACTGGATCTGCGTACAGTGCGGCGAGTGCATGGAAGCGACATGCCGGGAGGCCTGCCCCGACTGCGGACTGTGCGAGGATTGCTGCTATGAAAACAGCGAGGACGAAGGATGCACGCACGGTTACTGCGTCCTGTCCGAGGAATATGACGAGCATGTTTGTCCCAACTGCGGACGATGCCCCGATGACATGGAATGCGAGTACTGCGGCTTCTGCGAGGACTGTCAAAGCGACTATCACTGTGAGCATGAGATCTGCCCGGAGAATGATTGCGAATGGGAGGAACACCTGTGCGAAGGCTGCCGCGACTGCTTTGAACTGGACGAGTTATGTGATTACTGCCATCTTTGTGAAAACTGCCAAGAACACTGCCGGCACGGACGCTGCCCCGAGGATATCGGTTTTGAGGATCACTTCTGCAAAAGCTGCGGCAACTGCTATGAGGACAATGAATTCTGCGGAATCTGCGGCCTGTGCAAAAGATGCTGCGCGGACAACACAGAGGCCATGGGCTGCAGCCATAAGCTCTGCATCAAAAGCGGCGAATTCCGGTCTCATTACTGTTTTGCCCACTCGCAGTGCCTGCAGTACTGCAGCCATAATACCTGCAGCCACCTCAACAGGAGCTCGGTATGGTCCGGAGACGATTCCGCCCACTGGCATCAGTGCCTGGACTGCGGCGCTTCTGCCAGCGTCGCGGCTCATACCGCCGGGAATCCCGTCACGATCAGGCAGCCCGATCCCCTGACCCGGACGAACGGCACGGCCCGGATCTCCTGCACCGTCTGCGGCCGGGGCATGGGCACCGTTTCCGTCCCCTACGTGGAAATCCCCGCGGACGGCTCCCCCTATATCCTGAGCCAGCCCAAGGACTATCAGGGCAGGGTCAGCACCGAGCATATCGATAACACCCCGCTCTGGACCGAACTGTCCCTGCTTGCCGGCGGAGAAGGAACGCTGAGCTATCAGTGGTATGTGAAACAGGGAGATACTCCCTTCCGCGCGCTTGAGGAAGATCCGGACAGAGCCACCGGCACAAAAACCTCCAGGCTGAGGCTCCTCGTTTACACCGACGCCTGCAACTACAATTACCAGTATTACTGCGTGGTGACCAACGCGAAGGGAAGCGCGACTACCCGCACCGTGAAGATCGACGCCCACCACGTATTCGGCGAGTGGTGGAGCAACGGCGCGTCCACCCACAGCTATTACTGCCTCGGCGAGGGCTGCGAAGTGACGCAGGGCGATCCGAAGAGCCACCGGTTCGGAAGCTGGACCACGGTCACCGCCGCCACATCGGAAAACACCGGCCTGCGCGAGCGGGTATGCCAGGACTGCAGCTACAGACAGAAAGAGACGATCCCGAAAGTTCCCGCAAACCATGTGCACAGCTACAGCATCATCCGGAGGAACGAGACTTACCACTGGCGGGAATGCGCCTGCGGCGAGCGGCAGGGGAACGAAAAGCACCGCTACCCCCTCGACTGGACCGTCACACTGGCAGCCACGGAAACCAGAGAGGGCCGGAAGGAAACATCCTGTCTCGTATGCGGCGAGAAAAAAATTCAGACCATTGGGAAGCTGGGCCACACTCATGATTTCGAAACCCTGATCAAATCCTCCGCCCAGCCCTATGAACTGCCGAACGGCTATATTTCCGAACAGTACCACGTGCGGTACTGCCGCACGAACGGCTGTTTTGCCGAGAAAAAAGAGCTTCACTCCTACTGTTCCTGGCGAATCCTCAATTCCCCCTATACGCAGGACGGCGTCTTCCATTACGGGCGCGCCTACCGCAACTGCACAGTGTGCGGACACGGCGAGACACAGTCATTCAGCGGCAAATGGCCCATTCTGACCGAGGTATTCGGCGACCTTACGGCCGAGGGCTTCGGCGGGGCGCAGATCCGCGGGCCTGTCTCCGCAGCCGCGGGAACAAAAGTCACCCTGACCGTGACACTTGCGGAAGGCTTCACAGTCAACGATAAGTTCACTTTTGCCGAAAATCACGGATGGTCCCTGGACGAAGTGACCTCCCATGACGGCATGACGCTCTACGGCAGATGGATCGCGTACCAGAATGACAGTCTGACGGATTTCAAGGTGAACGCGACTACCTTCACCGCCACCTTCACGATGCCCAACGGCCCCGTTGCCCTGGGGTTCTTCCCCTCAAGGTGCGACCACAAGGGGGCATCGACCTATTCCGATGTGATTGAACCGTCCTGCACGGTTGCGGGAGCCAACGTGCTGCGCTGCAGCCGCTGCAAGGGAGTCGCCAAAACCGTCAGCCGCATCGAGCCCAAGGGGCATACGCTTCCGGAAGAACCCATCGCGGGAACCCGGAAACGGACATACTGCAGCTACTGGAGCGGCGATCAGATTAAGCACAAAACCCAGGAACAGGCCGGTTACGGCTATACGGGTGATTTCCTCTGCACGGTCTGCGGAAAGACCGTGAAGGGAAAGAAGATGCCTATGACTCACGGCATGTACGGAAACAAATACGATCCCGAGATGTCCTATTACAACTGGAATAATGTATATGAGTATGTGGACGGGTATGACGTGACCTGCACCAAACGAGGATACACCGGGGACATTTGCTGCAGGCTTTGCGGCGCGTTTGTGGAGAAGGGCGAGTATGAGGACGCCTCCGGCCACAACTGGAGCGCCTGGACCCAAAGCCGGGAGGCCACCACCAGGATCAGGGGGCAGGAAAGCCGCACCTGCGAATGGTGCGATAAAACGGAGGTCAGGACGACCGATTATTCCGGCCCGGACTATACGCTGACCGCGGACAAAACCAAAGTGCATTTCAGCTTTACCTACGGCGAAAAACCGGACCCGGTCATCGTGACCTTCCAGTCCGTGGGGCGGAATCCGGTCAGCGCCGTCAATACCGCCGGCGAACAGAAAATCGGCGGAACCGTAGACATAACGGTCGACGGCATGAAGATCGCCATCTCACCGTATCTGAACGGCGGCGGTTTTATCTGGAACATGGATTCGGATGATTATGAGATCGTAGCGGCAAATTCCGTGAAGACCGCGTCCGGCATCTCCAATGCGTTCACGGCGCCGGATATCATCGTTACCGCCGGCGTCAAAAAAACCGCGCAGAAATACACCCTGACCGTGCAGGGCGGAGAAGCCCGCATCGAAGGCGCGGCGGGCGCAAAAGGCGTGTCCTCGCTGCAGGCACAGGGCGGAGAGGAGATTGAGCTGGTTTCTGCAAAGCCCGGTTTTGTCCGTTGGGAAGTCATCAGCGACAAGAGCGGACTTATCACGGAGATCCTTTCCGACAATACCGCCTGGATCGACGATCCGGTTTATTTCATCATGTCTCCCAACGACGTGACCATCAAAGCCGTATATGAGGAAGACATCAAAAAACCGGACGGAAAGATCCTGAAAATCCCGGTAAAAACAAAGACGATTCAGGCAGAAGCCTTTATGGGAACGCCGTTCCGCTGGGTGAAGACGGACAGCAGCTGCACGGAGCTTGGCGCACGCGCATTCGCGGACTGCAAAAACCTGGTGGGCATTTTCCTGCCGAAGGACGTGACCTTCCAGAAGGACACGTTCGCGGGATCGAAACAGCTGGTCATCTACGCGCCCGCGGGCGGAACCACGCAGAAACTGGCGCACCAGTACGGGATCTCGTTCGTGAACTGGCAGTAGGAGGATGACAGAATACCGTTATACCATGAAAAATCCGTTATCTTCTAAGCAAATCAGCCGTTTCGGGTTTGCCCGTCCGGCAGCCCTCGTTCTGGCGCTGGTGCTGTTATTCTCCCCGCTGTGCGCCGCGGAAACGGCGGACGCCGATACCCCGGCGCCGGCGGAGGGAGCCGGACTGCGCGTCATGTCCTACAACATCATGCATCCGGACTGGAGCCGCGTTCCGGTAAAAGGCCGGGATGAGATCGTGGCCGGCATCCTGCGCGCTTACATGCCCGACGTGGCCGCCATTCAGGAAGCGGGCGCCAAATGGCACAAGGCGCTGATCCCCCTGCTGATGGACAACGGCATCTACGCGCCCGCCTGCCGGCAGAGCAACGCGGACGGGTATATTTACTGCACCACCACCTTCCTCTACAATCCCCGCACCCTGCGCCTGGAGGAGGAGTATATCCTGGATCTGGAGCGGAAAAACGCCACCCGCGTCCTTGCCGTCGCGGTTTTCGAATCGCTGCGCGACGGCACACGCTTCGTCGCGGCCAACACGCATCCCGCACCGCGGGAAGACGGTGACAAATACGAGCGGAACATGGCCGATCTGACGGCTTTCATCCGTGACCTGATGCGTAAATACGCCGGATTGCCCGTCATTGTCATGGGCGATTTCAACACGCCCGAGCAGTCGGAGATGTATTCGCGCTTCATGCGGGAAACGGGACTCGCGGATGCCAAGTACGAAGCGGACACGCTGGTGCGCAGCTGCTCCACCTGGTTCGGCTACCCGGGCGTCCCGGACGAGGAGGATACCTCCGCCTGCATCGATCATATCTTTGTCAGCGGCGATATCGGCGTCGCGCGCTTTGACGCCGTCGTCGATCATGACGTGTCGGACGCTTCCGACCATATCCCGATCCTGGCCGATATCAGCCTGAAGTGACCGGCGGCCGAACCCCGCCGTTGCGGAACTTTCCTCATCCGGATCAGCACGCCGCATACAGCATGTCCGGTAAGAACAGCACCTGAAGGGATTTTCCCCGAACCGTCCGAAGTCCGTCCGTGAGGAGGAATAACCATGTCATTCACCGATCAGCTCAGCCATTATACGCCAAAGCCGTATCCCGTGCTGCCTGGCGATTTTTATGTGTCCCCATGTGGGAATGATGATCTCGACGGCTCCGCCGCCCATCCCTTCCGCACGCCGGAGCGCGCCGTCGAGGCGGTGCGCGCCGCGAAGAAAGGCAAAAAAGGCGTCACGGTATGCTTTCACGCGGGCGAATACCACACCCGCGGCATATGCCTCGGCGAGGCGGATTCCGGCAGCGCGGACTGCCCCGTCGTTTACCGCGCTTTCGGGGACGGCGAGGTGATCCTGGACGGCGGTGTCACGCTCAAAAGCTCCGCCTTCCGGCCCGTATCCGGCGAAGCCCGGGAGAGGCTGCGCCCCGAGGTCCGCGATCAGGTCGTGACGTTTGATCTGACCTCCCTGGGCCTCACGCCGGCGGACTGGGGTCCCGTGTATCCTGTCGGCGCCTTCGGTACGGAGCAGAAATACGACGGCTTCCTGCCCGGGGAAAACTGCGAGCTGTTCGTAAACGGACAGCGCATGACCCTGGCGCGCTATCCCGACGAAGGATTCCTTCGCCTGAGCGCCGTGGCCGACGTGGGCGACTGCTTCGAGTTTCCGGAGCAGAACTATCACTACGACTGGAATGAGCGCCGCAATCACCGCGGCGGCGCGTATATCATGGACAAGGAAACCACCGCCCGCCTGAAGAGCTGGAAAAGTCTGGAGGGTGTGTGGTGCTACGGATACTTTTACCACGACTGGGCCGATTCCTCCACGCCCGTCGACTCCTTCGACCTGGAGCACCGCACTTTCTTCCCGGCGCACGTATCCCGGTACGGTGCCAGGAAAGACGCGCTCTACTATTTCTATAACGCGCTTGAGGCGCTGGACAGACCCGGGGAGTGGTACCTGGACCGACAGAACGGCATGCTTTACCTCTGCCCGCCGGTACCGCTCGCGGACGCGCGTGTGGAAATGACCATGGCGCAGCGGAGCCTGATCCGTGCCGAAAACGTGAACCACGTCACCTTCGAGGGCTTCACCCTCAAAGGCTGCCGCAGCGACGCGCTGGTGATCCGCGGCGATAACAACACCGTGCGCCGCCTCACCGTGTATGCCGTGATGGGCAATGCCGTCGTGGCGGAAGGCAAACGCAACACGGTGTCGGAATGCGATATCTCCCACACCGGGCGGGGCGGCATCCGCCTGTCGGGCGGTGACCGCGCCGCGCTCACGCCGGGTGAAAACCGCGCGGAGAATAACCTGATCCACGACTGGGCGGAGGTATACATGACCTATAACCCGGCCGTGAGGCTGGAAGGCGTCGGCAATGTCTGCGCGCACAACGAAATCTATAACGCCCCGCACAGCGCCGTCATGTATTCGGGCAACGACCATATCGTGGAATACAATGTGATCCACGACGTGGTGACCCATTCCTCCGACGCCGGCGCGATCTATGCCGGCGGCGACTGGACCGCGCAGGGCTGCGTGGTGCGCTTCAACTGCCTCTGGAACGTCGGCGGGGACGGATTCACTCCCGACGGCATTTATTTTGACGATATGCTCTCCGGCCAGTCCGCCTGCGGGAACCTGCTGATCGGCGTAAAGAAGAACGGCTTCCTCATCGGCGGCGGCTTTGACAACCGCGTTCGCGGCAATATCATCGTCCGCTGCGGCACGGGCATCAAGTACGACGACCGCGGACGCGACGCTTTTGTGGGAAACGGCTGGGCCAAAGCCGCCGTGTCGGATTTGGAAAAGGGCGTCATGTGGAAACGGCTGCGCCAGATGCCCTTCCGCTCCGAAGCATGGGCAAAGCGCTATCCCGCCCTGGCCCGCGTCCGAACGGATTTTTCCGACCCGGACGATCCGGATTTCCCCGTCAATCCCGCGCACAGCGAGGTCACGGGCAATATCGTGATCGATGAGGAAGAAAAGCTCGGCGTCATCCGGCCCGACGTGGCCCGCTACAGCGACGTATCCGGCAACGCGGTTTTCGCAAGCGAGGAGGCCGCGGGCTTCCTGCCGGGCACCTTCCGTCTGGCCCCGGACGCGCCCGCGCGCAAAGCCGTTCCCGGCTTTGAGGATCTGCCCCTCTCCCGGATGGGACGTTATTGAGGGCAGCGGGCTCATACAAAAAAGGATCGCAGGTGATTGGATTTGTCAGGCAGGACTCCTCTGCTCGGGCGCAGGATCCTGATGGCGCTCCTGGGCATGACGCTCTGCGGCATCAGCGTCGGGTTTTTCAGGCGCGCGCAGTTCGGGGTGGACCCCTTTCAGTGCTTTTGCGGCGGCGCGGCCAATGTGATCACGCTTGATTTCGGCACGCTGTACGTACTGATCAATCTGGTGCTGCTGGCCGTCGATTTCTTCCTGGACCGGCACTATATCGGCATCTCCACGTTCATCAATCTGTTTCTGCTGGGATATCTGATCGCGTTTTCGGAAAGCACGCTCTCCCGGCTCTTCGGGGATCTGACGCTTCCGGGCCGCGTGCTGTTCCTGCTGATCGGCATCGTGCTCAACTGCCTCGCCGCCGCGCTGTACTACACGGCGGACCTGGGCGTTTCCACCTATGACGCGATCCCGCTGCATCTTGCGGACCGGAAGCCGAAAGTGTTCGGCCGCACGGTGCCCTTCCGCGCGGTGCGCATTTTCTGCGACCTGATCTGCGTGCTCATCGGAAGTATCCTCGGCCTGCTGCCCGGCATCGGCACGCTGATCTGCGCGCTTTGCATGGGGCCGCTGATCACGCTCTTCCGGCAGAAGATCTCAGAGCCCCTGCTGAAGCGCGGCATGAAGACGCCCGGCAATCGCGTGCCGACTGCCGGGAACGGAAAATAAACGCGCAGAGAGGATTTCCCGCCTCGTCTGAAACAGCGCAGACCGAAGACCGCGCGGCGGCTCTCACGGCCTGCCGCCCTGTCAGCGAAGAGGAGCGGGACGGAGAAACCGTCAGAAAACACGGCGGTGCTGCAGACGGAATTGCTGCAGTACCGCCTTTTCCAATGATGTGCAGCACGATTTGCCGGAAATCAAAATTTGAAGGGGTGGTATGGAGGGGCAGCTGCCCCTCCATATTCGATCCGCAGGACCGGCTTTGCCGGTACGGGGAGAATTTTCGCGAAAGTGCGCCTGCCCACTGAGCGCGAAAATTCATTCCCTGCGGATTTTGCGCCCGGAAAATCTTTGAT
>JAEEGL010161466.1_pt1 | contig 10883 bp, 6 predicted proteins | sample 9134231 | NCBI WGS metagenome assembly JAEEGL01 (sample SAMN16246548, study PRJNA631951) | gut metagenome | biome: gut microbiome; feature: rumen; material: fiber-attached | host: Bos | place: Iran: Karaj | collected 2018-10
ATCATACGATTATTTCATACTCGAATATGTCATTCCTGATGACGTTGCAGATGGCTCAACAATCACTATAGACCTTAAAACAGTAAGTCGTGCAGAGCATGAATCATATATTCCTGCCGGCATTCGCGAAGCTGCCATTGCCGCCGTAAACGCGGCTTATGATGAATATTCAAAGGCGACAAACGCCGATTTGGCAAAGCTGGCTCAGATTAAAGCCGATGCATTGGCAAAGATTGAAGCTGCGACAACAGAGGCAGATGTCACCAATGCAAGAAAGGCTGCAGTTGCAGCTATGGCTGCGGCATTTACGGCTACCGGCGGTGAAAGCGGAGTCATAGAGCCTGAGGCATCGTTCGATGCCGGTAAACAGGTCGGCACCGTATCACTTATCATAGAAAACACAACCTATAGCGGAGCGCCGTTCACCGGAACCATCGCAAAGGGTACTTATCCGCTCTGCGAGAATGACTCTATGATGACGGTTGTATTAAAGGCACTTGAGGCAAAGGGCTTTAACTGGAACGGTACTAAGGGAAATGTAGGTGATGCGGGCAGCTCTACAGGTAATCACGACTATTCGATTTCATACCTTGGCAGCATCAACAAAGGTGAGGGCAGCAATAATAAAGAGCTTGGCGAATTTGACGGCGGTAGAAAGTCCGGCTGGATGGGTACGCTTAACGACTGGTTTGTAAACGAAAGCTTCTCCGCATTTACCGTTGAAAGCGGCAGACTGGAAAGCGGTGACGAAATCCATATTATGTATACCTGTGACCTCGGTGCAGATATCGGCGGCAGCTGGACTGCAGGAGATACGGCTATAAAGAATATAGATTTCTCGGTCGGTAAGCTGGCTCCTGTGTTTGACAGCGATACTTCTGACTATATGCTCATTATTCCGTCGGATTCTGCAAAGCTGAAGGTTAATTACGACGTAAGAAACATGAACTACCAGTCCCGCATCTTCCTTAATTACTACAACAAGGAAAGTGCGCGATACAAGAAGTCGGATGTCTTGAGTGTAAAGAGCGGCGACAAACTTTACATCGGCGTGGGCGATCCTTCGTGGCCGAGCATGAACAACAGCGGAAAGGGCATGAAGTATGTCTTCTCCGTATACTCACTCGGTGACGCCATCAAGGCTCTGCCGGCGGCAAGCACCGTAAAGCTGACTAACTACAAGCAGTATCTGTCCCAGGCAGAACAGCTCGAGGCGACAGTCAAGGTTTACAGTTATTCGGGCAGCGTAGATAAGCTTACCGCACTTAAAGAGGCGGCAACTTTCTACAGCGAAATTGACAAGGTTAAGGAGCTGCTCAGCGCAATTCCAAAGGCCGACAAACTGTCCAGAAGTGACAAGTCAAAGGTAGAGGCCGCAAGAGCGGGCTACGATGCATTAAGCAGCGAGCAGAAGAAATACATTACCGTTGCGGATGCAAAGAAGTACAACGAAGCGGTTGAATGGCTCGAAAAGCAGGGTATCAGCACCGGCGGACGTATTGACGGTAACGAGGAAGCACCTGAGGAAATTCCGGTAGAACAGCCGGTAGTTGAAAAGGTAGTTGAAACCGTAAAGGTAGAGGCGACCGTTGACTCAAAGGGCGTAGCAAAGGCAGAGGTTGCATCAAAGGATGTAAGCGCGGCCGTAAAGAGCGCTACCGAAACCAAGGCCGATGCAATCGTAATCGCACCTGAAATCAAGGGCGAGGCAAAAGAGGTTAAGGTAAATCTTCCAAAGGCAGCGGTAAATGAAATTGCAGAAAAGACAACGGCTTCGCTTGTTATCGAAACAAAGACGGCATCAGTCGAGGTTCCGACTGCCGTGCTCAATGAAATTGCAGCACAGGCGGGCGGTGCAAATGTTGAAATCAGCGTTGCTCTTAAGACCGCGGACATAGCAGAGGTAAAGGATGCAATTGCAGTAATGGGTGACAAGATCGGTAGCGATGTTGTGACCGAAAATGCTGCTGTTGCTGAAATTACCGTGGTTTCCGGCAATGAAAAGATTACTACGTTTGGTGGAAAGTCCATCAGCGCAAGCGTTTCCGTAGACGGTAAGAAGGGCTTTACCGAGGGCAAGAAGTATCTTACTCTTGTAATAAGCGAAAACGGTAAACGTGAGCTTCTCGCCGGCAAGTGCACGCTCGATGCAAGCGGCAAGCTTTCCGTAGGCGTTGAGGTAGGGCACCTCAGCACATTTGTCGTACTTGACAAAGAGCTTAAGAGCTTCGCGGATGCGGATGCTCACTGGTCAGCAAAGGCGGTTGACTTTGCCGTAGCGAACGGACTTATGAACGGTATCTCGGATACAGCATTTGATCCGAATGCGACGCTTAACCGTGCTATGCTTGTAACTGTTCTCTACAGACTGGCAGGCTCGCAGGCCGTAACAACCGAAAAGGCCTTTGACGATGTAGCGGCAGGGCAGTGGTACAGCGATGCTGTGGCATGGGCTGCCGAAAACGGCATAGTGACAGGCAAGACTGACACAAGCTTCGCTCCTATGGACAACATCACTCGCGAGCAGTTTGCAACAATGCTTATGCGTTACTGTAGCTTCGCAGGACTCGATGCCGCAAAGCGCGCAGAGCTTGGCAAGTTTACAGATAACGATGCTGTAAGCTCATATGCTAACGAAGCTCTTTCATGGGCTAATGCAAACGGTATCATCACAGGTCGCACCGAAACAACCATTGCTCCAAAGGGCAATGCTACAAGAGGTGAAGCGGCAACAATGCTGATGAGGTTCATGCAGCTGTAATTTACACATACTGTAAACATCTAAAAACAAGCCCCTGTTTCGGCAGGGGTTTTGTTTTTACCGTTGACACAAGAGCGCATTTTATAATATAATTATTTTTGTTGTTGGCCGGCATGATGGAATTGGTAGACGTGCGGGACTCAAAATCCCGTGGTGGCAACACCGTATGGGTTCGACTCCCATTGCCGGCACCAAAATAAAACGGGAAATCACCCATTTAGGAGGAATATTATGGATTTTATGACTACTATATTACCTTTAGGTATACTGATCATCTTGATGTATGTTTTAATGATCAAGCCTCAGCAGAAAAGAGAAAAGGCTGCAAAGCAGATGCGCAACAGCCTCACTGTCGGCGATGAAATCATAACCATCGGCGGTATTTGCGGTAAGGTTGTAAAGACAAAGGAAGAATCAGTAATCATCCAGGTTGGAGCAGATAAGACAAAATTTGAAATTATGCGCTGGGCTGTTTCACAGGTTGTTAACGGCGGCGAAGCAAGGGCTGAAAAGACAGAGGACGAAGAGGCCCCTAAAAAGGCTCTTCCAAAGCGCCTTAAGAAGAGCGAACAGGCCGAATCCGAGGCACCTGCACCTGAAGAAAATACCGAGGCTTAATCAAAGCTACAAAAAAGACCTTAAAATCCGCGAAATTTCGCGGATTTTTTTGTATTATTTCGGCTTATTCACCTTGTTATTTTGCCAAAAAAATGATACAATAGTACGGTATATTTATTTCACGAAAGAGGGCGTAAAAACTAAAATGAATTATTCACTTAAAAAAGTTCTGGCAGTTTTGGTAGTCATCGCAATCATCTTTGGATGGTATGTGACATTGTTTGGAATCGGCAGCATGCAGAGCATAAAGGACAAGCTCAGCCTCGGCCTTGATATCAAGGGCGGAGTTTACGTATTATTCGAAGCCGAAACAGACGAAAAGGGCGACGATCTCACAAAGCTGATGGAACAAACCCAGGCAGTACTCGAAAACAGAGTTAACCAAATGGGTCTTGCGGAACCGGTAGTTACCATCGAGGGTGACAAGCGCGTCAGAGTAGAATTACCGGGTGCTGAAAATGCCGAAGAAGCAATCGCTGCAATCGGCAGAGTTGCACAGCTGCAGTTCACACTTGCTGACGGCACACTCATACTTGACGGTTCAATGATAAAGGATGCCGGCATCACCACAGACAACGACCACGGCGGCTACGCCGTATCTCTCCAGTTCACGGTCGAAGGCTCTGACCTCTTCGCAGAGGGCACACGCCTCGCACTATCGGGCAGAGAGCCTGCGTTTGACGATGTCAGCAGAAACTCCATAGTCATCATACTCGACGGCGAAATCATTTCGGCACCTGTGGTACACGAAGTAATCAACTCCGGCAGCTGTGTAATCACCAGCGGCAGAGTGGGCGGCTTCCCGCAGGACGAGGCATCACAGCTTTCGGCACTCATCCGCGGCGGTGCACTTCCTGCAGAGCTTCACGAAATCAACTCCGGCTCGCAGACAGCATCGATAGGTGAGACGGCGTTCGAAAAGAGCATCGTGGCCGGAGCGATCGGCCTTGGGCTTATCTTCGTAATCATGATCGTGGCCTACAGCGTAATGGGCGTTGCGGCGTGCATCGCGCTTCTCCTTTACGTAATCATCGTACTTTGGGTAATGGTAGGCCTGGGCGCAGTACTTACACTGCCGGGCATAGCCGGTATCATCCTGTCAATCGGTATGGCGGTTGACGCGAACGTCGTAATCTTCTCGCGTATCAGAGAGGAAATCATAAACGGAAAGACGGTTCGCGTAGCTGTACAGTCGGGCTTTAAGCGCGCGCTGGCAACAGTTCTTGACTCACAGATTACAACAATCATCGCGGCACTGGTTCTTTATGAAATCGGTACCTCCACTGTAAAGGGCTTCTCGCTCACACTCATGATAGGTATTGTGGCATCACTCTTTACGGCGGTTATTGTTACAAACCTGTACCTCAGCCTGATTGCTGATTCAAAGATGTTCTCAAAGAAGAAGTTCTACGGCGTAAACGACGACAATACACCGAAGTTCGGACTTAAAAAGGAAATTGACTTCGTAAAGAACAAGAAAATCATCTACATCATTGCATGCTCAATCATCATCGTGGGACTGCTGATTTCCACAATATTTGGCATGAACTACGGTATCGACTTCACAGGCGGTACAAAGATGCAGGTGGACCTCGGAGCGTATGTCGATTCGGCATCGATTGAAAAGACAATCAAGAGCTATGACCTTAATAACCTGCAGATTGTATACTCCGGTAACGACAAGCACGAGGTCATCATAAAGACGACAGACTTCCTCGAAAACGACCAGAGAGCGGCTGTTATCGATACGCTCCAGGAAGCATACAGCTTCCCTGACGACAACGTTCTCACATCCGAGCAGTTCTCACCGTCGGTCGGCAGCGAGCTTCAAAAGAACGCTGTTATCGCGGTTCTGGTTGCAGCAATCGGTATGCTGATTTACATCATCATCAGATTCGAGTGGAAGTTCGGTATCGCAGCTGTTGTGGGTGTATTCCACGACGTACTGATGGTAATCGCGTTCTATGCGATATTCCGCGTAACGGTAAACAACCCGTTCATCGCAGGTATCCTGACTGTAGTCGGATATTCCATAAACGATACAATCGTAATATTCGACCGTATTCGTGAAAACCTCGGTCTGATGAAGAAAAAGAATACGACCGAGCTTGTAAACAAGAGTATCAATCAGACAATCGGACGTTCGATTATGACATCCGTTACAACGCTGGTTGTAATGATTCCGATGCTCGTTATGACAGGCGAAGCAATCCGAGAGTTTACAGTACCTCTCATGGCCGGTGTAGTAGTCGGCTGCGTATCGTCAGTTACAATCTGCGCACCTCTTTGGCTTGACATTACAAACAAAACAGGCGGCAGCAAATACAGGGGCGCAACCAAAAAGTCCGGAAAGAAGGCCGGCAAGAAAGAAATCGAAACAGAGGAGTAATCACATTTCATGGAAACCAGAGACCAGTTCCTCGGAAGTCTTTCCGAAATGAATCCAAAATATAATATGGAACTGATAGCTCGGGCTTTTGACCTTGCAAACGAAAAACACAAGGATCAAAAGAGAAAGTCCGGAGAGCCTTATATCATTCATCCGATGGCCGTAGCAAAAATACTGGCCGATCTTGGCATGGATGAAGAAACAGTGGCTGCGGGACTTCTCCACGATGTAGTGGAGGACACGGATTACACCTATGACCAGTTAAAAGACGACTTCGGCGAGGAGATAGCCCTCCTCGTCGATGGCGTTACAAAGCTTACCTCAATGGTAATTGAGAGCAAGGAACAAAAGCAGGCAGAAAACCTCAGAAAGATGTTTCTTGCGATGAGTAAGGACATCCGCGTGCTCATCATAAAGCTGGCGGACAGACTTCACAACCTGCGCACAATCAACTATATGACAGAGGCGCAGATTCTTGACAAGTGCACGGAGACGCTCGAGATATACGCTCCGCTTGCAGAAAGACTCGGAATCTACGCGATGAAATTCGAGCTTGAGGACATCGCATTAAAGCACATAGATCCTGAGGCTTACCAGACTCTAAGGTCCCAGATAAACAAGAAAAAAGAGGACCGCGAGGCGATTATAAACAAGGTAATAGACGAGGTAAAAATCGCCCTGGACGACCTTAATATCCACTATGACATCATGGGTCGTTCAAAGCATTTCTACAGCATATACAGGAAAATGAAGTTCCAGAACAAGCAGCTGGACGAGATTTTCGACCTCATGGCAGTTCGTGTCCTGGTGGACACCGTAAAGGACTGCTACGCGGTACTCGGCATAGTCCACACTATGTGGAAGCCGATACCGGGCAAATTCAAGGACTACATTGCAATGCCAAAGCCGAACATGTATCAGTCGCTCCACACGACGGTACTCGGCGATAACGGCGAACCTTTCGAGATTCAGATCAGAACATACGAGATGCACCGCATTGCAGAGTACGGCATCGCCGCACACTGGAAATACAAAGAAGGCGTCTCCTCAGATAAAGAAGAAATAAAGCTGGCATGGCTCCGCCAGACGCTGGAATGGCAAAAGGACATGAACGACCCGAAGGAGTTTATGGACACCTTAAAGGTAGACCTTTTCGCATCCCAGGTATTCGTATTCACACCTCAGGGCGAGGTAATGGAGCTGCCTGCGGGATCTACTCCAATTGATTTCGCGTTCAAAATTCACTCGGCGGTCGGCTACAAATGCGTCGGAGCAAAGGTAAACGGTAAAATCGTGCCGATAGACTACAAGCTCCAGAACGGAAATATCGTCGAGATCATCACTTCCGCAAACTCCGGCGGTCCGTCGGTCGACTGGCTCAAGATTGCTCAGACATCATCTGCCCGCTCAAAAATCAGGCAGTGGCTCAAAAAGGAGAGCAAGGACGACAAGGTTGACAAAGGCCGCGAGGCAATAGAAAAATATGTGACCAAAAAGGGCTATGACCCTAAGACCACACTCAAGAGTAACTACGTTACAAAGGTTGTAAAGCAGCTCGGTCTTTCGGGTCCTGACGAAATGTATCTCCAGCTCGCATCGGGCGGTACATTCCTTTCAAAGGTTGCAATCATGTTCTTTGAGCTTTATCACGCAGATAAACAGGAAGAACACAAAAAGAATGAAAGCGCGCTCGAGGCAATTGAGCAGCACGAAAAGGCTCTAAAGGAGCGCGGAAAGCGCCAGGAGGCATTCCACGCAAACGCTCACGAGCAGTCCGGCATCCTGATAAAGGGCAGCGAGCATCTTGATAATCTGATGATTCGCGTTTCGAAATGCTGTAACCCTGTACCGGGCGATGCCATTATCGGCTTTATCACAAAGGGCAGGGGCATATCCGTACACAGGATGGACTGCGTGAATGTCATAAATGCCACAGAGCAGGACAAGGCCAGATTCATCGAGGTTGAATGGAACGACGCAAAGTTCGGCAAGGACTACGAGGTTACAATCTCCATCATTGCCGACGACCGCAAGGGCCTGTTCAGCGATATATCCAAGGTTTGCGACGATAACGACGTGAGCCTTACGGGAATCAACGCAAAAACCGCAAAGGACGGCTCGGTTATCATCGTGATGACAATCGCGTTAAAGGGTACGAGCCAGATGGAAAAGATACTTCGCTCGCTTCGCAGCATTCCGAATGTATCCGATGTTTACAGAGGCAAGATTTAGGAGGCAATCCAAATGAGAGCAGTAGTTCAGAGAGTTACAGATGCAGACGTATCGGTAGGCGGCAAGATTACCGGCCTCATCGGTAAGGGCGCCGTGGTTTTAATCGGTGTTGAAACAGGCGATAACGAAAAGGATGCAGAATACATCGCGAAAAAGATTGCGAACTTACGCATTTTCGACGATGCAGACGGCGTTATGAACCTTTCGGTAAAGGATATCGACGGCGAAATCCTCGCAGTTTCACAGTTTACGCTGCTTGGTGATGCCACGGGCGGCAATCGTCCGAGCTGGTTTAAAGCCGCAAAGCCGGAGGAGGCGAACTCGCGCTACAGAAAGGTAATTGAATATCTTAAAGACGAGCATGAAATCCATGTTGAGGAGGGCGTATTCCAGGCAGAAATGCTGGTTCGCATCAACAACGACGGTCCTGTGACCATTCTGCTCGAAAGCCACAAGCTGTTCTGATTTGAAGTAAAAGCAGAGGTAAAGATGAAAATAGAAGGAAGACCGAGCGGTATGCTCGGAGCAAATACATATCTCACATGGGACGAGATTAACCATAAAGGTTTTATTGTCGACCCGGGCGGGTTTGACGATTTTCTGGCAGGTCTCATCGAAAAGGAGGCTATTGAGCTTCAGTACATCATTCTGACCCACGGACACGGCGATCACATAGGTGGTGTCGAGGCCTACAAGGAGCGCTTCCCTGACGCAAAGCTTGTCGCTTGCGAAGCCGAGCGCGAGTTCCTGCTTAACCCTAACATGAACGAGAGTGCGGAGCTCTGCTTTAAGGAGCTGCGTCTTACGGCGGATATCTATGTAAATGACGGAGATACACTTACCGTCGGAGACATGACCCTGCATTTCATCCACACACCGGGACACACGCCCGGCGGGATGTGCATTTATGTAGGCAGTGCGCTTTTTAGCGGCGACACACTTTTCAAATATTCAATAGGCCGTACGGATTTCCCGGGCGGAGATTACGGACAGATTATAAAGTCAATCAGGGAAAAGCTTTTCCTATTGCCTGATGATACCAAAGTTTATCCGGGGCACATGGGAACCAGTGAAATTGGCAAGGAAAAGGAGTTTAATCCTTTCGTATGTATCAAATAAGAATTAAAGGCACAAAAGATAAATACGAATACGAAGAGCTGGCAAAGGTATTCTTGCGTCCTGAAGAGTTCAACATGGTAACGGACGGAGAAACCGAGATTTTGATCGATGCCGGTGAATTTGGAGATACCGAATCCGACGATACGGCAGAGAAAAAGAAAATCAAGAACATGGTAAAGCAGCGCCTCTTTCAAGAGCTTTCCGCGGCAACCGGCATGAATCCCGACTGGGGAATATTAACCGGCGTGCGCCCCGTAAAGCTTGCGGGAGAGCTTGTCACAAAGCACGGAGAGGCGGCGGCAAGAGACATGCTTCTTAATGAGTATCTCCTTCAGCCTAAAAAGGCCGTCCTGATACTTGAAACCTATGCTTACCAGCAGGCACATACCGGAAAGCCCCCGGACCGCAGCGCGGGAGTTTATGTGGGCATACCGTTTTGTCCCACAAGGTGCCTTTACTGCAGCTTCACCAGTAATCAAAAAGGCCCCGAGGAAATCGCGAGGTACCTTAAGGCTCTCTACAGAGAGATTGCTTTTGTGGGTCGTCAGATGATTGAGATGGGGTATCTCGCCGAGAGCATGTATATGGGTGGCGGCACACCGACTACGCTTACAGCCGAAGAACTCAACGGGCTGCTTACTCACATACGGGAAAGCTTTGACCTTTCGGCTCTGCGCGAGTTTACGGTAGAGGCGGGACGTCCCGATACAATCGACGAAGATAAGCTTAAAGTAATTCTAAAGCACGATATCGGCAGAATCAGCATAAACCCTCAGTCGATGAAGGCGAAAACGCTCGAGCTTATAGGCAGGGCGCATACGCCTGATGACACAAGAGCTGCAATGAAGCTCGCACGAAAGATGAAAGTCCCGATAATCAATATGGACCTGATTGCGGGACTTCCGGAGGAAACGCCGGCAGATTTTTGTGAAACGCTGTCAGAGATAATCGATTACGAACCTGCGAATATCACGGTTCACACGCTCGCTGTAAAACGCGCAAGCAGGCTTATAGAACAAGATCCGGATTTTCACTACAGACGTGCCGAAACGGTGCGCGAGATGCTGGCGGATGCTGATGCGAGGCTACGCGGCGCAGGCTATGTGCCGTACTATCTTTACAGGCAAAAGCATATGGCGGGCAGCTTTGAAAATGTCGGCTGGTGCAAGCCGGGCACGGAAAGCGTTTACAACATTCGAATCATGGAAGAGGCCCAGACAATTGCGGCACTCGGTGCGGGCGGAATATCAAAGAGCTACTGCCCGTCGGAAAACAGACTCGAGAGAATTGCAAACGTTTCCAATTATGAGATCTACATCGAAAGACTTGATGAGATGATAGAGCGAAAAAAAATAAATTTATTTGAATATTAGTAGGAGAGAAGGAAAAATGAGCGAATTATTCAAAAGAACCCATTATTGCGGAGTATTGAGAAACACGGATATTGGAGCAAACGTAGTTTTAAACGGCTGGGTTGCAAAGAGCCGCCGTCTCGGAAGCATCGTATTCTGTGACTTAAGAGACAAGACAGGCATTACACAGATTGTGTTCGATGAAAACACCGCAAAGGACGTTTTCGAAAAGGCTGAATCGCTTCGTTCCGAATATGTAATAGGTATTAAAGGTACCGTTCGCGAGCGTCAGTCAAAGAACGCAGACCTTGCGACAGGCGATATTGAGGTTGTTGCAAATGCAATCACCGTTTACAGCGAGGCTGACACACCTCCTATTTATGTAAAGGATGACGACAACGTAGACGAAAAT
>JAEEGL011097112.1_pt1 | contig 10883 bp, 7 predicted proteins | sample 9134231 | NCBI WGS metagenome assembly JAEEGL01 (sample SAMN16246548, study PRJNA631951) | gut metagenome | biome: gut microbiome; feature: rumen; material: fiber-attached | host: Bos | place: Iran: Karaj | collected 2018-10
ACATGCCTGTTGTTGACGCTGGAATATGGATTGGGTGCGGCTGATTTGTCTAGTTGGCGATGATAGACATTGTATGTCGGCAATGCGGCGAGTTCCGCCGTTGTAATCCATTTTCCTTCAAATTCGTGCATTGTTATCTCCGTTGGTTGAGCCGTATTGTTTCATTCGTCTTTTCACCAAATGCGTGCGCTTATGCCTGAATGCACCAACTGTGGTGCAAATGGTCAAATGTGGCGATTGTTTCATGAAATGGGTGCAAATTCACATTTGACAGTTGCTTTCAGGACTGGATTATCCAACCTTATGGCAAAGCGATTAGGTGATATCTTACCTGGATTCTCAATTAATTCAACCTCAACATTCCAATCAGATTCTGTGACGGATATGTTAGCGATCAATGAGGATTTGTCATCATGAAATACAATTTCAGACTTTGATGCAATGTCAAATTTGGCGTTTGAGACAATGGCGTCCTCAAAGGTCTGGGGACTTCTGAATTCCACGGTGTCGGCAATGGTTAGCCTGCGTTCCAAATGATTGAATGTAAAGCGTCGTGTGAGTGAAATGAGTTCCTTTGTGTCATAGCATGAACTTATGTCAAATAGGATTGATGTCACGTCATCTGAGAAGGTGCTTTCCAGAATTATTGCCTGTGCATCCCTGCCATTTTTCTGAAGAAGCCCTGCAACCATAGGTACGCTATGCCCATAGGAGTTGAGCATTTTGCTGAGATAGCGGTCATTGCTGAATGTGCGCCTTGTGTAAACCTCGCCGCCATAATCGCCGACAAGGGAACTGCCATTGACCACAATCACATAAGAACCGACATCATTGTGATTGTGAAGTTCAAGATTGTGTCCGCCTTTTATGGAGGCTCCGAAATGATTGCCTGCCCCGTCCACTGAACGGCATATAAGCACACCTGCGTCTTTGAAGAATGACACAGGGGACGGGGGTGTGATTTTTGACGTGTCCACAGGTTTATCGTCTGAAAACCAAAAGAGGGCAAATTCCCTCAAATTTCGCAAGTAGAACTTGAATTCATTGATTGAATGTGGTATCTGAGGCGTTGATGCTGGTCTGGAAAGCAGTTCAGGGAAGTGGCGCTGGATAATGACCAGATTGGCTTCGCCCGTGTCTTCATCCATATTGCAGTCAGCGTATGCGGGAACCACTCCCTCTTCAATCATAATTTCTTTGGGATAGCCGCAGCACTTTTTGATTACAGGGTTGCAATTAAGAATGTTAATCTTGCCATTTGTGGCGTCAAGAACGATTTCTGCCATTGTCAGGAAATGCCCGAAGCCAAATGCCCAGTACCCCAGGCCTTCGGAGCAATATCCGTCATTGGTGAATCCCTTGCAATAAAACTTGATGGACTGCTCCATGGCTGCAAGCGCCTCAGCACGTTCACGCCTGGATTCGAGGAAGACAAGACATGCCGAAAGCATATTGCAAGTGCAGACTGCATTCCAGTTGTTCACGGCAATCATCCAACGCATTGCAGGTCCCAATTCGCCGATTTCACCACGATATACCCTTTGATACGGCGCGATTGCCCTATGCATAACCTCTTCGCGAATCCTTTTGCGGATTTCCGTGCTCAATTCATCGCGGAGAAACCAGTCAATATACGCAAGCATACAAACATAATCGGAAGAAGCCAAGTCAGGGAACTGACTTTCGCCATTGAAGTTCTTCAGGCCATAGTCGTGTGCAGGAAGCACCCAGCTTTTCTGTGAAAGAAACTTTTCCAGGCATTCTTCAAGCCTTGGGATGAAGCGTCCTTTGTGCTCAAAACATTCCGCCAGCGCGAAGGCGTTGATCATTGCCATGCGCCTGTCTAGCACCCTTTCGCAGTTGGTTCTATTGCCATTCCTGAAGAATTCAAGGTAGAGTTCGTCAGGCAGTTCAGGGAATTCCTCGTTCGAAAGGTCCACAGTTATCTTTATGAATTCCCGTGCACCTGCCTTTTCAGCCAGCAAGTCCCATTTGCTTCGGTCAGAGGCTGGGCAACCCATCCCTCTTGGCCTTTCAGGGAGAAGTTTCTCCAGTTCGTCTATTCGCCTTTGTGAAAGTTCTGGAAAGATGAGTTTTTCTGTATTTTCCATTTCGCTTGCCATTGTTCAGAGCGTCTCCAAAATCATGGCCGTCCTCGCTTGTCCATATTTGTTTACTGTCGTTGAGACTATATGCTGACCAGGACTATTCCCAGAGTGCAGAGCACAAGACCAGTGGCTGATTTCCATGTGACTTTTTCTCGAAGGATAATAATCGAATACAAGGAGAATACTGCTATGCAGCTTATGACCATTACTGGATACGAGATCGCGCCTCTTTCTAGTTTTGCCATCATGTCAATTCCCTTGAAGAAAAGGAATAGTTTTTCAAAGAGGATTGATGCAATAAGCAAGAGTGCGTAGAGCCATAGCCGTTTGTCTTTAAACACGGAAATGCCCTCTTTGAATGAAAGCCGTAGCGTGGATGGAAGTGTTGCGACGAAATTACCCAGGCACAGCGCAAGGCATCTGTGAATTGTTGGTATTCCCGACCGTGTTTCTACGTAGTAGCTTGGCTCCGTGGCGACAATCTGCTGCACTCCGACTATAAGGAACGCCAGAAACGAAAGGAGCAACCATGTATTGTCAGACGCTTTGCTTGTGTCATCCTTGCTTATGGAAATGAGTGCAAGCGCAATAAGCATGACCACCATTCCCAGCAGTCTCAATGGTTTGGGCTGGACATCATGAAAGCAGATTCCAAAAATGAAGGGGAAAATCATTCCTGCCTGTAGAATTGCCCATACGAGGCTATTGGGGCCGCGCTTCATCGCTGCAGCCATAGTGGTGTTCAGAAAGAAATTAAGGACGCCCGCAAGGAAATACATCCCCAGCGCGAATATAGCAAAACTGCCCTTCACGTCAGGTGAGGGGGACAATGGGAGCAAGGCGAGGCATGCCATACTTCCAATAAGAAACGAGGCGCATTGCATCGGTTCGGCGGCGATGCCTTTGCGGGCGATGCAGCTCATGACGACTCCCGTCGTCGTCCAGACTATTCCCACAAGCACAAGCAGGGTGAGTGCCATCAGCATAATAATATTCTATTTCTGGATTATGAAGCAGGTAGTCTTATGAATGGATTTTCCTGCTTCTATTTCTTACGCTATGTTCCCCTAGAGAGTGGAAAACTAAGCATATTATACTGTCTTGAATGATTTGTTTCAAGAATTTCAAACTCATTTTCTCTTTATGCCCATAATGAGTCATTGATATTGGCATACCGTGGCAATGCCACGCCAGTACCTTTGGAGAACAGAACTATTTTTTAGTCATCCGCGAGTTCTATTGTTATAGCGTAAATGACGGGTATGGCCATTCCTGTATTCATCTTGCTGGAGAAGGCTATGCTCGCAACGGGCTTTTCTCTATGGGGATTTTTAAAACGATAGGCATAAAGTGCGCAGTTCGGATATCTGGCCGAACCGAAATACACAAAGGCAACTTTTGCCTCTCGGTTTTCCAGTCCCGTTCTTCTTAAATTGCCGCCGTTTACTGAATCCGATATTTCAGCATGCGCGTGAATAGGCACATGGCATTCCGTGCCGTCCTCGTACTTGATAACATACTCAAGTGAGGTGACATTATAATCACGGTTCATCCATCCTGCCTGATGCAGAAAATAGAAATAAGAGACCTTCTTGTTTCCAACAGAAACATCAGGTGCAGTTGACGGCAGATGCGGATGCTGATTACCACGCAGGCCTATGCATGTTGGCCCCTTGGAGGGATCAAGCAAAAAGAAGGGGACATTGCCGAAGATTTGCTTGCCAACGGGGATATTAGGCGAGGCGCTTTTGCTCTTGGGGTCGGCGCTGTATTGTTGCGCCACTTTGCTTAAATCCAAAAAACAGCATTTTTCCTCCTTGGGTTTTCGCGCGAAAAACATATTCGCATGCTCGCGGTTCACCGCCTGCGAATCCGAGTTGGCATAATGGACTTTTTTCCCAGGTTTCCATTCCTGACGATTTCCAATGAAAAACAGCCTGGTAACTCCCTTCTTGAGGGACATGGTGAACTCGGTGGCGTTTTCTGCAATTAGCTTCTCATCATAAATCTCATATACGTCACTTGCCTTTGGCAGCCGAATCGTGTGTTCTCCGTCAAATGCCGTGTGAAGAACAAGAAAATGCTTTCCAGGGGCAACATAGTCATTTGTCATGGAATAAACGTGTACTCCAGCATAAGATGCTATATTGCGTAGAATGTCATTCCCCAGTCCAGGCGCTACTGAATAGAAGTGGGTGACATTTCCCCGTTTTTTCATTGCAAAGCCTGGCTTGCCGTTTTCTTGGACAACGCCAAGAATCTCCGCTGATGTGTCGTTTATGCTGAATAAAGGTCCCCATGGCTTCTTGCTTGCATCAGTTTCAGAGGTATAGACCTTGCCCTTCAGGTCCTTGAACAATGGATTGTCTGATGTCATGCGAATATGGTGCCGCCCATAGTTGCGTTCTGCTTCCGCGGAGATTCCAGTGATTCTCTCTATGTTTGCCGAATCGTAGCCATTGTTGGTAACGTAGCCAGGTGCATAGAACCATAACGCAGTGGCACCGTTGACGGCAAGTTTCCTCTCGATTGCGTGAATGCGTTCTGGTGGCATATAAATGGATTCCAGGAAGACGTAGAACTTGTAGTTCTTCAATTGCGGATTATCCATGTCAGCCTGTAGAATGACATCATATCCCACACCTGATGTGCTCAAGGCATAGTGGACTTCAGTCAATGGTCCCCACATTTGGGGCTGAAGACCATATCTGAATATCGATTGGTCATGAATGACAAGTGCCACCTCCGCGTCAGAACTGCGTTCGAAATCCAAGGATTTCATGCCAATCTCACGACATTTCCCCAGCATTGTCATGATATCAGGGTCATCACAGCCAGCGTAGCCAAAGTAATGTCCAGGCAACCAGGACATATAGCCCCGAGCGAGGCTGTAGCCAAAGTTGCGCTTCAATACCTCATTGGTTTCTGCTACAGTCTTGCAAGAACCGACCTGGTCAAATAGCGCCATGACCGATGTGCGTGTGTCATCCTCCCAGTAAAACAGTTTTCCCCGTAATTTCCATGAGCCATGTGCCATGTTCACAATTGTCGGCTCCCCAGGGCCACGCCAGACGTAACTGTAAGGACTTCCAATCAAGTCCACGTCAGGCGAATCATAATAAGGCAGAACATCCAGATGACCTGCAGCCTGCGAATACGCTGTGACTCCCTTTTTACGCCATTCGCCACCACTTGACAGCCAACCGCCAATATAGCAAGCAAAAGTTCCCGTGAGTTTTTTGCGATGGGTTATTTTCTTTGTTTCGCTCAAAAATGTGCGGATATGCTTTCCAATAACATCAGTAAGACACTGCTCAAAATCAATAATCTTTTGATGTTTGCGCGGATTGCGGAGCGACATGTCCGAACTTTCAAGACGTTCGCCTGGAGTAGGGGCCTCTGCAGCCTCAAATGTCACTTCCGCATCGTTCCATGCGTTCCTCAATGCATTCACATTTCCATACTTGTGCTTCAGCATGGTGCGGAATCTGGCTATCATTGCAGGGCTGTAGTCGGAGAAGAAGACGGGGCCGCCAAAGGAATAGGCGTAATTCCCTTCATGGTAGGCAGGCCAGTAAATGGCGATGCGTGAACCGCAGGAGGACTTTTCCAAAGCGGTGATGTAAGCTCTGTAAATGGGCAGTGCGTATTCCAGCCATTTATCCGATGCCACCGAAGGCGTTTCGGAGTAGAGCGGCTGCTCGTTGGGCTTTGTCCGCAACTTAAGATATGTTGCCTGGTTTTCACCTGTTGCAGATGGAGGATTCTCCTTGAACCATTGAACTGCAACTGGATTCTTCAATTCCGCCTGCTTGGTGTTGAGAAGGAGCGATATGCGTATTATGAAACGGGCCTTGGCATCCCATTTTGCAATGGTTTCCATCCGCTGGATGATTTCCTTTGGATCGTCCGCAAAATGGCATAAAAGGCTGTAGATATGCAATTCCTCTCCAGCAAAGCTCTTTATGATTTTCTGTTGGACATTGCCTTGAATTGAAGTCGGAGCAAAGTAGGGTTTCCCTTCCATGAAAAGGGTAGGGGTTTGATGGTGCATGCGCACTTCATAGACACCTTCCTGCCCAGACAGCAGCGTCGCAATGAAAACAACGGCAAAAATCAAAAGGGGCTTTTTCATCTTACTTTAGTTCTCTTATGAGTAAATTGTCAAAATCAGCGGAAGCCCCATAGGTGCTTAGTCCGAATATACTACTTTGGATTTCCGTCATATCCTGTGGCAGTTGATATTCAAACATTTCCTCGCCATCGACTGTGCAGATGAAGGTGTTTTTCTCTATTCTCACTATAATGTGATGTTTTTTGTTCTGTTCGAAAACGTGAGTGTCAAATTGGGCAAGTTCCTTATATTTGTTTTTGAGCATGCCGTTTTCGTTTCTTGTCTCCACCTTGGTGATTGTCATGCCTGATTTCCCATGCGTGGCAATTCCTAGTTGATAGAAAGAACCTGTCTTGTTCACTCCTGGGTGGCGCAAAATAAGCCCTGCTCCAAATCCCTTTTCCGATTTGCCGCCCAAGTAGGTCAAGTCAAATTGGATTTCCACATTGGGAGGCAAGGGTTTTTGCAGGTAGATTTTTCCAATCCTGTGTGGAGCGCCTTGACTTTGACGCAATGTTTGTGCAATCGCGTCATATCTCCAGATACCGTCCGTCCATTTCCATTCAGATTGAAGCCTTTGTGGTTTGGAAAAGTCATCGGCGAATATGACTTTGTCTTCGGAGAAGGCATTAGAGAAAAGGCACAATAAAATTGCTATCAATGCTTTGGTCTTCATGGTGAATTGTCAGTAAGATGCAATTGCGTGGTGCGTTAGATTTTATCCCATGCCTGCTTTTCCGCCGTGTCCTTGGAAGGTGTGTCCCTTGTGATTTTGCTGGAGATACCTGCGAAGGCGTCTAGATAGTTGGAGGATGTATATACCTTGTACCACCTGGCGCTGCCGTCCACGAAGAAGTAATTGGTTCCTAATGAATGAGGAGCCTTATTTGTTTCATTGCCGACATTATGGAAGTTAATCTGCACGTTGGTCTTGTACGAGTGTGATGAACTGGCCAGATGCCAATAGGCATAGGCATCTGCATTATCCAGCCAGGAAGAGCAACGCAGGAGAGTGGTCACGCTTGGCTTGATTGTCTGAGTTGTCTTGAAGGGGTTGCACCATCCAGGAGTGCAGAACCAGCCGTTGTAATGCAAAGTGGTCCTGAGATTGGAGGCACTGGTGTCATCGGCGCGTTTCGCAGACCATGCGGGGCAGAGGACTACCTTTTCCTCTAGGCTGCCTCCTAGATAACTCCTCATGCGTTGCATATAATTGTAAATGCCTCCAGTCTCATCGGCACTGGTGATCGGGAAGTAATCATCGTTGTCGTTGGCGTATAGCGTGAGGTAAAGACCGAATTGCCGAACATTGCTCATACAGCTCATGCTTTTTGCCTTTGCACGGGCCTTGCTTAGCGCGGGCAGGAGCATGGCCGCCAGGACCGCGATTATCGCGATGACCACAAGCAACTCAATCAAAGTGAAACTCTTTTTGAAGCAGTTCCTGGGCTGCGTGTGAACAGCCGCATTGTTTCTTGAATAAATTTTCATTGTTGTTTTTCTGATTAAGGGTTTGGTGTGCTTTTTGTCTCTATTTCAAAATCAAAGTCTTTATCTCAAAGGGACAGAATCTCATGGTTGCTTCTTGCGGGATTGGGTCAGTTCCAATCATATCAGTCTCGTATATCTTGCGATTTTGCAAAATTGCGCCGCTTAAAGTTGCTTCAATTTCGCGGCCAAGCGTCTCGTAGAGGCGAAGAATTATCTTGTCATCTTCCTGATAAATGGCCGAAATCTGAATGTTCTTGCAATTGATATCGATGAGGGAACCCTCCGTCTTAACGGCTTTGCAAATGCGTGCTGGGCGATTCAGCATTTGCCCAAGATGGGCGGCTTTGTCCATTTCCATAGGAGAATGTGCGCAGAAAAGAAACTCATACTCATGTCGCCCATTGTCAAAACTTCCTGTCTGAGGCATCATTGCTCCATCACGCAGAGCCGTTCCGCTTCTCAATAGACTGATTATTATATTGCCGTTGACCAGTTGGTGGCCAGGCGTTCCGTTGTTCGCAATTGTCAGGCCTTTTTGTAAATCACTGTAATTCACATAGTTGAGTGCGGGCCAATCGCCCTTTGCCGTGACATAGTCTCCCTGGGATGTCAACGTCTGCAAGGTGGATTTGTTTTCGCTTTGCACCTCAAAATATGGTTTCCTGATAATCGTGCCGAAGGGAACGTCATATATTGCTGATGAATTGGCGACTTTGATGTCCAGTGGAAATGAGATTCCGATTTTAGTGTTGTTTCCTTTCCAGTCCAGTGTCACGCGCAACTTGAAAAAATCCTGATGCTTTGGAAAGTAATACTCCTTTTTGAATTTCAGGCTTTCAAAGCCAGGCCACTGATTGCCCAAATTGCCTGCATTTGGCTTATGGTAGAGAACCTCGCCTTCTGTTATTGCCTTAAAGAATACAGGTCCCTCCACAACGGAAATGACACGCTCGGATTCCCGCTCATGACCAATGAAAGTATCCTTGAAATCTTCGGTCCACATGGTCCCATAATCGACGCGATATTGGATTTCACCAAAATACTTGCTGCCAAATACGTTCTCTCCTTTGAGATTCTCTATCACTGGATATGGCGAGGAAAAATCAACTTCGTAAAAATCCGTCCTGAATTTGGGACTGCATTTCCTTGGTGCGGATGCCTTCTTTTTGGATTTGCGGAAATTCCGTATTCCCATGAACGGCAATTCTACTGCAAAATATGAGCGCCCGTCATCATCAAGTTGTGATTCAACACCTTCTGGAACAAGTCCCTGCGTCGTGGATACAATTTCATCGCCAGTGAACTTGCTGAAGGAGCAGATGCCGAACGTTGCACCCTCAGTCGCCTCCATTGTCTGACTTGTCTCATTGTTGACGCGCTGGAGTTTGGACATGATGGCCTCGTTTGCCAGATCGCTATGGCAGCCGCAGGCTGCGTCATGGAACTGTGTGAGAAGCAATTCACGCCATAATTCCTCATAATCCCGCTCGCCACCTTCAATGATGTTGAAGAATTCCGCCGCAAAAAGATTGTTTTCGGCACGGCGGATAGCCTGTTTGACGCGGCTTCGTGTGGTGTAGCATCCTGTGAACGTGGGATTGAATTCGCCATAGAAGACTGGCAGTTCGTCCGCATTGCAGTTTTTGAAATAATCCTCGGTGCGCCCGAACTGAATATTGCGTCCTGGCTGTTTGTTGACATCCTCCAAAATCCAGAAAAGCTCCTCCTTGATCAGACCTTCTTCTGTCATATAGTGCACAAGTTGGTTGCCTTCCGCGTATTTCAGCGCAGATAAACTGTTGGCAAGTTGTTCATCTTCTGAACGAACCTCTGGTAAATTGCAGTTATAGCCCAAATGGGTGATGTTTTGGACGCCGCAGATAGTGGTGACTGTCGAGCAGTCTGGCCCGCACCAGACAAATGGCTCCGAGGCCTTCATGTCAGCAGGGCGGTTGGGCATGCGGCCTGGCAGCAAGTATGTAAATCCGCATTTGCTTAGAATCTGGGGCAGTTGCACGCTCATTCCAAAAGCGTCGCTGAGGCAGCATACGGCTGGAGTTATGCCAAGCAGACGCTCATACATTCTTCTGCCGATGATGAGATTTCTGGCGATGGATTCTCCGCAAACCAAATTCAAGTCAGGAATGCATAATCCACCGAAAATCTCCAAGCGGCCCTCCTTGCAAAGTGATTTGAAAATCTCCTTGTCCTCAGGATGCTCCGATAGATAGACACGAAGAATCTCCGCTTGCTCAATCCCGAAATGAAACTGTGGATAGCGTTTTGCCAAATCCAATTCATGCTGGATTTGCTCTTCACGTATCTTGTTGTATTCTTCGTATGTGTAGCGCCATACCAAATCGGAGTGATGCATCGCCATAAGATGGATTTTTCCTCCACCAGTGGGTTTGCTGACACTTTTCTTTTCTGCCTGAACTTTGTTCTTTGGAGGTATGTTTTGGCTGACATAGTAGCCGCTTGAACCACAACACTCCACAAAACCATCCGCCGATAATTCGTATAATGCCTTCTGGACCACCGATAGACTGGTTCCAAAGGCACTCGACATGGAACGTATGGTGGCCAATCTTGCACCAGGAGACAACACACCATTATAGATGTTCTTGATTATCTCCTTTACAACTTTCTTCCTTTTGGTCTCGCTAGTCGTTAATTTCATTTTTTATGCGCCGTATATTTTTAACTGCCTTTCGCTTCCCAATGTAACAGCTTGTGTAAATGGGGAAGAGAGCCAGAATTTGCCTTAATTTTGGATAATTTGCGGCTAATATACTTATGCATTTTGCTTTTTCAAATTCAAAAAAGATACAAAAGGATATAAAAAAATACAATAGAATACAAAATGCTCCGCTTCAAAGTGCGGCAATTATAGGACCATATTTGTTATGACGAGATAAAACTGAGTATTATCACGCTTGAGAGCCACCGTTTTCACGCTTGAGAGCCACCCCGAATACGTATTTTCACGCTTGAGAGCTACCACTATATGTAGTGTGTGAGATTTTCCTTTTCTGCGCCACTGCATGAATTATCATGGCGTTTTCCAGTCATTTGTCATGTCGGCTTTCACGGCATAAAAGCGTATTTGAGCATTGCCGCACATGCGTGCGAACGCTTCGCTCAATGCTCAAATACTATTTATTCCATGA
>JAEEGL012353438.1_pt1 | contig 10883 bp, 14 predicted proteins | sample 9134231 | NCBI WGS metagenome assembly JAEEGL01 (sample SAMN16246548, study PRJNA631951) | gut metagenome | biome: gut microbiome; feature: rumen; material: fiber-attached | host: Bos | place: Iran: Karaj | collected 2018-10
AAAGACTTAGAATCAACAGATTCTACGTCTTTACAATTATCTATGAATTCATGCAAAACAAGTGCACTATCATTAATTATAATATTATCTTCATTTAAATATTTAATAATGTCTTTTTTATTCATTACTAATCATCTTTTCTATCAAAAGTTATATTCTTTATCTTTTCACCCTTTATATCATTTAATATAAATTGAGATACTCTTCTAAAATCAGCTTCACCATTTTTATAAGCACCTATTTTCTTGCCTATAATATTATATGATTCAACTATATCTTCATCTAGTTCATTCATATTATAAAAAGTACTTAATATATTTTTATAATAATTATTATATTTATTTAATATATGAACAGCAACTCTATCAATTGGAAGTATTTCTTCTTTAATAGCACTCATCGCAGATAAATTTAAAGCTACTTCTTCACTTTCTATCTTAGGCCAAAGTATTCCAGGACTATCTAATAATAATATATTAGATTTAGTTTTAAGCCAAACTAAATTAGTTGTAACACCAGGTCTATTTCCTGTTTGAGCAACGTTTTTACCAACGAACCTGTTAATAAATGTTGACTTACCAACATTAGGTATACCTAAAACTAATACTCTTATTTCTTTATCTTTTAATCCTTTTAGATTTCTCTTTTCTTGTACATTCTTCATAATATCATTAGTAACATTAATTAACTTACTAAAATCAATATTATTAGTAGATAAATCTAAAGTAACTACTTTATGTCCTAAATCTTCATAATATTTAATCCATTTATTAGTTTCTTCTTTATCACATAAATCATACTTAGTAAAAATAATAACTCTTGGTTTATTTAAAAGTATATTATCTTTATCTTGCATTTTAGATGAGAATGGTATTCTTGCATCAACTAATTCATATACTACATCAATTAACTTTTCTTGTTCATTAATTAATCTCTTAGTCTTAGCCATATGACCAGGATACCAGTTTATATTAGTTTTATTTTCATTCATTTGGATCAACTCCTTTAATTAATTATTTTCTCAAAATTTTAGCTTTACCAAATCTTGGTTGATCTGCTGCGTCCATACTTTGTTGTCTTTCTCTTTTATTATCTAGCATATTTGCAATCATATTTTTATTACATCTAGCTATACTTTGATCACATACATGTCTAACCTTAACAGGTTGTTTACCAACTTCTGAAAACGGAACTACACCTTTTTTATTATCTGTTGTATATGCTTCCTTTTTATTTAATTTATTATTATCCATTTAAACCATCTCCCATAAATATATAAATAATTATAACATAAAAAATAGGATTTTACTCCTACTTAGTTTAATTAATATTTTTTCACTTTATATAATACATATTTTCTTATTTCCACAAAAAAATTACATCTTCTTAAATATTTGACATATGTCCAGGATACCAGTTTATATTAGTTTTATTTTCATTCATTAGAAACAACTACTTTACTTACTAATTCAAATAATTCAAATACTATTTTTGAATTATTATTAAAATCCATATCAATTGATTTAAAAAAATCATAATGAACTTTTTTCCAATAATTTAATGATAGATCTCCTTCGCCTTCTAATTTAGCATAATCTTCCGTCATTTCATTAAACTTCATTATCTTAAAATCAGTTGTTCTTACTATACATGCCTCTGCTCCATTATCATAACAAATAATAGATTCTTCTCCAATTACTGGTAATTTTTCATTATTATCAAGCAATGATGTAGTAGCAGTTTTTTTACCAGTTAAAACTAATGAGATTAATTCATTATTATTTATTCCAAATTTCCATTTTTCCAAATCAATCACCTCTTTTTTTGAACTTTGACTATATAAATATCATTGAGACATTAAAAATTACCAAATCATTAATTTCCTCGATAGAAATTATATAGTTTAGCAACATCACCTAAAAGTACTTGATTATTACTAGTTAGCTTACCAGCTTCTAGTTTTAATCCTTGAAGTGTTTTCTTACCTTTATAATGATTATATAAAGCTGCTATATCTCCAAGAGATATCTTTCCATCACCAGTAATATCTCCTAAAACAACGATGTCATAATAATCATCTTGTACTTTAACTCTATACCCTGTTCCTACATAATCGTTTATACTAACCTTTACATCATTATTATATATATCCGTAGATATAGTTGAATGTAACTTATTTATAATTTCTGATCCTTTAATTTCAGTCGTATTTGGTACCACATAAATAGTTTTATTCTTAATTTCATACTCTGAATCATTTCCTAAATCAATATCTTCATCAGAAACCTCAGTTTCAGTACCAACACTAATATCAGTATATTGTTTTCTCATTTCCATAATTGTATTTCCTAAAGTAGATGTATCATAATTAGTTATACTCTTCCACAAATTATTAATTGAGGTTGCCTTTCTATTTACTATAGAATGAGAGTTCCCACCATCATCCCAAATAAATACAGCTATTTTATTATCTAATAATTTCTTCATATAAGTATCAATATGAATTCTTTGGCATGCCTTAGTTTGATTTTCACTAGCATTACCTGCTTCAACTGCAGCACAAGAAGAAATCATATATTCAGGAGAATATCCAGTCCAAAACTCTCCAAAAATTGAAGCTTTATTTACAATATCAGCACTAGTTGCTCTACCATCTACATATTTCCATACATCATAATTATGAAATCCTACTAAAACTCTATTATCTTTAACGCCATTTGTTTTTGGATAAACAAACTTACTAACAGTCGCAATATTTGTAGAATAAGTATTACATAAAAGGAATCTAGTTGGATTATATCCACCCTTACTCCTAACAGTATCAACAAATATTTGATTTAAAGCATTAGTATTATTCGCTTCATTTTGTTTTAAAGAAGCAGCTGAATCAGCCCATCCACTTGTACCTAATATTTCATTAAATCCTTCAAATAATAATCTTTCATCAATATCTTTATATTCTTCTGCTACCTGTGACCAAATTGATTCAAGATAATTCTTACTGATTTCAAATCGCTCATCAGTTGCATCAACCATACACTCTCCACCAGGAATACCAGCAGCTCCACATTGATTTCCTGGTTGACCTTTATGACCAGTTTCACTATGAATATTAATAATTACATATAGCTTAGCATTAATAGCCATTTCTATTTGATTTCTAATAATATTTAAATAATCATCACTAATTGTATAATCACCATTCGCAGGATCATTAGTAAACATATACCAGTTAACAGCAAGTCTAACTGAGTCAAATCCAGCTTCATGAAGAGCATTATAAAATGCTTGTGTTGGAAGTGGATTCCAAGTTCTACCATAAGATTTTATACTTTGAGTAGTATCCCAATAACCAAACGTATCACCAATATTAATACCTAATCCCAATTCATAAGCCATATCTTTAGCATTATCAATTTTTTTAGCATCAATTTGATTAGCATATAAATCTAATTGTTTAGCAGTATTTTTATATTTTTGACGTGGAGATAATGATACAAATAATAATACTGTTAATAAAACACAAAATATTATTTTTTTATTCATAATTTCATCTCCTTACAATTTTATATTTCTACTAATTCATTATTTATTAATCTATATAATTTAAAAGAATAATTATTATCTTTTAACATTTTATTTATTATATCAAGATTCATATCATTAGAAACTATAATTCCAATTGCTCTATCAATATCTAAATAGTTTTTAACTTGTACCTCACCTATTTGATTACTATATCTATTATCTTGATTAGATAACAATTCAACTAATTTACTTTCTATTTCAAATGGTAAGTTAGGAATAATAGTTACATTTTCTACTTCAATAGTTTTAGGGAATACAAATGTAATTCCTTTTGATTTTTTAATATATTCATCAAAACAATTCTCTGACTTAGCACAATTTAATATATCATCATTAATTATATCTAAAATATATTTATATACAACATCATTAGTTTTACTATATAAATACTTAATATCTACAGGATAAGATCTAGATATTGAATCTAAATAATTAAAATAATCTCTTTTATTAGTAGTATTGTTCTTAATAAAGAATTCTTCTTTTGATAATGGTTCTTCTAACAAACTATCTAATTTCATATATTCTAAATATGAATTATAGTTATCAAACATATTTGATAACTTAGAATTATTATAATTTTCTTCATCTATTATAAAAGATTTATATTCACTATTTTTAGTATAACTTGCTAATGATATATAATTTAAACCATTAAATTTATTTTCACTTTTACCTAACAATTCTTGTGATTTTAATTGTCTATCATATAATACTTTTTCTAATATTTGATATGTTTGATTTACATCATCCTTTGAAATAGTATGATAATAATAATCATCCAATTTATAATTCATATTCACACCTCTTTTTACTGATATAAATGTTTTTCAAACAATTGTTATCTTATTTTATTATAATTTTTTTCAGTTTCTTGTTTAATTATATCTATACAATTAGTATCTTCAAGTAAAGGATTATGATTATTAGTATCTACTTCATAAGATTTTATATTTCTACATTCTGCCATTTTATTTATAATTTCTCGAGATACAAATTTATCTCCCTTAGAATATAAAATAGTTGTGAATTTAGGACCCATTTCTGAATTAAGATAATTATCTAATGCACCATCAACCCATTTACTACTGTGAATAAATGTACGTATATTTTTTAACTTATTAATACCAAACTTCATTTGTGCAGGTTCTCTAGTTATTGCATTTGTAGATTCAACAATATTATCTCTTTCTTCTTTAGTTATCTTCTTAAACTCTGGTGAAATAAACACAACATTTTTAATTAAAAGCAAAGGATTAGGTCCTACTAATAATCCATAATTACATCCCATAGAATGACATACTAATGTAACTGGTTCACTCTGCCATGTTAGATTATGAATTATTTGCCCAATTATTTCACAAACTTCTTCTTTTGATTTATTATAAAATTCACTATAATCATCTACTAAATTGATAAAATGAATACCTTCAGATTCAAACTTATTTTTAATAAAATCTAATTCTTCTTTATTTGTTGATAAACCTTTTAAATAAACTACTCTCATAATTATTACTCCCCTATAATTTATATCATATTTTCTCTTTATTCTAATTGGATATTATATAATTATATATATCTTTCCAGTTATTTGTTTTAAATATTTTATCATTATTATAATCTTTAGTTTTATTTGTTTCAATCATTATTACATTAGTATTTGTTTTTTCCACTGCTTGTTCACAATTACGTATTGCATCATCTATAAAATAATCACAATCATCTAAATACATATATTTATCATTTGATTTAGTAATTATATTATCATATGGAATATTATTCTTTTTTAAATACTCAGGAACTATTTCATCAGTATAATCATCATCTTTAATTCCCCTATTAGTAATAAATACTATTTCATATCCCAGTTCTTTAAGTTTATTTATATAAATAACTGCATCTTCTTTAATAGGAATATTTATAGATTCTTTATTAAAATAATTATCTATGAAATATGATAACTCTTCTTTAGTCCAATCATCACTTCTTGGAACTATCTTATCATAATTAATAACATTATTTTTATGTAATACATTTCTATCATAATATTCTGCCATAGGTCCAAAGAACTCACTTGTATTACAAATTGTATTATCTATATCAATTGCTATTTTCTTCATGTTATTCACCTCTTTTAGATTTCAAATGTATATATAGGTGCTTCTTCACTACCTAATGTTAATTTATTTTTACTTTCATCAAATATATCTTGATAATGCCACCATTCACTTTTTAATTTACCAAAACCAGCTTCATTCATTATTTTCTTTAATAATATAGAATTATCATTTTCAATATAACTATCACCAAAAGAAAACTCTTGAACTTTAGATGGCATTAATAATTCTTCTCCATCTTCATTTACCAACGTAACATCAAGTGCAAGACCAGCATTATGCCATGATCCACTTTCTGGTGCAACTAATCCTTTTGCTACCAAATCAGGTCTCATAATAGCATGTTTTTTAGTAATACCATATGGTCTATAAGCATCACATACTTTTATTCTTAAATTATATGTTTTAGCTATATCATTAGCTTTTTTTAGTTTTAAAGCAATATGCTTTTTAACATAAGCACAATTAGTATTATATTCTTTATTAAATATAGTACTACCATTATAAAGACATAAATCAACAATTAAACTATCATCTATATCTAAAACATTTACTAAATCATTTTGATTCTTTGTTACCATAATATTTTCTCTTTTCCATATTTATAATTTAATAATACCATTTTTTATCTTGTCAATTATAGCTTCTGCTCTTGACTCAAGTTTTGGTAAATTATCTAATGAAAAGAATTTTAATTTAATACTTTCTCCATCATTTATATTTAATTTTCCACTATAGTTTTTAACTTGATATAAAGCTATAACACAATCTACTTCATCATCATTTGGATATTTATAATAATAATCTTTTCCAGATAAAACTGTAACCAGTTTTAAATCACTTATATCTAGATTAGTTTCTTCCTTAAGTTCCCTAATAGCACAATCTTCTAATGTTTCATTTAATTCTTTTCCACCACCAGGTATTCCCCAGTCATTAGAATCACTTCTTAAGTTTAATAGCAACTCATTCTTATCATTAAACACTAAAGTAGTAGCCCCAACACTTATAATTGGTTCATGTCCAACTTTACTTCTCATATTCATTATATAACTCATATTAATACCTCTTTTAAATTACTTCTTCTAATATTTTATCATTATTATAAGTTACTCTATATGCATTTCTATTGTTATTACTCTTAATAACTTTAATATCATCATCGATAAATTCTAAAGCTACTTGATTATCAATTGCATAACCAGTAATATTATTATTTTTTACAACATCATATAATTTATTTTTAGATATTTTATCCTTTTGATCATAATGTACACAGTTAACAGCATTAATTACATTCATACCTTCAATTAAATCATAGTTACATCTAAACCAACAATAACTTCCAGCAGATATTCCAGAACAAACTATTCCTAAATTATGTGCTTTAATAAGTAATTTATCTATTCCTTTATTCTTTAATTGTTCAATAAGATATCTTGTATTTCCTCCACCTATATAAATAATATCAGTATTCAATATATCTTGTTCTAATTCTTCATATGTTTTATTTATATCTAAATGAGTTGTAATACAACCTAAATTATCATAAACTTTTTTTATTCCTTCAAAATATTCATCAGGATGAGATGAAGCAATACTAATAAATAAAAACTTCGGATGTTCCCTATTAGATAATCTAACTATTTCTTTATCAATTTCTTTAGTCTCATATGGAAGTAAAATACCATCTTTATATCTAGGTATATCTCCACCACCAATACATACTAGTTTTTTCATACTTTCACCTCTTAAATATATATTAACAAAATTATACCATAAAAAAACGAAATTAATTAAATTCCGCCATTTTAACGTAATACTTAATCACAATTAACACTTAAATCATGCTTATTCTTATATTTTATTTCAAACTCTTTTTCTTTTGTTATTAAATCATTCAAATGTAAATTTCTATTATTCCAATACTTTACTTTTTCATTATTTAAACTCTTAGAATATATAACACATGTATTATCATAATTAGTATCATTTGGATTATTATATTCTTCTTTAATATCCATTACTTTATCATACAATGGTTGTGCTAAAGGATTATCTCTAGTAGATGTATATAATCTTATATATTTAATTGGATACTTTTTAGAAAATTCCTTAGCCATTTCTATAGTGTCTAATAATATTCTTCTTCCATATCCTAATCTTCTATATTGTTCTAATACACCAAACCATCCCAACCATATACTATTAGTTTCATTAATATCATCTAAACAATATAATCCAGTTATACCTACTACTTTATCATCATCATATACTAAATAATAATTTTGCCATTCCAAATTCTTATTAATTATATATAAATAACTATAATAAGCACATTCTTCAGGAATTATTTGCATTTGTATACTAGTTGCATAATCAATATTATCTTTAGTTATTTTTATATATTTAATCATAAATACCTCTATCTATTTAAATAATCACAAACTTTAATAAAACACTCTATTTTATTATATTATTAAATTCCATATGAAATTCTCTTATAGAATTATATCTTTTATTTCTATCATAATTAGTAGCTTTTAATAATACATTATATACTTCATATGATAATTCAAAATCATAAATATTATTTGGAATAAACATTCCTAATTTATATCTTTCATCATTATTATTCACTTTACTTAACATATCAAATATAATGGCCCCTAAAGTAAATTCATTAGTCTTTTCATCTATTATGGCACCTAGTTCATTTTCTTCAGGTGCTTTTAATCTCCTAGTTCCATAATAATCAATACCTAAATCATTTTTTGTAGGCATTTTTCTAAATAAATCAATATCACAAAAAGTTACATTATCACTATTAAAATCATAGATAATACTACTATCATAAAAATCAACTGCAACATAATTACTATCTACTACATGTTCAAAAAATATAAATAATTTTTCAATAACATTTAATCTTTTTTCTAAAGGTAAATTTTTAAATCTATAAGCAGGTGTTTCTATAATATTATTTTCTTTATATTTATCAAAATTCCAATGATCAAATAAACACTCACCTTCAGCGTATTCATATATTACAACAAAACAATCATTTCTCATAAATGAATCTACATACTTAATTAAATTATCATCTTTTATATCTTTATACTTTTCAACAGCATCTTTAAGTAACTTAATAGATTCTTCTTCAGATACTTCTGCTTCAACAGTTTTAGCTCCAGCTATTTTAAAGAAAAATTTCTTATTATCTTTTTCTACACCAAAAGATATACAACCACTGCCTGTTTCATCTATTACTTTAAAAACAGAACCATATTCATTTAACCAAGAAAAATCTTGTTCTTCTCTTAACTTATAAGATATATTATCTATTTTTTTTACTACCATATTATCCTCCGTATAATACTATTTTATAATATTAGCTAATACTATATAATGATCTGAAAAATTATCTATTTTTTCTATATTATTATATTTTAAATTCTTATTAATTAAAATATAATCCATTTGAACTTCCCCTCTACCTTCATAATAATCTTTAGTAGTACTCATATTAACTACATCAATTACTTTATCTTTAATCGAAGGTATTAATTCAAATATCTTTTCAGTATTAAAATCTCCTAATACTATTAAATTACTATCCATATTATTATTAATTAAATCTTCTAATGGTTTATAACTCTCTGGATAATCAAATTCACTCTTATTAAAAGGAGCAAATGCAATAGCATGTCCAGTTATAATAGTATATTTATTATTATCATAACTAATATCAGCTTTAATTATTGGTTTATCAAATGAATGATATACTTCTCCACTTGAACTAACCTTTTCCATATTAGGATTATTAAATAATGTTTTATAAACATTATTTAATGCATACTTAGAAAATATAGCTACACCAACTCTACCACCATTAAATAAAAATGATTTACAAGTATCATATGTTTCATAATACTTTAATTTAGTATTATTAATAATCTCTTTAGTTAATGAAATATTATCATTTATATATACAGGATATTCTTGAAAACAAATAATATCAAAATCATATTCATTTATTTTATCAATTACTTCTTTTATATTATCTTTATTAATTTCTTTAACTGTCTTTTGATTATTTAAATCAGTAGTAATCCCTACACATTCATTAACATTCCATGTTGCTATTCTCATAATTATTCCTCCTAATTACCTAAAACAAAATCTATATATTCTCCAGCAGATATATGTTCATTAGGTTTATCAAATTCCTTTATAATTAATTTTTTTAATTCTTCATCACTTATACTATAATTCTTTAAATTATTAATATATTTATTCTGTTGATATTTTAATAATTCATCAACTGTTTTAAACTTATGAATACCCCTATTATCTATATCAGAGTTTTCAAACCAACACCAAGAATCACCATCTTTATATATCAAAAAAGAATGAGTTGGATAATTATTATCATAATCCAAATAAATCATTTCATAATAAGTTTTAATTTCATAACCATTCTTTAAAAACCAATATCTTTCAAACTCAACCTGATCCCAACAAGTACCACATAAGTTTTTTAATACATCTTCATTATTTTCTAAAACATATTCATTAAACCAACTTAAATTAAAATCTAAATCATCACTATGATATACTCTTCCATTTTTACCTAAATAACCATAACTTATATTATTAGTCATAAACTCTAATAATTGTTCAGGTGTCTTGATATCATCCATAATACCACCTCATATAATTAATAAAATTATATCATAAAAAAAAGACTAAAAGTATAGTCTTAATTACTTCTTTTACGTCTTAAATTTACAATATCTTGTTCTACTCTTCTTCTTGCTTCTTCTTTTCTAGCTATAGCTTGAAACTCTTCATATTCATCAATAACTTTTTCCCAATCTCCAGGAATATATTTCATTATCGTCAAATCATTAGAATAAAATACTTCCTCACGTAAATTATAAACGTGGATAACTATTGTATCATAAGATGAATAAGGTTTTTCTATTATATCTACTTTTGCACTAACACCATAGCCAAAATCAATTTCTCCATAATAATTACTAAGTTTTTTACGTAAATTTTCTTTTCTTTCTTTAAATTCTTGTTTTTGCTTTCTTTCTTTTAATTCACTTTTAATAGATAAATATATTTCATCTAATAATTCTTCCCATATTCCTTCCTCATATATAGAATCAG
>JAEEGL012520854.1_pt1 | contig 10883 bp, 6 predicted proteins | sample 9134231 | NCBI WGS metagenome assembly JAEEGL01 (sample SAMN16246548, study PRJNA631951) | gut metagenome | biome: gut microbiome; feature: rumen; material: fiber-attached | host: Bos | place: Iran: Karaj | collected 2018-10
AGTGAAAAATATATATATCACCTTCCCATTTCACTTTCTTTATACGATTTTAATTATTATCAAATTATAAACTTGTCAACCTAAGTGAAAGCTTCAGCGAACAGAGTAAAATATATTTTTCGCTTTTCACTTTTAACTTTTCACTTAGTCTCTAAGCGGAACGCTTAGAGAGTTTCGAGCATTCTCTTAAGCACTACAGTTGCTGATATCTCTCGGTTTGCAGCCTCTGGGATAACAAGACTTGTTGGAGCCTCAATCACGTCGTCTGTCACAATCATGTTACGGCGTACAGGGAGACAATGCATGAAGAAAGCGTTGTTTGTTACAGCCATCTGACGTTCACCGACTGTCCATGCAGCATAGTCGTGATAGTCGCCAAGCACCTTTCCGTAGTCCTGTGGACGAGTAACACCTGGACAAGACCAGTTCTTTGCGTAGATAAAGTCTGCACCCTCGAATGCCTTCATCTGGTCATACTCCACCTTGGCGTCACCCGCAAACTTAGGGTCGAGTTCGTAGCCCTCTGGGTGAGTGATGACGAAGTCAACGTCGGCAGCATTCATCCACTCTGCAAAAGAGTTAGGCACAGCCTGTGGAAGAGCCTTTGGATGTGGTGCCCAAGAGAGTACCACCTTAGGACGCTTGTTAGGAACACGCTCTACTGGATTGCCTCCAAAGAGAGGGTTTGGCGCAACGTGTGTACAGTTCTTGTACTCCTCAATCGTGATGAGGTCGGCAAAAGCCTGAAGAGGGTGGACTGTAGCCGACTCCATGAAGAATACAGGCTTTCCAGAATACTTGATGAACTGATTGAGAATCTTCTCCTCGTAGTCATCCTCACGTGACTCGAACTTAGCGAATGAGCGTACTCCGATGATGTCACAATATGAGCCCATCACAGGAATAGCCTCAAGAAGATGCTCGCTCTTGTCACCCTCCATAATCACTCCACGCTCAGTCTCAAGCTTCCATGCACCAGCATTAACGTCAAGCACGATGACGTTCATACCAAGATTCATCGCAGCCTTCTGAGTAGAAAGGCGTGTACGCAAAGAATTATTGAAGAAAATGAGCATCGCAGTCTTGTTCTTGCCCAGTTCCTGATACTTGTATCTGTCAGCCTTTATTTCAAAGGCCTCAGCAAGTGCCTGCTTGAGGTCACCCAAATCACCTACGTTCTGAAATATTCTCATAGAGCCTGTTAGTACTTAAATTTCTGCAAAGTTACTTCTAAATTCGGTAAACAACAAATTTTTCCCAAAATTGTTTGTTCTGTTCAAAAGTGTTTCATATATTTGCACCATTAACCTTCAAGTATGAGACTTCAAATATCATAAATAACTAATAAAAAAGCATTAACAATGAAAAAGGCTTTATTCTTTATTATGGCAATGGCAATGTTTGTAAATGCCAATGCCTTCAAGTTCGATGGAGTTGACCTCAGCGGAACACAACAACAAGTAGCACGAGAAATCAGCGTAAGAGGTTACGTTTACGACCAGGCAACAAACAGCCTTAAAGGAAACTGCCACGGAATGGAGATTTTCCTCAGCATGGACACAGAGAACGTACAGGACCGCAGTAAGATTGGACGTCTTATTGTTGACATCCCTATGTCAGATGCTAAGGCATACGAAAATTCAATCGTAGTTTTCAACGTAATCTACCACCGTATCGCTTCTACAAGCGGCAACATCACTTACTCAGTTGATGATGACGGTACAGTTATGGAGCTTGTTAAGACTAACAAGGGTATCCAGCTCGTTTACGTTACACCAAATTACAAGGCAAAGAAGTAACAAGTTTACCGTTTACCTTTACCTGTTAATCGATACTGGTAAAAGTTTTTCAACGGTATAATAATCATAAAAAAGAGGGTGTGTCATTTCGGCACACCCTCTTTTGTTTTTATTCTGTCACTATCCCGCCTTTCCTGTTGGAGAAGACGGGTAGGATAGATTGCTTTTACTTCTTCTTAGCCTCAACCCACTTGCGAGCATTAACGAATGCTTCAATCCATGGAGTAACCTCGTCCTTGCGACGATCAGCAGGATAATGTGCCTGCTGCCATGGGAAGATGGCACGCTCAAGGTGTGGCATCATGGCAAGGTGACGTCCATCTGCTGAACAGAGACCTGCAACATCATAATCTGAGCCGTTAGGGTTGGCTGGATAACCTGAGTAATTGTACTTAGCGATGATGTTGTACTCGCTCTCTGCCTTTGGAAGACGGAAGTTTCCTTCTCCGTGGGCAACCCAGATACCGAGCTTGTTGCCTGAGAGGCTTCCGAACATTACGCTCTTGTTCTCTGGGATAGAGAGTGAGATGAACTCTGACTCGAACTTGTGTGATACGTTGTGAAGCATCTGAGCATAGTCCTTAGCGTCTGTTACGGCGTGGTTGTTGTTGATAAGTCCAAGCTCAATCATCAACTGACATCCGTTACAGATACCGAGTGAGAGTGTGTCCTCACGAGCATAGAATGCGTCGAGGGCAGCCTTTGCCTTAGGGTTGAAGAGGAATGCTCCTGCCCATCCCTTGGCTGAACCGAGAACGTCTGAGTTAGAGAATCCACCACAGAAGACAATCATGTTTACGTCCTCAAGTGTCTCACGTCCGCTTACAAGGTCAGTCATCATGACATCCTTAACGTCGAATCCTGCAAGATAGAGTGAGTAAGCCATTTCGCGCTCACCATTTGTACCCTTCTCTCGGATGATGGCAGCCTTGATGCCTGTACGCTCACGACGGTCAGCAGAGATGCCGTACTGACTGAGCTTACCTGTGAAGTTAGCGTTGAACTTATGCTCGATAGGCTGGTTCTTGTAGTTCTTGAGACGCTCAGCAGCCATGCCGTTGAAGCTCTGCTTTGTATCGAGGCGATATGATGTAGAGTACCATACCTCACGAAGTGCGTCAATATCGAATGTACGTGTCCTGCCATCCTTCTTGACTGTAATATTGCGCTCGGCGGATGGAGTACCAATCTCAGAGAATGCGATGCCCTCCTTGTTGAGAATAGCCTCAACCTCTTCCTTCTTGTCATTAGCTACCTGAATAACGACACCTGGGTTCTCAGCAAAGAGTACCTTGACTATATCCTTTTCGGCAATACCTGCGAGGTTTACGTCAATACCACCCTTCTGGTTGGCGAATGTCATCTCGAGGAGAGTAGTGATGAGACCACCTGCGCTGATGTCGTGACCTGCAAGGATAAGCTCGTTGTTTACGAGTTCCTGAACTGCGAGGAATGCGTCGCGGAAATACTCTGGGTTCTGTACTGTTGGAACGTCGCTACCTACCTTGCCAAGTGTCTGAGCAAAGGCAGAACCACCAAGCTTGAGAGTGTCGAATGAGAAGTCGATATGATAGAGCGTAGTGTTCTTGTCATTAACGAGTACAGGACTTACTACCTTCTTCACGTCGCTAACCTCACCACCTGAAGAAACGATTACAGTACCTGGGCTGATAATCTTGCTTCCGTCAGGATACTTCTGAGTCATGGAGAGTGAGTCCTTACCAGTTGGCACGTTAATCTGAAGTGCGCAGCAGAAGTCTGAGAGAGCTTCAACACCTGCATAGAGACGTGCATCCTCACCCTTCTGTGAGCGGCAAGGCCACATCCAGTTAGCTGAGAGGCTTACTGAGTCAAGTCCTTCGGCAAGTGGTGCCCATACGAGGTTTGTGAGTGACTCTGCAACAGAGAGAACAGAACCAGCAGCTGGATCAGCAAGACCTGCCTGTGGAGCATGTCCGATGGCTGTTGCAATACCCTTTGTACCACGATAGTCGAGAGCTACGACACCACAGTCAGAGAGTGGGAGCTGAATCTCACCCTGACATTGCTGACGTGCAATCTTACCTGTAACGGAGCGGTCAACCTTGTTAGTCAACCAGTCCTTACAAGCTACAGCCTCAAGCTGGAGCACGTTCTCAAGATACTTGTCTATGTCGTTGAATGAATATGTTGCATTCTCGTAAGTGCGGACAACAGTCTCGTCGCGCATATATGTCTTTGGAGAGTGACCGAACATCTGAGCCACGTCGAGGTCGAATGGACGTACACCATCACCTTGCTGGAATGCAAAGTGTGCATCGCCTGTACACTCACCTACTACGTAGAGTGGAGCACGCTCACGCTCAGCAATCTTGCGTACATGCTCGATGTGCTTCTCGTCGATAAGGAGACCCATACGCTCCTGTGACTCGTTGGCGATAATCTCCTTTGAAGAGAGTGTCTGGTCACCAATTGGGAGCTTGGTCATGTCGATAAGTCCACCACACTCCTCAACAAGCTCAGAGAGACAGTTGACGTGACCTGCTGAACCGTGGTCGTGGATAGATACGACTGGGTTTACGTCTTCCTCACAGAGGGCGCGTACGAGGTTGTTGGCACGCTTCTGCATCTCAGGATTAGCACGCTGAACGGCGTTAAGCTCGATGCCTGAAGAGTAGCGACCAGTATCGACTGATGATACAGAACCACCACCAAGACCGATACGGTAGTTGTCACCACCTACAACGACAACCTTGTTGCCCTTCTGAGGCTCACCCTTGAGGCAGTCACGCTTAGTACCGTAACCGACACCACCAGCAAGCATGATAACCTTGTCGTAGCCATACTGCTCGGTTGTGTCACCCTGTTTCTCTGCATGCTCAAATGTGAGGACAGAACCACAGATAAGTGGCTGACCGAACTTGTTACCGAAGTCTGAAGCACCATTAGATGCCTTGATAAGAATCTGCTCTGGAGTCTGGTAAAGCCACTTACGAATAGGAAGAATCTTCTCCCAGTCGCGGATGTCACCCTCCTTGTCACTCTTTGTCCACTTAGCATAGCTGTGTGGCTGGCTTGGAGCAACACCGTTACGTGGGTAGGAAGTCATATATACGGCTGTACCTGCGATAGGCCATGAACCAACACCACCACCCATACGGTCACGAATCTCACCACCCGTACCTGTAGCAGCACCATTGAAAGGCTCTACTGTAGTAGGGAAGTTGTGAGTCTCAGCCTTGAGTGAGATGACTGACTCAATATCCTTAATCTCGAAATAATCGGAAGTGGAGTGATCCTTTGGTGCGAACTGTTCTACCTTAGGACCCTGACTGAATGCGACGTTATCCTTATATGCAGAAAGAATCTTGTTTGGATTCTCCTGAGTTGTCTTCTTAATCATCTGGAAAAGTGAAGACTCCTTTTCCTTACCGTCAATAATGAATGTACCGCCGAAAATCTTGTGGCGGCAATGCTCTGAGTTAATCTGAGCGAAACCGAACACCTCTGAGTCTGTAAGTTTGCGACCAAGCTGTCCTTCTACCTTGTGGAGATACTCAATCTCTTCTGGTGAGAGTGCAAGACCTTCCTTTTCGTTGTACTCCTCAAGGTTCTCGATGTGAACGATAGGTGCAGGCTTGATGTTGACTGTGAATATGTCCTGATCCAATCCCTTGTACATGCGCTGGAGCATAGGATCATGTTCTGCATCCTCGCTGTCAACTGGGAAATACTCCTCAATACGCTTAACGCCCGTAAGACTCATGTTCTGAGTTATCTCCACAGCGTTAGTACTCCAAGGAGTAATCATTTCGCGACGCGGACCCACGAAGAAGCCATCAAGTTTTTGTACGTCAAGTAAGGTTGCTTCGCCATAGAGCCAGCAAAGCGCATTAACCTCGTCAGCAGAGAGCTTATGCTCAACACTTGTTGCGATTACACTCTGCGAAGGTGTTCTGAAAAAATAAATCATAACTTATGTGGTATGAATTATATGAAAATAAAATTTAGATATCTGGGTGCAAAGGTAGGCAAAAAAAATAAGATAAACCGAATAAGGTTTAAGAATTATTACATCTACAAGCTCTTATTATTTAGCTATCGCATATAAGAACGAAAAATCCTCAAAATATAAGCAGGTTCTGAATATGGAAATCAGAAGCTGCCTACTATTTTTTACTCAACTTTCGCAAGCTCCAGTTGAAAGGTTGTTAGGTTATTAGGTTATCAGGTTTGATACTTGCCGCTGAGAACATTCAAGCCTAAAAGCGTAGCTACCTGATAACCTTAAACCTGATAGCCTTAATAAGTTGAGCACTTGCGAAACTTGAATTATTTTACATATTCTTTTACTGTCTTTTCGATATCAAATCCACGGAGTCCTCTTGCAAGTATCTTACCATCTGGAGCAAAGAGAATAATCTCAGGTATGCTGGTTATGCCATAGGCTGTTGTACCTGCTTTTTGTGCATTTATCATTTGAGGATATTCTATGCCATACTTCTTTATTGCTTTTAGAGTCTTTTCAGGTTCATCCCAAGATGGTACTCCTACAACTTCAAAATTGTCGCCTTTATATTTTTCCCAAACATCCTTCAGGAATGGAATCTCCGCACAACAAGGTCCACACCAACTTGCCCAGAAATCTACGAGCACATACTTGCCTTTGCCTACATAATCTGAAAGATGCGTAATATTACCTTCGTATTCTACCTCGAAATCGACAAACATATTGCCAACATCTGTCTTTTTCTCATTTTCAGCATTTACTTTTTCCTGCTCTTCCCGCTCTTTTTCCTGTTTTGCTATTATTTCATCCCACACAGTTTCTGACTTCAACTGTTTTCCGTAAGAATAGTCTTCGAGAAGACCTCTCGCCACAGATTTCTCAATAGTACTTGCTGGCAGCACTTCATTGAACATGAAATTACGGATAAAACCTTCTTCTTTACAATGCTCTGAAAGGATATATGTCATGTCATTTTTATTTTCATATTTCTTATCCAAATCAGCTGCCTCTTGCCATTGCTTATACTTTTTTGAGCCTCCAATGGTATAGCCGTCGTCTGTTATCTTAACATTAGCAGTCTCACCTGGCATGAGAACAAACTTTATTTCGTCTGTAGATATAGAACCGTCTGGGTATGTAGCACAAATACTTACATAGTCAGGTTCTCTTTGTAAAGTGCTGCGACTGTCATAAGGTAATGTAACGTATAAGTCCGTTGAGAACTTACGTGATTTATCGAAAGTTACGTCCGCCTTATATATAGGGGCATAGTATTGCCTTTTTTGCATCTTAACTATATATCCAGAAGCCTTTTTGCTATCTGTTGCATCTATATTAAGGCGAACCTTTCCCTTTTCAAGTTTTTCTGGAAAGGCTTTGTTTATATATTCAATTTCTTCCTTATCTCCATGAGGATGATGAAGTATGCCAAAAATAAACAATTTAGTGTCTTTTGGTAATGGTTCAAACGCTACAATATGACCATATACGATTTGCTCTGTTGTTACAATAGAGTCACCTCCAAAAATTTTACGAACAATCTTATGTTCTTTATCAGTATTGAAGTCCTTGAGGCAAAACTCCTCTTTATTTCTTATTAAAATAGAACTTCTGTCTTGAATGTAACCAGTAGGATAGATTCGAACTATTGTTTCTTTATCGTTAAAATAGACATCATGAACAATATTTTCAAATGCAGATTCATCCATGTTACTCCACACTTTCTTTCCCTCAATCTTTGGTATGTGTGGCGAATAATTCTTCTTGTTGTTACGAGCTGCCCAAACTCCTCGCTCCACTTTGGCAAGATAACCATTGGATGGTGTTACATCATAATCGCTTATGCTAATTGATTCGTCGGGTACAGCAAAGTATTCACCAGAAAAATTCTCGTCCTCTTCACCGTTAAAAAGTATCTTGACAGACCTCATCCTGTCAATAGGCAAATCATAATGGAATGAATTATTAACAATTGGGACGGTTGCTATTGGCTTAGCATCCTTGTCAAAATGGAAATAATAATCTGACAGATATATTTCCACATAAGATGAATCTGGTAAAACATCTCCCGTCTCTATTCCACCAATCGTAAAGACATGCTGAGCATGGGCACTCAAAGTACCTATGATAAGAACTAAAAACGTAATAATATTCTTTTTCATTTTGGATTGATAATGTTTTTTAGATTAGTAATCATTTTTATTGTTTCTACATACATATAGTACCCTTTCATGAAAATATGTCGCAGAAAAATGATTTTTTTAGTTAAAAAAGTTATTTTTTTAAAACGAATGAGGCTATAAAAATAAATAGTATGAATAAAGTATTAGGAATTATTACAATTACAAGTATTTATAATAAACTGACACACCTGTTTAGGAGAACGAAAATTAATATTATTATCGTTAATCCATCTGTCAGGTCCTTTGAGTTTACACTTTACCTTTACTTTGTTGTCACCTCTATTACTATCTCAACAGATTCGTCACCATTACCATAGCTAATGCTATCGGTATTTGTTTTTGTTGTATAGTTCGTGATATTATTATCTTTCAAGAAAGACTTGACTTCTTTCTCCGACTTGAGTTCTGGATGCTTTACTCCATCAATTGTCACTCTGCACGCATAGTCACGCACCTTCCTTGTTCTTGAATGTGTAGTCGTTGTTATGACTACAGAATCCCCATTCTCATCCTCGTATGTCTCTGTACGAGTTGTCTTCATGTCATTGACGCATGATGTCATCATGATACTACATGCTAATACGGCAAATGTGCCACATAAAATGTTAGTTTTCTTCATAATTATAGTTTTGATTTAGTTAGTTTTCCCTTAGTATTCTCTACAAATTTGTAGAGGATACTAAGAGAAAGATTAGGCGAAAGTAACACGATTCGTATTACATTTATTTATCATTCATCGGCATTGGCATACCCAGAAACATACCCAGGAACTTTGCACCATTTTCAGACATATAATTGAAAGGGAAATAGAACCTGCATTTGATAGCCTCGCCATTTTTCTTCGCAGGATTCATTTTACCAAAGCCATTTACAATCTTCAGACTTTGTGCCTCAAGAGCCTCAAGTCCTTGTCTAAGTTTCTCTGCCCTTTTCGCATCAATTGGTTTATCAGATATGATGCTGTCTAATTTCATCAGAAAATTTTCGCGAGAGTCATTACAAAGTATTTTGGCATTTGTTACCGTGCCATCTTTCTCGACATCAAAGCCCACATAGACAGTCGAATACACCTTGTTACGCTCCGCTATTGCAGGATATTTAAGATGCTTACGAGCATATTCCATCATAGCCTCATCACCTCCAATGTAAGTCGGCTCTTCATCATAATCATCAGGAAGGAGCAAAACAGGTCCCATATAATCATAAAAATACTTAGCTCTCTTCTTTTCAAAAACACGCGTATCAGACACAAGCCCTTGCTCTTTAGCTTTTTTTCTTGCATTTTTAATATGATTATCTTTTTCACACCATTCATAGAATGACTTACTAATCATATTATCCATATGGCGTTTTGAATCAAAGCTAAAATAATCAAATTCTCTTACTTTGAACCCACATTTAACAATGTCCATCTTTTCCTTTTGTGGAAAGAATCTGTACAGAAAGTTGAAATAAAAGACTGGAAGGTTCTTTTCCATGTATGTTTTGTGCCCACACACTACTGCTTCTGCTTTTTCGCTTGAACACCCTTCTGATTCCAAAAGCCCCTTTATACCTTTATAGTCAAAATTTGTTCTTGATACAAGGGTATCTACCACGTCTTTATAGGCATTAACGAACCATTGTGGTGCATTCAAAACCAAAGGTTTATTTCTTACGCCATCCTTCAAATTACGAGCTACAATCTCATTGAAATTCACAAAGTAAGCATCTCTCATCGAACCATAGACAGACTGCAGGTCATATATAGCTGAAATATTGTTGGTTTCAGCAACGAATTTCTCCAACTCATTATAGTCGAGTTTCTGTCTGAATGCAAAGTAACACATGTGGTCATAATAATCCTGCAAGAAATCCTCCTTTTTATATTGTTCGACAAGGAGATCCAATTCCGCAGGTTTAAGTCTGTCAAAGCCTTTCGGAGCCAATCTGTAACAAGATGGATGATGGAGAACACACTCAATATTCTGAGCTGTTTCGGGTTCTGCCAGCATCTTTTGGCATAAATGGTAAACAGCATAACCAAGCTCATTCTCAGCCTTACAAGGCATTGAAGAACAAAGTGTCATTCCGATAATTAAGAGGATAATATTTATCTTTTTCATGACTTGATGGTTTTGTTATTTTTCGTGGTACAAAGATACAAAATATTTCTAAATTAAGAATACGTTCTCGGCAGTTTTTAGCATGTTTTCCCACGGCTTGTTATATGTGTCTGTACTACAATCGTATTCGTGACGATTACAGGTGTTTTTGGTAAAAAGGTAAAGAGTAAACTCGATGGAATTGTACATTTGCAATTAGTAATCCGTAATTATAATCATCATGTGTGATACTTCAGATGTCTATTACTCATTTCTCATTACTAATTCCAATTTTTAATTAATAATTAGTATATATATATTATTATTAATTAAGAGTTTAGTGTTAAGAAATGAAAGCTACGAATTGTGAATTGTGTATTGTGACAATTCCATCGAGTTTACTCTTTACCTTTTACTCTATACCACATGTGGTGTGAAATCCGAAAAGATTTTCTATGGGACGTTTGATGCACGTATCGTGGGAAAAGTATTGCATAGCTTAGCTATATGCTGTACCTTTGCATCGTGAACCTGTAACGAGAGGGGAAATTATTTCCCTCGGCAGAAAAAAATATTTCTCTCTCCATCAAAAAAAAATGTTGTCTTATGAACATAGTTCCTGCATCAAACAAAAAGCCTCACATGTCATCTCGGATAGTCCATAAAGTGATGGTCACTCCATTATCCTTGTTTAGCCTTGAAAGCCATAGCATAGAGTTTCATCTGCTTGAGCATGGCAACAAGTCCGTTTGAACGTGTTGGTGAGAGGTGTTCCTTGAGACCTATCTCCTCTATGAAATGAAGGTCGGCACTCAGAATCTCGTCTGGC
>JAEEGL012811083.1_pt1 | contig 10883 bp, 7 predicted proteins | sample 9134231 | NCBI WGS metagenome assembly JAEEGL01 (sample SAMN16246548, study PRJNA631951) | gut metagenome | biome: gut microbiome; feature: rumen; material: fiber-attached | host: Bos | place: Iran: Karaj | collected 2018-10
CACTCGGGGAAGAAGGGTTCGTTCATGGTCCCCGGCTTGATGTCGGTGCGCAGGGCGTTGGTGATCACATGCCGGGGCACGTTGGACAGGTCCAGCACCGTGGGATCGTCATACAGGCTCTGGCCCGCATTGGTGGTGATGAAGACGATGGTGTCCCGGAAGGAGACCTCCTTGTTCAGCTTCATGTCCATGAGGACGCCGGAGTCCAGGATCTGCAAAAACAGATAGATGGTGTTGATATGGGCCTTCTCGATCTCGTCAAAGATGATGATGCCCTTGGGGTGGTTGCGCACATAGCCGGTGACGATGGCAGGCTGGCCGTGCTCCCCATTGAACTTCATGTTCGCCAGGTTGTCGGAATACTCGCTCATGTCCACGATCAGCGGTTCGATACCCAACGCCTCGGCGCACTGACGGGCCAGGAAGGTCTTCCCCACGCCGGAGGGGCCGGTGAACAGAAACGTGGCCAGGGGGCCCCGATGCTTCTCGTTGTACTTGTTGAAGGCGTCGCACTCAAAGACGGTCTGGACCACCTCGTCCACCGCGTGACGCTGGCCGTGGACCACGCTGAGGAGGGTGTCCCGCAGGGTGCTGAGCCGCTTGGCCTCCCCCTCCAGGGTGGGATTGTCCGCATCCTGCCTTTCCCCGCTGGCAGGCATCTGTTTCTTCTCCGCCTTGGGTTCCTGCGGCGGGGGCGGCGGCGTGCCGTCGCTGCCGGCGGTCTTCTGGATGCTCCCGAAGGCGGGCGGGAACAAGCTGTCGCTGTCCGTGGTCTTGCGGATGCCGCTAAAGTCCGGCGAGGCGGGATCGGCGCTGCCGGTGGTCTTGCGGATGTCCCCCAGGATCGGCGGGAACAGCGGATCACCGGCCGAAGCAGCGGCGCCGGACTTCAGTGCCGCTTCCGCCTGGGGGAACCAGCCTCTATTGGTGACATGGTCCACGTCGGTCCGCTTCAGGTTCTCCAGATCCGCCTGGCTGATGGCGCACGACGAGACGATGAAATTGTCGATTTCGATATTCAGGGAGGAGATCATCTCCTTCACCTTGGCCACGGCCTCCCCATCGTTGGCGGAGAAGGGCATAAAGAAGCAGTACTGGAAGGCCCCCTTCTTCTCCACGACGATGTCGGGAAAGCTCCTTCTCAGCAGGCCGCACAGATCGTTCCAGAACGACTTGCCGCCCTTGTCGTAATCGAACAGCGCCAGGGGCGAACGGGTCGAAACGGATAGCTTAATGTACCTCATACCAAATCCCTTCCATGGTCCGACCCCAAGAGGGACCCCCTTGGGGTCGAACGGACAGTCGTTGTTTACGCGTAGATGGCCTTCATGATGAAGGGCTTGACCTCTTTGATGATGCCGGCCGTCCGGATCAACAGCTCGAAGCACTCGTCGCCGGCGGTCTCCGTGGTGATGATGGCGTCGTCCTCCACCATGATGTCGTTGTCCTTATCCAGATAGAACTTAAGCCAGCGATACCGCATGTTCAGGGAGTTGCAGACCACCAGCATATCGTTGACCTTCTCGGCGGGGACGGACTCCAGCTGGGTCCGGAAGGCCACATGCCTGCCGTTGTCGCTGCTCTGGAAGATGGCGTGGGTGAACACCATGTTGAACATGACGCTGACGACGATGCTGCCGTCGGGCAGATCCCGGGTGGTGTACTTCAGGTTTTCGGCTTCCAGCTTTGCAATGTACATTTGAGCGCAATCGATCATGTTGTTTCTCCTTTCGTTATCTCATCCGCTTTTTCGCTGTTCTCAGCCCGGCATGGGCCTTTGCATGCTTATATAATATACCACAGGCATCGCGCTATTTCAACACCGTGCGCAAATCCCATGCGTCTGCGGCAAAAACAGGATGCGCTGCCTTCGCCGCCGTTGGGGCAAGGGGCGCATCCTGCCTGGGTTCGTTTTCTCTGGCTGGCAAGGCGTTCCGTCACGGAAGAAACTGGATCTCTATGTAGCCGTCACGGTCATAATAGACGCTCTGATACTGGGTATACTGATTCACGCCGTTCTCCCACAGTACCTGCAATATGGAGGGCAGCGACTCTGTCTCGAAGCGCACCACGTCATTGGGGATCTTGAACTGAAGGATCAACTTCGGGTCCCGCCCGGCCTTCAGGTATTCCACGATCCCGTTCTCCACGGTCCTGCGGTCATAGAGGTCGAAGAACAGGCCGAACTGCTTGCTGTACAGCAGGGATTCATCCTCGCACGCGGGATAGGGCACGGAATATGAATGATCGGGACCATAATCCCCTTCAAAGGGATACAGCGTATGGGTGCGGAACAGGAATTCGTCCGTGGTGCAGAGGAAATAATAGCTGACGAACGCATCCGGCGTATTCTCTGTCCCAAGGGGATCGCCCCAGGTCGCGTCCACCCAATAGTACCGCCCGTCGATTCGCACCAGATCCCAAACATGGTCCTCCGGCGGCGTTGTCTTGTTGTCGCCCAATCCAAACACGACGGCGCACTGTATGCCCGAGCGGTTGCACAGGTACTGAAGGGCTCGGGCGTATCCGGCGCAGACCGTCTTTTTGTCGATGAACGCGCTGGGGATGATCTGATCCCTGTCCGAATGCTCATAGGAGATGTTCCGGCACAGCCATTCGTAGAAGCACTTGACGGTCTCGTATTCGCTGGCTCCCGGGGGGACCGATGACAGGATCTCATCCGTCTGCGCATCGATGGCGGCAAGCTCCTGATCGACCCAGGAGAAGTCATCGGTATTTCGGAACAAGTAGACCGACCCGCCGTCCTGCATGTAATAATACATGTCGTCATAGTAGTATTTGGCGCAGTCCCTCATCAGGTGATCGTGTGCAATATAGGCTTCGCCCAGATCGCTGGTGGACAGATCGTACCTCTGTTGGGAATGCTCGTCCAATGCCCTTTTGATCTCCCGATACGCCTGCTTCTGCGCTTCGGTAAGGAAGGAATAGTAATACCCCTCCTCCCCTTCGATGGGCGCCGGATCCGTTTGCCAGGAGTCCTTCTTTGCCTCCTCTTGCTCCGGCAGCGGTTCAGCCGTCGGCCTTGGGGGCTCCGGGATCGCCGTGGGCTCTGGCGTGAAGCTCACCGGTGAAGCCGTGGGGATATACCGGCTCTCCGCCAGATACTCCGGCTTCACGATGCAGCCGCTCAGCAAGGCGAAAGCCAGGCAAAGGGCTATGAGCAAAGCTGCTGTTTTTTTCGTTCCGTTGTTCAATGGGTCATCTCCCTAACGTCGTTTTCAGCATGGGGGCGGCAGAACCGGCTCGGGGTGATCCCCGGTCCGCGGCCCGGGCTCTGCTAAGGCAAATAATCGAGGTAGATGTTCCTGGTGCACAGATAGACCGGCTCATACCCCATGTCCACATAGTCGCCCTCCAGCACCTCGTAGTCAGCGATCTTTGTCTCCTTCATCTGCCCGCCTATGTATTCGATCCGGCTGATGGTCTGGCTCCCCATGTGGGCGTTGTCCCGGATCAAAGAGCTGCCGTCCGTGTACAGCTCGGAATGGGAAGCCCCCACGGTCCCGATCCAGCAGAAGGTGCCTTCGTAATCATCGTACCGATAGAAGGTATAGGTGTAATCCGCCTCGCAGGTTCCGATCTTCATGATCAGCTCCTTCCTGCCATCCCGATCCACGTCGAAGAAGCCATATCCCTCCACATCGGGCGTGTTTGAAACGATCTCCCAGGTCTTGGAGACGGCAAAGACCTCATCCATATCGTATCGATCGCCGAACCCCAAGGGGATACGATAGCCGTTCTGATCCGCGAAGAAACCGCCGAAACCATCCTTCTCCCCATGGAAGCCGCCTTCCGCCGCGTCAGGGGTCCCTGCCTCCGTCGACTGGGCTTGCGTGCCCGTATCCTTCGGCTGCTCCGGAAGATCCGTCTTGAACCAGACGGGGCTGTTGCCTGAGATCGTTCCCCGGCTGTCGTCGCAGAGGAATTCCACCCTGTACCCATTGTGGGTTGTAAAGGCGACCCACAGATCCTCGTATCGTTCGTCATCAAAGAACTCGTCGCAGAAGTCCTTTGCGTTCACCGTGCCGTTGAACCCCAGTTGGGAGAGCTTGTTCACGCTCACGCCGTCGCACCGGTCCGTTTGCCGGATGTAGGGAGCCACCTGGCTTCTGGACAGGGATCCCGTCTCCGTGTCATACTCGATGGGCGACAGATCCGTCTCAAAGGAATAGAAGATCGAGGAGCCTCTAAAGCAGTAAATATAGTGGAACAGCCCGATCTCGTATTCGACTTCGACGCTTTCCAGTTCTCCCGTGGCGGCATCGATCTCGGCATAGGTCCTGTAGATGTTGTCGAGGATCCCGGACCGGTCCACAGCGCCCCACAGATCCCTGTCGCCGGGATCGGGGGCCTTCGTGTCCGCCTCCGTCACGGGGCCGGTGGTGTTGGCGGGGACCCCGGTCCACGTGGCCCAAAGGCGATCCCATTCTCCCCCGAGGAGATCCTCCCGCTCTATGAAGCGCAGGGGTATGACCTCCGCGCTCTTGATGAGCCGGTACAATCCCTCGTCGCTCGTCCTTTTCAGTATGCTCCCGGATGCGGAGGCTTCCACCACATCTTCCGTGATCTGTCCCTCCGGCGTAACATGGAAATACCCGAAGTAATTATCCGATATGTTCTCATAGTATCCGGCGATCGGTATCTCCACAAACAGCCCTGGATACTCGGCGGTCTCATAATAATGGTAGAAGAACTGCTGCTCTCCGTTCTCTCCCCGCGGGAACCCCAAGGGCGCCCGCAGACGGCCCAGATACTGGACGCTGCCGTTTTTGATCGTACAGACTTGAGAATAGTACTGATGCCATTCGCCGCCGTCGTTGAAGACCAGTTCCGGGGTCCCGTCACCATCCATGTCATGGAGGGCAAACCACTGTCCGTCAAAGCTGGCGTCATTGATTTCAAGCCACTGTGTGTAGGATCCGCTCTCGATGAGATCCATGTACAGCTGCTGCCATGCCTCCAGCGCCGGCGCAGGGGCATCCTGATAGCCCGTCTCCTGGGGCTGTTCAGTGGTCTGCCACTGGTCCGTGTCGCTCCAGGCGTTCTGATAGCACAGGACGAAGTCGTTCCAGTCCGTTCTTTCCATAGTATCGTGATCGAAGGTCTCAATCTCAGTGGCTTCCTGATCCTGCGCCAGGTTGAACAGCCTGTCGTCATCGGTCCTGCTTAGCAAGCGATACTCGCTGCTGGAGTTCTCCGGATCTTCGAACTCGCCCGACTCCACCGACTCCCGCGCCAGCTCGCCGTTGCCGTCGATATAGTAATACACCGTCCCCCGGCTGCCCTGAAAGACCTCCGTCCAGAACAAACCCGTATAGTAGCTGTCATCCCTGCTGCAGAGGCCTGCGCCACCTGCGTCGCTGGACACCTCGCCCAGATACCGGATCCCGCCGTTGCGAAAGGCGAACACGTTGGCCCCGCTGCTCAGATGGGCGTCATACCCGTTTCCTATCAGCAGTTCCGGCACGCCGTCCCGCTCAAAATCGTGCAACGCAAACTGGATGCACCCCTTGTTGTCGCCAAACGCAGCCCCCGGAAAGGAAAGATACGCTTCGCTCCGGATGAAGGACTGATAGGCCTGCTGCCAGTCCCCCTGCTTTGCGTCAGTCGCCTCCGATCCGGACGGGGCGGTGTAGTCCAAGATCCTATCCAGCTTTGGCTCCCCCTCGCTGATGTATGCTCTCACGTGCATGCAGCCCAGGCAGGCGGTGCACAGCAGCACCGCCAGGAATAAAGCCGCCCGTTTTTTTCCGTCGCTTCGCCTCATACTCGTTGTACCTCCATACCCTCCGGACGAAAAACCGGTGGGCCCGATTCAATACCGACCGCTGTTGCTCTTCAGCCTCGCCACGTGAGCGGCGTCGGCGCAATAGGCCACCATCACGCCCAGGGGGAAGACCACGCCCAGGAGCGAAAGGAGCCCCCTGCGCTTGAACAGGTCGGCTATTTTCTCCACCCAGAAGGAGAAGGCGCCGGATCCGAAGGTGTTCACCACTTCACTGACGTCATAATAATTCGTGATGACGGATCCGGTGGCGAAGAGCACGATGCAGATGAGCACCACGCTGCCCGCGCAAAGGATGCTGCTCAGACCGAACTTGGGCCAAAGGATAAGATACAGGCTCAACAGCAGAAAGGCGCCCAGAACGATGCACAGAAGGGCCCTTCCGGGATAGATGAGTTGATACTCCGAAAACATCTGGTCCCCGTCGATGGCTTTTCGTATCTCAGCCTCCACCTGCTCGTTCGTGATCCGAAGACCGGTCTCCTGCTCGGCATGGAGCCGCACCTTCTCCAGGAAAGGGGAGATCTCCTCCGCCGTCAGCATCGCTGCGGTGTCGGAAGTGATCACCGCGGAGAACTCCGAGACCTTCTGGATGATGAACCGCTTGATCTCCTGATCGTCCAGATAGGACCTTAGCTCGCTCCGATCCAGATACAGGTGGTCCGTATATGCCGAATTGGTGAGGTGCATGATGCCTACGTTGATGGCTTTCGTGGCATCCTCCCCATACTCTTCCATAAGATCGATGCCGTTCACCGTCTCCTCGATCATTTGCTTGGAGATCGCAGCCTTGGCGGTGAGCGTCACGGACCCATAGATCAACAGGCCAGTGGCCACGACCGCAAGGATGATGCCCAGCAGCACTCTCCACAGGGGCAGATGTACGTTCCTGTTCTTACTCATCTTTTCTTTCCTTTCCTGGGCTGTTCCACCAGTATATACACCAGGGCGGGGTAAACCGTTTCACCCCGCGCCCTGCTTCGTTTATTTTTTTCTGAACACGATCCCGTTCAGGACCATATCCCCGTTCTGTTTGAAGCTGTATTGAGAGACGTGCTCCAGCTTGATGAGTTTCAACGCACGAAAGGTAAAGATGATCTCCTCCGTGTCCTTGACCTCATACTGTATGGTCAATATGTCGCGGAAGAACTCGGACACGCCCTTCGTGGAGAGGTTGAGGTCCAGCCCCAGCGTTTTGGCTACGCTCGATACATCTCCGAAGAAGCTGGAGAGGAACTCCTGGACCTCCCCATCCGTTACCTCCGAAAAGCCTTCCGTCATGCCGGCTTTCAGCGTCCCGTCCTCCTCGAACCGGATGTATAGATTGGTGATCTCGTCCTTCCCGTTCACATAGTACCAGGTGCCCGGGACACTGTTTTCAGCCTCCACCTGCTCCTGAGGTTTACAGCCGCAAAGGGACGTCAGCAAGATGACACACAGCAGAAGGAGGGCGACGATACGTGTATGATGCTTCATTTCTCGACCATTCTCCCTTATTTGACGAGCTGCAGGCCATAGGCGGCAGTTAAGTCGGTAAACCACGGCTCCTCTTCGAACCATTTGTCGTTGTCCTCCACGTTGAGGAAGATAAGGGCATAGTTGCTGGGATCCTTGGCCCCTGCGTATGCCTGGCAAGGCTCGCAGAGGGCCCTGACGGCCTTGATCTTTTCCTCAAAGGCGGAAGCGACAAAGGATGTATCGTAGATATACAGGGCGAACCGATCCGACTGCTGCGCATACATCCAGGTGGCTTTGAGCTCGCTCTCCCGAACGAAGGCCTCCAGAGCCTCCGCCGTCGCCACGGGCACCAGGCTCCCCTGGACGGGGATGAGGGCCCCGCTGGTGGTCCGGCAGGAGGCAAAGAGCGCGTCGTCCTCCGGCAGCGCGGACAGATACGTCATGATGGCATCGGCGGATATGCCCATATCCGTCTCGATGTGCTGGATGGTCACCCGATAGTCGAAGGCCCTGTCGTTCCTGGCAAAGAACACGCACAGGTAGTTCTCTTCGCCGCGAATGCCCGCCAGGACAGTGGTGGTCCGCTCGTCCGGCACCGGCTCCGTTTCCAGATCAACCTTGCCCTCGGTCTCCTCAGGCGCTTCGGTTTCATCCGTGGGGGCCGGGGTTTCGATGGCAGACGCCTCCACCGGGGTGCCGCCCTCGGATTCTGCAGCAGCATCCGCCGCGCCGTCGCCGGTCTCCGTCGTCTCGACTTCCTCGGTCTCGGGCGTGGGCTCCGGCATGGGCTCAGGCGTGGCTTCGATCACAAACCTGTTGTAGGACGCGCACAGATCGGCAAAGAGGTTTTCATCCAGGTCTTCGCCATAGAAGACGTTGACGTACACGGTGCCTTCGCCCATCCGATAGGACTGCAGGCACTCTGCGCCCTCGACTTCAAGCCGCTCCTCCGCTTCGACGAACTCCTCCCTGCTGAGGAAGGGGAAGACCTCGGCGATGGCCTCTGCCGGATCCGGCGTCGGGGCCGGCGTGGGCTCCTCCTGGGGCGCTTCCGTGGGCCCCTCCGTGGCGATGGCTGTGGGCGTGGACAGCTCGTCGGCCTGCTTTTGATCGCCGGCGCCAAAGGGGAACACCCCGATCTGGCCCAGGATGGCCAGCGCCAGAGCCAGGACAAGGGCTATGCTGGAAAGGATGATGGGCAGGATCTGACCCGTCTTCTGCGTGGAGCGGAGCTGATCGACCTCATCCCGAAAATCGGACAGGTTGTTCCTGACGTCCTTGTCCTGCTTCCGGAAGGCCCGTTCCTGTTCCTCCAGACTCCGCTGGCAGTCAGCCTGCAGCTCCTTCTGGCCGCGCACGATTTCCTCCGACTTCTTCATGGAAGCCTGGATCTGCTGCTGGATGTTGCTGGCTTCCGCCACATACTGGGCGTTGTGCCGATCCAGCTCCTCCTGCTTTTTCCTGTACGCCTCCTGGAGGTCACGCAGTTTCTCCCTGTATTCGTCATCCAGGGCTTTCTGCTGCCGCTTGAGCTCATCGCTCTTGGAATCCATCCATCTTTGGACCTGTTTCTCTATCTCCTGCAAAATCATACCGCACTTTCCTCCGTAACTATCGATCTTATCTCGCACCCAGTAGGATCTGTTTCAACAAGCCGACCTCCTGCAGGAACCGCCCCTGCCAGGAGCCATCCATGCCAAACCAATCAAACGCCTCTTTGCAGTCCTGGATGAACCGGCCGCATGCCCCTTCCTCTTCGATCAGGCTGAGTTCCTTCCCGGTTTTCATCCGGATCTTCTCCTGGAACAGGTAGTCAAGAAGGAGGCCGATCAGGGCGTCGCCCTCCGGCTCTGTCCATCCGCTTCGATCCATCCGCTGCATCAGCGAGCGGAAAAAGGTCTTTCTGTTCTCCCCGATGGACAGGGTCGGGTTCCGGCGATACTCCTCCATCACCTCGCTGAAGGTGGCGAACCGCTTCCCCTGGGGCGCCGTCTTCCACCACAGGGATCTTTCGTCATAGAGCGCCTGGAAAGCCTCATAGACCCGCTTGAGCCCCGCGTTCCTGTCCGCCTTCCCCACATCCAGCAGATAGCCGGATATATCCTTGCGAACGGCTTCCGGTTCCTTCATCCAGCGATACACGATCTCTTCCTCCGGCAGCAGGGGCTCCTCCCCGTTCAGCCGGATCCATTTCGCGTCTCCGAAGGGGTTCACCGTCTCATTGGACAGGATGAGCTTGATCCGGCCCTTCAGCTTCTGGATATCGCTCCCGTTCCTTGCCGTGGAGAAGGAAATCTGCCGCCGGTTCCCGGAGGGGATCACATAGAACAGGCTGTACAGGACGGAGAAGGCCAGCGCCTCATAGGTTTCGCAGGCGGGCAGCTGCAAGACCACGTTCTCATCCTGCAGCAGCCAGTACACCGCTTTGGCGATGTTCCTTCGCTGCGCCTCAGTCATGGCCATGTCCCGGGAAGGCAGGCGGGTCTCCCGATCGAAGACCATCTCCTTCGTATACGACCCGGACTCCAGCAGCTCCTCCAGGGAAAGGTAGGGGAAACCGATGACCTCGTTCAAAAAGACGTCCCCGGCCCGAAGGTCCTCCGCTGCGCAGAACACCAGCTGGCTGCAGGGGATCTCCCGGCCGCTGGCGTTTTGGAACATGGTCTTCCCAAAGCAGTACAGGGACTGATAGGCGAAGCCCGAGCAGGAGGCTGCATAGCCAAAGTCCTGATACTCCCGCATGCTGCCGCGGAGCATCACGTTGCGCGCAGCATCGATGGCATAGGCGATATCCGCCTTGCCGGGAAGGAATCCGCCCTCAAACAGGTCCCGCTGGACCCTGTTGACCGTTCCGTTTGTAATGCAATACTTATTGATCATCTTCTGTAATCATCATCTTCGTCCTGGGAGTCCGTTTCCATCAGCTGTTCTTTTGAGAAGGATTTGACGATGCGCTTCTGCTTGAAGCTCCTGAAAAACGATGAATCGCCCAAGGTCAAATACCACTGGGTGTCCGCCGCATTGGGGTTGCAGAACATGGAGGCGATCATGCTGACCAGCACATCGTCCCAATGGGGTTCGATCCTGCTGAGCCGGGACAGATCCCGCTTCTCGAACAGGCAGTTCTCGCGATCATACTGGATATCCCTGGCCCCGAAGAGCTTTTCGAGCCATTCGATGATCATATCGATGTTTCGGGGTTGGGCCTGCTGGTACACGAAATGGGGGATCGAGTTGGGATCCGCCCCGGGATGCTCCTCCAGGTACTGCCGTTCCCAGGCGTCCTTCCGCTGCTGGCGCACCATGATGTTGCGGACCGGATCGTCGCAGGGCATGGGCGGGAAGCCGTAGGGCGCGCAGGTCAGGGGCAAGAGGTAGTTGCGCTTGGACAGCACGTTCACAAAGGAATCCAGCTTCAGGTTGCGGATGACGGACAGCTCCTTCCGATACTTCTGCTCGTAGCTGTCCTGGATGCAGTATTCCGGAAGGTTCGGCGCATCCAGCGACTTGCGCTTCTTCTCCCCTCTCTCCCGGTTCCCGTTCTCCGCTTCGATCATCTCCCGATACTCGTCCAGCACGCTTTCGTCCATCTTCGTCAGGGCAAACAGCAGGGGGCACC
>JAEEGL013172735.1_pt1 | contig 10883 bp, 6 predicted proteins | sample 9134231 | NCBI WGS metagenome assembly JAEEGL01 (sample SAMN16246548, study PRJNA631951) | gut metagenome | biome: gut microbiome; feature: rumen; material: fiber-attached | host: Bos | place: Iran: Karaj | collected 2018-10
AGCGTCGCAAGCCGCTCACGGCAAACATCGGCGTGGTCTCGGTAGGTCTTGATACGTACTGGAAGCAGTGCCCGGGGCTTTACGACGACATGGTGAAGAAGGAGGATGCTTTCGTGCGGATGCTGGGAGGGCGGACGTCCACGTCCGTCGCAGCGCGTGAGGACACGCGCTCTCCCGCCCTCAAAATCCACCGCTTCGGCATATCGGATAACCCGCAGAAGGCGGCCTCGCTCGTCCCGGCGATGAAGGCCGCCGACCTTGATCTTCTCTTTGTCGATATGGTGACGTATGCGACATCCTCCACATTCGCGCCGTTCGTGCGGGAACTGAAGTGCCCGATCGTGCTCGTCGCACTCCAGCCGGATGCGCGGCTCGACTACGAACACGCGACGATCTACAGGCAGCTCTACAACGACGACCTCTGCTCCGTGCCGGAGTTCACGGGCGTCGCCATCCGCTATGGCCGTCCCGTTGCGGATGTCATCATCGGGCAGCTGTCCCAGTCGTCCGCCGCCGAGGAGATTCGCCAATGGTGCGCGGTGGCGTGCGTGTTGCACGACCTGCGCCGGGCGCGCATCGGTCTGATGGGACATGTATTGGAGGCAATGTATGACATGCAGGTCGATCCGACCGCTGTCTCGCGCACCTTCGGCTGCCATGTTGCGCTCTGTGAGCCGGACGAAATCCTGCCGTTTTACCGGGAGCCCGTTGCGGCGGACGTGGAGACGATGAAGAAGCGCATTCTCTCGTTCTTCGACACGCCCGATCCTGTCAGCGATCCTTGGACGGAAAAGCTTACTACTCGCGACCTCGACGTTGCGGCAAGGGCCGCTGTCGCGCTCGAGAAGTTCATCGAGAAACGCAACCTCGACGGCTTTGCCTATTACTACGAGGGAGAACCTGGTTCTCTGACGCGCGAGCTGGTCACCAACTTCATCGTCGGCAATTCGCTCCTGACGGCGGCGGGTTTTCCGATGTGCGGCGAGTTCGACCTGAAAAACTGCATTGCGATGATGATCTTCGACCGCCTCGACATCGGCGGCAGCTTCGCGGAGTTCCATCCGATCGACTTCGAGCGCGGAACGGTGCTTGTGGGGCACGACGGCCCGCACCACCTCAACATCGCGGCCAAGAAGCCGGTTCTGCGTTCGCTCAAGAAGTACCACGGCAAGCCCGGGAGCGGCGCGGGCGTGGAGTTCAACATCAAGGAAGGGCCGATCACGATGATGTCGCTTGGACTCAAGGCGGACGGCTCCTTCAAGTTCATCGTCGCAGAAGGGGAGTCGCTGGCAGGTCCCATCCCGCCCACGGGCAACACAAACACGCATGGTCGCTTCAAGCCTGATGTCTGCACATTTCTCCGCCGCTGGTCGCTGGAAGGGCCCACGCATCACTTCGCCCTCGGCGTCGGGCATCACGCCGCCGAATTGAAAAAGCTTGGCCGCGCGCTTGGAATCGAAACCGTAGTCGTTACGGAGGATAGGTAAGGTATGCTGCGTCGCGCGATATTTCTGACGATTGCGGTCTGGGCGGCGGCGGCTGGTGCGGCGGTCGTCCGCGACATTCCGTATGCTTCGGTGAACGGCAAGTTCGGATTGGGAGACCTGTATCTTCCGGAAAAGGTTTCGCCCAAGACGCCCGTCGTGCTTGCCATCCATGGCGGTGGATGGGGCGCTGGCGACCGCTACAGCTGGAGCGGCGTAGCGGATTTCTTCTGCCGAGACCTCGGTTGCGTCGCTTTCAATATTGAATACCGGCTCGCGTCGGCGAAGAACCGCTGGCCCGCCTGCGGTGACGATTGCATAAAGGCGGCGAACTGGCTTTTCTCCGATGCTTTCCGCGAACGCACCGGATTCTCGCCTAAGAGCATCTACATCTGCGGTGGATCGGCGGGCGGACACCTCGCCTTGTGGACGCTTACGCATCTCCCGGCGGGCGATGTCGCCGGTTGCGTCTCTATTTCGGCGATTGGCGATCCTGTGTTGGACCATGCCGTCCATGCCGGACGGTATCGTGCGCTGTTTGGCGATGCGGCGCGCTCGGCGAGCGCGCCCTACCAATGCGCGGATGCCGGCAGGGCGGGCGCCCCGCACACGCCGTCCGTATTGGCGGCGATGGATCCGTGCAAGGCCATTGCTTCTGGCATGGCACCCGTCCTCTGCACCCATGCGACGGAGGACAAGGTGGTGCCCATCGCTTCGCACAAGGCGTTCGCGGACGCCTATCGCGCCGCCGGGAACATCTGTGAGTTCTTCGAATATCCCGCCGCCATCCGAGAAGGTCTTACCGGACACTGCATCTGGATCCCCGACTCGAAGCCGCATCGCCTCATTCCGGAAATCGAAACGCGGATTGCCACATTCATGAAGAATGAGAAGCTCAAAAAAGGTGAGAAACAGTTTAAGGCGTGCCAAGCGAAGCAAGACCGCGTCGCCATCGACTAGATGCGGTTTGAATCGCGATTCGATATAACTCGCAACAATTAATTCAAAACCAAGGAAGGATCAAGACCATGACAAATAGAGAAGCGCTCGATGGAAAGCCGTATGCGGGAAGCCCGCATGTATGGTTTGGCGAGGGGGAAGTCGCATCATGCACCGCAGCTGCTTTGCTTTGGAGGTGGACTTGCCGAAGGCAACCAGAAAGGCGTGCAAGCGGGCGTGCGGTAACGCCGAGGCTCTGCAAACTGATGGTGGCAGTCTTGGCGGCACTGCCAATTGCCAAATGCGCTCGCGCGGCAGATGCCATAGTCTCGTCCGGCGATGTCGCTGCGCTTGTTCGAGCTTTAAACGCCGCCGTTGATGGTGATACAATCACGCTCGAATCTGGAACATACGACCTTACGGGCTTGACTCCCACGAAAACATCAGGCTACGCGACTGCCTATCTGAAATTGATGGGTAAGCGCATCATTCTCCGTGGTGAAAGCGACAAGCATTGGAGCCTGAAATCACCCGAAGAGGAGACGGTTTTGAGGGGCGGGAACGGAGGTGCGATATTCTATGCGCACGGGCAGAAGCCGCGCTGGTCTGCCATTTACAACATTACCTTTGAAAATGGCCGCCAGCCAGCCGATTCAGGGAATTCAAACAAGGTTGGCGGCGGTGCGCTTTCATGGGCGACTTCAGATGGATGCTCGCCTTCGGAAGGCTATGGATTCGTCTCAAACTGCGTGTTCCGGAACTGCGGCTCGGCCTACGATGGCGGCGCCACATACGGCATCGATGCTTTCGACTGCCTCTACACCAATTGCTACTCGGCCGCGAACGGTGGTGGAGCATTCGGGTTTTTCAAGCGTGCAGCGAACTACTATCACACCAATCTGTTTGCGAACTGTGTGTTCGTGGAGAATGTGGCTGCCACTAACGGCGGCGCGTTGTATTGTGAGCATATTGATACCGTGAACGGATGCGTATTCAAGGACAATTTTGCCAGCAACGCCTGCGGAGGCCTTTGCTCGAAAACTTTGGGAGGCACAGTTTCTGATTGCACATTCGTCAGCAACATGGCTCGTCGCGTCAGGCTTGGTAGGCAGATAGACAAGGTGGTGGACGTTCGCTGCTGCACATTTTTGAATTGGGGCGACATTCACGCGAAATCCATTGATCGCTGCATCTTTGACGGATGCCGGGCAGAGTTCGTCGATAATGCTACTGCTCTCGTCACATTCGATGCAGGTACAGGGACTGGACGGCTTGCAAATTCACTTTTCACTGGATGCTTCGCCCCGCGCGTCATTGTTAGCGCAGGGGTCATGGCCGACATCGAGAACTGCACATTCGTCGGCAACTCCATCGCTGGACACAGTGACAACCTCAAGAACTGGTTCTTTTATGCATTCAAGGATGCCGACACGTCGGCGCTCGGCACGAACTGCATCGTCAACTGCCTTTTTGTCACGAACGTCATCACCAGCAACACATCAGGTTCTGAAGGATGGGATCTGAACTTCAATGCTACGGCCGGTGCCCTCAACATCGTAAGTAACTCGCTCTATGTTTCTGGCTGGGGCGGGTTGCCGCCTGAACAGTGGAATTTCATGAAAGGAACTGTTTCGTTTGCGGCAGGCGTTGGTAAATATTCCAGCGCTCCGTACTATATGCCGCAAAGACGTTCGGCAGCCGTTGATGCAGGGCTTGATCTGACGTGGATGCCGATGGGGGTCGATCTTGCCGGAAATCCGCGTATCGTTGGAGATCACGTGGATATCGGGTGTTACGAATGCGTTCTTCCAATTTCTGGTATTGTATTTTCGATCCGGTGATGATGCAAAAGACAAGAAAAACGCTGGCGGCGTGGGTCGCCTTGATGACAGCAGGTACGCTTACGGCGTTGGGTGGGGAATCGCCCCGTTTCGTTCTCACGGAGCATGGCATACCGTCCGACGACGGCGTGGTGCGCACGGCGGAGATTCAAGCGCTGATTGACCGCGCGGCGGCGGCGGGTGGCGGGACGATTGTCGTTCCTCCAGGGACGTTTGTAACAGGCGGTCTCCATTTCCGGAAAGGGACGCATCTGCATCTAGAGAAGGGGAGCGTGCTCAAGGCATCACGGGACATCTCAGACTATGCGCTTGAAAAAACCCGGTTACGCGGCGTGACGCTGACCTACTTCTGCGCCGTGGTCAATGCCATAAATGCCGATGGCTTCACGCTCACAGGGGAAGGAACGGTTGACGGGGATGGCTTCAAAGCCTGGCGTGCGCGGTGGCTGCGGCGGCGGTGGAATCCCGATGCGACGGGGCTTGACGAACAACGGCCGCGTCTTTTGTTTGTCTCCGGTTCAAATGACGTGCGAATCGAGGGTGTCACGTTCCTCAACCCGCCATTCTGGACTACGCACTACTACGATTGCCGCCGTCTGAAGATCGTTAACGTCACCACGAAGACCGAGATCGCACCGGATGGCACGAAGGGACCTGCAGTTGACGGCATGGATCTTGACGGCGTGGAGGATGTGCTGATCAAGGATTGTCACATCGACAATAATGACGACGGCATTGTATTCAAGGGCGGCTACGGCGCATGGGCAGATGACCCCACGCGTTTCCCCGACAACCGCCCGAACAGCAACATCTTAATCGAGGGCTGCACGTTCGGGTCTCAGTGCCATGCTTGCGTCGGATGCGGCAGCGAATGTTACTACGTAAGCAATGTGATTGTGCGCAATTGCCGCGTCATGCCGGGAGCATGGAACGTAGTCCGATTTAAGATTCGGCCGGATACGCCCCAACGCTACGAGGACTTCCGCATCGAACATTTGCGCGGCAGCGCCGGAAACTTCATTCAGATAGATACCTTTCCCCGCAACCACGCATACTACGAATTCGGCGACCGTAAAGATATTCCCAAGTCCATGGTCGCAAATGTACGGACGAAAGATGTCAAGATGAGATGCCGGAGGAAGCTGCACACCTGGTTCGATCCAGCCTATCCAAATACAGTGGAAACGCGCGGCATCCATCTTGATGGTGTCTCGATAGACGCGTCGCCTGGTTGGGTCCCGCTCGAAAATCCGAAAGATGTCATGTCGGGAAGCGCGCTTGACCTGTCCGGCATGGGTTTCCGCAATGGCCCGGCCGGTCGGCAGGGGTGGCTTAAGGTGACGGTGGATGGTCATTTCGCGTTCGAGAAAGATCCATCGCGACGCGTCAGGTTCAACGGCATAAACCTATGCGGTGGCGCGTGTTTCCCGGACAAGGCACTTGCTGACGAGGCTGTGGTGCGGCTTTCGCGCTTTGGATGGGATTCCGTGCGCCTTCATCACTATGACCGTTCCATGACCCAGCGCAAAGGCGATGGCACCGCGCTTGATCCCAAGGCCATGGAATCATTCGATTATTTTTTCGCACGTCTCAAGTCAGCAGGTTTTCACATGACTATGGATCTCTACGATTCGCGCCCCGTCACATGGGAGCAGCTTGGAATCGCCGATCCACCCGCAAAGCCGCTTTCACCAAACGGCTTCAAATGTCTTGTCCCCTTCATCGATGCGGCTTTCGAAAACTGGTGTTCGTTCGTGCGGAACTTTCTTTGTCATGTAAATCCGTACACCGGTCTGCGGTATGTGGACGACCCTGCCTTGCCGCTCCTCGTGCTGATTAATGAAAACCGTCTTGCAATGGGCGACTGGTGGATGGCGAGAGGACGCCCCGAAGTGCAGAAGACGTACGCCGATTGGTTGGCCGACAAGCGAGCCAGAGGGGTGTGGTTCCCTCCTGATGCCGTGATTTCGCCGGAGACATTTGCCCGTGAAACATTCTATTCGACGAACAACGCGGTTCTCGCCCTTTTCATGGCCGATACGGAGGCAGACCTCGTGCGCCGTCAGAAGGCGTTCCTGAAGTCGATCGGGGTGAAAGCGCTGCTTTCGGGAAATGACTGCGGACCGTGGTTCGCCGCGATGCAGCCGGTGCGTGAAACGGCCTATGACTTCGTGGACGCGCACTGGTATGGCGGCAAACCGCGCTTCCTCAGTGGCAAATGGAAAACGCCGTGCGCCATTGAGATGCGGCTGCCGGCCGATCTTTTCGAAGATTTGTCCACCACCTTCACCGAGGTTCCGTGGGTGCGCGTGCGAGGTAGGCCTTTCACTTGCACAGAATGGAATTTCGCAGGCAGCTGGCCGCACCGTTCGGTGGGCGGTCTGACTGCCGGCGCCTGTGCAGCGCTTCAAGGTTGGGACGGACTCTGGCAGTTTGCCTATGCGCAAGGTTTGGGAACTTTGGCGAAAGGCAACGGCGTGCCTGACCAATACAACGTCTGCGCAGATCCCGTGATGCGTTTGGGGGCCTATGCAACGGCGTTGCTGTTCCGTCGCGGGGATATGGCACCGGCGGCGGAGACCGTGGCATCGTCCACCGGCATTTCTCCTCTACCGCCGAACGGAGCCGCAAAGGCTCTTTCCCCCGCACCGACAAGTGGACGTAGTTCGCTCTGGCCGACATGTGTGTCGACACTACGGACGGCCGGTGGCTTTCTTCCGTCCGATGGAATGTTTTCAGCTGGACCTCTTGGGGTGGAGACTTCTGGCGGTGGATCTTCAACGATATGGGCCAGTGCGCTTGATGGAGACAGATCACTCGCCGAGGCGCGGCGTATCGTGCTGTTTCATGTGACAGACGTGCGTGGTAGTGGCTATTCGTTCCGGGATGGGCAAACTGGCATACTTTCCAACTACGGCTGTATGCCGCTGAAAGCGCGAGAGGGAGATGCGCGTGTGCGATTGGATATAGCCAATCCGGAGAAGTTCAATGTCTGGGCGCTTGACCTCTCCGGTCGGCGGATGGAGCGGGTCCCGTCACGCGTAGTAGAAGGTCGATTGACGTTTCTGGCGTCCGTTGCGGGACCTCCGGCGCGTTTCGTTTACGAGATAGAAAGGGACATCAATTGAGACGCGTTATTGCAGGTCTGTGTTCCATGTTGGTCGCTGGTCTGGCGGCTGACGTGGATTCTCTGTGGCATGGTTTTGAGAATCCGCCGCCCGCCGCGCGGCCCTGGTGCTACTGGTACTGGGTGAACGGCAATGTCGACCGCGAGACGGTCACTGCCGACTTGGAGGCGATGAAGGAAATCGGTTTTGGCGGCGTCCTGATGTTCGACCCTCGCGGCTATGACAAGGTAGTGCGCAAGCCAGAAGTCAGACTCGCCTTCGGCAGCCCGGAATGGCGGCAGATTGTCGTTTTTGCCGTGCAGGAGTGCGCGCGGCTGGGGCTGGAGTTCACCATGAACCTCTCCGACTGCGGCGGATCGCTGAAAGGGCCGTGGAAGACGGGCGCGGACGGGCCCAAGCGGCTTGTCTGCGGCGTGAACGTGAAGGACGTACCTGCGGACTACATGCACTACTCCGACATCGCGACCATCGAGGTGAGCGTGCCAGAGGACGCGAAGATCAAGGAGGGATGGCGTAACGCGGGCGGCGTGGTGGGTCGATGGGAACGCGACCGCGACGAGCCGCCGGTTCCTGTGCTCGCCCCTGATGCGCCCGGAGGACGGAAGGTTGAGCTGCGTTTCGGCTACTGCGCAATCCCGAAGCGCGAGTTCGATGTCGATGTAATCGATGCCGATGCCGTGGCGCGCCACTTCGACCGTGTCACCGGCGATCTCTTCCGTGAGCTGGGTCCGCTCGTCGGCACCGCGTTCACGCATGTCTATTCCGTGAGCTGGGAGGGGGTGATCCCCACATGGACGGCCCGTTTCGAGGAGCAGTTCCGCCGCCGTGCAGGCTACGCGCTGCGCCCCAGCCTACCTGTGCTTGCCGGGTTCGGCTCGGACGCAAAGGTGATGAAAGACTTCCGCCGCGTACGCAACGATCTTTTCCGCGACTGCTTCTATGGCACGGTGCGCCGTCTCGCCCACGAAAGGGGGCTGAAGCTCTATTCCGAGTCTGGCGGTCCGTGGAACCGCGATCCGAGCGTATTCCAGGAGGCGGACCAGCTGGCCTTCCTCGGCGTGAACGACATGCCGCAGGGCGAGTTCTGGCCTGTCGCCCCTGCGCACCATTCAGACCTTGCGCACAACGTGGCCGCCGCGAATGCCGCCCGCATCTACGGCCTTCCGCGCGCCTCCGCAGAGGCGTTCACGCACATGGACTACCACTGGAGCCAGTGGCCCGCGACGCTTAAGCGCAGTGCGGACGATGCGTTCGTGGACGGCATCAACCACTTCGTGTGGCACACGTTCACCTGCTCGCCGGCCGCGTTCGGTCGGCCCGGCATCGAGTATTTCGCAGGAACGCACATCAACCGCAACGTCACCTGGCACCGGCAGTCGAAGGCGTTCATCACCTATCTTGCGCGCTGCCAGACGATGCTTCAGGCGGGCGAGCCGGTCACCGACATTGCCATCTATGCGGGACATTCGCCGTATCGCCATTGGGGACGCTACCGCGCGCTGCCGTGGGACGGCGCGACTATCGCCGTCCCGCGCGGCTACAACTACGACATCCTGAACGACGAAAGGGTTTCCCTCAAGGACCGCTACGCCGCGTTTGTGGATGCGACGGCCCAGCCGGTTGTCTGGCCCGTCCTGCCGCCACCCGACTTCGAGGGCGACTTCGGCGACGTCATCCACCGCCGCATGGCGGACGGCACCGACATCTATTTCGTCACGACATCCGGCACCGGACGCGGCAGCGTCACGTTCCGGGTGAAGGACAAGGTGTGCGAACTGTGGGATCCCGTGACGGGCAACCGCCGCCGTGCGACGGAGGCGAAACCCACGCCCGACGGACGCACGAAGGTGCCTTTCCTGTTCCCCAAGGACGGCTCGGTGTTTGTGGTATTCCGTCCGAAGGCACTTGCGGATGGCGACAGGCCTGCACATGATCTTCCGCCCGTCCTGCGCAACGTGCCGGACAAGCGCGCCGTGGCGATTGAAGGGCCGTGGGACGTGAGGTTGGGCGAGCATACGTTCGATCGGTTGGGGGACTGGACGAAGTCCGACGATCCTATGGTGCGCTACTTCTCTGGAACGGCATCGTACACGACGACGTTCATGTTGGATGAAGAGGATAAGAAGGATCGGCTTCTCGAATTGGGCATGGTGGCAGGCGGCCTTGCCGAGGTGTTCGTGAATGGGACGGACTGCGGCGTCGTCTGGTGTGCGCCGTGGCACGTAAAGGTGCCGGCGACGGCGCTTCAGAGGGGAGCGAACACGCTGGAGGTTCGCGTGACGAACACGTGGCGGAACCGGCTGATCGGCGATTGCCTCTTGCCGCCGGAGAAGCGCGTTACCAAGAGCTGCCTCGAATACAAGAACGGCAAGAGGCGTGACGCTCAGGGGCGGCCGATCGTGCGCGAACGCCACTCGTCCGGATATTCGGCGAACGACAGCCTTGTCAGCTGCGGGCTTTACGGTCCCGTTGAGCTATTGTGACTTACGGCAACAGTATTAAAGAAACAACAGGAGAATCAAGCTACAATGAAAGAGAGTTCAGCGTAAAACCGTGGGGACAGACCCTTCAGGATTCGATTTCGTCCGCACCGTAATCTTACGATTTGGCATGGGGCTTGAGAATTAGTCCGAAGCGAATTCTCAAATCACAATCGCAAATGCATAGTGCTTGCCTATGAGTTGATAGTCGGTGGCTTTTAGCCATTGGAGGATTGAGTGATTTGTGATTCAATCCACCAATCCACCAATCCCTTACTTGTCCCAGCTGGCTTTGGGCGGGACCTTGTCTCTCCATTCGGGAAGCGAGATCATGTTCCCGGCGCTTTCGTTGCCGGCGAGATAGGCTTCCGCCACATATTCGCGGCGCTGCTTCATCTCGGCCAGGAGCGACTTGATCTCCATCACGGCGTCGTAGCACATATCGACGACCTGACGCTTCGTTTCCTCGTCGATGCCGCCCATCTTCAGAAGTTCCATGGAGGAGAGGTGCACGGTGGCCGGCTGTCCCAACGCGTGGCAGAACCCGGCGAGCGATTCCATCACCATCTTGGCGCGTTCGGCCTGCAATTCGGCGACGCGTAGGCGGGTCGCCGTCTCGCTGCTGCTTTCATCTGTTTTTTCCATCGACATTTGCTTCCTTGTCTGTAAGTTGGAAGTTTGGAGGTTTGGAAGTTTGGAGGTTTAGAGGTTTGGATGTTTAGAGTTATAGCTCACGCAGAGGGGCAGAGTACGCTGAGAATATTGGGTAATTGTGACTTCGCACATAGTCTAACAGGTTTTCCACTTTTCCACCTTTTTACCTTTCCACCTTTTAGCGTTAGCTTGCGAGGGAGCCCATGTTGAAGATCGGGAGGAACATGGCGAGCACGATGGTGCCGATGACCGCGCCCAGGAACACCATCAGGAACGGCTCCATGAGTGAGGTGAGCGTGGCGAGGAGCGCCTCGATCTCCTCGTCGTAGGCGTCCGCCACGGAGTCGAGCATGTCCT
>JAEEGL014230085.1_pt1 | contig 10883 bp, 17 predicted proteins | sample 9134231 | NCBI WGS metagenome assembly JAEEGL01 (sample SAMN16246548, study PRJNA631951) | gut metagenome | biome: gut microbiome; feature: rumen; material: fiber-attached | host: Bos | place: Iran: Karaj | collected 2018-10
TTATCATCGCCGAGATCGGAAACGAAAAGCTGCGTTATCTCGTTGCGAATACGATCATCGTGACGAAGTACGAGGTCCGCAGCGTGGATCTTTTCACAACGTCAGTACAGGAAGCCGCAGAAATGCTCTGCGATCAGTATAAGACTGACTTCGACGATTATGGCGATAGGGAAGAGCTCATGGTTTATAATGGCGAGAGAGGAGAGGTCATGGTTTATGATTAAGAAAGAGATGCGGACAAAGACCGTTGAGTACCCCGTGTGGATCGCGAGCGACGGCGTTGCGTTCGAGGATAAAGCAAAGTGTGATGAACACGAGGATAATCTTTTAGATCCGATCTTCGCTGATGCAAACAAGATCCCGCATATCATCTGGCCGTATCAGAACATCGAAACGATTGCCGATGAATATGACTGCATCCTTGCTATCTATCCGAGAAGCAGAGAAGAGATCGACGCCCTTGACCGACTCGCATCAGCGACAGGCGGATATGTACCGTGGAACAATCCCGGTGAGCAATACAGTTATGTGAAAAAGATACTCTTGTTCGCGTGTCGAGAAGAGCATTACTACGGAGAGAATCACATACGAAACATCTACACGGATTGGATTACGTACATCGGAACGCCTACGGATATGAAGGACGCATATATCTCGGCGATTGATACCATGACCGAACATCTTTTCGAGGCAGTGACCGATTGCTATGACAATCCGGAATGATGCCTTTTCTTCCAGACAACAATCCGAACTCCTGTAAGAGCAAAATAGCCGGTTTTGCCCCTTATAGTATAAATCCCATTACCACGTGGCTAAAACCGGCTTACAGGTCTTATACACGAATTTCAAGGCAGCATCCGCGAAAAACCTATCAGTCCATGTAAATGAGTGTGGCATTATAGAAGAGCACCGCCGGTGCGTGAAATTTTGCTGATACGGAAGGAGAGTAAAAATGGACCCAAAATCTGAAGCGATCGAAAAGATCGGCATGCTGACCGAACGGCTTGTATACCTTGCCGAGGTCGTGAACGAACAGTTCGGAAGGATCAAGGATCAAAAGGACGTTGAGAAAGCGCAATGTCTTTCCGAATTGCTCCTCGAACAGTTGAGAGACGCAAAAGAGTACGTAGAAGATCTCGTAAACATGGACAGACTGGAGACAGGCGGCTGATATCCACGCGGTCAAAGTCGGTCCCAAAATTTCGGGGCATTTGGACAAAATTTGGACACGGAGAAAAATGTATAAGAAAAGCCCTATCTTCTGAGGAGCGATTTTCTCAGTAAAATAGGGCTTTTTTGGTGGTTGCGGGGGCAGGACTTGAACCTGCGGCCTCCGGGTTATGAGTTGAAAAAATGACGTATTTTTGCATAAAATATCGTTGCATACCATGTTATATCGTGATCCGAAAAGCACCACAAAATCTACGTTTTTGCGTGTGTATCGTTGCATAGCGTGTGTATCGTTGCATACTGTGGTTTTTCTTATGCATTTGGACAAAATTTGGACACGACTATTCGCCGTTTTTTTCTGTCTCGACGATCGGTGCTTCCAAGAAAGCTGTTGCTACGCGATCAGCAGCCTCCCGATCTGCAGCCGGCATCATGTGTCCGTAGATGTTCATCGTTGTAGATGCTTTTGCGTGACCGAGCCGCTTTGATGCTGCAACGACATCACCGCTTTGCAGGATGATGCTCGCCTGAGAATGCCTAAAGGCATGAGGATTCAGATGACCGAGTTCATATTTGCGTCCAAGCTTGTCATAGTAGCTTGTGATCGAATCCGGGTTGATGAAAACCTCCGGACCTTTGTATGCGAAGACATAGCCGTCCTTCGGCTCGAATCCGAAACCGCGAAACTGTTCTTCGCGCCACGCAAGAAGCGAAGTCATGAACTCGCTCGACAAAGAGACGACACGCCACCTATCAGATTTTGGAGTGACGACAACCGGCTTGCCTCTGTGCGTTCTGGTTATGTTTCTCCTGATGAAGATTCTGTTGTTGTCAAAATCAATGTCAGACCACCGAAGCCCAAGGATCTCCCCGCGCCGTGCACCGATCCCGATGAATAGCGCTGACATTGCTTGCCACATTGCAGGTTCCGTCTTAAGCGCGTTGATGATCTTTATCATCTGCTCCGGGGGATAGAACTTCGGTTCCTTCTGCTCGACCTTCGGAGCCATTGCTCGTTCTGCCGGATTTGTCGAAATGATATTCTCTTTGATCGCTTCGTTCAGAACCATAGACAGGAACACGTGATACTCGTGAACTGTCTTCGGAGATAACGGCTTACCTGTTCTCTTGTTTGCTCCGTCGCTCAAAAGGATTTTGTAAAAGTCGTTCAGATGTCTCGGCGTCAGATCCTTCAGCTTGACCTTTGCGATACTGTGCTCGTCGATACGATCGAGTATGATGCTGTACCCGGCAACCGTAGATGGCTTGATTGCCTTGTTCGCTGCTTTGTGATCGAGAATGTAGTGCGCGTATTCCGATACCGTCCTTCGATCGTTCGATACGATGTTATTCCGGCATGCCTCCTCAAAGAGGGCAGCAACCTTTGTAGCTTCTGTAAGAGCGCGTTTATCAGACCATGTTTCCGGAATCTGCGGATCCGTTTTCCCCGGATACGTCCTTGTGTGCGTAACGCCGTTCACCATACACCTGATGAGAAAAGAGCGTTTTCCGTCTTTGCTCTTACGTGCCTTGATACTTGCCATAGGATCCTCCGAAAAAAGTTGCCGCGTGGATAAATTTGGGTCTTGTATTTCACGAACGACCATGATATACTACAGTTGACGACGGTAGACGACGTTATTTTTTCAGCAGAGAAGGTTTCCGCGTGGATAAACCTCTCAAGGAGTGTTCGATGGCAAAGGAAACGAAGATGTTCATGTCAATCCGTGAAATGGCGCGTTTCACCGGATTAGGCGAGAGCTACATTCGGAACGAAGTTAAGGACGGCAAAGTGCCTTACCTGATGTCCGGTGAAAAGGTTCTGATCAACGTCCCGATGTATCTTGAATCGTTGAACGCTCGCTGTACAAAAACAAAGTGATCGTCGTTTGACTGTTCTTCTTGCTCCTCATAGACAGAGACTTCGGTAAATGACACCGGAGTCTTTGTCTTTATAAACGATGAAGATCTTAACTATCGTTATAGAATTTGTTATGTTTCATCTTACGTTCTTATAGAGTTTCTTGAGTTTATAAGTTTTATATAAGTATTCCATACATACATAGTTCTTATTCTTATTCTATAGCGTGACGACACGTGACTGTGACGTTGCGCGTAACGTGACGGTGACGTTACGGTGACGTTACGAATAACGAACGAAAGCTATCCGTCGGTCAAGATCACTTTGAATCGCATATCCCGTATGTTGTCAGCTACCTCCCTGACAAGAGCGTTTGCGGTCCTCGAAGTGGCGTATCCGTATTTCAGGATCAGATCTTTGATCGCCATCGACTGACCTGAATACCGATAAGACTGATCCGCGCACATCTCGTCGAGAATCGTATACGTCGGAACGTACAGTTGAAAATCGCCCGAGATGGATCCTCGCAGATAGATGAGGAGCATGCCGTCTCTCGTCAGGAAGATGTTTGACAGAGTGCAGTTCGGCTGATCGCAGTGAACAAGGTGAATTGAGTCCGCAAGGAAGTATTCGCTGTCGATCACATGATCAACCGAAACGATCTTGCCGTTATCGGTTGTTATGAGATACTTCATTCCTGTTCGTACTTGCCAAGGATCTCCATGACGCGCTTCTGATCCTCGGCAGAAGCAGCAGAGTACAAGTCTCCGGCATGCTGTGCATCCGGACGAAGGGTTGCATACCTGTTCGTATGAATGCCGAGCAGGTAGTCCATAGAAACGCCAAAGTATTGGCAGAGACGGTATACGTATTCAATCTCCGGATCTCGTACGCCGTTCAGGTAGCGTGATACAGTAGCATTTGTTGAACCGATGTACTTTGCCACTTCGATTCCGAGTACGCCCTTCGATGCGATCAGGTGGCGAAGGTTCCTCCGAAAGTCGTCGAACTTGAGCCAGTATTCGTTGTTTGTGTTGTCGACCATAGTGTTTACCTCTTTCGTTGTATTATCCAACTGAGTAATTTCAGTATAGACCGTTTTTGTCTGCGACGCAATAAAAAAATCATGTTTTATTAGAAAAACATATTGACACAGTAAGTTAAACCGTGATAGAATATCCATGTGGATAAATACATAACCAATGGAGGAAGTATGAAACTTTGTATCAATACGCAGGAGCTGAAAGCAGATCGCGCTCGTAATGAGATCTCAGCCACAGATCTTTCCAAGGCCATTGGATTGAGTGCTGACGGATACCGGAAGAAAGAACGAGGAGACACAGAGTTCAAGCCATCCGAAATATACGCCATAGCAAAAGCACTTGATTTGACGCTCGATCGCGTGAATGTTATTTTTTTTGCCGGCAAGTTACCACGTGGATAAATACTGAGCATATTGACCATCTTTCGTTTCACTGTAAATAGATCATATCACGATAGGGAGATAGAATAAATGGGACGTGGAGCAACAAAAGCCGTCGGCAATGCCTACTATGAAGCGAGAATAACCGCATCAATATGGAACGAGAAGTTATCGAGCCGTGCAGGGGCAGCAGAGCTCCTGAATGTATCAGTCGATTGCGTGACCGATGCAGAGCTCGGATTATACAAGGTCATGCCTGTAGACCTTGTTATCAGGATGGCGGACCTGTACCAAGCGCCGCAACTGTTAAACACGTATTGTTTGCATGAGTGCCCGATCGGAGCGAACATGATGATCTCCGACAAGGTGCTGCCTATCGAAAGAATCACCGTAAAACTGATAAAGTCGCTGAAAGTCGATCAGCTTGATAGTGTCAAGGATCGACTTATTGACATATCCGAAGACGGAATCATCGCCGAGGACGAAAAGAAAGATCTCGACGATATTTTGGCGTACCTCGACACGATAAGCAGAACGATCAGCGAACTTAAGATCATCGTGCAGAAGATCAACGGAGGTGCAAAGTAATGACGAACACCGCTATCGTGCTGCCGAAACTCGATGAGCTGTCCTTTAATGAAGAAGATCACATCTATCGACTGAATGGATCTGTTATTCCGTCCGTATCAGCCATCATGGAGCCGTTGAGCCGGAAAGAGTACGGTAATATCGACGCACGTACTTTGAGAAACGCAGCGATGCGCGGATCGTCTGTTCACTTTGCGATTGAGAATTTCATCAAGTTTGGGATTGACGATTGCGAACCTGAGCATCGCGGCTACATGGACGGATTTCTTGAATGGTACGACAAGTACCGTCCGATCATTATCGGATCCGAAATCCGGACCTATCACAAGCTGTTCCGGTATGGAGGCACGATAGACCTTCTTGCGATCATCGACGGCAAGTTGACGCTGATCGACTTTAAGACGACGAGCAGACTGATCGACAAGAATTGCCGCGTTCAGCTCGAAGCGTACTTGCAGGCGCTCGCAAGCCACGGGATCAAGGTCGAAGCAAAGTACATCCTGCATCTGACGCCGACCGGCAAGTGGAAATTCCAACCGTTTGGAGACAAGGACGCGGAAGCGTGGCGTGTCTTCGGATCGCTTAAGACTGTTTACGACTATACAAGGTCGTGACATAGATAGCAAAAAGAGAGGAGCAAGAAAATGGACAATCATGAACTGATGACCAACGGACAGATCGAAGAACGTCTCAGCAAAGAGGTCACTTCGATCGAAGCACAGGCAAACGAGATCGTGATCCGAAACGATGACGATTATGCGTTTGCCGGACAGGTAACGAGAAATGTCAAGGCAGCGCAGAAGAAGGTCGAGGATTATTGGGAACCGATGCGGAAATCGACCTACGAGGCGTACAAAGCCGTGACCGATCACAAGAAGGAAATGCTCGATCCGCTGAAGAACGCCGAAACCATCTTGAAGCGCAAGATCGGTGTCTATCAGATGGAACAGGAGCGGAAACGTCGCGAAGAGGAAGAACGTCTCCGGAAGCTCGCTGAAGAGGAGGCAAACAGGAAGCTCGAAGAAGCTGTCAAGGCGGAAGCAAACGGCGATCTCGAATCTGCCGAATATGCAATGGCTGAAGCTGAAGCACTCGATAGCATGTCTGTGAACGTGCAGATGGAGAAGCCGAAGGTGTCCGGCGTTTCTACCACAAAGACGTGGGAGATCGTCGACATCAATCCGAAAGATGTACCGATCTCTATCGCGGGCGTCGAGATCAGACCGGTAGATCGGGCAGCGATTCTGCGTCTGATCAAAGCAACGAAGGGACAGATCGCCATTCCCGGCGTGAAGTATAAGGAGACTGTCAGCGTAGCAGTCAGAGCATCGTAAGGAGGTAAAACCGATGAACAAAGAACTCGCTGTTGCAACGTATGAGAGCTTGTCAGGCATCAAAGTAACGATTGATGCGGAAACCGTAAGGAATTACCTTGCGAGAGGAAACGGAGAAATCTCAGACCAAGAGGTCGCATTTTTCCTGCGAACGTGTCAAGCGAAGAAACTCGATCCGTTAGAAAACGGAGAAGTGTACCTTGTAAAGTACGACAACACAAAGCCCGCGCAGATCGTAATAGGGTATCACGCATACCTGCGCAGAGCAGAGAAGTTTCCTGACTATCGCGGCTACAAAGCCGGTGTCGTTGTTATCCGGGGCGGAAAGCTTGAGCACAAAGAAGGATCGGCAGTATATAAGATGCTCGACGAAACACTTGTCGGCGGTTGGTGTAGGGTGTTCCGCGAAATGCCGAACGGCAGCATTGCCGAGACGTATCAGGAGGTATCCCTCGAAGAGTACAGCACCGGAAAGAGTAATTGGGTTGCGAAGCCCGGCACGATGATTCGCAAGTGTGCAATCTCGCAGGCGATTCGTGGTGCGTACCCGAACGAGTACGAAGGTCTGTACACCGTTGAAGAAATGGATCATGTGATACCTGCCGATGTTGTCATTGAACCGACCGAGCAGAATCCCGATCCTATCGTCACCGCCGAACAGATTCAGGCGCTTATGGGTGCGATCAGCGATTCGTTCGATGACAAGGACGAGAAGAACACTGTATGGAAGCAGATCATGGACGAGCTCGGGATCAAGAGCACGAAGGAGATGACGGATTCGCTGTTCAAGAAAGCTCTTGAAATCCTCAGCAGGATCGTAGACAACAAAGAAGTGAGCAAGGAAAGCAACTGACATGCAGTTTCCTGCTGCTATGGAGTTGACGATGCAATGATGGCGTTCATCAGGGAACGCCATCATAGGGAGCAAAGAGGAACATCGAATGAAAAAGGTTGAATGGATAAAGCTATACACCGATCTTTTTGAAAATGAGAAGATCAAACAGATCGCAGATTTTCCGGATGGTGACGCGCTGATCGTAATCTGGATTCGGATGCTGATCCTTGCCGGGAAACGAAATGACGGCGGATATATCTATTTGACGCCTTCCGTTCCGTATACCGATAAAATGCTTGCGTCATCCCTGCAGAAGCCGTTACCGGTTGTTCAGCTTGCACTTGAAACGTTCAAAGCTTTCGGCATGATTGACATAAAGGATGATGGCTACATCGTCGTAACGAATTGGGATCGATATCAGAACATCGACGGGCTTGAGGAAATCCGGGAGCAGGGTAAGGAACGGTCCGCAAGGTATCGCGCGAGACAGAAGAGTGGATCTGCACCTGACGCTGTACCGGAAGATCCGATTCCTGACAGCGAAGAGACAAACGTCGAAGAGCCGGCACTTGATAGAAAAGAGGTCACTGCGAAGGGAAAAAAGCCGCAAGAGGGGTCACGCGCATCGTATGAAGCGATCATTGATGAATTTACGAAAGACGCAAACCTCAAGGAATGCATATTCGAGTTCATTAAGATGCGAAAGCTTAATAAGAAGCCGATGACCAACAGGGCGCTCAAGATCATGTTGAACCGACTTGTAAATCTGTCTACTGATACCGAAACGCAGTTCAAGATCCTCGATCAAAGCATCTTCCGGTGTTGGGATTCGGTATATGAGCTTAGGAGCGACTATCAGCCGAGCAGACGGATCGGAGCAAATGGAGTCAAGCTCACCGGCGAAACAAAGAGCGATCTTGACGGAATCATCTGAAAACGAGGATAAGCTATGGAGAACTTTGTGAAAGTGCTTGACGACTTTCTTGCAAAAATGGAAAGCAGTTTTGAACCGGATCCCGATGATTATCAGGTAGACGGTATATGGTACTGCGGAAAGTGCAAGACGGCGCGGCAGGTCGCGAAAGAGTACAACGGGAGATCAGTATTGCTTCCTTGCACGTGCGACTGTCGAAAAGCAGAGATAGAGAAAGCCGAAGCAAGGAAGGCGGAAGAAGAACGGAAACGGCTGATTAAGCGGATGCGTACCGCCGGATTTCCGGACGAAGCGCTTGTGTCATTGACGTTCAGCATGGACGATCATGAAAACGAAAAGCTGTCTTCAGCTGCGAGGAAGTACGTTGAGAATTTCGACGAGATGCGTAGACGCCACAAAGGATTGCTGCTGTATGGGACCGTTGGAACCGGGAAGACGTTCATGGCGTGTTGCATAGCGAACGCACTGATCGACAAAGGGATACCATGTATGGTTACGAGCTTCCCGCGACTTGTGAACACGATAACAGGGATGCGCGATGGAAGACAGGAGTACATTGACAGTCTCAACAAATTCGTGCTGCTTGTAATCGATGATCTCGCATCTGAACGAGACACGGAATACATGACCGAGATCGTACAACAGATCATTGATGCGCGATATCGGTCTGGCTTACCGCTTATCGTAACAACGAACCTGACCGGCGACGAACTGAAGCACCCTGCGGAGGTCCGGAAGCAAAGGATCTATAGCCGACTGTTTGAGATGTGCGTTCCGTTTGAGGTTGTCGGAGATGATCGGAGGCGAAAGAAACTGATAAAGGAAAATGATGAACTAAAGGAGCTGCTTGGACTATGAGTGAAATCGGAGATGAAGGATATATCCGAATAGCGAACGAAAACGATCGTATGACTGTGGTATCAATCCTATATAAGAACGGCTACACCGTACGACCCGTTCGAACGCTGAAAAACGGCAAGACGTACGTATACATGATACGGTACGAGCAAATGGCGAAAGACATCGCCGCAGACGGCAATGAAATCCCCGATAGATGAAGTTCGCGGAAGGGTAGTCGGATATGACGAGCGAACGCAAGAAGTCATTATACGGGCGCAGTACGAGGATTGGATCAATCTGTTCCACCGAGAGTACGAAGAGTGCCTGATCCGGCTGATCGACAGTAGACCGGCATCCGATAAGCAGCGACGAGCGATATACGCACTTGTACGAGAGATCGCCGAAAGCTGCGGAATGGGTATCGAGGAGGTAAAGATCTTCACAAAGCGGAAGTTCCTTGTTGAGGAGCTGAACGAACCGGAAGATACACCGTTCTCGCTGTCAAGTTGCTCGATGAGTATGGCATGCGCATATCAGTCGTTCCTGATCGATTTTGTCATATCGATGGACATTCCTACGAAGCTTGATATGACAAAGATCGTAGACGATGTTGAGAGATACGTCTACACGTGCATGAGGAACAAGAAATGCTGCATTTGCGGAAAGCCGGCATATCTGCACCACCACGAACGAGTTGGAATGGGACGGAACCGTGAAGAGATCGTACACGTTGGCATGCTTGCAGAGCCGTTGTGTTGGGATCACCACACGGAAGCGCACACGAAGCCGCAGGCGGAATTTGATCGCAAGTATCATATTCAGCCTGTGAAGATAGACAAAACGATCGCAAAGATCTATGAACTAAACGAAAATGAAGAAGGAGAAATGAATTATGAACAAGATTACGCTTATCGGCAACCTGACCCATGATCCGGAAGTCAGATCCACGCCGAGTGGGATCACCGTCTGTACGTTTACGATTGCTGTAAACCGGCGATTCGCGAATCAGGACGGCGATAAACAGACCGATTTCTTCCGTATCAATGCCTGGAGAGGGCTCGGAGATACCTGTGCCCGCTACCTCGCGAAAGGGAAAAAAGTCGCAGTTCTGGGCGAGCTTCAGGCGCGTACCTACGAAGCAAAGGATGGAACGACCCGTATGTCGCTTGACGTTTCTGCAGATGAGGTCGAGTTCCTGACGCCGAAAGATTCGACTGATGACACCTATACGCAGCCGACCACTCCGAACACGGACGCGAACGGATTCACCGACATCAACGCTGACGACTTGCCGTTCTGAGAAATGCTTGAACGATGAATGGGGGACAAATGGCAAAAGAAAAGCAACATAGCGGAGTAGCCGCAGTAAAAAAACGGCTCGAAGACTATCAGGAATTGGATAAGTATATCCAACATCAGATTGAACGCATGGAGAACTTGGAATCGAAGATGTACCATCTTGGAGCACAGGTTTTGACTGACATGCCAAAGTCCCCCAACACCGTCGCTGATCGCACAGGTGCGCTCGTCGCTCAGCATGAAGAAATGTTAGAGCGGATAAAAGGTCTCATCGAACAGAGAGATCGTGAATGGGCGTGGGCGAAGAGCTTGCTCAGTAGCATCAAGAAGGCGAACGAACGGACAGTAATCGAGTGCAGATATCATGACGGCGAAAAGTGGGAGACGATCGCAAAGATCCTTTATGGCGATAGATAAGACTTTGACGAATAGAGCGAATCCTACAAACGAGCATGTTTCAGGATCCACGGGGAAGCGCTATCAAAGATGGCAAAGCTACAACGTACAAACGCTTGCCGGTAAACCCGTTACAGCATACGTATACAGATAAAAATCTGCATAAACAGAGAAAAAATATTTATATACGTATTGACGGACAA
>JAEEGL014552955.1_pt1 | contig 10883 bp, 3 predicted proteins | sample 9134231 | NCBI WGS metagenome assembly JAEEGL01 (sample SAMN16246548, study PRJNA631951) | gut metagenome | biome: gut microbiome; feature: rumen; material: fiber-attached | host: Bos | place: Iran: Karaj | collected 2018-10
ATCAAGGGTGAGCTTGCTGAGCTGTCACCCGCAATGGCTACGGTTGAGGCTGCAGGAGTAGGTTACGCACTCAACATTTCATTGACAACCTACAGTGCCATTCAGGGCAAAAAAGACGTGAAGCTCTACGTCTATGAGGCAATTCGAGAGGATGCATACATCTTGTATGGTTTCCTGTCGAAGAAGGAACGCGAGATGTTCGAGTTGCTTATTACCGTTAGTGGTGTGGGTGCCAACACTGCCCGTATGATGCTGTCCTCGATGAGTGTCGCCGAGTTGTGCAGTGCTATTTCACGTGGTGACGAACGCCTCATCAAAGGCATTAAGGGTATTGGCAAGATGACTGCCCAGCGCATCATTGTTGACCTGCGTGACAAGATTGTGGCACTGGGTATCGCCGACGAGATTCCTGCTGGTGGTACTGTCGCAGCACCTGTTAATAATGCTGTTCGCGATGAGGCTGTGGCTGCCCTTACCATGTTGGGCTTCGCCCCTGCTCCTACGCAGAAAGTGGTTGTCAGCATTCTCACTGAACAGCCAGACCTGCCTGTCGAACAGGTTGTCAAACTGGCGCTAAAACAGATCAAATAACCTTCAGGAAAACCTTCGGGAGTAGTATAGTTAATGAAACGGTATCTATACATAGTAGCAGTATTGTTGAGTGTAACGGCTATGGCCTTTGCACCACAAGGCAACCGCATATCGCCTGCTGATGTGCAAGAGGCTGCAGATACCGTTGTACCTCAGGCTCGTTGGAAGGTTCAGAAAACAACGCCCGTGGAAGTGGCTGACTTGGATTCCAGTGCCCTCGATCTGCATTTCCCTGAAAATATCAAGCAGGAGGTGGTGTATAACGACTCCATCAATATGTATGTCGTTGGTTCGAAGTTGGGTGACTCCTATCTGAATACTCCCATCTTAATGACACCTGAGGAATACCGCCAATGGAGTGAGAAACGTGAGCGTGAACGCTTCTTCCGCCAGAAAGATGCTGAGAACGTTGCCAACAAAGGAAAGGAGAAGTTCGACTTTGCTGATATGCATTTCAACCTCGGGCCTGCTGAAAAGATTTTCGGTCCTGGTGGCGTACGCATCAAGACGCAAGGTACTGCTGAGATTAAGCTGGGAGCCAATTTTAAAAATGTGGAGAATCCCTCGCTGCCTGAGCGCAATCGCCATACCAAGGCTGTTGATTTCGATGAGAAGATCAATATTAACGTGACGGGTAAGGTGGGCGACAAGGTCAACATGTCATTGAACTATAACACTGATGCTACTGTCGATTGGGATGCAAAGAATCTAAAGTTGCGCTATGAGGGCAAAGAGGACGAAATAATCAAACTGGTAGAGGCTGGTAACGTGACTTTCCCGTCCAACAACTCCCTTATCAAGGGCGCAAGTAGCCTGTTTGGTATTCGTACCGATATGCAGTTTGGTAAATTGAAACTGCAGACCGTGTTGTCACAGAAGAATTCTACCACGAAAAGCGTATCATCCAAGGGCGGTACCCAACTGACTCCTTTCGAACTGAATGTCGCCAACTACGAGGAGAACCGCCACTTCTTCCTGGCAAAATACTTCCGTGAACACTACGACGCTGCGATGCAGCAGATTCCGACGTTGACTACGGGTATCAATATCACCCGTATAGAGGTTTGGGTAACCAATAAGTCGGGTACGACCAGTAATTCACGTAATATCCTCGCTTTCTCTGATCTGGCGGAAAGCACGTCAACGAAATGGGGTGGTGGCACATCTTCAAAAGTGCCTGATAACGACGCCAATAGCGAGTATCAAGCACTAACTACCACTTATAGTGCTGCTCGCAACATTGATGAAGCCTCAACAGTCTTGGAAGGGGCGATGACTGGTGGCACTGAGTTTGAGAAACTGTCTGCAGCCCGTCTGCTCACTTCTTCAGAATATACATTGAATGCCGCTTTAGGATATATCTCACTGAAGACAGCCCTGCAGACCGACCAGGTGCTTGCGGTAGCCTATGAGTTTACTTATGGCGGTCAGACCTATCGCGTTGGTGAGTTTGCTGCTGACCATACGGCAGCTCAACAAGCCCTCTATGTTAAGGCGCTGAAAAATACGTCGAATAATCCACAGCAACCTAACTGGTCGCTGATGATGAAAAACGTGTACTATCTGGCAACGAATGTGGAGAAGCAGAAGTTCCGCCTCGACATCAAGTACCAGAGCGACACTACAGGCGTGTATATCACGTATATCCCGGAACAGCAGACCAAGGATGTTATCCTGTTACGGGCTCTGGGCTGTGATCGCTTAGACAATAACCTAAAGACTCATCCCAATGGCTATTTCGACTATGTTGAGGGCTATACTGTTAGTAATGGTCGTGTGTTCTTCCCATCGGTAGAACCTTTTGGTGCCACGTTGGAGACTTTCCTCTTACGTCGTGGTGTCGACAAACAGACAGCTGCGAAGTATGCCTTCCATGAACTTTACGATACAACACGTACGGCGGCCTTGCAGATGACTGATAAGAACAAGTTTCTATTGACGGGACAGTTCAAGGGGTCATCAGCGAATGTGATTTCATTGGGGGCTTCCTATGTACCACAGGGTTCTGTGGTCGTGACCGCTGGCGGTGTAAAACTCACCGAGGGCAGCGATTATACTGTTGACTACTCGGCTGGCGAGGTCACCATCCTCAACCAGAGCATCATCGATGCAGGTACTAGCGTTAACGTCTCACTGGAGTCCAATAACGACTATGGCATGCAGCGTAAACGTATGTTCGGTTTAAATTGGGAGTATGATTTCTCAAAGGATTTCCAGATAGGTGGTACCCTCCAGCATCTGAGTGAGCAGGCGTTGACATCGAAGGTAACCATGGGTTCAGAACCTCTGAAGAACACCCTGTGGGGTTTGCATGTCAACTGGAAGACGGAGAGTCAGTGGCTGACGAATATGCTCAACAAGTTGCCGCTGCTCCACTGTACACAGCCCTCACAGATTACCTTTACGGGCGAGTTTGCCCATTTGATTGCAGGAACAGCCAGTGGCACACAGGACAATGCCTCCTATATTGATGACTTCGAGAATGCCAAGAGTGGCCTCAGTGTCTTGGAGCCCACCATGTGGGTTATTTCCAGCGTGCCCAGCAAGTTCCCAGAAAGCAAAGATAAGTCAACTGTTGCCAGTGGTTATAACCGTGCCCTGATGGCCTGGTACACGATTGACCCGCTGTTCACCTATCGTTCCAGCAGTCTCACGCCCAGCCATATCAAGAGCGACATTGAGCAGCTCTCCAATCACTATGTTCGTGCTGTCTACGTCAATGAACTCTATCCCAATCGTGACCAGTCTACCTACAGTGGCGCCACGAACACATTGCCGGTCATGAACCTTGCATATTATCCTCAGGAGCGTGGTCCTTATAATCTTAGCACTGATGTTACCTACAATGGTCTGCTAAACAACCCTACTGACCATTGGGGCGGTATGATGTGCAAGCTCAATACCAACGACTTTGAACAAGCCAATATTGAGTATATCGAGTTTTGGCTGATGGATCCCTTCATCTATACCACAAAGCTGCAGACAGAAGGTAGTGCCAACTATGGTGGCGACCTTTATATCAATCTTGGTGAAATCAGCGAGGATATTCTGCGTGACGGAAAGAAATTCTATGAGAGTGGTATGCCCGTCGGCGGTACGGGCTCAGTAACCGAGACACAGTGGGGTAAGATACCTTTGCAGCCTACCCAGACTTACGCCTTTGCCACTACTAGTGGTTCACGTGTTTTGCAGGATGTCGGACTCAACGGACTGAACGACGAGGAGGAACGGACATTCTCAGCCTATGCTGACTTCCTGCGTCTGGTCAATGTCAATGATAGTGTTCGTCAGGCCTGGACTAAAGACCCTGCCAACGATGACTATCACTATTTTCGTGGTTCCGACCTCGACGACCGTAAGGCTAGTATTCTGGAACGTTACAAGCGTATCAATATGCCACAGGGCAACTCTCCCGACAACGACCAGCAAACTGAGAGTTATGACACCAGTTACAAGACCTATCCCGATGTCGAGGATATCAATCAGGACTACACACTCAATGAGTACGAGCGCTATTTCCAGTATAAGGTGAGCATCCGTCCTGAAGACATGGTGATTGGTCAAAACTTCATCTCCGACATCCGTGAGGCTACGGTCTCGCTGCGTAATGGCAGCCGTGAGACGGTCAAGTGGTATCAGTTCCGCATTCCTCTGAACCAGTATTCTTCTAAGGAAGGCTCCATCTCCGACTTCACCAGCATACGTTTCATGCGTATGTTCCTGACCAACTTCCAGCAGCCAATCGTTCTGCGTTTCGGTTCACTCGACTTAATGCGAGGCGAGTGGCGTGTCTATAATCAGCCACTCTCTATGGGTAGCAATAGCGGAACCCTCGAGGTCAGTGCCGTTAACATTGAGGAGAACAATAACAAACGCCCCGTTAACTACGTCCTGCCGCCAGGCATCTCGCGTGTCACCGACCCCACACAGTCTCAGTTGACCGAAGCCAACGAACAGTCGCTCTGCATGGTGGTCAAGAACCTTTCTTCAGGGGAGTCTAAGGCCGTCTACCGCAATACGGTTCTCGACCTGCGTCAGTATAAGCACCTCCAGATGTTTGTCCATGCCAACCATCTGCTCAACGATGCTACCGCTTTGCATGATGACCAGCTGGCAGTTTTCATCCGCATGGGTAGCGACTATAAGAACAACTACTACGAGTATGTCATACCTTTGAAACTCACTCCCGACCGCAGCGACTATAATAAGTATAATGTGGACGACTGCCGTGCTGTATGGCCGTCGGCCAACATGCTCAATGTTGACCTCAGCGTTTTCACGCAGATTAAGAAGGCACGCAATAAGGCGCGTGGAATGGGTACCGCCAGCTATACGACGCCTTTTTCCGACTACGACCCTGACCAGCCCAACAATCGTATTACAGTGGTGGGTAAGCCTACGTTGGGTGAAATCAAGACCATGATGATTGGTGTCCGTAACCTATCGGGAGGCGTCAAGTCAGGCGAAGTGTGGGTCAATGAGTTGCGTCTGCAGGATGCGGTCAACAATGGTGGCTGGGCGGCATCCGGTGCTCTCAATATGCAACTGTCGGATATCGGTACGTTGAATGTCACGGGAAAGATTATCACTGAGGGCTTCGGTGGCTTAGAGGAAGGGGTGGCTGCACGAACCACCGACAACTACAAGACTTATTCCGTGACTACTACCATCGAACTGGGTAAGTTGTTCCCCGAAAAGATGAAGGTCACCGCACCGTTGTACTATTCTTATACCAAGGAGACAACGAAGCCGAAGTACAACCCGTTGGATACGGATATGGAACTCGATGACGCACTCGATGGGGCTGCAAACAAGCAGGAACGGGACAGTATTGAGAGTATTGCCGTGACAAAAACCACATCGACCAACTTCTCGCTGTCCAATGTGCGCTTCGGCATCAAGACCAAGCGTCACCCCATGCCTTACGACCCTGCCAATTTCTCCTTCTCCTACAGTCACTCACACCGTGAGTCTTCGGGAAAGACTACCGTCTATGAGCGCGATGACCAGTGGCGTGGCTCCCTCAATTACAGCTATACGCCCGTCTACAAGGCATGGGAACCTTTCAAGAAGTCGAAGAGCAAGTCCAAGTGGATGGCGTTACCAAAGGCCTTCGGACTCAATTGGCTGCCACAGAATATTTCGTTCAATTCAGAACTCACGCGTACTTATTACGAACTGCAGGAGCGTGATATGGACGACCTCAGCGGTTCGTCACTGCCTGCCACCTTCAATTCACAGATTCTCTGGAATCGTGACTTCTCCCTTCGTTGGGACATCACCAAGAACCTCCATCTTAATTTTCAGTCGGGAACGCAGGCAGAGATTGAGGAACCATACAGCGACAAGCCCATCAACAAAGACCTCTACCCTGATCGCTATGCGGCATGGAAAGATTCTGTGTGGACCAGTATCAAACACTTTGGTCGTCCTTTGGACTATCGTCAGACATTCACGGCCTCTTATCAGTTCCCGCTCAACAAGTTGCCCATCTTCGACTGGCTGAATGCAGATGCCAACTATACCGCAACCTATAACTGGGTGCGTGGTCGTGAGAAGGAGGATGGTACTTCGCTCGGCAACACCATCTCAAACAACCGACAGCTTACTATCAACAGTACGCTTAACATGGAGACACTCTACAACCACTCTCCATTCCTCAAGAAGGTCAATGAGCGCTTCAAGAAGGCCATCGCCAAGCCCGACCCTAAAAAGAAGACCGCCAAGAAGCCAGCGTCCAGCGGGTCGGCTGCAGGGAAAAACACCGAGGAATCCCGCCTCCCCAAAAACAAAAACGCCTTCCAGAAGGAGTTACGCCTCCTCCCCGACACCACTATTACGGTGTCACATAACAAGAAGTCAAAGCGCCTTATTGTCACAGCCAAGACCAAGGAAGGACATTCATATCCTATTAAATATAAAGTTGTTGACCAGAACAAGATATCTATCAAAGGCGTTGACTCAACGACTATTATGCTCTCTGTTGTTGCCAAGCCAGCACTTGACAACGAGAAATGGTACCGTACGGCTCAGTCTGCAGCACGCTTCCTCATGATGGTACGCTCCATAGGTATCAGCTACCGCAACCAGTATGCAATGTCGCTACCAGGATTCATGCCTGAGATTGGTGACTTCTTCGGACAGCGAACGGGCGGTGTCATGGCACCGGGACTTGCTTTCGCCTTCGGACTCACCGACGACTCGTTTATTGACAAAGCTGTCGATAATAAGTGGTTGCTCATGGCTGATAGTATTGCCACGCCGGCATCAACCAACCAGACCATCGACCTCCAGTTGCGTGCTACCTTGGAGCCTATCCGCGACCTCAAGATCGACCTCAACGCATCCCGCACTGAGACCCGTTCACGCAGCATACAGTATATGTACGCCAATCGTCCTACCACCCAGTCGGGAACATTCAATATGACCACCATCTCCATCGGTTCCTCATTGGAGTCTATGGGTGATGCCAACAACGGATACCCTTCTGCGGCGTTCGAGCGTTTCTGTGAGTCACTGCCTCGCTTCCAGGAGAAAGCGTCGGCTCACTACGGCACTACCGTCGACAAGTACAGCGCAGCGGTTATGATTCCGGCATTCCTCGACAGCTATACGGGCAGTGGCGGTGGCAGCCTCGACCTCATTCCGGCTCTCACCAAACTCCTTCCCAACTGGACCATACGCTACTCAGGACTCTCCAAGCTCAATTGGTTCAACGAACACTTCAAGTCGGTCAACATTAATCACTCCTATAAGAGTGTCTTTGCTGTGGGTAGCTATACCAGCAGCAGCGAGACGGCATCCCTCCTAGGGTGGAACGTACCCACCGTCAGCATCAATGAGTCCTTCTCACCACTTATCGGTGCCGATGTCACCTTCCTCAACAACCTTACACTTAAGGCAGAATACCGTCGTACGCGAGTTCTCAACCTCTCCATGACGAGTGTTCAGATCAATGAGAGCCGCTCCAACGACATCGTCATCGGTCTGGGTTATAAACTCAGCGACTTCCGACTCTTCGGAGCCGGCACCAGCCGCAAAATCAAGAAAGCACAGGGTGGTAGCAAATCAAAGAATAATGCTAATAGTCAAAAGCAAACAGCCAACAGCAAAAAGTCTGGTGTCAACCACGACCTCAACATGCGTCTCGACATTTCCTGGCGCGACCAGGCGGCCATCACGCGCGACATCGCAACCTGCTCCTCGGCGGCCAGCAGTGGTAACGCGGCCTTTAAGATGTCTTTCATGGCAGACTACACGCTGTCACGCCTCTTGACTTTCTCTGCCTACTACGAGCGTCAGACCAATACACCGCTCTTGTCCTCCAGCAGTTATCCTACCACCACTCACGACTTCGGTCTCAGCATGAAGTTCTCTTTGACACGATAATTTGAAATTGATACGATATGAATTATAAGAAGTTTTTTACATTTGTTGCATTTATGCTATTTTGCTCATACATTGATGTGTGGGCAGGTAACGACACTGAAGCTCTTCTGAAGGAAGTCGGCAAAGAATATGCAGATTTGCGTTGCCTGTTTAAGAATATTGCGGGTGTGGATGTTTCTGTCCAACAGTCTGCCAACTATCAAGACAAGCTGTTTCAGGTTAACGATACGGTGTCGCGTGCTGACTTTGTCGATGCGCTGTCTGTGTCGCAAATAGAATCCATGTTAAAGTTTTATTGTGAGGACAATACTAAACAGACGCTTGTCGTGGAAGTCCTTCTTTTGGAGAAGCATTTCCCGGGCTTCCTCAATGCCTTGATAAAGAGCAAAAGTTCTTATCGCAGGCAGATGTCATTATCATCAACGGACTACCAGCATACGGCAGAGTTAAGTACCAAAGAACTAAAACAGATAGAAAGAGTTGATACAACCGCTTTAAAGGCTCTTTGCTTGAAGAAGGGGACAGACTTGTTCAATAACGTGTTGCTCCCCTTCAAGTCGCCTAATGGTAATGTCCTGAAAAGATTGACAGCAAAGGGGGAGAAGCTAATGATTGAAATCCAGACTTCCGACAGGTCACTTACGGCTATACAGACGAATATGGATTTAATCAGACGAGCACTCTATTTCTGTCCAATGCTAAATAGTGAGTATTCAAAAGAAATGACGAAATTCGTGGAATACGGATTCCTGCTCTCAACTGATACCGGCAAAACCATAGAAATCTCGTATACACCGGAAGAACGGAGTCAATTAGACTCCTTGGCAACAGGTGTCACCGACCGACAGATGTATATGATATTAATCAATGGTATGTCAAAATTGCCGATAAAGGTCAGTCCTTATCAGACGCGCGTGGGCTTTGAATACGCCGACAAAACGTTGTCCATGATTGACGAAGTACATACGGACAATGAAAAGGTCAAAGAACTGATGAAGCATCAGGAACGTATCAAGGCAGACTATATAGAACACATATTCTCTTCAGAGCAGTTTTACCAGAACTTCTCCGAGAATGGAGTAAGTATCAAACGCGTTTACCGTGGTCTGGGTGATGATGAAATCTCCTATATGATGACTGCCCATGAGATAGACAGTCTCCTGAAGAGCCCGCAGCAAGTCAAGGATTCCCTTCTCATACATAGCAAAATGGACGCCCTCAACGTACAATATTCCCTGCAGAACTGTAAAGAGGGTTACCTCTGCCCCCGACAGGTCTCCATAGAAGGTGACCATGTCGTATATGCTATCTTAGCAAACATTCCATTGACAAAGTACAAACCGTATGTTCAACATGATTTGTCCGCAAAGGCATTAGAGATATACAAGTCTCCTTCCAACGGCATACTACGTGATGCCGTGAAAAAATTGCACAAGGGTTTCATTTACCGACTTTACAGTTCTGACATGACCCTCCATCATGACACTGTCATCCCCTTGGGCTCAAAGGCTCTTCTTGACTTGTGAAATTTAAAGCTTGTGGATAGGAATAACAGGTAAAGAATACCTATAAGTATCAGTATGGTGCTACCTCCTGCTTGACAGATAGGCGTAGTAGCTGAGAAGGTTCGTTGGTATTTCAGCAGGCGGTCGGTATATTCGTCGAAGGTAGTCCAATTGCCAGCCTCGGCCTCTACCGCCATACGTGGTAACACCTCACTGATGTATTTTCGGTGTTCTTCACTGAGCGTCGCAGGATGGTCTATATCACCGGGCGCCAACCATACAATAGTGCCGTCAGCTTGTTGGTGCGGAAAGATACGTAGCGACTGCCAGCCACCATATTGGAACACATAGTCAACAAATTGTTGTTCTACTGAAAGACTGTCGTTGAAGGTGGCAGTCTGGCGGATAAATGCATGGAGTGACAAGAGACGATCCTCTTGTGTTTTGACCAGCAGCTGACAGAAATGGGCTGCAATGGCCTGTGGCATAGGTTCAGCCCATGCCACGGAGACCATTGCAGTCCAAAGTAATATAAAGAGAGTTCTTCGCATTAGATAGCCTCAATGAATTTTACTACAGCATCGCGGTCTGCCTTCTTCAGGTGATAGAACTTCTCGGTGGGCTTATAGGCATCCGACTGTTTGGAGTAGCCGTGCCACATGATGGCCTCGATGACGGTGCGTGCCCGACAGTCGTGCAGACGGTCGTCGGCACCTGTCAGTCTTCGGCTCAGTCCACGCCCCCAGAGTGGGGTGGTGCGGCACCAGCCGGTACGGATGTCGTTCATCATGAACAGGCGGTGCTGTACCATGTCTGTATAGGGCCAAATAGTCTGTCCAGGATACTTGGGCAGCATGGTAGCTGGGTCCTTTCCAATGCTGTTGGCATAAGCCTTGATAGAGGCATCCACCCAAGGAGTGTCCTCACCAGTGGTCCATGACGGACGATGACAGCGGGCACAGCCAATCTCATTGAACAGTTCCTTGCCACGCTGTACGTCGCTGCTGTTCAGGTTGCGGGCAGCGGGTACGGCCAGTCCGCGGTGCCAGACCATAAACTGGTAGTACTGCTTGTCGTTCATCTCCGGCTGACTGTTATGCCACTGGTTTTCGAACTGGTTGGTTGATGGGTCGAGCAAATTGCGTACAGCATCGCTGATGCCTGTCTCTGTGCCGTCAGCATAATAGGGTGAAGCAGGGTTAGCCTTGATGGTTGCAATGACGTCGGCATCCTCCGACATCGCCTGTGCCCAAGCGGCAGTGCTATAGAGTTTTGGACGGTCGGAGCGTGACACATTGGTGATGTTCCAGATGGCGTTGGCACCGGCACCGTCTTGCAGCGAGGCACGTGTCATGGCATAGGTGAACTTCTTAATCTGCTTTGTACCGTCGGCCAGCG
>JAEEGL015295577.1_pt1 | contig 10883 bp, 5 predicted proteins | sample 9134231 | NCBI WGS metagenome assembly JAEEGL01 (sample SAMN16246548, study PRJNA631951) | gut metagenome | biome: gut microbiome; feature: rumen; material: fiber-attached | host: Bos | place: Iran: Karaj | collected 2018-10
AGGCGGTTGTTGCGGTTGATGACTCTTCTGTAAAGGTCGTTGAGGTCGGAGGTCGCGAAGCGGCCGCCGTCCAGCTGGACCATGGGGCGGATATCCGGCGGGATCACGGGGATCACGTCGAGGATCATCCACTCGGGGCGGTTGCCCGAGATGCGGAACGCGTCGACGACCTCGAGGCGCTTGAGGATGCGCTCTTTCTTCTGGCCGCCCGCGCCCTCGAGCTCGGCTCTGAGTTCGGCGGCGAGCTCTTCGACGTCGATCTCCATGAGCAGCTCTTTGACCGCCTCGGCGCCCATCTTGGCGACGAAGGACTCGGCGTCGTACTTTTCGGCCATATCCTCGTATTCCTTGTCGGAAATGACCTGATACTTCATCAGCGGCGTGTCGCCGGGATCGATCACGATGTATTTCGCGAAATACAGCACCTTGTCGAGGTCTCTCGGCGAGACGTTGAGGATCGTGGCGATCCTGGACGGGATGCCCTTGAAATACCAGATGTGCGACACGGGGCACGCGAGCTCGATGTGGCCCATTCGCTCGCGGCGGACCTTGGCTTTGGTGATCTTGACGCCGCAGCGTTCGCAGATCTTGCCCTTAAAGCGGACGCGCTTATATTTGCCGCAGTGGCACTCCCAGTCCTTCGTGGGCCCGAAGATGCGCTCACAGAACAGGCCGTCGCGCTCGGGCTTTAAGGTGCGGTAGTTGATGGTTTCGGGCTTCTTGACTTCGCCGTAGGACCACGAACGGATCGATTCGGGGGAAGCAAGACCTATTTTAATGGACTCGAAATTGAGTTCGTTGTAATTATCTTCCGTATATCTTTTTACGGTCACAGCACCGTCATTCATTCGGCAGGCTCTCCTTCCATTATATATAAATGTAATGTGTACGTCACTCGTCGTAGCTGAAATCGTCGTCGAAGAGGCCAGCGCCGAAGTTATCGGTCACGAAGGTATCGTCGGCGGCGTCGAGCTCGAAGCCGGAATTGAAGTCGGCGGTCGCGGCGCCCTTGTAGAAGTCCTCGTCGTCGTCAAGGTCTCTTTCGCCCACGGAATAGCCGTCGGCGCCTTCAACGTCGTTGACGATCACGCCGGCTTCGTCCTCATTGACGAAGCCCTCTTCCTCGCCGTCGTCGTAATCCTGCTTGAGGTCGATCATCACGCCGTCCTCATCGAAGACGGTGACGTCGAGCGCGAGCGCCTGCAGCTCTTTGACGAGAACCTTGAAGGACTCGGGCACGCCGGATTTCGGCACGTTGAGGCCCTTGACGATGGCTTCGTAGGTCTTCACGCGGCCCACCACGTCGTCGGACTTGACGGTGAGGATCTCCTGCAGCGTGTAAGCAGCGCCGTAGGCCTCGAGCGCCCAGACTTCCATTTCGCCGAAGCGCTGGCCGCCGAACTGCGCCTTGCCGCCCAGAGGCTGCTGGGTGACGAGGGAGTACGGGCCGGTGGAACGGGCGTGGATCTTATCGTCGACCAGATGGTGGAGCTTGAGGAAGTACATCACGCCGACGGTGACGGGGTTATCGAACTTTCTGCCGGTACGGCCGTCATAGAGCGTGACCTTGCCGGAGGTGTTGAGGCCCGCCTCTTTGAAGGCGTCGATGATGTCGGACTCGTGCGCGCCGTCGAACACGGGGGTCATGATGTGCCAGCCCATTTCGCGGCAGGCGCGGCCGAGATGCACCTCGAGCACCTGCCCGATGTTCATTCGGGACGGAACGCCGAGGGGATTGAGCACGATGTCGAGCGGGGTGCCGTCCTCAAGGAAGGGCATATCCTCCTGCGGGAGGATGCGGGACACGACGCCCTTGTTGCCGTGGCGGCCGGCCATCTTGTCGCCCACGCTGATCTTGCGCTTCTGCGCGATATACACGCGCACGACCTTGTCTACGCCGGGCGAGAGCTCGTCGGAGTTCTCTTTCGTGTAGGTCTCGACGTCCACGATGATGCCGTATTCGCCGTGCGGGACCTTGAGGGAGGTATCGCGCACCTCGCGCGCCTTCTCGCCGAAAATAGCTCTGAGCAGGCGCTCTTCGGCGGTGAGCTCGGTCTCGCCCTTCGGCGTGACCTTGCCGACCAGAATGTCGCCGGAGTGGACCTCCGCGCCGATGCGGATGACGCCGTTCTCGTCGAGATCCTTGAGCGCGTCTTCGCCCACGTTCGGGATGTCGCGCGTGATCTCTTCGGTGCCGAGCTTGGTCTCTCTGGCCTCGATCTCGTACTTTTCGATATGGATGGAGGTATAGACGTCGTTGCGCACCAGCTTTTCGTTGATGAGCACGGCGTCTTCGTAGTTATAGCCTTCCCACGTCATGAAGCCGATCAGGGCGTTCTTGCCGAGGGAGATCTCGCCTTCGCTGGTGGCAGGGCCGTCGGCGATCACGTCGCCCTTTTCGACCCGCTCGCCCACCGACACGATGGGACGCTGATTGATGCAGGTGCCCTGGTTCGAGCGCATGAACTTGAGCAGCTCATAGGTCTCGACGCCGCCGTCGTCGCACGCGACCTCAACACGGTCGGCGGAGACGTAGGACACGGTGCCGGCATTGTTGCACAGCACGCACACGCCAGAATCGCAGGCGGACTTGAACTCCATGCCGGTGCCGACGTACGGCGCCTCGGTCTTGAGAAGCGGCACGGCCTGACGCTGCATGTTCGCGCCCATCAACGCGCGGTTGGCGTCGTCGTTTTCGAGGAAGGGGATCATCGCCGTGGCGACGGACACGACCATTCTCGGGGACACGTCCATATAGTCGGCGTATTGGGGCTGCAGCTCAAGGAACTCGTCCTTATAGCGGCAGATGATGCGGCTGTTCTTGAAATAGCCGTTCTCGTCCAAAGGCTCGTTGGCCTGCGCGACGCGGTATTCGTCTTCCACGTCGGCGGTCATGTATTCGACCTCGTCGGTCACGCGGTGGGTCTCGGGGTCGACCCTGCGGAAGGGCGCCTCGATGAAGCCGTATTTATTGATGCGGGCGAAGGTGGCGAGGTAAGAGATCAGGCCGATGTTGGGACCTTCGGGGGACTCGATGGGGCACATGCGCCCGTAGTGGGTGTAGTGCACGTCACGGACCTCGAATCCGGCGCGGTCACGCGACAGGCCGCCGGGGCCCAGGGCCGACAGACGGCGCTTGTTGGTGAGCTCGGCGAGGGGGTTGGTCTGGTCCATGAACTGCGACAGCGGCGAAGAGCCGAAGAACTCGCGGATCACGGCGATGACCGGGCGGATGTTGATGAGCTGCTGGGGGGTGAGCTTGTCGGTCTCCTGCGTGTGGATGCTCATGCGCTCGCGCACGACGCGCTCCATGCGCGTGAAGCCGATGCGGAACTGGTTCTGCAGCAGCTCGCCGACGCTGCGGACACGCCGGTTGCCGAGATGGTCGATATCGTCGAGGCTGCCCACGCCGTGCGCCACGCAGTTGAGGTAGTTGATGGTGGCGAAGATATCGTCCTTCGTGATGTGCTTCGGGATGAGGTCGCCGAGGCGGTTGGTGATGAGCTCGGTGAGGGCGTCCTTATTGCCGGCGGCAGCTTCGGTGATCTCGTTGAGGACAGCGAAGCAGACCTTTTCGTTCACGCCGAGCTTTTCGAGCTCTTCGGCGGTAAACTCGGGCAGGTATTCGCCCGCCTCGACCATGCCGTTGGACACGATCTTGACGCGCGCGCCTTCGCTCTGGACGAACGCGACGGAAACGCCGGCCTGCTCGATCTTTTTCGCAAGCTCCTTCGTGACCTTTTCGCCCTTTTCGGCGAGCACTTCGCCGGTAAGGGGCGCGACCACGTCCTCGTCGAGGACCTGATTGCGGAGACGGTCGGAGATGCCGAGCTTTTTGTTGTATTTATATCTGCCCACGCGCGACAGGTCGTAGCGCCTGTCGTCGAAGAACAGACCGTAGAGATGCGTTTTTGCGGTATCGAGCGTGGGGGGCTCGCCGGGACGCAGCTTTTTGTAGACCTCGATGAGGGCCTCTTCGGTGTTGTGGGAGGAATCCTTTTCGAGGGTGGCAAGCATTCTTTCGTCGTCGCCGAAGAAATCGGTGATCTCGGCGTTCGACGAAAGGCCCAGCGCGCGGATCAGCGTGGTGACGGGGAGCTTTCTGTTCTTATCGATGCGTACGTAGAAGACGTTGGCCGGATCGGTCTCATACTCGAGCCAGGCGCCGCGGTTCGGGATGACCGTGGTGGCGTAGAGCTTTTTGCCGATCTTGTCGCGGCTCATTTCGTAATACACGCCGGGGGAACGCACGAGCTGCGAGATGATCACGCGCTCGGCGCCGTTGATGATGAACGTGCCCGAATCGGTCATGAGCGGGAAATCGCCCATGTAGATCTCGTTGATCTTGATCTCACCCGTCTCTTTGTTGAGCAGACGCGCCGTGACGCGAAGCGTGGCGGAGAAGGTGGTATCCCGCTCCTTGCACTCCTTCACGGTATACTTCGGCGTGGGATCGATCCTGTAGTCGATGAAATCCAGCACCAGGTTCCCGGTGTAATCGGTGATCTCGTCCACGTCCCTGAGCACCTCTCTCAGGCCCACGTCCATAAACCACTGATACGAGTTTTTCTGGACCTCGATGAGGTTCGGCATCTGCATGACCTCATTGATCTTCGAAAAACTCAGTCTGGTTTTTCTGCCGACTTTTACGGGTTTCGTTTTTACCATAAAAACATTTCACTCCGATCTTTCTTTATCCGCTGACCGCGCCCCGCCGCAAACGGGACCGCGGTGGAATACATGATTTTTCACGAAAAACCCTCTTGACAAAGCTCTTATTTTTGCTATAATGATAATAAAGAAGCTATTCAAAGGGGTATTCGATTCCATTATAATGCAGTTTACTATACTATCAAAGAAATTCGGGCTTGTCAAGTCTTTTTTCTTTGATTTTTTATTTTTTAAATGCTTTTTTTATAAAAACATGTGAAATCACGCCCGGGCGCGCCCGGGCGTAATTTTTCTCTTGCAAATCGGCGTGAATCTGCTATACTGGAATCAGAAACAGTGCAGCCGGAAGGGGGCTTTGCCGTGGCGCACGCGCGATCGAGGTTCGAGATGCTGGTGGGGGCCGAAGCCCTTGCCGAACTCCGGCGTGCGCGGGTGGCGGTGTTCGGACTCGGTGGCGTCGGGTGCGCCCTTGCCGAGGCGCTGGCGCGCGCTGGCGTGGGCCACGTGGACCTCGTGGACGACGACGCTTACAGCCTCACGAACCTGAACCGGCAGCTCTTCGCCACGACGAAGACGCTGGGCGAGGACAAGGTGACCGCCGCCGCGGCGCGGCTGAGAGAGATCGACCCCGCGTGCGAGGTGACGGAGCACAGGCTCTTTTATCTGCCGGAGACCGCCGGAGAGATCGACCTTTCGGCTTTCGATTATATCGGCGACGCGGTCGACACGGTGGCGGCGAAGCTGGAGCTCATCACCCGCGCGAAGGCGGCGGACGTGCCGATCGTTTCGTGCATGGGCACGGGCAACCGGATGGACCCGCTCCGTTTGACGGTCAAGGATATATATGAAACGCAGGGCGACCCGCTGGCGCGGATCATGCGCCGGGAGCTGAGAAAACGCGGGGTGGACAGCCTCACGGTGGTGTGCTCCGACGAGCCGCCGCTCGGCCCCGCAGAAGACCTCAGCGAGCCGCCGGAGACCAAGGGGTCGGCGCACAGGCCGGCGCCCGGAAGTTCTCCCTTCGTACCGCCCGCCGCGGGCTTCGCGATGGCGTCGCTCATCGTGCGGGCGCTCATCAGCCGCGCGGCAGAATGACATCGGATTTCGCTTGACAAGCGCAAGGAGGTATATACACTATGGGAAACAGACCTACCGGAAGAAAACGCATCGACGGCGGTCAGGGCAAGACCGTGGGCACCCAGGGCCCCGGCCTCGGCACCGGGCCCGTCGGCAAAAAGGACGGCTATCAGAGCAGACCCGGCCCCGGCGGCGCGCAGCGCGAGGGGTATAACGAGGGCGGCGCGGCAGGCGGCGGTGACCGCGGCATCGGCACGTCGCTGCTCAGCGGCCTTCTCGGGGGCGGCGGCAAGGGCAAGATCGTGATCATCCTGATTCTGATCGTGCTCGCCGTGATCATTCTGCCGAAGCTTTTCGGCGGCTCGGGCAGCGAAGGCGGCACGAATCTCATCGACTCCGGCGCGGGCTTCACCGGCAACAACGGCTCTTACACGGGCTGGGCGGACACGGGCGCCGCGAGCACCGCGAGCACCGGCACCGCCGTGACCGAGACCTCGAACGAGGCGCGCGCGAAGTATACCGTGCTCAAGGGCAACGGGCAGGACACCGTGACGCTGATGGTGTATATGTGCGGCACCGACCTTGAGTCGAAGCACGGCATGGCCACCGCCGACCTCGGCGAGATGGCGAACGCCACGATCGCCGACAACGTGAACCTGATCGTGATGACCGGCGGGTGCAAGGCGTGGAAGACCAACGGCATCTCGAACACGCAGAACCAGATCTACAAGGTCGAGACCGGCAGCATCAAGCGCCTCGAGAACAACGCCGGCAACAAGGCGATGACCGATCCGAACAACCTGTCGGATTTCATCACCTATTGCAGAAAGAGCTTTCCCGCGGACCGCTATATGCTGATCCTGTGGGACCACGGCGGCGGCACGATCTCGGGCTACGGCTACGATGAGAAGAACGTTTCGTCCGGCTCGATGACCCTGCCGAAGATCGCGAGCGCCCTGAAAGCCGGCGGCGTGAAGTTTGACTTCATCGGCTTCGACGCGTGCCTGATGGCCACGCTCGAGACCGCCCTGACGCTCGACCCCTATACCGACTATATGATCGCGAGCGAGGAGACCGAGCCGGGCGTGGGCTGGTATTACACCAACTGGCTCACGGACCTGAGCAAAAACACCTCGACCGACACCGTGACCCTCGGCACGAAGATCGTGGACGACTTCGTGACCGTGTGCGCGCAGAAATGCCGCGGCCAGAAGACCACGCTTTCGGTGATCGACGTTTCGGAGCTGTCGCAGACCGTGGGCGCGGACCTCTCGGCATTTTCGGATTCGACCGCCGCGATGATCTCGGGCAGCGGCTACAAGACCGTGTCGAACGCCCGCGCGAACACGCGCGAGTTCGGCGTGTCGAGCAAGATCGACCAGGTGGACCTCGTGCACCTCGCCCTGAACATCAACACGGCCGAGAGCAAGGCGCTTGCCCAAACGCTGCGTCACGCGGTGAAGTATAACCGCACCTCGTCGAACGTGACCGACGCCTACGGCATCTCGGCCTATTTCCCCTACCGCAACGCCTCGAAGGTGAACGCCGCCGTGTCGCAGCTTAACGCCCTTGACATGGACGACGAATATATCGCGTGCGTGCGCAAATTCGCGAGCCTTGAGGTCACCGGCCAGGCGGTGCAGGGCGGCACGGCGTCGCCCTTCGGGTCGCTGTTCGGCTCGTCCTCGTCGTCGTCTTCGTCTTCTGCTTCGTCCGCGACCGACATCATCGGCGCGCTGCTCGGCGGCGGCTCGGGCTCGTCGGCATCCGGGGGACTGGCGGACTTCGCGAGCATGCTCGGCGGCTTCGGCTTCTTTGACAAGAGCATCGACCAGAAGGAGCTCACGACCCTCGTGGCGGGCAATACCCTTCCCTCTCTCGAATGGGAAAAAGAGGGGCGCCGGCAGGTGCTGCGCCTCACCGAAGCCGAATGGGGCCTCGTGAACAATCTGCTGCTCAACGTCTTCCTTGACGACGGCAGGGGCTATATCGACCTCGGCCTTGACAACATCTTCGAGTTCACGGACGACGGCGCGCTGATCGGCGAATACGACGGCAAGTGGGTGGCCATCGACAAGCAGCCCGTGGCGTATTATTTCGAGAGCTCGCTGACCGAGAACGGCAAGTTCGTGTCGCAGGGCTACGTGCCGGTGCTGCTCAACGGCGAGCGCGCCGAGCTGCTGATCGCTTACGACGATGAAAGCGCTTACATTTCGGGCGTACGTTACGTTTATAAAAACGGCGAGACCGAGACCGTGGCGAAGGCCGTGGAGACGCTGACCGAAGGCGACGTGATCCAGCCCATCTGCGACCGTTATTCTTACGACGGAACGTATGAGGACAGCTACAAGCTCGGCGACCCGATCACCTATCACGAGGGCATCGAGGTGTCGGACGTGACGCTGACGGCGGAATCCGGCACGGCGGTCGCCTCGTACGTGCTGTTCGACATCTACAACATCGAGCACTGGACGCCCGCGATCGGCTGACTGGCGGGACGGACGGAATAAACAATAAAAGAAGATCCCCCGTGCCTTGCGGCGCGGGGGATCCGTTTGTTGCGGGGTTATTCGATCATGATGCGTTTCGGCTCGGGCAGCTTCTTTTCTTTCTTCGGGATCGAAAGCTGCAATACGCCGTCTTCGAATTTCGCCTTGACATCTTCTTCTGTCACGTCCTCGCCGACGTAGAAGCTGCGCTGGCGGCTGCCGACGTAACGCTCGCGGCAGATCATTCTGCCCTTGTCGTCCTTCTCGTCCTTTTTGATGCCTTTCTCGGCCGTGACGGTGAGATAACCGTGCTCGAGCTTCAGCTCGACTTCGTCCTTCTTGAAGCCCGGCAGGTCGATATCGACGATATAGCCGTCGTCCTTCTCCTGCACGTCGGTCTTCATGACTCTGGCGGCGTGCTTGCCGTAGAGCTTGTGGTCAACGTCTTCCGCCTCTCTGAGCGCCGGAAGCATCCAGTCGTCGAAGAAGCTGTCTCTGAACAATGCGGGTACTAACATAGGTCAAAACCTCCTTTACTCTTTAACAACCTGTGTTACCGAGCAAGGGACCGGTGGGTCTGGCCGAAGGCCGCCCTTTCGGATCGGGCGCCCCGGCCGGCTCTGTTCCTTTGTTCGTCTATATAGTAGCATAAAATTTTGGCACTGTCAATAGGTGAGTGCTAATTTTTCAAACTTTTTTCATTTTTTTCAACGAAAGAATCACAAATGTCGGATTTTTTTACAAAAACAGATTTTCTTTGACAGGATAAAAATCCTATGATATACTGACAGATGAGATAAAATATAAGGAGCGTGCAGAGATGGACCAATCGAACAACAACGGCTTCCAGGGCAATAACGGCTATCCGCAGGGCTTTCCAGGCCCCACCGTGAACGGCCAGCCGACCCCGCCCTATCAGCCTTATCCGCAGCAGGGAAACGCCTTTCAGCCCAACGGTCAGGCGAAGCCCCCCTATCAGCCCGTAACGCCCCCTGCCGGGGCGCCGCGCCCGGCGTATCAGCCGAACGCGCCGGTTCCGCCTTATCAGCCGAACGGCCAAGCGCCGAACCAGACTTTCAGGCCCTTCCAGCCCAACGCCCCCGCGCAGGAAGCGCCCGCCGCCGCGCCGGCGAAGCCCGCATTTGAGGCGGCAAAGCCCGTCGTCGAGCAGGCAAAGCCCGCCTTTGAACCTGCGAAACCCGCTGCCGTGCCGGAGATCCCCGTGATCAAGCAGGAAGCGCCCGCCGCGCCCGCCAACGCGCCCAAGGCGGCGGCTTACCGGCCCTATCCGCAGCAGCCTGCCGCGGCGCCCGGCACGCCCGGCGCCGCGTATCAGCAGCCTTATCCACCGCAGGAGAACGGCTATCAACCCTATCCGCAGAACGCGCCTGCCGACGAAGAGGCCGCCCCGAAGCAGAAAAAGAAGAAGACCGGCCTGATCGTCGGGCTCATCGCCGCCGTCGTCGCCATCGGCGCGGGGCTTGCGGTGCTGTTTCTCGTCATCATGCCGCAGCAGAAATACAACAAGGCCAAGGACCTGCTGGACGCGGGCGACTACGACGCGGCCTATGAGGCGTTCGAGGCGCTCGGCGACTATAAGGACAGCGCCGACATGCTGGACGAGACCCGCTATCAGCAGGCCAAGGGCTATCTCAAGGCCAAGCAGTTCGACAAGGCCTATGACGCATTCAAAAAGCTCGGCGGCTACGCCGACAGCAAGAACATGCTCAACGAGGTCCGCTATCAGCAGGCCAAGAACCTGCTTGAAAACGGGGAGTATGAGAGGGCCTACGACATTCTCGGCGCCCTCGGCGATTACGCCGACTGCCAGGAGCTGCTGACCGAGGTCCGCTATCAGAACGCCGTGGACATGCTGGATACGGGAGAATACGACTCGGCGTATGTCCTGTTCAAAGGCCTTGAGGGCTATTCCGACGCGGATGAAAAGCTGGACGAGATCGTGGCGAACTGGACGGACGACGTGCTCGAATACGGCGTCGGATACGAATCCTACGCCGGGACCGTAGAGCTGGACGACGACCAGGTGGCCGCGGTGTATGACAAGGTGACTGCGTTCATCGACGAACACAGCGATGACGAAATGGAAGACTGGCGCCTTGAACACGCGTGGAAAGTGCTCGCCGTGGCGGACGCCCTGCCCGATTCTTATGAGCAGACGGAACACATCCGCTCGATCCTGACCTGGCTGGACGGCTATGACGACGAATCGACGTTTTACAGCGAGAACGCCGACGCCGTTGAGGCCCTGTTCGAAACCGACTGGATCCGCGGCCTGATGCGGGACGAATACACGTTCATCGGCTTTTTGGTGGGCGAATGGTCGACCTATAACGACCAGTATCATTTCTCCATCACGGAAAACGATAACGGCTCGTACACGGCCTCGTATGATCTGCCGTGGGTCGAAAAGCCCGACGGCGCCATGTATTTCGGCATCAAGGATTATTACTATTATCACGAGGACGAAAACCACGAGCCCCTCGCCGAGGTCTTCCGCTTCACACCGAAGGGCGTGGACACGATCGTCGTCTACTGCTATAAAGACGGCAGCACCTTTACGATGAGCCGCCGCTGAGCGGGGATAAAAACAAACGGGGTTGAAAAACGGCCCCGCAAACAAAAAAA
>JAEEGL015366974.1_pt1 | contig 10883 bp, 6 predicted proteins | sample 9134231 | NCBI WGS metagenome assembly JAEEGL01 (sample SAMN16246548, study PRJNA631951) | gut metagenome | biome: gut microbiome; feature: rumen; material: fiber-attached | host: Bos | place: Iran: Karaj | collected 2018-10
ACAAGACCCTCGTTCCCGCTGTTATTGAGGAACTCAAGAAGTTAGGTCGTGAAGACATCATCGTTACCGCTGGTGGTGTAATCCCCATGCAGGACTACGACTACCTCTACAAGGCTGGTGTAGCTGCCATCTTCGGCCCTGGCACTAACGTCATGAAGAGTGCCATCGAGGTGATGCACATCCTCCTCGACGATCAGGAGTAACCCTATCCTTCACTGAGTATCACATTATCTAAATAATCGAGAGCGCCGTGACGTAGATGCCGTGGCGCTCTCGTTATTTTCGTTATATTTCCAGATAATAGATTGAAGAAGATTTCCAAAATAAGCTGATTGATCAAAATCACTCGAAAACAAATGGTAATTGAGAATTAATCATTAATTTTGCGTGAAATTATTCACCGAAACGATTCAGAGATATGAATGTTAAAGTACATACTCCCAGCACGCTTAAGACAGGCAGCGGAATGTCATCATTCAAACAGTTCCTTTTGTCACTTCTAGCCACTACGGTTTCTATTGTGCTTACTTTTGGTACCGCAGCTATTATCGACTATCGCAAGAATCAAGCTGCCAAGAGGGAGATGACAATGATGATCATTAGCGACTTTGACAATACCATAGCGTTAGTAAAGAAAATTGACACCTCGCTGCGTGAATGCAGGCGAATACAGCATAATATTGCTTGCCACCCTGAATTTTTTGATACGCTGCAGTACAATATTCCTACACAAATGGCGTCGTGGATTATAGATGAGTTTCCTGAAACTACCGAAAAAATCTTCTCTTCAAACATCGAGACATTCAATATCATCGGTGATGTCAACTTTGTCAATGAGGTTTCATCGTTCTATATGAAGCGCCGCAAGTACAAGGAGTTGATTATGACAGAAATTAAGGATGAAGTGTTAGAAGAAGACAGCTTTGAATCGTTAGACTCGCTATTAGAAATTGACTTTCCCCAATATGTTTTCTTGAATATGGGTAATCTGGCTTCTTTCAAAGATTCACGTAAAAAATGTATGGAGTTGATGAATGTAAGCGAGGAAGATATCGCTGCTTTCAACAGAGAACGTAAAACAAAACATGACAAATCCAGGACAAAAGCCCAAATTGATAAGGCATTAGAAGAATATATGAAATATGAGGAAGCCCTTGAACAAGCAAGGGAAAAACTCAAGAAATGACGTAAAGGCACGTGATCTCTATCTGAGGAATATGTGCTGACCTTCGACAATCCATTGCATCTTGTCGTTGACAATCTTCAGGTCGATGTCCTTGAATAGGAAAGTCACTCTGCGGGTTTCTCCTGGTTCCAGAGTGATGCGCTTGAAAGCCTTCAACTGACGTTCGGGTTGCACCACCGTTGTCCCCGTATTCTTTACATACAACTGTACCACCTCATCACCTTTTCTCGTTCCGGTATTGGTTATATTATATGAGATTCCATCTGGTGTGGTAATAGAATCACTGTATTCAAATGTCGTGTAACTCAACCCGTAGCCGAAGGGATAGAGGGGTAGTGCACTCATCTCCACGTAATCGTGAGCCGCTGGGCGGGGTTTGTTGTAGTATACAGGCAGTTGGCCCACATGACGAGGAACGCTCACTGGCAGTCTGCCCGATGGGTTGTAGTCGCCGAACAGCACATCGGCAATGGCATTGCCACCCTGTTCGCCAGGGTAGTAGGCTGTGAGCAGGGCATCGGCGTTTTCATCTGCCCAATTCTTATTGAGCGGACGTCCTTCGATATATACAACAACCAAGGGCTTGCCTGTCTTTTTCAATGCTTTAAGTAAATCAATCTGCTTCCCGAGCAAGTCCAGCGTGGCGCGGTCAAAGCCCTCACCGCATTCCATGTCGCTGATGAAATTTTGCTCGGCTGTGGCGGCACCCGTGTCCTCGTATGAGGTCTTGAAGTCTCTTGCCGATGAGCCTCCCACAACGGCAATCACCACATCGGCTTGTCGTGCGGCTTCGACAGCAGCGGGAATGTCGCAGTCCATCGTGTCACGGATGGCACAACCCTTGGCATAGATGCACTGGTTGGCACCTAACATCGACTTGATACCCTGATAGACGGTGATGACCTTCCCATCGGGCTGCGGAGCGGTATAGTCCCCCAACATATTATATATATTGTCGGCATTGGGGCCAATGACTGCCACTTTCTTATCTTTGCTCAATGGCAAGATGCCATCGTTCTTGAGTAAGGTAATGGATTGCTGCGCCACTTGTCGAGCCAGCGCAACGGCATTGGTATTATTCACTTCTTTACCAGCCGTTTTGCTATCGACATAGGGGCGTTCAAACAGTCCCATCTCAAATTTTAGCCTCAATACCCGCCTAACGGCTTGATCAAGTGCTGTCTCATCCACTTTACCGCTGCGAACGGCCTCGACGAGTTGAGCGTAGCAGTTACCGCCCAGATCCACGTCAACACCAGCCAGCAAGGCTTGAATAGCGGCCTCCTGGGAACTGGTTGCAGTGCGGTGTGTGCCCTTGAGCCCGTCGATACTGAAAAGGTCACTCACGACGAAACCGCGGTCAAATCCCCATTCTTCCCTGAGCATCTCGGTCAATAATTGTTTGTTTGATGTGCACGGCACGCCGTCAAGTGAATTATAAGAGGTCATCACCGACAAGGCGCCAGCATCAATCGCCCGTTTGAAAGGCGGGAGGAATACCTGTTTCAATTCCCTTGGACCCACAATGCTGCGTGCCCCGTTCTGTCCTCCCTCACTGATTCCGTAAGCGATAAAATGCTTCAGCGTGGCAATGGTTGAGTAGGGGAGACTCAGGTTTCCAGCGCCCAAGCCTTTAATCATTGCGGCTGCCATTTCGCCGCTCAGATAATGGTCCTCGCCCAGTGTCTCTTCAACTCGTGACCAACGAGGTTCGCGTGCTAAATCCAGCACTGGCCCGTAACTGATGTGCCCGCCTTGCAGCCTGATTTCCTTACCAATCACTTCACCCACTTGCTGCATCAGCTCAGTATTCCATGTGGCCGCCATGCCCAGTCCCGTAGGGAACACCGTCGATCCGATTGCCATGTGCCCGTGAGGGGCTTCCTCGGCAAGGAAGATGGGAATACCCAGACGAGTATACTCGATGGCATAACGTTGCATAGCATTTGCCGCTTCGGCAGCGAGTGCAGGGTTCAAGCCGTTTGCAATCGTCTTGCGGGTCCATGGGTCGGCTCGAAAGACCGCCCAATACATCCCCACGTGCAGGCTATCCACTTCAAGGCGGAACTTCTCGCTTGTGGTCACTTTTTTGCCATTGATTTGGTAGGAATCCCAACCCATGAGGCACACGAGTTGTCCCGCTTTCTCCTCAATGGTCATGCGAGATAGCAGATCCTCAACCCGTTGGTCAATGGGTAGATTAGCATCCCGATAGGGATATTTACCCGCTGCACTGCCTATCAGGGCAATGAGAGCAAGGGCTATTGTGATGAGAGGTCTCTTCATAACTCAATTTTAGATTTCGCGATGTTTGTGCCAGAGATTTCAAGGACTGGCTTAGTGCCGCGTGCATCCTCGGCTTTCCACTCGATGTCAATGGTGCGGACCTCGCCAGGCATCAGGTGGAAGTAATTATCGCTATAGATGACGGGCAAAATCTGTTCACCGTCATCTCCCTTGAGGTTGAGCCGCAGCATCACGGCGGGCACTTTGCCGCTATTAGATAATGTAATGCTCTTGCCATTGACGGCGGTAGTAACTTGAGCGCGTCGCAAGTCATGCAGCGACGTGCGGTCATTCCCCTCGGTGGTGTTTACATAATCGTTCATCGAGCGCATTTGTCCCTTGTCGTCAATCAATGTCAGGCGCAGGAAAGAGGCTCCGGCAATCTCTTTAGGCACTTCCACCTGCATCATGTCAAGCGTCATGTCCTCATCGCAGACGTAGCCTTGGGTCTGTTCCCACAAGGTCTTGCCGTTCAGGTCGATGATGGTGGCCTTGGCAGTGCCTTGCTGGCGGCCTGCCGAGCGGTTAACCACCTCGACATAATTGGTCACTGGATTCCATTGCACGTGCAGCGGTTCGCAAGCGTGTTTCACGCCATAGTATGCTGCCGTGGGCTCCAGATAGTAGTCGTAGGTCTGCCATACCATCGATGGCCAGCAGGGATGACTCATCCAGATAAGCAGTCCCATTCGGTCCTTGCTGCCGCTCTCGTACATAGCACGATAGCCCTCGTAGTTGATCCATTGTGCCCACTCGCAAAATTCCTGAGCCGATGTCGGCTCACCAAAGTTGTTAGCAATCATCTGGTTGAACGAGGCGCCCCGCTGGGCTCCCTCCATCGTGTAATCGTGGCGTCCCCAGTAGAGGTTCTGCGGCCATAGGTGGTCAGCGTTAAGCGTGCGGCTCAAGCCCTCAAAGGTCATCACGTTGGGCATGCCGCGTTCGGTGTGCAGTTTGCCCGTCTGTTTCTCAAAATACTCCTTGGCGCTTATAGCCCAGTAGGGTCCGTGGCCGCTCACGCCATCCTCAGCCGAACTGGAAATGTAGTCCAGGCCAGGATGCAGCGTTGCAATGGTGTTACGCAGTCCCTCGTCAAGCGTTTTGGGAGGATATCCCTCGTTGCGCCCACAGTAGATGCCGATGCAGGGATGGTTGCGGATTTTCAGCACAAAGTCACGGGCGTTATCCATGAACATAGCGTTATCATCGGGGTCGGGACCATCAGCGGGGTTGGCCAGCCAAAAGTCCTGCCACACCATAATACCATATCGGTCACAGGCTTCAAAGAATTCCTTGTCGCCGGTCATGCCCACCCAGTTGCGAATCATGTTGTAATTCATCTCCTTGTGGTGACGCACGGCAGCGTCAAATTCTCGACCACGGTAATTCAGGTTGTTCTCGCTGAATGCCCAATTGCCACCCAAGGGAATTAGCCTGCGGTGGTTAATATAGATTCTCAGCTCTGTGTCTTTATCTGTGGTTTTTACCTCACGGATGCCCGCCTTGAAATTAACGGCATCACTATGCACACCATTAACCGTGAACGAGAAACTGGCGTCATACAGGTAGGGCTCTCCATAACCATTGGGCCACCATAAGCGCATCCGTTGGTTTTTAAGTTGCTGGAACTCATCAGGATTAAATGATTCCTCAATGGTCTGCCCAGCGGCAAGGGTGACTTGTTTATCAAAGCAGATGTCACCGATGTGGCCATGTAGAGTTCCTGTAATTGCCTTGTCGCTATGATTGGTAAGCATCACGGCTGGTGTCATAGTGGCGAGGGTATCGCCCTCGGCCAGCGTAGTGGCCACGATGGGGTCGCTCACGGTCACGTCGCTGGCAGTTGTCAAGTAAACATCGTCCCAGATGCCGATGTCTCGGCCTCGGATAGTCGAAATCCAGTCCCAGCCGATGGTGGCATGGAAAGTGGGATTATCTGCCCCGAGGATGCCTCCGTTAAAGTCGGTATTCTTTTCGGTCTTGACTTTCACGCCGCCAGGATTGGCATTAGCGATAATGAGTACCTGCAGCTTGTTGCCAACGGGCTTGAGATAGGGTGTAATGTCAAATTTTCCTCGCTTGAAAGCGCCCTCGATGCAACCCACCTCGGTGCCGTTGAGCGTGACAACTGCTTTCCAGTTGATGCCGTCAAAGTTGAGGAATACGCGCTTGCCTTGCATCTCACGAGGCAAGTCAAATGAGCGTTTGTAGATGAAATCCCCGTCAAAGAACGACTCCGAAGACATCATCAGGTTATCATCAAAATTCATGTCGGGTAGCGCCCCAGCGTTGACGTAACTCGACAACACCGTTGCAGGAACTGTCGCTGTAATGGACGGCCATTTGAACCGTGGTTTTGAAGATGAGTATATGTGTGATGCCCGCTGTAATTGCCAGTCGCCTCCATTGAGCAGCCACTTGCCATCTTGCCAACCACCCTCAGCATGTGCCTTGACTATCAACCCGCCAGGGCTATTACCACCGATGTTAATCTCTCTTAGGCAAAAGGGTTGACCGTTTTTGTTAGGTTCGATCATATTGATGCGAACATAGCTGCCTTGGCCTTCTAGCAAGATTTGATCATGTTTTTTGTTCCAATTTCCTTTTTGTTTGGATAGCTCACAGATAGTTTGCCAGTGGATATTATCCTCGCTGACCTGAATGTTTCCACTTGATGGTCTATTCACCCACCTTAAATAAATCTCTTTAAATTTAGTGCTGACGCCCAAATCAACAGTGACCCATTCATCCCTATTGCCCAGGCTGCGCCAGGCGCTGACGAAATGCTCGGCTGGCAGAATACCCGTGGCGCGGCGACCATCCTTGCGCAACTTCAGTTCGGTGATAGTCCAGTGTACAGCACTGGGGGTGACCATTTCAAGTTTCATGTGCGAGAATTGTTTCCCGTTCAAGTGGAATGTATGGTCGATGTTGCGAGTGGGCAACAGGTCATCTCCCGAGTTTTTGTTGGGATCACTATGGACGCGGTTCCATGACGGTTTGCCTGGCAGCGAGTCGCCCTTCCATTCGTCGGCGACTTTCCATTTCTGTCCGTCCTTTGAGGTGAGCAGTCTGATCTTGAACCCTCGTGGCGCATCCTCACGATACGCCATGCTGCACAGCATCTCCACCTCATCGATATCGATGGCCATGCCTTCCCAGTCATATTGCAGCCAGGTGTCGCCGCCCATCAGGATGTTGCAGGTCCACTCGTTGCCATCGATGCAGGCCTCGCGCTTGTGGGGTGGCAACGGTCCTTCTGGAGTAGTTACATTTAACCAAGCGGGCGATTCTCTATCATAAATGCCATCGGTGAGCAGTTGTGATGTCAAGTTAAAATCCCATGATGAGGATTGATAGACCGTGCGGAATAGTGCAAGATTACGATAACCGTAACTATTGTCTTGAACCAATTCTGGCCCATAATACTCATTAGGATTCCCTGGATATTGTCCGATAGGACGGTTCATCACCTGCGCTGTAGTGCCCAATGCCATTACTGCCATTAATATAAAAAAAAGTCGTTTCTGTTTCATAATTTCTTGCAATTAAGTCGCAAATATACTCAATAAAAGGCAAATTTCAAACTATTTATCCACAGTTTCAAGAAAAAGCAGTACCTTTAGGGGCAAATTCTGATATGTAATTCCATGACGTTAAACCTTGACGCCCTCAATAATATAATCACATCGGTCAACGATGCCTTATGGGCCTATCTGCTGATAGGGGCCCTCATTCTGTGTGGATTGTATTTCACGATTCGCACAGGATTTGTTCAGTTCACCATGATTGGCGATATGTTCCGTCAACTCGTGGACTCTTCTTCCAAGAGTAACAAGAGGCACATTTCTTCGTTCCAGGCGTTTGCCGTATCGATGGCAACACGCGTGGGCACCGGTAACTTGGCCGGTGTGGCAACGGCTATTGCTGTGGGCGGTCCAGGTGCCATCTTTTGGATGTGGTTGATTGCACTTTTCGGTTCGGCGACGGCCTTTGTTGAGGCGACGCTGGCTCAGTTGTTCAAGCGTCCGTCAAGTGAGTCGTTCATCGGTGGCCCTGCCTATTACATCAGCCGCGGCCTTAACAACAAGTGGATGGCTGGATTATTTGCGGTGCTCATCACGCTCACGTTTGGCCTCTCCTATAATTCCATCCAGAGCAACGCCATCTGCGGAGCCTTGAACAAGGCTTTCGGTTTCGATCCTTTGGTGGTTGGTTGCATTATCACTGCGATAGCCCTGTTTATCGCGTTTGGCGGCATTCGGCGTATTGCTCATGTGAGCAGTGTTCTTGTACCCATTATGGCAATAGGCTATTTCATCCTTGCTCTGTATGTCGTTATCATGAACATCAACATGATACCTCATGTGCTCAAACTGATTATCGAGAACGCATTCGGTTTTAATCAGGTGGCTGGCGGTGGCTTGGGCATGACCATCATGGTGGGTATCAAACGAGGCCTATTCAGTAACGAGGCGGGCGAGGGTAGTGCCCCTAATGTGGCTGCAACTGCCGATGTCTCACACCCTGTCAAGCAAGGACTGATACAGGCTCTCGGCGTTTTCACCGATACCTTGCTCGTGTGCAGTTGCACCGCTTTCATGGTGCTTGTCAGTGGTCTTTACAACACCGAAGGGCTTGAGGGTATCCAGCTCACACAAGCTTCACTGGAGTCGCAGGTGGGCAGTTGGGGAACTATATTTGTTGCCATTGCCCTTTTCCTGTTCGCCTTCAGCAGCATCATCGGCAACTATTATTATGGCGAGGCTAACATCCGCTTTTTGACTGATAAGAAATGGGTGCTCACGGTTTTCCGCTTCCTCTCGGGTGGCGCCTTCGTTTTCCTCGGTGCTGTAGCCAGTTTTGAGTTTGTGTGGAACCTCGGTGACTTGTTCATGGCACTTGTTACCTTGTGCAACTTGGTTGCTTTGGTGTTCCTCTGCAAATATGCCTTCAAGTTGTTGAAAAACTATCGTGACCAGCGTCGTCGTGGCATCAAGGATCCTGAATTCCACCGCAGTGACCTCCCCGAGATTGCCGACGAACTCGACGCTTGGGAATAAATGCTTGATGCGCGTACGGATTAATATTAAAAAATAAACTAAAATCTAAGGACTAAATCAATGAAAGGACTAGTCATAAAGAATACTGGCAGCTGGGTAACCGTGCGTCTCGATGATGGCAACACGGTGAACTGCAAGATGCGCGGTGTGCTGCGCCTCAAGGGGCTGCGCTGCACCAATCCAGTGGCCGTGGGCGACATGGTCCAGGTCGAGGACAAGGGTGGCGATGCTCCTGTCGTGGGTGCCATCGAGCCACGCAAGAATTACATCATCCGCCGTGCAAGCAACCTTTCTAAGGAATTCCAGATTATCGCTGCCAACCTTGACCAGGCTGTCCTTGTTGCCACACTCATCAACCCAGAAACTAGCACTACGTTTATCGACCGCTTTTTGGCCACGGCCGAGGCCTACCAGGTACCTGCTGTCCTTGCCTTCAACAAGGTCGATTTGCTCACCACCGACGAACTACGTCAGCAGGTGGAGGATTTAAAGATCATGTATGAGCACATCGGCTATCCTGTTATCACCATGTCGGCTGCAACGGGTGAGGGAACCGACCAGTTGAGCGCCCTCTTGCAAGGCAAGATGTCGCTCCTCTCAGGCAACAGCGGCGTGGGCAAGTCATCCATCATCAATCTGCTGGTACCCGAAGCCCATGTCAAGGTGGGTGATGTGAGCCACACCCATCACAAGGGAATGCACACGACTACGTTCAGCGAACTGCTTGACCTCCCGGGCGGGGGCGCCATCATTGACACCCCGGGCGTGAAAGCTTTCGGCACTATCGACTTTGAGAGAGCCCAAGTAGCCCATTATTTCCCTGAGATTTTCAGGATTTCAGACGATTGCCGTTTCAACAACTGTACCCATACCCATGAACCTGGCTGTGCGGTGCGCGATGCCGTTGAACAGGGCCACATTTCCATGTCACGCTACACCAGCTACTTGAGCATCCTCGACGAGGACCCTAACAATAAGTACCGAAAACCATTCTAATCATAAGGATTTACTCGTTTTTGAGAACCGCTATCCCTTCATGCTATTGTACTTAATAGTTTTTTAAGTATGATGGCGTTTTTTGTGTGGACGATGAGTTACATGCTTATGAAAATATTATATTTGCACAGTATTATCCAATAATTATTAACTTTTACTTAAGGAACTATGAGAAAGATTTCTTTGCTCTTATTATTCATCACAATGATGCTCGTATCATTCACGGCAGGTGTGCGGTATGAGCGAGGTGATGTGAATCAGGATGGAAAAGTGAGTATTAGTGACGTGACCGCTTTGATTGATTACCTGTTGAGTGGTGCCTGGCCAGATGAGCCAGTAATCCCTGAGGATCCCGTTGACGAAGTCTTTACCGTAAATGGTGTGACATTCAAGATGATAGGTGTAAAGTGCGGCACGTTTATGATGGGTGCATCTGAAGAACAGGGCAGCGATGCCACCAGTTCAGAATTACCGGTACACCAGGTGACGTTGACCAAGAACTTCAATATTGGTGAAACCGAAGTCACTCAGGCTCTTTGGGTGGCTGTCATGGGCGAGAATCCCAGTTATTATGGTCCCACAAGTGGCTATGGTGTCAACTATCAACGCCCCGTGGAATCAGTCAGCTGGATTGACTGCCAAGAATTTATCAGGCGCTTGACCGAATTGACGGGAAAATCATTCAGACTACCCACTGAGGCCGAATGGGAATATGCCGCCCGTGGCGGAGAGTTTAGCCATAGCTATAAGTATGCGGGCAGTAACAATATTGATGATGTCGCATGGCATAACGGTAACTCAAACTCGGTTCCTCAGTCAGTTGCCACAAAGGCCCCAAATGAATTAGGCCTGTATGACATGAGTGGCAATGTCTATGAGTGGGTTGAGGATTGGTATGCCGCATATCCAGCTGAGGCCCAGACTGATCCCGTTTGCACCGAAAGCTCAATCGCTTACCGCGTGTTGCGCGGTGGTTCGGTTGGTGGAACTCCAAAATATTCCCGAGTAAGTTATCGCGGAATCAGTCAGCCCGATGCAGGAAATCTCATCTTGGGCCTGCGTCTCGCTTACTGATCAATTCATGACAATTCTAAGCCGCGTGTGCGGTCGGAGCGCTTCGATGTAATTATTGAAGCGTTCCTGCGTTAGGGTGGGGAACAGGTGGTCAAAACCGTTGATGATGTCAACACCTAATGCACGCATTTGTAAAGCATGGAGCCAATAGGCATTGCTTTTCAAGGCTACCTCATGTTGATGGCTGACTCTTTCCTTCATCTTGGCAAACAAATCCTCGCTCACACCATTATAGAAGATGGCATTGACAGCATAGTCGGCATAAACAAGCATGCTGT
>JAEEGL015664969.1_pt1 | contig 10883 bp, 9 predicted proteins | sample 9134231 | NCBI WGS metagenome assembly JAEEGL01 (sample SAMN16246548, study PRJNA631951) | gut metagenome | biome: gut microbiome; feature: rumen; material: fiber-attached | host: Bos | place: Iran: Karaj | collected 2018-10
CGCCGACCGACCCCGGAGGTCACACAGAGCGCCTCCTTCTGGACGGAGAAGGCGGACGGCCGGCGCGTGACGGTCGAGAGCTATTCCGCCGACCATATCGCGACGCTCGCCCGCGTCCTCAACGAATACCGGGCGGCCCTGCCCGCCGACGGTACGGTCAGCTTCATGAGCCCCATGGTGGCCGATCTGGCCAACACCGTCCTGCAGGAGCACAGCGCCGTCGATTGGGGCTGCGACCTGGACGAGGTGATCCGGCCTTTCCTCGACGAGGGCGTGCGGTTCTACGACCAGGCGGACATCCTGCGGCCCTATATCGGAACCGGGACGCTTTATCCGACGATCGATCACCATTGGCACCCGATCAGCGCCAAGATCGCGCTGGACGCCATGCTGTCGGACCAGGGGCCGATGACCGACGCTTACGACGATTACCGCTACTGGCTGGACAACGTCCACGACGCCGGGCCCTTCCGCGTCTCCGAGCTGGAAGGCGTGACGCGCAGCATCGAACAGGTCCCCATCCTGCTGCTCAACGCGCCGGCGGAGAGCTACTGCCTCGAGCGTCTGACCGAGCTGTCCCCCAGCCTGCTGATCGACCACGAGGGTTCGCTGGCCTATGCGCAGTATTTTGGCGGCAATCTCCACACCTGGCGTCTGTTCGTCACCGGCTATCACACCGGGCGCAGCGCCCTTGTCATCGGGGACAGCTTCGATCTGCCTTTTATCGCCTATCTATTCCCCTACTATGACCGCATCCTGGTCACCGACTTCCGCGACGGCGGCTACTCCCGCGTGGAGGCCGGCGCAAACGTCTGTGCATATATCAGTCAGTACGAAGTCAGCGACGTGTATATCGTCTACTGCAGCTATTTTTCCCCCAACACCGACACCGTCCAGGATCGCCTGGAGCGGTACTTCTTCATGAGCTACGACCGCTGACGGTCGTACGACAGGGATCTGTATGAAAAAACGAAGCCTGTTGATCGCCGTTTACCTCTGCCTGCTGGCCTCCTTTTCCCTCGGACTGGGGGAGCTGCTGCTGGCGGACAGGGACGAGCGGCCATCCTATACCGAAAACCGCATGCTGCAGGCCTTTCCGGCGCTGAGCGCCGGGTCGCTGCTGGACGGCAGCTTCATGGCGGGCTTTGAGAGCTGGCTGTCCGACGCCTTCTTCTTCCGGGAGGAAGCGGCCGCCTTTTCCGACGGAGCCCAGGGCCTGTTTGCCGCGCCGGATCCGGAGGCGTATCAGCCGGGGCTCGACCAGGGCCGGCTCTTTGAGGCCGACGAGGGCCAGCAGCAGGATCTGCAGGAAGCGCTGCAGCAGGAGCTGAGCGCGCCGGACGCGGCGTCCGCGCAGTCGGACGAGGCGGGCGAGATCCGCAGCGCGCCGCGCGGCCCGGCGGCCGGGAAGGCCGCGTTCTGGCTGGAGCGCGCCGACGGCACCCGTTCGATCTATGCCGAAGTCTCCGCGGAAAAGCTGGACAACCTGGCCCGCGTCCTCGGCGAATACCGCGCGCTGCTGCCTGCGGACGGCACGCTGCATCTGATCTGTCCCCCGGTCGCTTCCATCGCCAACCAGGTCATCCGCGGAGAAAACTTCGTCTCCTGGGGCAGCAGCCTGGCCGAAATGCTGCAGCCCATCGTGGGCGACGGCATCCTGATCCACGAGAGCTTCCCCATCGCGCAGCCGTACCTCGGCAGCGAGCGGCTCTACCCCACCGTCGACCACCACTGGCACCCCTTCCTCGCCTGCGAGACGGCCATGGCCATGCTGCAGGCCCAGATGCTGCCGACGGGCAGCTTCTACGACTACCGCTACACGCTCGCCAACTCTCCCTATACGGAGGTCTATACCGAGCAGGAGCTGCGCAGTCTGAACATCAACGCCGAGATCGTTGAGGTCATGGAGCCCCGCGCACCCGCGGAGAGCTATATCATCCGGCATCTGACCGAGCGCAGCGACAGCCTGCTCATCGACAAGAACGCCCAGGGCTACCGGCAGTATCTGAGCGGCACCCGCGCCCCCTGGCGGCTGTTCATCGGCGGTTATCACACCGGGCGGCAGGCGCTGGTCATCGCGGACAGCTTCGGCAACTGTCTGATCCCCTATCTGCTGCCCTATTACGACGAGGTGCTGTCAACGGACTTCCGCGACAACGGCTACGCCATCTATGACGCGGGGGCCAACGCCGGGCAGTACCTGCGCGAATACGGCATCGACGACATTTACATCGTTCTCTGCTCGGGCACGCCGCTGGACGGCGAGGTCGTGCAGGATCGCTTCGAGCGCTATTTGTATCTGGATTATGAGGCGATGCTGAATCGCTGACGCTTCCGGATCGGAGGAAAGACATGGAAAACACGCAAAGCAACCGGCGCGGACTTTTGATCACGCTGCTGATCACGACCCTGCTTTTCTTTGCCGCTGTCGGCGGCGCGCTGCTGCTGCACCGGCAGATGCCGGTCATCCGGGAAAAACGCCTGATCGCCGCGCTGGAGCAGGGCGATCTCACGCAGGCGCGGGAGCTGGCGGCCAGGCTCGGCGACGAGGAAAAGGCCCATGCTTATCTGGTGCAGTGCGACTACCGCGAAGCGCTGGCTCTGATGGACGAGGCGCGCTGGGAAGAGGCCGACGCGCTGCTGTCCGCTGCCGCGGGCTATGAGGATGCGGCGGAGAGGCGGACCGAGTGCGCGTATCAGATCGCTCTTTCGCTGGCCGACGAAGGCCGCTGGGACGAGGCGGAAGCGCGCTTTCTTGCCCTCAGCGGCTACCGGGACGCCCTCGAGCGTTATGACACCTGCCGCTTCCGGCGCGCCCAGGCGCTGGAGGCGGAGGGCTCCGTCTCCGCAGCCGCCGCTCTCTATTCCCAGCTTGGGGATTATCCCGGCGCGCAGGAGCGCCTGACCGCCATGGCGACCGCCGTGACCGGCATCGAGGACCCGGCGGCGGCCGTGGCCGCGCTGCAGGGACAGACGCCGGAAGAGCTGGCGCACATGGCGGCGCTCAGCGAGCAGCGGGAGGCGCTGCCCCGCGGCGTCGTCGCCGTCGGCTTCTATCACACGCTCGGCCTCTGCGCCGACGGAAGCGTGCTTGCCTGCGGGGACAACAGCTTCGGCCAGTGCGAGGTAGCAGCCTTTCACGATGCCAAAGCGGTGGCGGCGGGCGCTTACCACAGCCTGATCCTCCACGCCGACGGTACGGTCAGCGCGGTCGGCCGCGGCACCGAGGGCCAGTGCGCGGTGAGCGGCTGGAAAAACGTAGTGCAGATCGCCGCCGGGGATTACGCGAGCTTCGGTCTCTGTTCCGACGGGACGCTGCTCTGCACCGGCTACAACGATTATTCGGTTCCCGAGAGCTGGCGCGGCCTGCGCTTTGTCACCGCCGGTTCCTACCATGTGGCGGCCCTGCGGCAGGACGGCGGCGCCTGGGTCGACCCCGTGCTGCAGGGCGGAGACGCGCTGCAGGGGCTGGTCGATCTGGCGGTCAACACCGGCTTTGGCGTCGGCGTGCTGGCTGACGGCAGCGTCGTCGGCAGCGCGTTCAGCCCCGAGGGCTGGGACGATATCCTCGCGGTCTCTGCGAGCGGCACCGTGGTGCTTGGGCTGCGCGCCGACGTGCGCGTACTCTGCCACGCGTTCCGTGACCGCGATCGGCTGCCGCTGGAGGCTGTGACCGACGCCGTGGCTGTCGCGGCCGGCGGGACGCACAGCGCCGTGGTGCTGCGGGACGGCAGCGTGCTCGTCTTCGGCGATACCGACCGCGGTCAGGGCGACACCGGCTCGTGGAAGCTGTTTTAAGACAGGCGAAAAACGAACACCGCCCGGAGGTTTTTCCTCCGGGCGGTGTTCGTTTTTTCATTCATCTTTTTTTCGGCGGGTAACAGCGGAGATCAGGCAGCGGCAGAGCAGGAAGAACAGCACGCCGAGGATCACGCCGACGCAGTCGATCCCCACGTCAGACAGGCGCGGCCCGCGGCCCGGGACCAGAAACTGGTGCAGCTCATCGGTGACGGCATAGACCGTGCCGATCGCCCAGGACCAGAGCCAGGCGCGCCGCAGCTTCACGTGCCGCTTCCAGGCGGCCAGGTGCAGCATCAGGCTGCAGCCGAGGGCGGCAAATTCCAGGATATGCGCCGTTTTTCGCACCAGAACAGTAACCGTGTGCCGGATCTGCTTTTGGCGGGCAGCGGGCAGGGACTTGAAGTCCGGCATGAAAAACTTGATCAGACGGACCACGAAGCCGTCGCTCGTACCGCTGGACTGTTTGACCGGCTGGGCGGAGAAATAGAAGATCACGCCCATGATCAGCAGCACCAGCAGCAGGCTCAGCCACACGCGGGGATCCGCCCACCATTTTCTTTTGCTCTCGATGACCGTCCCCCCTTTTCTCTTTTAAGTTAACATAATTTGGTTTACTTATTTTAGTTTACGAAGACTTATTCTTTCCGCCAGACCATGCGGTTGACGATGTTCGTGTAGGACTGGATGATCCGGACGACCTTTTCGGAGACGTTTTCCTCCACGTAGTCCGGCACCGGGACGCCGTTTGCACCGTCGGCCCGGAGACGCACGGCGGTATCCACCGCGGCCAGCAGGCTCCGCTCGTCGATCCCGGCCAGCACGAAGCAGCCCTTGTCCAGCGCCTCGGGCCGTTCGGTGCTGGTGCGGATGCAGACCGCCGGGAAGGGGCGGCCGATCGAGGTGAAAAAGCTGCTCTCCTCCGGGAGGGTGCCGCTGTCCGAGACGACCGCGAAGGCGTTCATCTGCAGGCAGTTGTAATCATGGAAGCCCAGGGGCTCATGCCGCAGCACGCGCGCATCCAGCTGGAAGCCGCTCTCCGCCAGGCGCTTGGCCGAGCGCGGATGGCAGGAGTAGAGGATGGGCATGTCGTAGGTCTCCGCCAGGCGGTTGATCGCCGTGAACAGCGAGCGGAAGTTCTTGTCCGTGTCGATGTTCTCCTCCCGGTGCGCCGAGAGCAGCAGGTACTTCCCCCGCTCCAGTCCCAGACGCCGCAGGATGTCGCTCTGCTCGATGGCGGCCAGGTTTTTGTGCAGCACCTCGGCCATCGGACTGCCGGTCACGAAGCAGCGCTCCTTCGGCAGGCCGCACTCCGCCAGATAGCGGCGGGCATGCTCGGAATAGGCGAGATTGACGTCGCTGATGATATCCACGATCCGGCGGTTGGTCTCCTCCGGCAGGCACTCATCCTTGCAGCGGTTGCCCGCCTCCATGTGGAAGATCGGGATGTGCAGGCGCTTGGCGGCGATCGCCGAGAGGCAGGAATTGGTGTCGCCCAGCACCAGCAGCGCGTCCGGCTCCACGGCGCGCATCAGCTTATAGGAGCAGTTGATGATGTTGCCCACCGTCGCGCCGAGATCGTCGCCCGCCGCGTCCATGTAGACCTCGGGCGCGGCCAGCTGCAGATCGCGGAAAAAGATCCCGTTGAGGGTGTAGTCATAGTTCTGTCCGGTGTGTGCGAGGATCGTGTCGAAATACCGGCGGCATTTGTCGACCACCGCCGACAGGCGGATGATCTCCGGTCGGGTGCCGACGATGATCAGCAGCTTCAGCTTGCCGCTGCCGGAAAAGCGGATATCGGAATAGTCCAGTCTGGGCGCCATAGTAAAACCCCTTTTTATACGTCTTCCCGGAAGGTGTCCGGGTTTGCCGGGTCAAAGCATTCGTTGGCCCACATCAGTGTGACCAGATCCTCCGTCTCGGAGAGGTTCTCGATGCTGTGGGTGTAGCCTGGCAGCATGGGTACGGCCTCGATCTTCTCGCCGCTGACCTCGTATTCAAAGCACTCGTCCGAGCCGATCCGGCGCTGGCGGATCCGGGCGCGGCCGGAGACGACGATGAACAGCTCCCATTTGCTGTTGTGCCAGTGCTGTCCCTTGGTGATGCCGGGGCGGGAGACGTTCACGCTGAACTGGCCGCAGGCGGCGGTTTTCAACAGCTCGGTGAAGCTGCCGCGCGCGTCGACGTTCATCTTCAGCGGGAAGCGCGCCTGTTCCGGCGGCAGATAGCTGAGATAGGTGGAATAGAGCTTTTTGGCGAAGCTCCCGGCCGGGATCTCCGGCATCAGCAGCGTCTCCGGCTGACTGCGGAAGCGCCGCAGCAGCTCGACGATCGCCCCCAGACGCACCCGGTGCGTCACCGGGCAGGCACAGTAGGGGCCGGCCTCGTCGAAGACCGCCGTCACACCGTTGAAGCGGCAGCGGTGTTCCCGGCCCTGCAGGGCCAGCAGCAGCTCGCCGATCAGATCGTCGATGTACAGCAGCTCCAGCTCCACCGCCGGGTCGCTGACCCGGATGGGCAGGTCTCGCGCGATATTGTGGCAGAAGGTCGCCACGGCGGAGTTGTAATTCGGGCGGCACCACTTGCCGAAGAGGTTGGGGAAGCGATAGACCAGCACCCGCGCGCCGGTCTCGCGGGCATAGGCGAAGCAGAGCTCCTCCCCATCCCGCTTGCTGCGCCCGTAGGGGCTGTCCCCGAAGCGGCCGGAGAGGCTCGCCTGGACGGAGCTTGCGATCATGAGGGGGCAGCGGTTGCCGGAGCGTCGGAGGGCGTCGAGCAGCCGCTCCGTCAGCGTGACGTTGCCGCGCGTAAAGTCCTCTTCCCGCTCGGGGCGGTTGACTCCGGCCAGGTGGAAGACGAAGTCCGCCTCCTCGCAGAAGCGGTCCAGCTCTTCCTGGGTGCTTTCGCGCGTGAAGCAAAAGATCTCGTCGATCCGCAGCTCCGGAAAGCGGCGGTCCTTGCCGTCGCGGATATTTTTCAGCGCCTCGCAGAGGTTTTTGCCGACAAAGCCTCCGGCGCCGGTGATCAGGATCTTCATCTCAGCAGTCCCCGCCGAAGAGCTTCAGCCTGCGCAGCAGCTGCTTCATGCCCGCCACGTCCAGACGCTCGGTGTTGTGGGAGGTGTAGGACTCGTGGAGCGCAAGGCGGCTGTCGCCCTTGCTGAAATAGTTGTCGTAGTTCAGGTCGCGGTTGTCGGCGCAGATGCGGTAAAAGCCGGGCAGATCCTCCGCGCGCAGCATCTCCTCCGCCGTCACCAGCGTCTCGAAGAGCTTCTCGCCGTGGCGCGTGCCGATGCAGCTGACGCCGAGGTCGGAGCTCTTCAGCTCCAGCACCGCCCGGGCCAGCGTCTCGATCGTGGCGGCCGGGGCCTTCTGGACGAAGAGGTCGCCCTGACGGCCGTGCTCGAAGGCGTAGAGCACCAGCTCCACCGCGTCGCCGAGCGTCATCATGAAGCGCGTCATCTCCGGATTCGTGACGGTCAGCTGGCGCCCCGCCTCGATCTGCTCACAGAACAGCGGGATCACCGAGCCTCGGGAGGCCATCACGTTGCCGTAGCGCGTCAGGCAGAGCACCGGGTCGCCGGGCAGCATCTGCCGCGAACGGGCGATGACGTTTTTCTCCATCAGCGCCTTGCTCATGCCCATGGCGTTGATGGGATAGGCGGCTTTGTCCGTCGAGAGGAAGATCGCCTTCTTTACATGGTTTTCCACGCAGGCGCTGATCACGTTGTCCGAGCCGATGACATTGGTGCGCACGGCCTCCATCGGATAAAACTCGCAGGAGGGCACCTGCTTGAGCGCAGCGGCGTGGAAGACGTAGTCTGCGCCGCGGAAGGCCCCGGCGATGGAGTGATAATCGCGCACGTCGCCGATGTAAAAGCGGATCTTGCCCGCCGCCTCCGGCAGCCTCTTCTGGTATTCGTGACGCATATCGTCCTGCTTTTTCTCGTCCCGGGACAGGATGCGGATCTCGCCGATGTCGGTGGCGAGGAAGCGATCCAGTACGGCGTGCCCGAAGGAGCCGGTACCGCCGGTGATGAGCAGGGTTTTATCGGTGAACAGTGACATACGAGCCTTCTTTCTGCGGCCCGCATACGGCAGACCGCACAATCATCCGATTTTGATTATATACGATTGCCCCGGCAAAGTCAACGATTCCGCCGGAGCGCGATTGACCGGGCGGCAAAAGGGCGATATAATACAGGCAGCCATGTTGCCCGCAAAGGAGGCCGATCACATGAACCACAGGTGCAAGCGAAGCGAGCTGTCCCCTGGTCCGGCCCGGCGGCTCGCCGGGGATGCGCTCCTCGCGCTGACTGCCGGATTCACCGCCGTGCTGTCCGTCCAGATGCGGCGGCGGATCCGCGCGGTTGTTTTGAAGGACGGCTATCGGAAGCTGTTTCGCTACGAGCTCGGCCTCTGCGGGATACTGATGCTGAGCGCGGCTGACCGACGCTTCGGCTTTCTCACGGGTCCGGGGAGAGAGGCCCTGCGTCCGGCGGGAAGGGTCCTCGGCGGCGCCCTGCACGCCGCAGCGGGCACCGTGCTCCTCTTCTGCGGGAAAATCGCCGCCGGCAGCCTCGTCAAAACCGAGGCGCCTGCCGCCCACGCGATCGTTCTCGGCATGGCGCTGGAGAACGGCCAGCCCACGAAGGATCTGCTGCTCCGCCTCGATGCCGCCGCGCGCTTTCACGCCGGGCACCCGGAGGCGCTGCTGATCCTGACCGGCGGTAACCCGGACGAGAGCGGCCGCAGCGAGGCGGCCGTCATGCGTGAGCTGCTAGCGGCGCGCGGCGTGCCGGAGGCAGCGATGATCCTCGAGGACCGGGCGGAGACGACCCGGGAGAACTTTGAAAACACCGCGCGGATGATCGACCCCGCGCAGCCCGTGGTCCTGATCAGCAGCGGCTATCACATGGACCGCGCCTGCCGCATGGCGAAAAGCGCGGGATTCACCCACATCCTGCGCCTGCCGGCGCCCTCCGATCCCCGCAGCTTCGGGACAAGCCTGCTGCTGGAAGTCATGATGGAGATCAACGAGCTGACGCTGAAACAGCGCTGAGAAACAGAAAAGCCGGAGGCGGCGCCTCCGGCTTCTTCGTTTTTTCATGTTCGGCGGTCGTCGGCTCGCCGTCCCGGCACGCGGCTCGCGTTCAGGCTTTGATCGCGCTGCCACAGTATTCGCAGCAGCCGTTCTCGTCGGGAATGGTGGTCGCTCCGCAATAGGGGCAGACGACGGCGGTCTTCGGTTTGCTGCTGGTGGCGATCTCCTCGCGGACTTCCGTTCTCATCCGGTCAAGGGTCTCCTTGATCTCGGCGCCCATTTTCTGAAACTCATAGTAGTCGTTCAGGCGGAGGTTGTTCATCACGCCGACGCCGGCACGACGGACGTTCCAGGCCCCGGTCATGCCGCCCATCGGGGTCTCGCCGGTCTTGACCGAGCCGTTGGACAGCGAATAGCGCATCTCGTCAAAGTAGGGGTGGTTGACGTGGATCGACACATAGAAATTGTAGGAATACTCAAAGCGCGGCGGATTGTAGCTGACGGAATGGCCATCCTTGTCGGTGCGTTTGAGCTCATGGCGGCTCTCCTGGATGTCCAGATCGCAGCCGGTGAGCTGCGCAAAGTCCAGAATGTCCGGGTTGGCGCTGTTCAGATCGCTCGCGGACGTGACGGTAAATCTTCTGGCATCCTCGTCGATCAGGACCTTGGTGTATTTGCCGAGGCTGCGCGTGGTGTGGAAGACAGCGACCGCCTTTTTGTTCTCCTCGCGGTAGGCCAGCTGCGCCTCGATCTCCGCCTTGCTGCTGTGCCTGCGCTCGCTGAACCAGGGGGAGAGTTTGGCCGCGCACTCCTTGCACATGTTGCCGTCTTCCAATTTCTTGTTGCCCAGAAGGCCGATCTTTTTCCCGCAGAAATCACAGAATTTTTTATCAAACAGACCCATGCCTTTCCTCCTTTTTGATCCGTATTCACGGTTTCCGCCCCGGGCGGAAACCGACAGCATCCCGCCATGCTCCGGCGGTCCTTCCCTTTCAACTATACGGTATCGCCAAAATCCTGTCAAGTGCATTCTCACCGGTCGTTCAAACTGTCTGCGGCGCCGGAAACTTAACAATTCTTTATTAGCATTCCGGAACATTCTGCGCTATGATACGTCTGTTTTTCCGAAACTGCTTCCTGCGAGGTGTGATATGAAAGAATTTCTCTATACCGTCATGGGCTGGATCGGCCGCGTGCACGACGCCATATTGCGGCTGAACGACAGCCGGGAGCTGTATCTGTCCGACAAAGCGCTGCACTTTCTCGTGATCGGCGTGATCGGCATGGCCGGGATCTTTGCGGTCTATCCGCTGTTCAAGTGGCTGAGCAGGAAGGGGCATGTGCTGGCCATTGCCTGGATCTATGTTTTCACGATGGTGCTCGGGCTGACGCTGGCCATCGAGATCGGCCAGAAGGTCAGCGGCAGCGGAACGATGTCTTTCGCCGACATCGTATCGGGCGTGCTGGGTTTCCTGTATATGTTCGCCGTTTATGCACTTGTGCGGGCGATTGTGCATCTCGTCCGAAGCAAGCGCGGCAGACAGCCGTCCGACCGTTGATTTTTGTGCATTTTTATTGCCATCCTTTTTCAGTTTTTTCTTTCCTTTTTGGTGAGAATAGGATATAATAACGGAGATAAATCCGTCGGTCGTCCGCAGACGACTGCGGTCAAAGAAGGAGGCAAAACTCATGAAACAGTATTTTGAAATCGTCGACGTCATGGCGCGCGAGATCCTGGACTCCCGCGGCAACCCCACCGTCGAAGTCGAAGTCACCCTGGACGACGGCACCGTCGGCCGTGCGGCCGTTCCCTCCGGCGCTTCCACCGGTATCCACGAAGCCTGCGAGCTGCGTGACGGCGACAAGGCCCGTTACGGCGGCAAGGGCGTTCTGAAGGCTGTCGACAACGTCAACGGCGAGATCGCCGAGGCTCTGCTCGGCCTGAACGTTCTGGACCAGACCTATATTGACAACCTGCTCATCGAACTCGACGGCACCCCCAACAAGACCCGTCTGGGCGCCAACGCCATTCTGGGCGCTTC
>JAEEGL016129776.1_pt1 | contig 10883 bp, 10 predicted proteins | sample 9134231 | NCBI WGS metagenome assembly JAEEGL01 (sample SAMN16246548, study PRJNA631951) | gut metagenome | biome: gut microbiome; feature: rumen; material: fiber-attached | host: Bos | place: Iran: Karaj | collected 2018-10
GACCGACGTGCAGACGGTGACACTGACGAAGGACGACAACTGGGCCGAGAAGAAGATCGAGCATCTGCCCAAGTATGAGAGCGGCGTCGAGATCGTGTATTCCTGGGCAGAGACCACTGCCGGACTGCCGGAAGGGTACAGTCTGACGGGTACCAGCGTAACTGGCACGATCACGACTCTGACGAACAGCTATACGCCGGAGAAGACAAAGGTCAAGGTTACGAAGATTTGGGATGACGTGGATGACCAGGACGGCAAACGCGACGACTACGAGTTGACGGTGACCTTGTATAAGACGGTAGGCTCTACGAAGACGAAGGTCGAACGGACAGACAATCCGCAGACGGTAGGCATCGCTGACGGCTGGAGCTATGAGTGGATCGATCTGCCGGTTTACGAAGCTGGTACGCAGATCGTGTATACCGTGGAGGAGACGATCCCCGATGGGTGCGAGTATACGAAGCAGGGTGACGACGTAACACTGCCTGCAGTTAAGGACGACAGCGGGATAGTGGAGATAAAGAACAGCTACACGCCCGAAGTGACGAAGATCACTGCGAAGAAGTACTGGAAGGATAACAGTGATACTGCGAATAAGCGGAAAGCTGTGAAAGCTGAGTTCCATCTGATGAAGACGGTCGACGGCGTTTCCACGGAGATCGAATCCGTTGAAGTCGGCAAGGAACAGAACTGGAAGTTCACGTGGTATGACCTGCCCGTTTACGAGGGTGGAAAGCCTATCACTTATAGCGTAAGGGAAGTGTTGCTGAAGCCGAACAATTACAACAGTGATACGCTCAGCTGGCAGGATGTTCCCAACGGAGGCTCCATCACGATCACGAATACCCTTCGTGACAAGACGCCGGGAACGGGCGATCATACCAAGATCCAGCTGTGGATGAGCGTGCTGATGATGTCTGTCATCGGATGCGGCGGCGCTTTGTGGATCGCCTTGAAAAAGAAAAAAGAGACTGAACAGTAAGGACTAAGTAGGTGACGAATGCGGTACTGAAGACCGGTACCGCATTCGTTTCATCCAACATGAAAGAGAGATCGAACAAAAAGCGAACCGTTGTTTTTCTGATCATAGCTGCTGTTTTCGCGACAGCTGCTGTGATTGCTGCGCTCATGCTCTATAAAGAACTCCAGCAATCGAAGAAGGAAGCGGATACGTTTGCGGAGCTGGCGGCCATGAGACTTCCAAAGGAAGAGACCGATACAGGCGAATCAAACAAGGTCGAGACCACACCAAGACCTTCACCGGTACATACAGCACCGAATAAGGATCAAAACGACGGTGTAAACGAGCAGGAGACAGAACACGCCACCGAAGAACCGGAAGAAGCTGCGGAGGAGACTACGGTTGAGGAAGAGGCGTGTGAACCGACGCCTATGGCGCGGTATCTACCTCTGTATGAGCGGAATCGTGATTTGTTTGCGTGGATAACTATCCCGGGAACGGTTGTGAATTATCCGGTCATGTATACCCCGGAAGAACCGCTGCGGTATCTGGAAAAGGACTTCTATGGTAGATTTTCCTATGCAGGGGTCCCCTTTCTGGACAGCGAATGCAAACCGAACGGAAACATCTATCTCATCTATGGGCATCGCATGGTGAACGGTTCCATGTTCGCCGGTCTGGTAGCGTACAAGAGCAAAGCCTTTTGGAAAAATCACCAATATATCGAATTTGATACGCTATATGAGGAACGTACTTATATAATCATTATAGCGATGGAGGCGAGAGTCCTGGCAAGCGATGAACAGGACGGCTTTCGCTACTACAACTATACGTCCCTGGATACGGAATCCGATTTTCAAGCGTATATGCAGCAAGCAGAAGCGTTGGCCATGTACGATACAGGGCTGACTGCGTCATATGGGGACGAATTGCTGGTACTGTCGACTTGCGACAATCATACGCAGGACGGTCGATTCGTGATCATAGCGAAACGGATATCATAATCGATGCCTCCTGTACCCGGACTTGCTTGACGAAACCGGTGTACAGGGGTATACTGTTGCCAGTTGAATAGCGTGTTCTGATCCGCAAGAAGCGGCGGCCTGAGGGCCGAGGGAATCAGGTGGAAGGCCTGAGCTATCCCAGTAACCGTATGGGGGACGAAAGAGCGCATACCCACTGTTCCCGGAGGGAACGGGAAGGGGCTCCAGTAGGACGAACCCAAGCCGGGAGACCTGTTTGAACATGAAAACTTCTGGGATTGAGTGAACCGTCGGACCGTTGCGCCCGAAGAAATGTACCGCTCCTCAATTCTGGGGAGCGTTTTTCAGCTCCCGCTCTGTTCAACAATATCAGAAAGGGGAAGAAAGAAACACATGCAACTCAAAAAGACTTTGGCGATCCTGCTCGTCGCTCTGCTGCTCCTGTCCTTCGGCTGCAAGAAGGAAACCGAAGCGCCAGCCCCTGCAGATGATTCCTTCACTGTCACCGATATGGCTGGCCGCCAGGTGAAGTTCGAGAAGGCCGTGGAAAAGGCTGTGGCCCTCACTGCCTCCGATTGCGAGATCATCTACGCCATCGGCGGTGGGGATGCCTTGGTTGGCCGGGGCGAATACTGCGACTATCCGCCGGAGGTCTTGAATATCACGGCCCTCACTTCCGGCGCGCAGACCAACGTGGAGCAGATCATCGCCCTGGAGCCTGAAGTGGTGTTTCTCAGCATGATGGCTCAAACCCAGGAGCAGGTGGATCAGTTGGAGAAGGCCGGCATCCGCGTGGTGGTCAGCGACGCCCAGGATATCGAAGGCACCTTCACGGCCATCCGCCTGATCGGCGAAGTCATGGGCAAGCAGGAGAAGGCCGAACAGATCATCTCCGACATGAATGCTATCTTCGACGATATCAAGGCCAACGCTCTGGACGGCACCAAGACCATCTATTTTGAGGTCAGTCCGCTGCAGTGGGGCCTCTGGACCGCAGGTACCGGCACTTTCATGAACGAAGTAGCCGAGATGATGGGCCTCAAGAACTGCTTCGACGACGTGGCCGGCTGGGCCGCCGTCTCCGAAGAACAGGTCCTGGAGCGGAACCCGGATTATATCATGACCATCGCCATGTATTTCGGCGAAGGGCCTACTCCTGTGGAGGAGATCATGGCCCGGCCCGGCTGGGAGAACGTGACGGCTGTGAAGAATCAGAGCATCCTGAATCTGGCCAACGACGAGCTGTCCCGTCCTGCCCCGCGGCTGGCTACAGGCGCACAGATGCTCTTCAATTTCGTGGTGGAGAACGAAGCCGCTCTGACGCTGGCGCCCGCCGCATGATATAGCGCTATGAACGGGAGGAACAGCGAACACTTTCGCGGATGGGAATATCTGCTATTTGCTGTGGCAGCGGTGTTCACGCTGCTCCTCTCGGTCTGTGTCGGCAGCGTCAGCATCCCGTTTCGGACCACTGTCTCGGTGATCTGGCGGGCCGTTCGGGGCCTGCCTCAACCGGCGGGCACTGCGCCCGCTATCCTGCTCACTTCGAGACTGCCTCGGGTGCTGGCCGTCATGCTGGTGGGGGCCAGCTTGTCCCTGTGCGGCGCCGCTATGCAGGGACTGCTGAAGAATCCGCTGGCAGATGGGTCCACCTTGGGCGTATCCTCCGGGGCCTCCCTGGGGGCGGTCATCGCTATCGCGTTCGGTGTTACCATCCCTAAACTGCCCTTTGCGGGCACCATGACTATGGCCATGGTGTTCGCTTTTTGTTCTCTGCTCATCATCCTGGGATTGGCCTACAAGCTGGATTTCTCCCTGTCCACCAACACCATCATCCTCATCGGCGTCATCTTCTCCATGTTCGCCTCCAGCGTTATGAGCATCGTCATCACCTTTTCTGGAGAGCATCTTAGAAGCATCACCTTCTGGACCATGGGGAGCCTCCAGGGCACCAGCTATACCAACGTGCTGGTGCTGCTTTGCGCCCTCATCCTCTTCGGCGGCGCGATATTGCTCCACGCTCGGGAACTCAACGCCTTCGCTGTGGGGGAGGAGAACGCCCGCCACGTGGGCGTCGACGTGCGCCGGGTAAAGCTCACCATCCTCATCGCCGTCTCCGGCCTCATCGGTGTGTGCGTATCCATCGGCGGCACCATCGGCTTCGTGGGCCTGGTGACGCCCCACATGGTGCGCCTGCTGGTCGGGCCCAATCATAAGCGGCTGTTGCCCGCGTCCATCTTCGGCGGCAGCATCTTTCTCATGCTCTCGGACCTCGTCGCCCGGATCCTGCTGAACCCCAAGGAGCTGCCCATCGGTGTGGTCACCTCCATCATCGGCGCGGTGGCCTTCGTGTACATCTACGGGTCCGCCCGGAAAGGACGGTGATCCCATGCTGAAGGTGGAAAACCTCACCGTGACCTACGGGGATTTGACCATATTGGACGGCGTTTCCTTCGACCTGGCGCCCGGGGAGTGGCTCATGATCGTGGGTCCCAACGGGGCGGGGAAGTCCACCCTGATCAACGCCGTCACCGGCGGCGTGCCCGCCAAAGGCCGCGTGCTCTTCGAGGGAAAGGACGCCCGCTCCATGAAGCCCCACGAGTTCGCCCGGGGCGTAGGTGTCCTCGCTCAAAGCCATTTCGTAGGTTACTCCTTCTCCGTGGAGGAGGTGGTCCGGTTGGGCCGCTACGCCTATGCGCCCACCATCTTCTCACGCCACAGCGGAGAGGAGCAGGCGGTACGGGAGGCGCTGGAGCAGACGGGGCTCTACGAGCAGCGGCGCCAGAGCGTGCTGACCCTGTCCGGCGGTGAGCTGCAAAGAACGTTCCTGGCCCAGACCTTCGCCCAGGATCCACGGCTGCTGCTCTTGGACGAGCCCACCAATCACCTGGACCTGGTGTACCAGAAACAGGTGTTTGGACTCATACAAAACTGGCTGAAACAGAAGGGGCGGGCCGTGATCTCCGTGGTCCACGATCTATCCCTGGCCCGTGCCTATGGCACCAGGGCTTTGCTCCTGGACAAGGGGCAGGTGGTGGCTGACGGGCCCATGGACCAGGTGTTTTCCGACGAGGTGCTGAACCGGGTCTATCGCATGGATGTGCGGGATTGGATGACAAAGATGCTGGCTCAATGGAAGGAGGCATAGCCATGGAAGAATTGCTGCACGAATGGCGAAACAGCCTGCGCAAGCCTGACGGTGAGGCGCGGGCGGCGGCCCAGCGCCAATGGGACAGCATCGCCAAGCCTCTGGGGAGCCTGGGAGCGTTGGAAAGGCTGATCATGGATATCGCTGCCCTGACGGGAGACCCCCATGTGGATATCTCCAGGCGGGCCGTGGTGGTTTGCTGCGCTGACAACGGCGTGGTGAAGGAGGGCGTGACCCAGACCGGTCAGGAGGTCACCGCCCGCATGGCGGGGGAGATGGTGAAGATGCGCTCTTCCGTCTGCCGGATGGCAAGAACGGCCCATGCGGACGTGATCCCCGTGGATCTTGGGATGGTTCGCCGGGTGGAGGGCGTGCTGGACCGCCACGTCATGGACGGTACGGAGGATATGGCTCGCCGTCCTGCCATGACCCGGGAACAGGCCATGGCGGCTATCTCGGCGGGCGTGGCTCTGGTACGGGAACTGAAGGTGCAGGGATACGCGCTGCTGGTGTCCGGCGAGATGGGCATCGGCAACACCACCACCGCCAGCGCCCTGGTGGCGGCTATGCTGAACCTGCCGGCAGAGACGGTCACAGGCCGGGGCGCAGGCCTCAGCGACGCGGGTCTGCATCGGAAGATATGGGCCATCGAACGGGCGATCACCGTCCATCGTCCCGATCCCAAGGACCCCCTGGACGTGCTCAGTAAGCTGGGCGGCCTGGACATCTGCGGCATGGTCGGCCTTTTCATCGGCGGGGCCATCCACGGCGTGCCCGTGATCATCGACGGCTTTATCAGCGCCGTGGCGGCTTTGATGGCCCAACGGCTGTGTCCCGGGGCGGACGTGGCCATGCTGCCCAGCCACTGTTCCGACGAACCGGCGGCCAAGCGGGTACTGATGGTACTGAATAAATATCCAATAATTTTTGCAAATATGCGTCTTGGCGAGGGGACGGGCGGCGTGTGCCTGCTGCCTCTGCTGGACATGGCGTTGGCGGTGTATGGCGGCAAGACCACCTTCGACGCCGTTGGCATCGACGCCTACCGGCCCCAGGGAGGGAAAGGATGCTGATCCTGCTCACCGGCGGCTCCGCCTGCGGCAAAAGCTCATACGGGGAAAAAGTGGCGGTAATGGGGCCGAAACCTCTATACTATATCGCCGCCATGCAGCCCTATGACGAGGAGTGCCTGCAGAAGATCGCTCGCCACAGAGACCTTCGGGCGGGCAAAGGTTTCGAGACCATCGAACAGTATACGGGCGCGGATACGCTGAAACTCCCCCAACCTGGCGGTACGGCCCTGCTGGAGTGTTTATGCAATCTCACCGCCAACGAGATGTATATACAGCCGGATTCTCCCGTGGATCCGGTGGAAAAGGTGGTGGCGGGGGTGGAGAACCTGCGCCGGCAGACGGAGACTCTCATCGTCATCACCAACGACGTGGGCAGCGATAATGAAGATTATTCCGAGGAGACCCGCGCCTATATCCGTTGTTTGGGACAGATCAACGCCCGGGTGGCCGCCATGGCGGACCGAGTCTACGAGCTGGTGGCGGGCATCCCCCTCCGTTTGAAAGGAGAGACGGTATGAACTTTTTCCATTCCCTCTGCGCCGCTTTCTCCATGTTCTCCGCCCTGCCCGCGCCCCAAGTGCCGTGGGAGAAGGAGAAGATCCGCTATATGCTGGTTTGCCTGCCCTTCGTGGGGGTGGTCATCGGCGCGGTCGATTATCTGTGGCTGCTGCTTTGTGAAGAGATTCAATTCGGCCCATTCCTCAAAGCTGCCGGATTCACGTTGATCCCCGTGCTGCTCACCGGCGGCATCCACCTGGACGGCTTCATGGACACGGTGGACGCCCTCAAGAGCCACGCATCCCCGGAGAAGAAGCGAGCCATCCTGAAGGACCCCCACGCAGGCGCTTTCGCCGTCATCGGCCTCGGATGCTATTTGCTTGGCTATTTTGCCCTGTGCGGACAGGGCTTTGGGCGCGGCGGCGTACTGTTGTTGGGCCTTGTCCACGTCATGAGCCGAAGCCTGTCCGCAGTATCCGGGACCCTGCTGCCCGTGCGGCCGGGGGAGGGGACGCTGAATGTTTTCCATCAGGCCGCCGATAAAACGGTGGGGTATATGGCCATCGGTTGGGTGGTCCTGTGCGCCGCAGCCATGGTGGCGGTTTGGCCCTTGGCAGGGGGCGTCATGGCTCTGGGCGCGGTGGTCACGCTCCTGCTGGTCCGCCGCATGGCCATGAAACAGTTCGAGGGCATGTCCGGGGATATCGCCGGGTTCCAGCTCCAGGCGGCGGAGCTTGTGATGCTGGCTCTCTTGGTACTGACAGAAAGGATATCGGCTGCAGTATGATCCTGATTTTGGGAGGCGCTGCCTCCGGCAAACGCACCTATCTCGAATCCCTGGGATACGGGCCCCGGGACGTAGCCGACGGCGTGCTGGACAATAGGAAGGCCCTGTACGGCCTGGAGAAGCTGGTGGCCGCCGACCCGGAGGGGGCGGCGGGGCTGCTGCCCGTCTTGCTGCAAAAGGAGGCCGTGGCCTGCTGTGAGGTGGGCTCCGGCGTCATCCCCCTTCGCTACGAGCAGCGGCAGGCTCGGGAAACCACGGGTCGCCTCTGCGTCCAGCTGGCCGCCCATGCGGACAAGGTGGTCCGTATGGTGGCCGGCATCCCCACCGTCATCAAAGGAGCGTAGCATGCAGATCTATCTATTTCGCCACGGACAGACGGCGGGGAACGCTCAGGGAAAATACCTGGGCGCCACGGACGAGCCCCTGTGCGAGTTGGGCATCGAGACGGCCAGGGCGGCCGGCAGCGATCCTGCTGTGGAGGAGGTCCTGGTGTCCCCCCTGCAGCGGGCGAGGATGACCGCCGCTATCCTATTCCCCAATGCGAAGCAGCGTGTCTGTCCCGCCTTTCGGGAGATGGACTTCGGCGATTTCGAGGGCCGCTCCTATCAGGAAATGGAGAACGATCCGGACTACCGCTACTGGGTGGAGATGACCCAATGCATGGGCCCCTGCCCCCACGGGGACGCCACGGTGGTCTTTCAGCATCGGGTGTGCGCCGCCTTTCGGCGGGAGGTGGACAAGGCGCTGCAGGCGGGGCGGGAACGGTTGTATATCCTGGCCCACGGCGGGGTCGTCATGTCTATCCTGTACCGCTTCGCTGAGCCGCCGGCCCCCTTCTACAGCTGGCCTCTGGACAACTGCCAGGGCTACCGTGCCCAGGTCCGCATGGGCCCGGAGGGGCTGGCGTTGACGGATATATGCCATCTGGAAAAGGTGGCCCCATGAAGCGCACCTTCAACCTGACCACCTATAGCGACGATTTGGACCGCTATCGGGACCGGGCCGACCTGCTGCGAGCCCTCGACGGCTTCGACGGCTTGGAGCTCATGCATTGCGGCGAGGACGTTCGGGGGGTGGTGCCCCCGGAGAAGATCGTGGGCGTGCATCTGATCTTCTTTCCCTATTGGTACGACTTCTACACCGGCGACCTGGACGCCTGCTGTCGACAGCTGGGCAGCCTTGACGCGGTCCGCGCCCTCTACGGCGGCGACACGCCGAAAGCCCTGGTGGACGCCTACCGCCGGGACGTCGAAAAGGCGAAGGCCGAGGGGGCCCAGTACGTGGTATTTCACGTCTCCGACTGTGCGGACGAGGAGCTGTTTACCTTGCGGTATCGCCATACCAGCCAAGAGGTGGCGGCCGCCGCCGCGGATCTTTTGAACGATCTTTTCCCCGAACCGGACGGGGACCTGATCCTGCTTTTCGAAAACCTGTGGCATCCTGGCCTCACGCTGACAGAGCCGGCCGTGACGCGCCAGCTTTTGGCGAATGTCCGCTATCGGAACAAGGGGATCATGCTGGACACGGGCCATCTCATGCATACGGATCTTTCCCTGCGCACCCAGGAGGCGGCCCTTGCCTATCTTCGCCGCCGCATCGAGGAGCAGGGGGAGGAGGTCCGCAAAGCCATCCGCGGCATCCACCTCAATCAATCCCTGACCGGCGACTATATGGCGTCGGTGGCGGCCCTCCCGCCTGCGCTTTCCGCGGACCCCGAAACGCGCATGGCCCAGGTCTATACCCACGCCTTCGCCTCAGACCGGCATCAGCCCTTCACCTGTGCCGGCGTTCGGGAATTCATCGACTGGATCGACCCGGAGTATCTCACCTTCGAGTTCATATCCAGCTCCCGGACAGAGCAGGAGACCATGCTGCGAGAGCAGTTGGCGGCGTTGGAAAGGGATGGATAACCGGAATTCGGCAAGAAAGCAAACGAACGGTAAAGAAACGGAACGCAGCTTGACGGTCCGTTTTTTTATGGGTATGATACAGGTATGGAAGCGAAGCATATCGTCATCATAGGCGCCGGTCCCGCGGGCCTCACCGCCGCCATAGAACTGTTGAAAAAAGGCCATATCGTCACCGTGCTGGAAGCCACCGACCGCATCGGCGGTATCTCCCAGACCGTCCGCTACCGGGGCAACCGCATGGATATCGGCGGCCACCGGTTCTTCAGCAAGGATGAGCGGGTGAACCGCTGGTGGGCGGACCTGATGCCCCTGCAGGGCGCGCCGGCCTGGGACGACAAGCTGTTGAACGCGGAGAAAGACTACGCGCCCGGCGGCCCGGACCCGGAGCAGGAAGACCGGGTCATGCTGATCCGCGACCGGGTGAGCCGCATCTACTTCCAGCATCATTTCTTCGACTATCCCATCTCCATGAAGTGGTCCACCATCTGCAGCATGGGCCTTTTCACCACCCTGAAGGCGGGGTTCAGTTATCTCTTCTCCTGCGTCCGCAAGCTCCCGGAGACCTCCCTGGAAAACTTTTATATCAACCGCTTCGGACGGGTCCTGTACAGCATGTTTTTCGAGAGCTACACCGAGAAGGTCTGGGGCCGCCACCCGTCCAAGATCTCTGCGGATTGGGGGGCTCAGCGGGTGAAGGGCCTGTCCATCCGCGCCATTTTGAAGGATATCTTCCGCAAGCTCCTGGGAACCAGAGGAGAGGTGGAGACCTCCCTCATCGAGCGGTACGTGTACCCCAAGCTGGGCCCCGGTCAGCTGTGGGAGCTGGCGGCCGAGGAAGTGAAGAAGCTGGGCGGCGAGATCAAAATGAACTGCCCCGTCACCGCCTTGGAAGTGGAAGGAGGCCGGATCGCGGCCCTTCGGTATCGGGAGGCGGGGGAGGAGAAGCGTCTCGAAGCGGACGACGTGTTTTCCTCCATGCCCGTGCGGGAGCTCATCGACGACCTCACAGGCACAGAGATCCCCCAGGACGTGCGCACTGCCGCCGACACCCTGCCCTATCGGGACTTCGTCACCGTGGGCCTGCTGGTGAAGGATATGCTTATCCAAAACGATACCAAACGCCGGACCGTGAAAAACCGGGTGCCCGATTGCTGGATCTACGTTCAGGACAAGGACGTGGAACTGGGGCGGGTCCAGATCTTCAACAACTGGTCCCCCTATATGGTCCGGGACCCGGAGAATACGGTTTGGATGGGCCTCGAATACTTCTGCGACGAGGGCGACGAGTTGTGGTCCAAAACGGAGGCGGAGATGATCGACCTGGGGAAGCGGGAGATCGAAAAGATCGGCATCGCCCGGGCCGGCGACATCCTGGACGCCCATGTGGAGCGGGTGAAGAAGGCCTATCCCGCCTACTTCGACGGCTATGCCCACATGGACGAGATCGTCCGCTTTCTGGACGGCTTCGAGAACCTCTACTGCATCGGCCGCAACGGCCAGCACCGGTACAACAACATGGACCA
>JAEEGL016269892.1_pt1 | contig 10883 bp, 3 predicted proteins | sample 9134231 | NCBI WGS metagenome assembly JAEEGL01 (sample SAMN16246548, study PRJNA631951) | gut metagenome | biome: gut microbiome; feature: rumen; material: fiber-attached | host: Bos | place: Iran: Karaj | collected 2018-10
GCGCGCGGCTCCGTCGAGCTCCGCGACGGGCGCAGGGGCCATGGCGCCGGCGGCGGCCGCCTCGGGCGGGTTGCGAAGAAGGTCCTGCATCCGGGCGATGGCGTTGAAGTCAAGGGCCTCGACCTGCTCGAGCAGGGAGGCGCGTGAGGACTCGTCAAGCCGGTCCCAGAAGGCGAGGACGTGGGACTGGCCGTAGGCGGAAAGATGGGCGAGAGCTTCGGTGTAGTTCATGGCGACAGGATGGAGACAGAGTTTCGTACCGGCGCATAGCATACCATATCGGCCGCCCTTTGCGAACCGCCCGGAATTGCTGCGATTGTGAGTGCGACTTTGGGGACAGACTCCCGCTATTTCTACCGGACTGCGGACTTCGGACTGCGGACAGGCGGCCCGCCCGGCGGTCTGGCCCTACCGGACTCCAGACTTCGGACTTCGGACTTCGGACTTCGGACTTTCGGACTCACGGACTTCGGACTTCGGACTTCGGAGTCCGGCGGCAGGACTCCGCCTACGCCCACTCGCCGTTGCGGAAGACGGGCACAACGCATCCGTCGGCGGTGACGCCGTCGATGTCGAGCGTCTCGCAGCCGATCATGAAGTCGACGTGGATCATGCTCTCGTTGACGCCGAGGGCGAGCATTTCCTCGCGCGTGCGCTTGTCAAAACCCTCGACGCAGCTGAAGAATCCGCGGCCGAGCGCGAGGTGGCAGGCCGCGTTCTCGTCGAAGAGCGTCTCGTAGAAGAGGATGCCGGTGTTGCGGATCGGGGAGTCGCAGGGGATGAGCGAGCATTCGCCGAGGCAGGCCGCGCCTTCGTCCATGGCGATCATCTCCTTGAGCAGAGCCTCGCCTTTCGCCGCGCGGACCTCGACGGCTCGCCCCTCGTGGAAGCGGACGGAGAAGTCCTCGATGAGTTCGCCCTGGTAGGAGAGGGGACGTGTAGCCACGACCAGTCCTTCGGCTCGGCCCTTCTTCGGGGTCGTGAACACCTCTTCGGAGGGGATGTTCGGCTCGAACTCGCGCCCGGAAAGATCGGTCTCGGAGCCGCCGAGGAAGCGGCTTTCCGGCATGAGCCCGACGGTGAAGTCGGTGCCGTTGGGGGAGCGGTAGACGAGACGGTCGAAGCGGTGGGCGTTGAGGTCGGCGCAGCGCGACTTTAGGTCGCGGTTGTGCGCGTCCCAGTTGGCGAGCGGATCGCCGTTGGCGCGGGATGCCGCGAGGATGGCCTCCCACAGCGCCGCGACGGCGCGGGCGGGAGGGAGGTCCGGGAACACCTTGCGGGCCCAGGCGCGCCCCGGAACCGCGGCGATGCACCACTGGTAGCGGTCCTCCATCGCGTCGAGATAGGGCTTCATGCGCGGGTAGGTCGCGCGCCGCGCCGCCGCGCGCTTGCCCTGGTCGATGCCCTGCAGCCCGTCCGGATCGTCGGAGAGGAGGTAGAGCATGGCGGGGAGTCTGTCCCTGCGCCAGGCGAGCTTGCGAAGCTGCCACCCCTCCAGGCGGGAAAGTGTGCGGAGCGTCTGGTGGCGGTTGGCGACGAGGTCGAGCGGCTGGCTGGTCCACTCGACCCAGACCTTGCGCGCGCCCTGGCGGTAGCACTCCTCGACGGCGGCGACGGCGAAGTCGGCGATCTCGACGGAGGCGGTGACGACGGCGTCCTGCCCGGGGTCGAGATGGAGGCCGCGGCGGACGATGAGCTCGATGTACTTGCGGATGCGGGGGTGGCTCGGCTGCATGGGAAGGGAAGAGGTGAGAGGGAAGAGGTGAGAGGGAAGAGGTGAGAGGGAAGAGGTGAAAGGTGTGTGTTTCGCGACTCTCGGACTGTTCGACTTTGGAACTTTCCTACGGGAATTCCTCGTCGAATCGGACTTCGGGTTTCCGCCGGGGAAGGGAGCGGCCGGTGGCCATGGCGTCTGCGAGGTCGGCGTCGGAATCGGGATCGAACCACCAGTAGGAGATGGCCCCCTCCTCGCGGCCGTACTTCGAGAGGACGGTGCGGGGGATGCCGAAGCGGTTCCAGTAGAGGAGGCGCGTGGAATCGGCGTTCCAGAGAAGGACGTAGGGACAGGCCTCCGCGAGAATGCGGTCGATCTGGCGGCAGATCTCGTGGCGCTTCCCGACGTCGAACTCGGCGCGCTGCGCGTCGATGAGCTCGTCGACGCGCGGGTCGCCGAAGCCGGTGATGTTGTTGCCGCTCGGGCGCTCCGCCTCCTTGGAGTACCAGAGGCTCTCGGGATCCTTGTAGAGCCCTGCGCCCCAGGCGGCCCAGGTCATGTCGAAATTGTAGGCGTCCATGTCGCGGAACCAGGCGGCGAGGTCCTTGCGCTCGACTTCGAGGCGGACGCCGACGGAGCGCAGCGCCTCGCGGTAGACGGCGAGGAACTTGTCGGTCGTGGAGTCGCGGGTGAGGAAGCGCACGACGAGCGGCGCTCCGTCGCGGGAGCGGAGGCCGGTCTTCGGGTCGGCCTTCCAGCCGGCCTCGTCGAGGAGCCGCGCGGCCTCGGCGGGGTCGTACGGCGTTTCGGGGTTCTCGCAGGGGTGCTCGGGGTCGTAGAGGTCCTCGTAGTACGACCGGTGGAGGAAGTACTGGTTGAACATGAGCGTCCGGTTGAGCGCCGCGCGGTCGAGGAGCAGGGCGAGGGCGCGGCGCACGCGCACGTCGTCGTAGGGCGGGCGGCGGAGGTTCATCGCGAAGCCCTGGAACCCGATGGGCGAGTGGTTGCGGACGGCCTGGCGCACGATCCAGTTCTTGTCGAAGCGCTCGCCGCGGATCTCCTGCGCCCAGATGCGGGCGGTGTAGATGGGGAAGATGTCGATCTCGCCCTTCCGGAAGGCCTCGAAGGCGTTCTCGCGCTCGGCGTAGAAGCGGAAGTCGATGGTGGCGAAGTTGAGGGTGTGGAGGTTCGGCGGGCGCGTCGCGGCCCACCAGTCGGGGCGGCGCAGCATCTCCAGCGAGACGTTCTCGCGGAGCGGCCCGAGGCGGTAGGGGCCGGAGACGACCGGGAAGTCGAAGTGGATGCGGTTGAAGTCGTTCGTCTCGAAGACGTGCTTCGGGAGGACGGGCATGCCGCCGAAGGCGCCGAAGTTGCGCCAGTGCGTCTCGCGGGCCGTGACCCGCACGACGAGCGGCTCCGGCGCGACGGGCTCGTCGAATACCTCGAGCTCCATCTTGAAGGCGCCGGCGAGGCTGGACGGCTCGACGATCTTGCGGAAGGTCCAGCACACGTCCTCGGCGGTGACGGGCTCCCCGTCGCTCCACCGGGCCGCGGGGTCGATCTCGAAGGTGAACGTGCGGCCGTCGGCGGAGACGGTCCAGGCTCTGGCGAGGCCGGGGGCGTGGTCGGGGGAGAGCGACGTGCCGGAGAGCAGCGACTCGAACATCAGCCCGAAGACCTGCGCGGAGAAGGAGTTGTTGTCGAGCAGGTAGTTGAGGCTCTTCGGGGCGGCGCCGGCGAAGACGCGGATGCGTCCCCCCGGAACGGCGCGCGGATCGGCTAGCGGATCGGGCTCCATTTTGGGCTCGTAGTGGAACTCAACCGGGTTGATGTTCCACCTCTTCAGAACGGAGCCATCGGCGGGGGCGTCCAGCGCCAGGGCCGCGGCCGGGAGGAGAAGCGCCGCCAGAAGAATGGAAAGCGGGGAATGTCGGCGGAGCATGGAAGAGGTGAGAGGTGAAAGGTGAGAGGGAAGAGGTGTGGGGGCCGATATTGAACCAAGCGTAGCATGATTGGCGTCTTCCCGCAAGTCACCCGGAAATCTCGCCCTACCGCGCGCGTCCTATAAAGGATTTATGGGATTGCGACAAAGCTTCCGCCCGCATCCGTCCAGCGCTGCTGCTACGGCGCCAGTCGGAGTCGGGGAAAGCGGCGCAATGGACTACTGGAACAGAATGACCGTGCTGGGCGTGTAGTGGTCCCAGAAGGGCAGCAGTTCGGGACCGATTTTTCCGACCATCCATGTCTCGTAGGCGCCGTCGGACTCTGCCACGACCTCGTTGAGCGTCTGTTTCGCGACGGCGGCCTTGTAACCTTCGTCTTCCGCTGTCACTAGGCCCTCTAGGATGATGGTGCTACCGCTGTCGTCCGCGTAGAAGTCATCTGTCATGAAGAAGCTATTGACGGCGCCGTACTGGCGGTTCGAGGAATCGGCGACCAGAGCCCCGAACTTGGCGAAGATCTGGCCCGTCAGCGCATCCGCGTCGGCGGCAACGATGTCGCCGTAGTTGGCGCAGTTGTAGAACATGAGCTTGGTGTCGCTATGGCCGCTGTTGGCGTCAAAGTACCCGACGAGACCGCCCGCATAGGCACCGCCCGTAATCGCGCCGTAGTTGGCGCTGTTCGTGACCGTGACGGGATTGCCGGTGTAGAGGCTGCTGACATGCCCGAAAAGCCCGCCGACGTTGTTGCCCGTGACGGCCGAGGTTCCGTCCCCGGCGACGGCGGTTCCGATGTTTCCTCGGTTGATGCAGCGGTTGAGGACCGTCTCGCACCCGCGCCAGAAGTAGCCCACGATGCCGCCGATGCTGGCATTGGACGTTCCGGGCGTTGCGATGTCTCCGAAGTTGGCGCAGTCGACGATGTGGAGAATGCCGCCGTGGCCGGAGTCGTTGTACGACCGCTTGCCGACGATGCCGCCGATGGCGCTGCCCGCGCTTCCGGTGTTCGCCGTGGCGGAGAAGGAGCCGTTGTTGGCGCAGCGGAGGATGTGCGCATTGGGCCGGTAGACTTTGTTGAACATGTTGTCGGCATTGCCGAGGATGCCGCCGGAGAAGACGGCACCGGCCGTGACGACAAACGGCGCGTTGTTCGTGCAGTTCGCGATGAACGCGAGCGTCTCGCCGAGGATGGCGGTTCCCTCGCCGTCCTGCGGGGCGAAGGCGATGGTGCGCTCGATGGCACCGGCGATGCCGCCTAGGCTGCTGTTGTTCTTTCCCCGGATTGCGCAGGTGTCGGAGGCCGTGCATCTCTCGATGCTGGCGCCATCGGCCATCAGACCGGCAAGAAGGCCGACTTTGCAGTTGTCGCCCGTTTTCACGGTGAGGTTCTCCACCGTCACGTCGCGGATGGCGCCGCCGCCGAGGGTTCGCGCCACGGCACCGAACAATGTGGTATTTGCGAGGGAAACCTCCAGGGGCGTCCCGGCCGTTCCGGCGTTGAGGACGAAGTTGCTGGCGGTTCCGTACAGGTGGTTGAAGAGCGGAAGTCCGCCGTCCGGGCAGGAGATCGTGTGCCCCGCGCCGTCGAATGTCGCCCAGAAGTCCGGAGCCGCCCAGTCCGCGGGAAGCGCGATGTTGGCGGAGAGATGGACGGTGACGCCCACGTGGGTGTCCGCGGAGACCGCCGCCGCGAACGCCTCGGGCGTGGCCACGTACTGGTCGAGCGCCACGTACAGTGCTTGGACTGTGAGGTCCTCCGTCACGTTGTCGAACGCGACGCTCCACCCTATGAACAGGTAGTCCGTCCGCTCGGGATCGGCGGGGGCCGTGGCGGCGTCGCCGTGGACGATGATCTGGGGAAGGCCGATGGGCGTGCCGTCCCAGTCGACAAACGAGACGGTGTGCTCCAGAACGCCGGAGGAATACTGCGCCGTGAACGTCGTGTCCTGCGCCAGACCGGAGAAGGTGTCGGGCATCCATCCCAGGAAGGTGTATCCGTCGCGCTCCGGATCGGCGGGCGGGAAGCACTGCCACCCGCGGGCGATCGTCACCTGCTTTAGCACGGTGCCGTCCCAGTCCTCGAAGGTGGCGGTGATGGTGTCCGGCGCCGCCTCGTTCGGGAGGATCTTGAGGATGGGATATTCATGGCCTTGCTTCCAGAGATCGCAGCTTTCGTAGCTGTTGAGAAATACTAGGTCGGAGCCGGAAACAAGACCCTCGGAGGTGCTGAGAAACACGCTGTCGTTCGTGTTGAACGTCGTAATGGAGGCGCCTTCCGCGTAGGTTCCGATAAGCGCGTCCGACTGCCACAGCCCGCCTTCAATGTCGATGCGCGGATAGGCAACGCCGCTGGTCAGCATGCAGATGGCTTGTCCGGGGTTCTTCGTCTCGTCGAGGGTCGTGAGCGTTCCTGTGTTCATGCAGGAGCGGATGTAGATTTTCGTGGACTTGTAGCTGGCATTGTGCGAAAGGGTGCCGACCATGCCGCCGGCGTACTGGCCCGTGAGGTTGCCCCGGTTGGCGCAGCCGTTGATTTCCACAGTGACCTGGATGGGTGTGTTGATGGCTCCCACCATGCCGCCGATGCAGGGACGGCCTCCGCTGAACTGGGAGCAGAGAATGCTGCCGTAGTTGACGCAGTCCCGCATCGTCAGCTTGCCGTTTGACCATGCGCCAAGGAGCCCGCCGAAATTCGTGCCAGTGGTGAATCCGCCGGTGGAGGTGCAGGAGCCGTAGTTGGCGCAGCGGGTGATGACGGCGTCGCCCTTATGGCTGGAATTGCCGCAGCCCGCGCTGTACACGAGGCCGGCGAAGCCGCGGTTCGACTGGTTCCCGATGACGGTGGCCGTTCGGTTCGTACAGCCGTCCATGTAGAGGTGCGCGTATTGGTTGGCGTTTCCGCCAGAGCCCTGCACCGAGAGGCTTCCGGCAATGCCGCCGAACTGCGAGCCGTAGCTCATGGTGTAGGAGATCGTCGCCTCCATGACGCAGTGCGTGAAGGAGATCGTCGCGTCCGTCCCCTGGGCGGTGCCGGTGCCGACGATGCCGCCGTGGAGAACGACGCCGACGGCAAACGTGCAGGAGTTGTCGACAAGGCAGTTCTGGAACGACGCCGTGCCCGTCACTGTGAACTTGCCCACGACGAAGCCGACATCGCCCTTGTTGGTCGCGTTCCGCAACGTGGAGCCCGTGAAAGTCACGCCCTCGACCGTCAGGTTGACTGCCGTGACGCTTTTCATCAGGATGCCGTACGGCACGGCGGTGTTGTTGGGAACGTTGACATTCGCGTCCTTGACGACGAGGTCGCGGATGGTGATGTCGCCGGTGACGGCGCCAAGCAAGGGGGCGTCGAGGTTGAGGAGCTTGTAGCCGTGGCCGTCGATTGTGCCGGAGAAGCCGTCCACGGTGATCCAGCCGGTCATGTCGATGTCGGCACCGAGATCGATGGTGCCGCCGGGGGAGGCGAGGGCTGAGGCAAGGTCCGTCTGGGTGGAGACCGTGACACCGTGCGCGAACGGCGCGGCGGCGAGCAGGGCGGCGATGGCGAGGCGGGAGGGGAGGTGTCGCATGGGAATTCCTTTTCTGGGTTGAAGAATACGAAACGCTACCGGAACAGGATCACAGTGTTCAGCGGAAGCCCTTCGTAGCAGCCGATGTCGATGTTGGCGCCGACAAGACGGGCATTGCCAGCAAGGTCGGTGGCGGCTATGCCATCGTAGTTCACGCCCTTGTTGACGAACCCGTCGCCCGGGCGGAGATCGCCTGCCGCGTAGTTCTTGAAGAGCGTCGCGAGGCTTCCGATGAAACAGGTCTCGTTGAGGGGTTCGGCGAGGTCCGTTGCGCAGGCGGTGAAATGCTGCGCTGCATTGGCGGCGCTGTAGCAGAAGCCTCCGGTGCTGCCCGTTGTCGGGAAGGTGTTGTCCGCGAAGACGCAGTTCGTCACCGCGCCGCCGGAGGTCGCACCAATGTAGACGAGACCGCGGTTGATCGTCGTGTTGCCGACAAACGTGCAGTTCACGACGACGCCGGCGGATCCGACACTGAGCAGGCAAACGGGGTCGGTCGCGGCTGATCCGGAGTAGTTGCCCTGGACGAGGCAGTTTTCCAGACGCCCAGAGGAGATGCTGACAATGGCTTTGGAGCCGCCGCCATTGTCGGTGGCGAGCGTGTTGTTGGTGATAACACAGTGTGTCGTGAGGGCTGCCGAGTAGGAGCTGCTGACCGCGCTGCCGTCGCCGGTCCAGCTCCAGGCATAGCAGTTGCGGATGACGCAGTTGGATACGCAGCCGCCGAGAATGCCGTAGCTGATGCCGGCGCCGGCAGAGCCGTTTGCGCGACCACCCTCGATAGCGCAGCCATCGACAAGCGCCCCATGGGCGTTGATGTAAAGGATGGCGTGGTCGACACCCGATTTGCGGGCGAAGACGACGTCCTCCGGATTCCCGGTTTCGCTGTGCAGATGCACGGACTGTTCCACGCGGATGCGAGCACCGTCCGCGTACCGCGCGGCGCGGACGACGATTTCGCAGCCGTCAACTGCGGCGTTGATCGCGTCCTGGACCTTCGTCGCGGCGGTTGCCCAGGTGCCGTACGGGGCGGCGGGCGATTCACATGCCTGGTCGACGTACAGAACCTGCGGGGCGAACTGCAGGAAGTCAGCGCGGGTCGCGGTCTCGGCTGTCTTCCCGGCGGTGACATCGGTCACGACGAGCGAGACCGTCAGGATGCCGCCCGTGGTGTAGGTGTGCTCGACGGCGTTTGTCGGCGTTGTCTCGCCGGTGCCGTCGCCGAAGTTCCAGACGTAGGAGAGGACGTCGTTCTCGCCCGCGCCGTCGGTCGTTGCCGTGAAGACGACGGTGACGGGCAGGATGCCGCTCGTGATGTTGGCGTCGAACGTCGCGCTGAAGCCGCCGGCCTCGGCCTCGTAGCAGCCGATGTCCACGGCGTTGCCCTGGACGCGAGGATTTCCGGCGAGATCGACGTCGGGAAGGTCCGCGACGGTGCCGCCGGCGTCGATGATGGGTGAGGCGGGAGCGGCGGTGCAGTCGCCGTTGGCAACGTCCTTGAGGAGCGCGGCCGCAGTCGCCGTGAAGCAGTTTTCGTTGATGGCGGCGGAGGTGTCGCTGTAGCAGTTCTGGAAACAGGATGCGGTGCCGCCCCAGGCCGCTGCATCTCCGCCCGTGACGGATGACGCATTGCCGGCGACGACGCAGTTCTTGACGGTCGCCGCCGCGTTGCCCGCGTAGATGCCGCCAGTAGTTTTGCCGTCATTTCCCGCAATCGTGCAGTGGAGGACGGTTCCACCGGTGACATAGACGCCGGGCGTGACGCTCGCCTTCGAGCCGTTTGACGTGTCTTGGCCGTACGCGATGAGGGAGTGCTCGAGGCGTCCCTTCGACATGGTGACATTACCGCCCTTGCCGCCGCCGCCGGTGTTGTTCACAACGGCCTTCGTGATCTGGCAGTGGGTGATGAGTCCATCGTCGCTCGTCATGCCGACGTTGCCGCCTGTGCCGCTGTAGTTGTCGGCCGTGCCGGCGGTGATGATGCAGTTGGAGACGCACCCGCCAAGCGTGTCAATGAACACGTTTCCGCCGTTGCACTGGTAGCTCACGCCTTTGGCAATGGTGATGTCGCGCACCCAGGCGTCGGGGTTGTTGAGGTAGAACGTGCGTGTACGCGAGGCGGTGTTCGAGACCATGCAGGCCGAGGGGTCTCCGGAAAGCGAGCGCACGGTGACGGCCTTTGAGAGCGATGTAACCGCTGAGGACTTGTGGACACCGTCGACGAGGTAGATTGTGGTGCCATCGCCTGCCTCGGCCACCGCGACCGCCAGCGTCTTCGCGGCGGTTTCGAGCGTGTCATACGGGTAGGTCGGCGACGCACAGTTCGGATCGACGTAGAGCACGGCGGGAATGACGGCGATGTAGGATGCGTAGGAGCGCGAGACCGGTGTGCCGGACACCATGGCGGAAACGCCAACCGTGTATTTGCCTGCCGTAGTGTACGTGTGCGAGACGGTGGCGGAGGCAGTGTCGTCCGTCGTGCCGTCGCCGAAGTCCCAGTGGTACGAGGCCGGGGTTCCGCCCGTCGTTCCGGCGTTGAAGGTGACGGTCAGCGGGGCCAGACCCTCGTAGACGCTGGCGTCGAAGCCGATGCCTGGCGTGGTTTCGGCGAGCTCGTAGCAGCCAATGTCAACGGCGGAGCCCTGTGTACGGACGGCGCCGTCGAGGTCGGTGGTGGAAAGGCCGGACACGGCAACGCCCGCGTTCCAGGCGCTGGAGGCGCCCGTGAGGTGGTAGTCCTTCGCATTGCGGTCGGCGAAGCCGAACGGATAGCCGACACAGGTGGCGCTGGGCTGTTCGACGCCGTCCGTCATGCAGTTCTCGAAGGAGGCGGCGCGTGCGACAGGTCCGCAGACGTTGGCGTAGTTCCAGCCGAATGCCGTGTACTTGTTGTCTACGATGACGCAGTTGACAACGCGGGCGGCCGTGTCGTTCTTGGCGCCGACGTAGACGCCGGAGGATGTGGTGCCGGAGTTCCCGGCAATGGTGCAGTTGGCGAGAAGGCCCTTGTTGATACAGACGCCGCCGCCAAGGGTAGTGTTGGAACCGCCCTTGCCCCCAGTGACTAGGCACTGCTCGACGATGCCGTCGTCCATGTAGACATTGCCGCCGCCCGACCTGTATTCAGTCTTGCCGTTCTGGATGACGCAGCGGGAGACGAGGCCGGCTTTCATGTAGACGTTTCCGCCCTTGGTACCGTATTTTTGGCTTGAATCGCCGCCCGTCAGGATGCAGTGGACAACGGATCCGCCGTTGGTGTCGATGTAGACATTACCACCGGAAACGCCGGTGTTGTAGTTTCCGCCGCCGCCGTTCGCGACGGTGATGTGCTCAAGGCGGGCGTCGGCGTGGTTGAGCTTGAAGATGGTACAGCCCGCGCTCAGGTTCTCGTTCACGGTGACGTCGGCCGGGTCGCCCGTGGCACCGCTGATGACAATGGCGTCGGACAGCGTGATGGTGCCCGAATTGGTGTAGGTGCCGGCCTTGAGGTAGACGGTGCCGCCGCCGCCCAGCGCGGCGACCGCCGCGGCGATGCTCGCGAGAGGTTCGGCTTCTGTACCGGGGTTGCCGTCGTTGCCCGTCGGCCCGACCCATACAGTGCCGGCGAATGCGGGGAAAGCGGCGAACACGATGGCGAGGCGGGAGGGGAGATATCGCATGGGA
>JAEEGL016642319.1_pt1 | contig 10883 bp, 11 predicted proteins | sample 9134231 | NCBI WGS metagenome assembly JAEEGL01 (sample SAMN16246548, study PRJNA631951) | gut metagenome | biome: gut microbiome; feature: rumen; material: fiber-attached | host: Bos | place: Iran: Karaj | collected 2018-10
TATTGCATCCATAGAGCATTATTTAGGATAATTAAATATTACAAAGACTCACATGTGAAGAAACATTGGAATGGCAATAGAAAATCCAGACTTGACAGGATAGAGAACAGATTATATAATATACAAAGTTGTAATAAAGTTGTAACATATTGGAGGATTTCTTACGATAATGAAATTTAATTTGACAAGAGCCGTTAGCTACACCATCGCTGCTTGCGTCGTTGTTTCTAGTATATCACTTACCTCGGATGCAGCTAGTGCTACATCGGGTGTTAGCGCACTATCAAGTGCTACTGGCGTTTTAGAGACTACAAACTACACTGCTTTTGCAGGAGCACAGCTTACAGTTAATGATATGCTTGCTAATGCAACAGTTATAGCAGCGGATTCACAGTTAGCAGATAATGGAGCTGATGCAGTTGCTGCAGCAGAGAACCCATACGCTAATATAGCTATCGCACAGGTTGATAATTACGTATACATTCGCGAGACAGCTTCGGCTGAGAGCGAATACGTTGGAAAGCTTTATAATAATTCAGCAGCTACAGTTTCAGATACTGTAGAAACAGAAGATGGTACATGGTTACTTATCACTTCTGGTGATGTAACAGGCTATGTTAAGAGCGAGTACGTTGTACAGAACAATGAGGAGCTTGCTAAGCAGGTTTCAAAGCGTCTTGCTACAGTTACTACTACTACTCTTCATGTAAGAGAGTCGGCATCTACTGATTCAGCAGTTATCGATTTACTTCCTATTGGTGATGACCTTGTTGTTATCGATGAGTCAGATATTGATAGCGGTTGGGTAAAGGTTACCTGTAATGAAGGTGAAGGATATGTCAGCACAGATTATGTTGATATTTCTACAGACTTCACAGTTGCAGAATCAAAAGAAGCTGAGCAGGCTCGTTTAGCAAAGGAAGAAGCAGAGAGAAAGGCAGCAGAGGAAGCAGCTAGAAAGGCTACAGCAGCTGCAGCATCAAAGGCTTCATCTAAGTCATCTGAGTCGTCATCATCTTCTTCATCTAGTAAGAGTTATGCTGCACCATCAGGTTCAGGCGGTGGTTCAGTTGTAAATTATGGATCACAGTTTGTTGGTAATCCATATGTGTATGGAGGTTCATCACTCACAGGCGGTACTGATTGTTCAGGTTTCGTTATGAGTTGCTATTCAGCATTTGGTGTTAGCCTTCCACATTCTTCTAGCTCGATGCGTAGCGTTGGATATGGTGTTTCTTATGATGAAATGCAGCCAGGAGATATTGTTTGTTACTCAGGCCATGTTGGTATTTATGCTGGTAATGGTACACTTCTCCATGCATCAAATAAAAGAACAGGTATTACATACTCAAACGTAAACTATAAGAAAATCTTAGCTATTAGAAGAATCTTTTAAGCAGAAAAGATAATTTAAATATTAAGGCATCACCAAGCGTGATGCCTTTTCTTATGCTTATATAGTCAAACTATTTTAATAATTGTCAGAAAATAATATTCGGCTTTACAGAAAGTTTTTAGATAATTTTGCACAAAAGAATTGAATGTTAAAAATACATATAATTATCAGTTGTGTGTTTTGCAATATTTTATCAACAAAAAATCGGACAATTAAAGCGAAAAAACGGACTTGTACACGTCTTATCCACTTTATCCACAATAATTGTGAACTAACATGAAAAGTTATCCACAATGAACCGGAACAATTGTTTTGTCCTAAATCTACAAAACTTGTGAAAATGCTAAAAACTCTTGACTTTGGAAGAGAAGGAAATCTATCTGAAACATCTGAGTATTATCTGACAATACAACTACCATTTGGTAATTATGTGAAACCATACAAAAAAATTTATAGAGTATAATTGTAAATATGCATAAAAAATCACAATATAAGTATTCCCATTTTTGGTTATTTATATTAGAATAGGCATAGGTTATGTGAATTTGTATGCAAAAAGGGAGTTTTACATTGTTTATATTGCATATATACTCAGGAGGTATTCGATATGATTTCGAATCAAATTATGCAAAATACACTAGAAGGGCTTCATCAGCTGACTAAAATAGATATAGCAGTTATGGATTCTGATGGTGTCATGTGCGCAGCAACATTTGGGGACACTGCACAGTACTCAGATGCAGTGGCTGTTTTTGCGGCTTCTGAGGCTGAAAGTCAGGTCGCATTAGGTTGTCATTTTTTCAAAGTATTTGACGATCAGCAGTTAGAGTTTGTTGTTTTAGCTTTAGGTGATAATGAGGAGTCTTCTACTATTGGCAAGATTGCAGCTTTCCAGATTCAGGAGCTGATGATTGCTTATAAGGAACGCTTTGATAAGGATAATTTCATCAAGAATTTATTATTAGATAACTTACTTCTTGTTGACATCTACAATCGTTCTAAGAAGCTACATGTGGATATTAATGCACGTAGAGTAGTTATGATTGTCGAAGTAGGTCCTGAGAAGGATGGCGATGAGCTCGATAGAGTGCGTTCTGTATTTGGTGGAAAGAACAAAGATTTCGTTACAGCAGTTGATGAGAGAAATATCATTGTTGTCAAAGAACTTGGAGAGAACGATTCTAATGCAGAAATTGATAAGATAGCAGCAGTTATTATCGATGCTTTCCATGATAAGGACACTAAGAAGGTAAGGGTATCTTACGGTACTGTCGTAGGAGAAATCAAAGAAGTTTCACGTTCTTATAAAGAAGCTTCTATGGCTATGGATGTAGGCAAAATCTTCTTTAACGATCAGAATGTTATCGCATATTCTCAGCTTGGAATTGGTCGTCTTATTTATCAGCTTCCTATTCCACTTTGTAGAATGTTTATCTCTGAGATTTTTGAAAACAAATCTCCAGATGATTTTGATGAGGAAACACTTACAACTATTAGTAAGTTCTTTGAGAATAGCCTGAACGTTTCAGAAACATCGCGCCAGCTCTATATTCATAGAAATACTCTTGTATACAGACTAGATAAGTTGGAGAAGAGCACTGGCCTTGATTTGCGTGTATTCGAGGATGCAATTACTTTCAAGATTGCTTTAATGGTAGTAAAATACATGAAGTATATGGAAAGTGAAAAGTTCTAGATATTAGTTAGTTTGGAAATGAGGTATAGAATTGATACGATTAGATCATGTTAGTAAGTCCTATGAGGCTGGCAAACCTGCTCTTGAGGACGTAACTATTCACATTGATCCAGGCGAATTCGTTTTTGTTGTTGGAGATAGTGGCTCTGGTAAGTCTACCCTTATCAGATTGTTATTGAAAGAATTGGAGCCTACCAAAGGCAAGATTTATATTAATGGTCAGGATTTAAAAAAGGTTACTCACAAAAAGGTTCCTATGTATCGTAGGAATGTTGGCGTAGTGTTCCAAAACTTCCGTCTTCTGCCGGATAGAAATGTATATGAAAATGTTGCATTTGCTATGAAGGTAGTTGAACGTTCAAATCGTGAAATAAAGAAAAAGGTTCCTACAATGTTATCTCTTGTAGGACTTGCAGCAAAATATAAGTCAAAGCCTAGTCAGCTTTCCGGTGGAGAGCAGCAGCGTGTTGCTATAGCAAGAGCGCTTGTTAACGAGCCAAAGATTATTCTGGCTGATGAGCCTACTGGAAATCTTGATAGTGATAACACATGGGAAATCATGAGACTTCTTGACGAAATTAATCAGCGTGGTACAACAGTTGTTGTTGTAACACACAATATGGAAATCGTCAGAGCCATGAATAAGAGAGTTATTACAATCAAAAAAGGTGTTGTAGTAAGTGATGTGGGAGGTGACAACTATGAAGATTAGTACCCACATTTACAACCTGGGACAAGGTTTAAAGAACATTTGGAGAAACAAGATGTTCTCACTTGCTTCAATCGCTACAATGACAGCATGTATTTTCCTTTTCGGTATTTTCTATGCGTTGGGAACAAATTTCCAGGCTATGGTAAGATCTGCAGAGGAAGGTGTTGCAGTTACAGTTTTCTTTGATGAAGGAATATCTCAGCAGCGTATAGATGAGATTGGTAATGAAATAAAGAAGCGCGTAGAAGTAAAAAGTTATAATTACATTTCCGCTGAGCAGGCTTGGGCAGATTATCAGGAAGAATACTTTGGTGGAAATGAGGAGCTTGCAGCTGGATTTGCAGATGACAATCCACTTGCCAACTCAGCAAACTATGAGATATATCTTAATGATGTAGCTATGCAGCCAACACTGGTTTCCTTTCTTAATGGACTTGACGGTATTCGTCAGGTAAATCAGTCTGAGGTAGCTGCAAAAACACTTACAGATATCAACAGAGCCATTACAATTGTATCTATGGCGATTGTCATCATACTTCTTGCTGTATCGGTTTTCCTTATCAGCAATACTGTTATGGTTGGTATTTCGGTTAGAAGAGAAGAGATTGCTATCATGAAGCTCATTGGTGCGAAAGATGCTTTCGTTAGAGCTCCATTTGTAGTAGAGGGTGTTTTCATTGGCTTGATAGGTTCAATCATTCCTCTTGTTCTTCTGTTCTTTATTTATGAAAAGGTAATTGAATATGCTAGTTCTGAATTCAATTTCCTTAGCAATATGGTTACATTTATTCCAGTAGAAGAAATTTTTAGAACTTTGGTTCCTATTTCTCTCATACTTGGTATCGGAATTGGCTGGTTCGGTTCTCGTGTAACATTGCACAAACATTTAAGAGTTTAGTTAAAAATGTTTATTTAGGGAGTGCCTTGGCGGATGCTGAGGCACTTCTATATATAATGGAGGTACATAATGTTTGAAGATCAGAATGAACGAGTTGGGAAGGTAGTAGATCCAGAGACAGTAAATTATTACTTTGAAGAAAAGGTTCAGCCTAAGCCTAAGAAATGGCCTATAATTTTAGTTGGATTCTTAGGAATAGTAGTAGGCTGTGTTGCTACAGCTATTATTGGACTTGGATTAATAGGTTCAAGAATTTCCTTTAAGGACGAGTCCTCTAAAGAGGTATTAGAGTCTCTTCAGGGAGGAGAGTCTGGAGATTCAAAATTTAGTACTATTCTTTCTGTAATAGAGACATATTACTATCAGGATGTTGATAATGATAAGCTTGTAAATGGCGTTTATAAAGGAGTTGTAGAGAGTTTGGATGATCCATATTCTGAATACTATACAGCAGAGGAGTACGAGGATTTGATGGCTACCCTCACTGGAAATTACGCAGGAATAGGAGCGCTTCTTCAGAAGAATGCTGAGACAGGTGCAGTTACTATTACAAAGGTTTACAAAGAAACACCTGCAGAGAAGGCTGGACTAAAGGAAGGCGATTATATTGTTTCTGCAGATGGATACCTTGCAACTGATGAAGGACTGGATACTTTTGTTCAGCACATTCGAGGCGAGGAAGGCACTGATGTTGAACTTGTTATTTCAAGAGATGGCGAAGAGCAGACAATGGTATGTACCAGAGCATCCATTGCCACACCTACTGTTGAGTATCAGATGCTTGAGGGAAATGTTGGTTATATCGCTGTATCTCAGTTTACAGAGCACACATATAAAGACTTTGTAGCGGCTTACAAGGATCTTGAAAAGCAGGGAATGGTATCAGTTGTGTTTGATATGAGAAACAATGGTGGCGGATTACTTGATTCGGTAGTGGAGATGCTTGATTATCTTCTTCCAAAGGGCACTGTTGTTTACACAATGGACAAGGCAGGTCATCGTGAAGATTTCCTTTCTGATGAAGGTTCATCAAAGGATATTCCTATGGTAGTTCTTGTAAATGGAAATACAGCTTCAGCAGCAGAGATTTTTACAGGTGCCATCAGAGATTTTGACTATGGCACAATCATTGGTACAAATACTTTTGGTAAGGGTATTGTTCAGTCTACAATTCCACTTAGCGATGGTTCAGCATTAAAGCTTACAACACAGACATATTACACTCCAAGCGGCGAATGCATCCACGGAAAAGGAATCGCTCCAGATATCGAGCTCGAGTATGAATTCCAGGGTGGCGAAGACGACGCTTATAGTGTAGACTTAGATAATCAAATCCAGAAGGCACTCGACGTATTATCAGAGAAATAATCGTATAATATGTAAAAATAGCTTATAGTTATCAGGCATTGGGTTTAAAGTGTAATAATAGATGAGCTGGTAGGAATCAAGCTCTTATGTTTCTTGAGCGAATCGTGTTAGATGAGCGGAGAAATATAAGGCTTGTTGCCGCAACCAGCGGACTGGAAAGAGGTGATTTCGTGATAGAACTTGATCAGTTCAAGCAGCGACTTACGTCGCAAAAAAACTCTATGACGGAAGTGAGGGATTCACTTTGACGTCGCAGCCAAGAAAGCTCGCATAGAAGAGCTTGAGCGCGAGATGGAGGCTCCAGATTTTTGGACAGATGCTACCACATCTACAGCCAAGATGAAAGAGCTCAAATCCATGAAGGATGACGTTGCAGTCATAGATAAGCTTGAAGACCTATATAAAGAAATAGAAGATTACATTGAACTTGGAAATGAAGAAGAGGACCAGGAGATAGTTGATACTGTTGCGCTTCTTATAGAAGAGTTTGAAACAGATTTAGAGACTCTCAGAATGAAGACACTTCTTTCTGGAGAGTATGATGGTGATAGCGCCATTGTTACATTACACTCAGGAGCAGGCGGTGTTGAGGCTTGTGATTGGGTACAGATGCTTTACAGAATGTACAGCCGCTGGGCTTCTGATATGGGCTTTGCTTTGGATGAGCTTGATTACCAGGAAGGTGATGAAGCGGGAATCAAATCTGTCACATTCCAGGTAAATGGTGAAAATGCCTATGGATATCTTAAATCAGAAAAGGGTATCCACCGTTTGGTTAGAATTTCCCCATTTAATGCACAGGGAAAGCGCCAGACATCCTTTGCCAGCTGCGATGTTATGCCAGACATAGAGGAGGATGTTGATGTAGAGATTAAGGATGAGGATATCCGAATCGATACATACCGTTCATCAGGCGCCGGTGGTCAGCATATCAATAAGACCAGCTCGGCCATTCGAATCACTCACTTCCCTACAGGAATTGTGGTTACCTGCCAGAATGAGCGAAGCCAGTTCCAGAATAAGGACAAGGCTATGCAGATGTTGAAGACTAAGCTTCTTCTTTTAAAGCAGGAGGAGAATGCGGCCAAGGCCAGCGGTATCCGTGGCGAGGTTTCAGAAATCGGATGGGGCAACCAAATCCGCTCCTATGTCCTTCAGCCTTACACCATGGTCAAAGATCTTCGCACAGGAGAGGAATCAGGAAATGCCGATGCAGTTCTTGATGGAAAGCTCACACCGTTCATGAATGCGTATCTTAAATGGCTTTCTCTCGGCTGCCCCGAGCGTAATGCATCAGATGATGAATAGAGTATAAGCAAGTAGCTATCAAGCTCTGAGTGTTACTCAAGCGAAGCTTTCTTCAGCTGAGCGGAGTAATATCTCAGGCTTGAGAGTGTAACTTGCGTAAGGTTTAGAATACTTTCACAATTTAATATGATAAAGTACTTGAATTTAGGTAGTGTTTAATGTTATTATCTTTGAAGCGTGTACAAATGTATTTGTACAAAAGACACTTGTGGAGGAGATATGGCAGAGAAGACTACCTATTTTGTTTTAAAAGAAAAAGCTGTACCAGAAGTATTGCTAAAGGTTGTTGCCGCTAAAAAGCTTATTGATACTGGTAAATGCGATTCAGTTCAGGAGGCTACCGAAAAGGTTGGCATAAGCCGTAGCTCATTTTATAAGTATAAGGATGACATTTTCCCATTCCATGAGGATATAAAGGGAAAGACTATTAATATGGTTATCCAGCTGGAGGATGAGCCGGGAATTCTTTCCAGAGTTCTGGAGGAGATGGCCCACTTCCATGTGAATATTTTGACTATACATCAAAGTATTCCAGTCAATGGTTTTGCCACCCTTACTATTTCGGTGGATGTACTTGAGGATTCAGGAGATTTCTCTGATCTGGTTGGTGCTATCGAGGCCGTTGATGGTGTTCATTATGTAAAAATTTTAGCAAGGGAGTGACAACAGGATGAAAGCAGCAATTATGGGATATGGAACTATCGGTTCCGGAGTAGCAAAGGTTCTTGAGACAAACAAAGACGTCTTGGCAGAGAGAATTGGTGAGCCACTTGAGCTTAAATATATTCTTGACCTTAGAGATTTTCCTGGCGACCCTAACGAAAAATGTTTTGTTAAGGATTACAAGGAAATCGTAAAAGATAAAGATGTCAAAATCGTTGTCGAGACAATGGGTGGTGTTGAGCCTGCATTTACCTTTGTGAAGGCAATGTTGGAAGCTGGTAAATCAGTTACTACATCTAATAAGGCACTTGTTGCCGATAAGGGTGCGGAGCTCATGCAGATTGCAGAAAAGCACAATGTTAACTTTGTGTTTGAAGCAGCCGTAGGTGGCGGTATTCCTATTATTAGAACCCTGACTGCCTGCTTAACTGGTGATGTTATAGAGGAAATCGATGCTATTTGCAACGGAACTACTAACTACATGCTTACAAATATGGAGCAGTTTGGCAGTGACTATGCAGAGATTTTAGCGGAGGCACAGTCTCTTGGCTATGCTGAGAAGGACCCAACAGCAGATGTTGAAGGTTTTGACAGCTGTCGTAAAATTGCCATCCTTACATCCCTTATTACAGGAAAGAATGTTGATTTCAATGATATTCCTACAGAGGGAATCAGCAAGATTTCTGCTACTGATTTCAAATATGCTAAGGCTATGGGAAGAAGCATTAAGCTTATTGCCCGCAGCGTTAAGGTTAGAGATAAATATGCATGTCGTGTGGCACCATATTTAGTTAAGCCAGAGAACATGCTATATCACGTTTCAGGTGTTATGAATGCGGTCTCTGTAAAGGGAAATATGCTCGGTGAGTCTATGTATTATGGCGCTGGTGCAGGAGCACTTCCTACAGCATCAGCTGTTGTGGGGGATATGGTTTTCCTTGCAAAAAATGTGGACAAATATGTAAAGATTGGCTGGACATCAGAAAAGTATCAGCTTTCAGATCCAACCCAGGAGCAGTTCAGATATTTTGTTAGAGCCACAGCTTCACAGTCTAATATTGAAAATGAATTCGAGAATGTTGAATATGCTAACCTCGACTTGGATGATGAAGTTGGTTTCGTTACTTCAGAGATGACAGAGCGTGAATTCAACGAACGTATTGCGGCACTTGGTGGAATAATTTCAGTTATTAGATTGGCATAAGGAGAATAGACATGTACGTTACTTGCTTAGATTTAGAAGGTGTTTTGGTTCCAGAGATTTGGATTGCTTTTGCTGAGGCAACAGGCATTCCTGAGCTTAAAAAGACTACAAGAGATGAGCCTGATTACGACAAGCTCATGAATTATAGAATTGGTATTTTAAAGGAGCATGGACTTGGATTAAAAGAAATCCAGAATACCATTGCTACCATCAACCCACTTCCAGGAGCAAAGGAGTTTTTAGACAAGCTTAGAGCTTTTGGTCAGGTTATTATCATCAGTGATACATTTTCACAGTTCGCAGGCCCTCTTATGGAGAAGCTTGGAATGCCTACAATCTTCTGCAACGAGTTAATCGTAGGAGACAATGGAGAAATCACAGGCTACAAGATGCGCTGCGACAAGAGTAAGCTTACAACAGTAAGAGCATTGCAGTCCTGCGGTTTTGAAACTATTGCTAGTGGCGACAGCTTCAATGATCTTGCCATGATTGAGGCATCAAAAGCGGGCTTCTTATTCAGAACTACTGATGCAATCAAGAGGGATTACCCACAGTATCCAGCCTTTGAAGAATACGACGACTTATACAACGCAATAATTGAAGTTCAAAAATAACAAAAGAGCAAGTTTTGGTATCTATTATCAAAACTTGCTTTAATTTTGCCAAAAATCTTTCTGTGTCGCACACTTGTCTATTTTATCTAAACATAAAATCCCTTAAACTCACTAAATTATACATAATTTACAGTTTGTTAATATCATAACAATGACAATTTTGAGCAATTATGTACAAGTAATGGTAATTATGTGAAAATTTCATGTTGAATTTTACCCAGGTGTCGTGTATCATTTACATATAAAAGTTAATAAATGCCCGTGAGAGATGAGAATGTGGCTGTGTCGAGAGTTGGAGCTCTTGTATCTTTAGGCATGTTCTTTTTTTGTGCCTAAAAACAATAGGGGTATTAGAGGGAGTAAACATAATGCATAGAGACTTAATCGAAAAACTGGAAGCAAACCCAGTTATCGCAGCCATAAAAGATGATAAAGGGCTTGAGAAAGCGATTAAAACTGATTGTGAGATAATCTTCATACTATATGGAGATGTTTGCACGATTCCAGGTATCGTGGAACGAATCAAATCTTCAGGAAAAATCGCAATGGTTCATCTAGACCTGATTGCAGGCCTCAATAATACCAAAGAAATCTCGGTAGACTTTATCAAAAACAGCACCAAGGCTGATGGAATCATCACCACCAAAGGTAATCTGATCGGAAGGGCAAAGGAGTTGGGCTTATATACAGTGCTCAGATATTTCGTAATCGACAGCATGGCTCTTGTTAACATTGAGAAACAGGACCGGCACGGGGTATCTCAGCCAGATGTCATCGAGATTCTCCCTGGTATAGTCTTACCAAAGATTATCAAGAGAGTTAACAAAGCCAGTAAGGTTCCTGTTTTGGCAGGAGGTCTTATCGGCGACAGAGATGATGTAATGAATGCACTTAATAATGGGGTGCTTGCCGTATCTACTACGAACGAAGAGGTATGGGAGCTTTAAGTGATTCATATTTAGCCACTCCTTAGTATTAGCCAAAGCCACAAGGCAAAAGAAGGAGGAGTAATAATGGCAAAATA
>JAEEGL016700928.1_pt1 | contig 10883 bp, 5 predicted proteins | sample 9134231 | NCBI WGS metagenome assembly JAEEGL01 (sample SAMN16246548, study PRJNA631951) | gut metagenome | biome: gut microbiome; feature: rumen; material: fiber-attached | host: Bos | place: Iran: Karaj | collected 2018-10
CGGCGCGCGAGGTGGCAGACTACTACGACCGCCACGGAAGTCCCAACGAGCGCATGGCGGCCCACTATCAGCTGGGGTGCGCCTACAGGGACATGGGTGAGGCACCTATGGCACTGCAGTGCTTTCAGGAGGCCGTGGAATGCGCCGACACCACCGCTGCCGACTGCGACAAAAGACAGCTGGCCATCCTACTCATTCAGACGGGCTATCTATACTATACGCAATACATGCCGACCCTTGCGCTTGAACAATTCATGAAAGCGTCAGCGATAGCATTGGGAGCCGGCGACACCCTGATACATCTGAATGCAGAGGAATATAAGATGCTGTCGTATTATGAACTGAATGACTACGCAAAGGTAGACAGCATGACCGACGACCTCTACACCAGCTACCTGGCACTGGGCGATACCGTAAAAGCCCAACGCTGCGTGAGCACATCGCTCCTGCTGGCGGATGTGAACGGCAACCTTGACAGGATGAAGGAACTTTTTGTCAAAAAGTACGGAGACGCTGCACAAGACCCCGCCTTTGATGAAGCAATAAATACAGAAGAAAAATCGCTGCTGGCCTGTTACCTGTTAAGGACAGGACAAGAAAGGAGAGCAGAGGCTCTTTTCAGACAAACAAAAGACCAATCATCCAACATTTACACACAGATACGCTGCCTGAAGGGCCTGTTCAACCTTTATTCGGCACATGGTCCCGCTGACTCGCTGTCCAAATATGCCAAAGCCTACTGTGAGTTGAATGACTCGAGCAACCTCTTCAAGCACAATGAGACCTTGAGCAGGATGCAAGCCCTTTATAACTATGAAAGAGTGGCTGCAGAAGCGGAAGAAAAGACGGAAAGAGCCCACGAGCGAGCTGTAACCACCCTGTTGGTGGCTCTGCTTGCGGTAATTGCAGCCCTGTATTTCATCCAATTATATAAACGGAGAGGAGAACAGCTTGCACACAAGATAGAGACGCAAGACTCCGAATATGAAAGGCTGAATGAGCAATACCGCATGGTGAGTGAAGACATGGAAAAGTTGGTTTACGACAATCAACAAAAAAGCAGTCTACTGAAAGAGAAAGAACATCAGCTGGAATTGCTCAGGCAAAAGATCAGCGCTTATGAACAGGTGAACTATACGGGGAAGAATAAGAACCGGCAGACAACAGACTGCATAGCCGCCCGGCTGCATGAAATGGCAGAGAAGGGGATGGCAGCCAGCAGCAAGCTGCTCTATGAGATGAAAGTGCAGATGGAGACAAGCGACAGCCTGTTCATCGAGAAGATAGAACACAAGAACCTTCACCTGGACCTTAGAGACGAATATATCTGTATCCTCTTGCGGCAAAGATTCACTTCCTCAGAGACTGCCGTCCTGATGGGGATGTCGCCCCAAGCCCTCTCCAACAAGAAAAAGCGTATAGCCACGAAACTGTCAGGAGGAGAAGCCAACGCAGCTGATTTGGACCAGTATCTTGTCGGTTTCTGATTCTGCCTGTTACTTGCCTCCAGGAAAGCGCGACTGGAGAAAAGCGTCGAACTGGTCGCGATAGGCATCGGTGACACGGATGATTTCATCACCGATGTAGATGCAATCATTGCGGTCGACGCTACGGATACGGTTGAGCGCAACAATATAGGAGCGATTCACCCGCATGAACTGCGCCTTGGGCAGCATTTCCTCTACCGTTTTCATTGTGAGGTGTGTGATGAGCGGTTTCTTGCTGTCGTCAGTATATACCATCACATAATCCTTCATACCACTCACATAGAGGATGCTCCCTAAGGCCACTTGCCTGAAGGCTCCATCCACCCTGAGAAACACCGTAGGAGGTTCCTGCCCCTCGTCTCTGACCACCGATGAAGGGGGAGCCATGGTCCCCTCTTTCATGGCGAACCATTGCCGCGCCTTCTCCACTGCAGCAAGAAACTTGTTGTAGCGGATGGGCTTGAGCAGGAAGTCGAGCGCACTCACCTCATAGCTTTCAAAAGCATACTCCTTGAAAGCAGTTGTAAAGATCACCTTGGTCTGTTCGGGCAACATGTGCGCCAGTTCCATGCCATTGAGGTCAGGCATCTGTATATCGAGGAAGAGCAGGTCAACGGGCTGGCTGCGCAAGGCATCGATGGCCTCTACCGAGTCGGTATAGGAAGCGACGAGCTGCATGTCGAGAGTCCGGCTGACGAAAGACTCGAGCAGACGCACTGCCAGCGGCTCATCATCGACAATCATGCAGGAGAGCGTATGATTCATATATGAAGGTTTATTTTGACATGATAGATATTATCCTGGAGATTCTGGAGCCACGTATAACGACCCGGATAAACGAGGTCGAGTCGGCGCCGGGTATTCTCCAGACCAATGCCCGACCCACTGCGGTCGTCGGTGCTCTTGGGATAGTTGGTATTGTCGCAGCAGAACTCCACTTCCCCACCCTGCTGTCTCAATGAGATATGGATGGCCGATGGCCGGCTGCTGCTCAGTCCATGCTTGAAGGCATTTTCTATGAGCGAGATGAAGAGCAATGGAGCTACAAGGGTGTTCGGGTCATCTACCTTGAAATGCTCCGTTACAACCGCCCTGTCATTGCAGCGCATTTTCATCAGGGCGATGTAATTGCGCATGAACTCTACCTCTCCCCCTATGGGCACCAAGGCTTTGTTAGTCTCATACATGGCATAACGGAGCAAATCGCTCAGTTGGGCGATGGCATCCTGCGCCGCGTCGGCATCTATCTGTGTGAGACTGGAGATATTGTTGAGCGTGTTGAACAGGAAATGCGGGTTGATCTGGTTCTTGAGCCATGCCAGTTCGGCCTCTGTATTCTTGGCCTTCTCGTCCTTGAGTTGTTGCTTGAGCGACCGCACGCGGAGGAAATGGCGTATGCCCGTAGCGACTGCAGCCACGACGCAGTTGAGCAGGAAGAACATGAAAGCCCCCGAGAAGAAACCTATCCAGGCATTGCCCGACATTTGGGGAACCCTTTCCTTGATAGCGAAATAGCCGAAGAAGAAACCATAATTAAGGCCCAAAATCAAGAGGAGGTTGCAGAGTGCGAAGAGCCAGAACCTGCGACGGAAGAAGAGATAAGGCCCAAAGATATAGAAGTTGACGAAATAGACCACCAAAGGAGCCCTCAGAAGTTGCCATGCCATAAGCATGGAGGTGGAGGTGGACTCCCAGTTGCGCGTGCTGACCAGCATGGCCAGTGGGAAGAGGAGCAGTATCACCGCCCACACACCCACCTGTGCCATGAAAAGCCAAATGTCTTTTTTCTGAATATTCTTCATCGCCGTCAAAGATAATAAAAATCGAGCGAAACCTGAATGCTTTTATTGATTTTTAATTACAAGACTGTGCAAACACTACTGCTGCTGATTGTTTCCTATGTTGTTGATCATTTCACCTTGTGTCTGCTGCTCTATGTAGTCGTTGGTTACTTTCGAGACATGCTGGCGAGCCTGACGCTTGGTGTTGCCGAAGGTGTAAGACAGGCTGAGCGTGACACCGCTCATAGGAACCTTGATGGTCTGGTGGCTGTTGAAATCCTTGCCACTGCTATATGTCTCCATTTTCAGGTTGCCTCCATCGGAGAGACCCACCATGCCCTGAACGCTCACTGAGAGACGGTCGTTGAGGAACGACTTGGTGAGGTTGGCTGAGAGCATATTGAAGCCACTGCTCCATCCCTGCAACGTGTACGACTTGGAGGAAGTGATGAGATAAGCACCCATTTTGATTTCCCATGGCAAAGTCTGCTGCACTCCCATCATCAGGTTGCCCTGCCATCCGTGGCTGCTCAGTGCGAGCGCATCGCTGCTCATGTGGTTGTAGTTGAGGCTACCGTTGACAAAGAGGCGCGTGTCCTTGGCGGCCAGCCAGTTGGCATAGACATTGGCGCCAGAAAGATGACGTTTCACGATGTTGCCATAAGTAGTGTTGAGCAGATTGGTATTGCCATCGTAGAAGCTGTACTGGTCGATTGCGTTGTCAGTGAAGTTATGGTGCAGGTTGAAGTTGAACATCAGTTTGGGTCCGAAGAGATTGTACACGAGAGAGAGATTATGTGTTTTTTCCACATCGAGGTCCGTGTTGCCATAAGAAAGGGAATTGGGGTCGCTATGATCAACATACGGGTTGAGGTAAGAAATGCCCGGGCGTGATATACGCATATTATAGGTGAGTCCGATGTTGCTTGTCAGTGAAAGGTTGTATGACAAGCTGGCCGTAGGCACCAGGCTGCCATAGTCTTTCTCAAAGTCAGAACCGTTGCCCAGTCTGTATTCCACTTCCTGCCAAGTATGCTCATATCTCAAGCCGCCCTTAGCTCCAAATTTGTTCCAGTTGGCACTGTACTCTGCATATCCAGCCAAAATAGTATTGTTGTAGAGGTAATCCATACTCATAGCCTGGTTGTAGACATCCTGCAGATAGTATTTCGCATCAGAAGTGGCGTGTCGGGTTGTGAATTTGCTTCCGAAGCTCAATGTATGTCCAACCCTCACAGGTTGAGTATAGTCGACTTGGAAAGTATGGTCGGTGGTGTTTTCCTTGTTGACAGAATAGCGGTCGGTGAGATCGACAAACGATGTGGAGCCCATGTCGAAGATGCTTCGTGTCTTGTTCTCGGAAGGACTATAGCTGAGCTGATAAGTTAACGTGAGTGACTGTGTTCGCTCCTTGTTGAAGAACCGCTGGTAGTCGGCAGTACCGCTGAATGAGGTACGACCAGTCTTCATATTCATTTCTGTTCCATAACCGTATCCGTTACCGTAGCTGCCACCTTGCATGGAGGATGTGTTGGTCATATTGTTGCGCAAGTGGAAGTCGGACAAGCTAAAGGTGGCATTGATGGAACTCATGGGATCGAGCTCATACCCCAGGCTCGCATTGCCCATTGTGAAGGGCAGTTTCATGGAAGTCTCGGCACGCCCCAAGATAGTGCCGTCACCATTTTGTTGCTCGCTCTCCACTACAGTAGAACCCGGTTTGGAGTAGTTTTCCATCACATTGACACTAAAGGAGAGTTTACCCTGCTGTCCACTCACGAAGGCACCGCCTCCCACACCACGGTTGCCGCCAGAGACCCTCACCGTGCCGTTGTAACCGTTGAGCGACTGCATGGCCATCGGGTCCTGCCTGTTCATCACGATATTGAGCACACCGCTGGCGCCCTCGGCGTCAAAGCGTGCACCGGGATTGGTAAGCACCTCGATATTCTTCACTGCCGTGGCCGGCATGCTCTTGAATATCATGGAAGGATTGCTTGAGAACATGGGATTGGGTTTGCCGTCAACGTAAATCTGGAAAGACGACGAGCCGTTGACGGTGATATTATCCTGTCCGTCGACGGTCACCATGGGCACCTTGCGCAGCATGTCGAGCACTGTTGCCGATTTGGCATCACGGTCTTCCGCAACATTGTAACTCATCTTGTCGACCTCCATCTTCACGAGCGGTTTCATGGCCACCACCTCCACAGCATTAAGCATTTTGGCATCATCCTTGCAGAAAAGTGTGTCGAGGTCAAGCACCTTGTCGTCGCCCAGCTCCACTGTCTTTTTCAAGTCCAGTTTTCCGATACTGTTGACAACAACGTCGTGCTTGCCTTTGGCCTGCACCTTATGGCTGAAACGTCCCTCACCGTCGGTAAGGAATATGTCGACCGGTTTGTCGGTCTTGCCCTGTTTGAACACACGAATGGTGGCAAAAGGCTCACCCTCGGAAGTTGTCTCGCTCACCACCACCCCTTTAATTGTGGTCTGTGCCATTGCGGCGGATGCTGCTGTAAGCATCGCAGAAATGAATAAAAATCTGAATCGTTTCATATATACTATTATTTTGTTTTATTATGCGTGTGGAAGAATTTTCACTTGCAAAAGTAATGTGAAACAAAAACGAGTCAAAGAGATTTTCGACCAGATGCGGTGCTATTTTCGACCAAAATGACAAATCAGAGGTTTGGAAAAACCATATTAAAGCCATAATTATTTTCATCTTTACGGAGAAATAATTATTTTTGCACCATAACAGTACAAACGCTGAAATGACCATCAGAACAAGAACCTTTCTCCTACTCCTCCTGCTGTGCGCAGCCACAAGCATTCACGCCCAACGGTGGGACAACTACCGGCCCGATAACCGCAAAGTTGCCCTGGACAGCACCAATATGCCTATTGTGCTCATCAACACCGACGGGCAGATGATACTGCGCGACGAGCGTATCACCGCACGCATGAAGATACTGTACAACGAGGACGGAAGTGTAAACTACCGCGACACAGTAGCCCATCCTAATCAGACTGTACATTATGACGGCTATATAGCCTTGAAATACCGGGGCAACTCATCGTTCAACTCTTCCGACAAGAAGCCCTACTCCATCAAACTCATTGAGACCCCACTCGAAGAAGGCGGTGAAAAGCGCAAGGAAAGGCTTTTAGGCATGGGCAAGGACAACGACTGGGCCATGCTTGCCCCCTACTCCGACCGCAGCATGATACGCGATGTTCTTGCCTTCACGCTCGCCAAGCCCTATTTCGACTACACCCCCTCTGCCCGCCACTGTGAACTGATACTTGACGGTGTCTACTACGGAGTCTACGTTCTGACAGAGCGGTTGACCAAAGGCAAGAACCGGCTTAACCTCGATGACCCCGGCAACAGCGGTGATGAGCTGACCGGAGGCTATCTGGTTCAGGTGGACCGTGACGACGAACCACACATTTACATCTCCAAGCACCATCCGGAAAGTCCATGGGGTGAGATGAGCTGGAACTACATACACTACCAATACAAGCATCCCGAGTTTGAGGAGATGAACTACACCCAGCGCCGCTATCTGCAGAACCGCATCGACGCCATGGAGAACTCCCTTGCCTCCGCCAACTACAAAGACGAGAGCACCGGCTACCGCCGATATCTCGATGTGACCTCGTTTATCGACTATGAGTTATCCACCGAATTCTCGCACAATGTTGACGGCTACCGTCTGAGCACCAACATGTTTAAATGGCGTGACAGTAAAGATGCCCGTTGGAAGTTAGCCATCTGGGACATCAATCTTGGCTTCGGCAATGCCGACTATTATGAAGGTTCAGCCACCGACACCTGGGTATACAAGCAAAACGACATCATGGCCTGGCAGGACGACTGTCTGATACCCTTCTGGTGGGACCGTCTGATGAAGGACGACAGCTATGTTGCCGAGCTGAAAAGCCGATGGACAAAATACCGTATGGAATTCTACAGCGACTCTCATGTGGCGGCTGTGGTAGACTCACTCTACGACGTACTAACCTGCATGGGTGCAGAGCAACGCAACAGCAAGGCATGGCCCCGTTGGGGCAGATACTTGTGGCCCAATGAGTATGTGTCAACCTCTATCAGCGATGAGTTCAACTACCTGCGAGGCTGGATATCCGACCGTCTGGCCTACATGGACAGCCAATGGTTCGACCTTTCGGGCATTGGTGAGGTGAGCGCCGTGCACCATGCCCCCACTGTATGGCCACAACCGGCCCGTACAGGCGGAGTGCTCCACGTAAGCACCGACGGTCCCGACCACTTGCAGCTTTTCTCCACCGACGGCAAAGTCTTTGTCGAAACCAGCACGGAGGGAGAAGTTTGCGAGATGAGCCTATCAGGTGTGTCTCCGGGCCTTTATATACTTCACAGCAAGAGCGGGAACCTGAAAATCATTGTCCGACCATAAAACCATAAAAAAACATATACATTATGAAGAAATCGCCTATCCTGTCGTTGGCAGCCATGCTATTACTGGTTTGCGCAACCCTTCAGGCACAAGACCATTTTATAAGTGACGCCGTATACCGTCAGAAAGTGGAGAAAGCCTTTGATGCCACCATGCGTCTGAGCGGTCAGTGGAGCATAGAGAAAGGAGAACGACCGTTTTTCAATACCGAGGGACTCTCCGTGACCCAAGAAGAGACCGAGGCACTGAAATTTCTGTATGCATACATGCCGTTAGCCGACGTGACCGACTACTCGACCGGCTATTTCCTTGACAATGTACGCAGTTCATTGCGCACCCGTGAGGAGATGAGCTGGGGCAAGAGTGTGCCCGAACTGCTTTTCCGTCATTTCGTGCTCCCCATCCGCGTGAACAACGAGACGCTCGACCGGTCGCGCATGGTATTCTTCAACGAGCTCCATGACCGTGTATACAAACTCAGTATGAAAGAGGCTATTTTAGAGGTGAACCACTGGTGCCATGAAAAAGTGACCTATCAGCCCAGCGACGGCCGCACATCATCACCCCTTCAATCGCTGCGCACCGCATTCGGCCGCTGCGGCGAAGAGAGCACATTCACTGTTGCCGCCCTTCGCTCCGTAGGCATTCCCGCCCGTCAGGTTTACACCCCTCGTTGGGCCCACACTGACGACAACCACGCATGGGTGGAAGCGTGGGCCGACGGAGAGTGGTACTTCTTAGGTGCCTGTGAGCCCGAGCCGGTGCTCAATTTAGGTTGGTTCAACGCCCCCGCCTCGCGTGCCATGCTCATGCACACCCGCGCATTCGGCGACTATGAAGGTCCAGAGGAAGTGATGCTCCGCACCTCCAACTTCACTGAAATCAACCTCATCGACAACTACGCCACCACCGGCCGCACCGACTTCCGCATTACCGACCGCAACGGGAAACCCGTTGAAGGCGCCCGTGTAGACTTCAAAATCTACAACTATGCCGAATATTGCACAGTGGCCACCAAGTATACTGATGCCGAGGGCAAGACCTTCCTCACCGCCGGCAAAGGTGACATGATGGTATGGGCCTCACACGACGGGTACTACGGCTATGCCAAGGCCTCTTTCGGCAAAGACAAGCTGATAGACATAAAGCTGCTGCGCCATGAGAGCACGGACCGTGAGCGCACGGCCTTCGAAGTGGAATCCTTCGACATTGTGCCCCCTCCTGAAGACGTTCACATGCCCGAAGTGAGCGAAGTGCAGCAACAGGTGAACAAAATGCGTTTCGCCTATGAAGACTCACTCCGCCATGCCTACACCGCCACATTCTACACTGAGGAGACCGCACGAAAGGCAGCCCAGGCTGCCGGTCTGGAGCCTGACAGCGTGGTGACTTTCTTAGTGAAATCGCGCGGCAACCACGAGAGCATTCTCGGTTTCCTACGCAACCACCGCGACAATCTGCCCCGTGCCTGCGCCCTGCTGCGCACACTGAGCGACAAGGACCTGCGCGACATGCAGAACGACATACTGGAGGACAATTTCGCCGCTGAGAGCGACCAATTGGGGCCACGTGTGGAGAACGAGTTGATTATCAGTCCCTTCAAGCAATTCCTCGCCAAGCAGTTCAAGGCCAAAGAAATCAAGAAGATGCGAAAGGATCCCGCCCGCCTCGTTAACTGGGTGCGTGAGAACATCCATCTGAATCCCGACACAAAAGCCGAACGCATAGCACAGACCCCGACAGGTGTATGGAGAAGCCGCACCACAGACAGCCGTTCCCGTGATATTTTCTTTGTTGATTTAGCCCGCAGTCTGAACATAAAAGCCCGCAAAGACTATGTCACCTCGAAGGTGCAGTATTGGAAAGACGGCCGGTGGGTAGACGTCAATTTCGATTCGGATGTACAACAGACCGCCCCCACCGGCACCTTAGTGATACACTACACTCCCACCGCCGTTGTGGATAATCCGAAATATTACAGCCATTTCACTATCACGCGTATCAACAAAGGAGTGACCCGCCTGCTCAACTTCGAAGAAGGTCAGGTGGACATGGGTGAAGGAGTGAGCTGGGCCAACACCTTCAAGCAAGGTGTAAGTCTTGACGAAGGCACTTACGAACTGGTGACCGGTATGCGCATGGCCAACGGCAATGTGCTCTCCACCTCTCAGATATTCAATATTCGTGCTGGTGAGACTACCACACTTGACATGGAGCTCCGTCAGAACGAGGATGCGGTGAGTGTGATAGGACAATTTGACTCGGAATCGAAATACCTTACCCTCGACGGAAAGGAAGTGAGTGTGCTCTCTCAGACAGGCCGCGGCTACTTCATTGTAGGCGTGCTGGGTGTAGGTCAGGAACCCACCAACCATGCGATGCGCGACATAGCCAAGGTGAGCAATACCTTCAACCTTTGGGAGCGTCCCATCCTGCTGCTCTTTGAGAACGAGACCGAAGCCAAAAAGTTCAACGCCAAAGAGTTTGGAGAGTTGCCGTCCACCATTATCTATGGTATCGACAAAGAAGGCAGCATCAAGAAGCAGATTGTGGAGAACATGAAACTTCAAAGCGACAAACTGCTTCCCATCTTTATCCTTGGTGACACCTTCAACCGTGTGGTGTTCCAGTCACAAGGCTATACCATTGGGTTGGGTGAGCAAATGGAAAAAGTGATTTTGAAACTTGAGTAATTAAGAGAAGGGAAGTTAAAGGGACATTTGTAAGGGGAGATAAGGAACATTGTTCACTTTACCTCCCCTTTTATTGTCATTTGGGGTGACGATGAAGATTAGGGTGTTACATCAATCCGACACCTATTTTCCATGCCACATAAGCTTTCTTCTCTGCCGAATCCACCGAGTTGTCCACTCTCATCACTTTTTTGATAAAGCCATCGATGACAGCCAGTATGGCCTTGCGCTCATCGTCATTGAATCCAGACACCAGTTGTTTGGTCTCACTCAACACCTCATCGAGCGTATACGTATGATTGACACTGTCGAGCACACTCTGTTTCACTTCATCGTCGACGGAGCCAATCTGCTCAATTCCGCTCATGAAACCCTCAACGAAGTCGCGCTCACGGTCAGTGTATTCACCATCACAATGGGCAAAGAACAATCCCGTTTTTGCCATCAGTTTTATCGTATCAATTATTCTTTCCATAA
>JAEEGL010754860.1_pt1 | contig 10882 bp, 6 predicted proteins | sample 9134231 | NCBI WGS metagenome assembly JAEEGL01 (sample SAMN16246548, study PRJNA631951) | gut metagenome | biome: gut microbiome; feature: rumen; material: fiber-attached | host: Bos | place: Iran: Karaj | collected 2018-10
ATCCCATGCTGGCGGGAGCCCTGGAGATACTCATCAGGTTCAGATCTTTGATCACCATTGCCATCATGACCATTGTTTTTATGGTTCTGTATGCGGTCCTCCCGGATCATCGGATGAAGATAAGGATGCAGATATTCGGAGCTTTTTTTGCGGCTGTTTCCTGGGTGATCTTTTCTTATTTCTTTTCTCTGTATATCGAGAATTTCAACGGATTTACCATGTACGGAAGTCTGACAACCATTGTGGTCCTTTTGTTCTGGCTTTATTCCTGTATGTATCTGGTCTTTATCGGGGCGAATATCAACAAATACCTGCTGCCCATTGTAATGATCTTTGACCACCGGCGAAAAGAGCGGAGCGAACTTAAAGGACAACGTGAAAGTCTTGAAGATTAAAGCCCTTTGCACTTGACAAAAGGGCTTTATTTTTCTATATTTTTTAAGGACTGTTTAAAGGTAGGAGTATGCCTTTATCATATATGAAAGGAAATCAAAAGATGAGCATGGATGAAAGAATCGCCGAGCTTAAGGCAAGACTTGACGCCGAGCTTTCCCGTATTACGGAAGGCGCCGATCTTGAGAACTTAAGGGTTGAATATCTCGGCAAAAAGGGTTCTGTCACGGAACTCTTAAAAGGACTTAAGGATTTAAGCAACGAAGAGAAGAAGACCTTCGGCCAGAAGGTGAACCTGTTAAAGGGCGAAGTGTCCGACAGGATCGATGAATATAAAGCCCGCCTTGCCAAGGCGGAACTTGAGAAAGAACTTAACAGTGCTCCCGAGTTTGATATGTCCGTTCCCGCAGATACCCAGAGAGGTTCATATCATCCCATCACTCTTGTTCAGAGAGAGTGCGAGAGGATATTCAAGTCCATGGGCTTTACGGTGGAGGATTATTCCGAGATCGTAAGCGAGTACGAGTGCTTTGAGTCATTGAACATTCCCAAGCACCATCCCGCAAGAGATATGCAGGATACCTATTATCTTGAGAACGGTCAGCTTTTAAAGACTCAGACTTCAGCTGCCCAGAACAGGATCTACAGCAAATACAAGGCTCAGCTTATAAACGAAGGCAAGCCCATCAAGGCCATCTTCCCCGGAAGGTGCTTCAGAAACGAGTCTACCGATGCTACTCACGAGAATACCTTCTTCCAGATGGAAGGTGTTATGGTGGGTAAGGACATCAATATATCCAACCTCATCTTCTTTATGAAGACCATGCTTTCGGAGGTATTCCAAAGAGATATCAAGGTTCGCCTCCGTCCCGGTTTCTTCCCCTTTGTGGAGCCCGGCTTTGAACTTGATATCAACTGTCTCATCTGCGGCGGTGTGGGATGTCCTTCCTGTAACCGTTCCGGTTGGCTTGAGCTTTGCCCCTGCGGAATGATCCACCCCAGAGTTCTGGAAGAGGGCGGTATCGATCCCGAGGAGTATACCGGATATGCATTCGGCCTCGGACTTACACGTCTTGCCATGATGAAATACGGTATCAAAGATATAAGAGATTTAAACAGCGGTAATCTGAAGGCACTTGACCAGTTTACCGACGGTGAAGAGTAAGGAGGACGGAACAATGTTTTTATCAATGAACTGGATCTCGGATTTCGTAGATCTTTCCGGTTTGGATAAGAAGGAGCTCATCAGCCGTTTCTCCCTTTCCACAGCCGAAGTTGAAAATGAGATATTCTTTAAGGGAGAGGATCTTTCCGGTGTTGTGGTAGCAGAGATCAAGTCCGTGGAACCCCATCCCGATTCACATAAGCTTCATCTTTTAAAGGTTGATGCCGGCGACGGCAAACTGACCGATGTTGTCTGCGGCGCTCCCAATGTACGTGTCGGAATGAAGACGGCATTTGCAAAGGTCGGAGCTAAGTTAGGTGACCTTGAGATCACACCCAGGGACCTTGCGGGATTTACATCCTACGGTATGTGCTGTTCCGAGAAGGAGATCGGCATCAGCGACAACCATGAGGGTATCATGGATATCACTGACGACTTTGCATGCGGAACCGATATCAAGGACGCATATGAAGTTGACGACATCATCTTTGAAGTTGACAACAAGTCCCTTACAAACCGTCCCGACCTTTGGGGACACTACGGTATCGCAAGGGAATTCGCAGCCATTTCCGGCCGTGAGTTAAAGCCCATCGAGACCTTTGATCTTGCTCCTTTCGCAAGCCTTGAAAAGGTTGACATGAAGATAGAGAATCCCCTTTGCTACAGGTATTCCTGTCTTAAATTCGAAAACATCTCAAAGAACGTAAGCCCCGTTAATATGAGGATACGTCTTTATTACTGCGGCATGAGAGCCATCAACCTCCTTGCCGACCTTACCAATTACCTTATGCTTGAGATGGGTCAGCCCATGCATGCTTTCGACTCAAGAAAGGTTGAGAAGATAAGGATCAAGACCTTTGACAAGCCCTTTGTATTTAAAACCCTTGACGGCGTTGAGAGAAACATTGACGAAAATACCCTTATGATCTGCAACGACAACACACCCGTTGCCATCGCAGGTATCATGGGCGGTCTCGATTCCGAGATCGTAGAGGACACATCCACACTTACACTTGAATCCGCAACCTTTGATGCGGTTTCCGTTCGTAAGTCAACGGTACGTCTTGCACACAGAACCGACGCGTCCATGCGTTATGAGAAGTGCCTCGATCCCGAACTTACCGTTAAGGCCATCGAGAGATTCGTTAAGCTCCTTAAGGATATCGATCCCGGCGTAAAGATCGTTTCCGCACTTACGGATGAATATGCATTCAGATATGATACGATCACCGTTAACATCGACAAGAACTACATTGACAGATACACCGGTATCGACATCTCATCCGACCGCATCGAGCAGACTCTTAAGAGCCTCGGCTTCGGCGTAACAAGAAACGGTGATGCATTCAGTGTTGTTGTTCCTTCATGGAGAGCGACCAAGGATGTAAGCATGAAGGCGGACCTTGTTGAAGAGGTAACAAGGATCTACGGATACGATAACTTTGACATCCATACCGCAAAGGCTCCTCTTTATCCCGTAAGAGAGTTTGTAACAAAGACCACCGAGGATAAGGTTAAGGACCTTCTTGTAAAGAGATATTCCCTTCACGAGGTTCATTCCTATGTATGGGCATATTATGACGAGTACAAGGAGCTTGGTATCGACGTTGAGGAAAACGTAAAGATCAAGGATTCTTCCAATGTAAATATCGAGACCATAAGAAGAAACATCGCACCCACCCAGTTCTGCCAGGTTAAGTACAATTTCCAGTATGCATCCGATTTCGGTATCTTCGAGGTGGGACGTGTGGTTCAGGGACTTAAGTCAGACGGGCTCTGCGATGAGAAGAAGCTTCTCTGCGTGACTCTTTTCTCAAAGACAAAGACCACGGAAGCTCTTTACTATGAATTAAGAGACATACTTGCGGTACTTGTGGGAGACATCAAGCAGGAGAACATCTCCTTCAAGAAGAAAGAGGCAACTCATTCCTATCAGCACACAAAGAACTTAAACAGTGTATTTGCAGGTAATGTTGAGATCGGTGAGATCGGCGTTGCACATCCTTGTGTCGTAAAGGCCATCGACAAGAAGGCAAGCATTGTTTATGCCGAGATCGATATGGAGAAATTCTCCGGTGTTGAGTATAAGGGCATTCATTATACCGCTCCCGGTAAGTTCCCTGAGATGACGGTTGACCTTTCCTTTGTAAGCAAGTCCTTTGCTCCAATTGCCGAGGCTGTTAAGAAGGCAGGAAGCGAACTCGTTAAGAAGGTATCCGTAGCTGATATCTATGACGATGGCGATAACCGTTCCATTACCGTAAGGCTTGTTTTTGCTCATCCGGACAGAACTCTTACAAGAGAAGAGGTTACGGAAGTTACTGATAAAGTTGTTGACCTTCTTTCCAAGGAAGGCATCGCATTAAAGAATTGATGATTTTGTGAGGTTTATCATGGAAACAAAGAATATTTGGGAAAACTACTCCCAGAAGCAGTTAAGAGAACTGGAAGTTTTCTGTAAGGATTACAGGGACTTTCTTGATAATGCAAAGACCGAGAGAGAAGCGGTTAACGTTATCGTTAACCTTGCCGAGAAGAGCGGCTATGTCGAGCTTGAAGAGGTCATCAAGGCCGGAAAGAAGCTTAAGGCCGGAGATAAGATCTATGCCGTAAACATGAACAAGGCCATAATGCTTTTCAACATCGGTAAAGAGCCTCTTGAAAAGGGTATGAACATACTGGGGGCTCACATCGATTCTCCCAGAATGGATGTTAAATCCAATCCCCTTTATGAGGATTCTTCAATAGCTTATCTCGATACCCATTACTACGGCGGTATAAAGAAGTATCAGTGGGTTGCTACACCCCTTTCTCTTCACGGCGTTGTCGTTAAAAAGGACGGAAGCACCATTGAAATGGCGATAGGTGACGACGAAGACGATCCCGTTTTCTTTGTATCGGATCTTCTCATCCACCTTGCTGCCGAGCAGCTTGACAAGAAGGCTGCAAAGGTTGTTGAGGGCGAAGCCCTTGATATAATCGTCGGCAACCGTCCCCTTGTTATCAAGGACAGCAAGGACAAGAAGAAAGAAGAAAAGAAGAAGGATCCCGTAAAAGAAGGTGTTCTTAAGATCTTAAAGGATGACTACGGTATGGAAGAAGAAGACTTCCTTTCCGCAGAGCTTGAAGTGGTTCCCGCAGGTAAGGCAAGAGAAGCGGGCTTTGACCGCAGCATGATCCTTGCATACGGTCAGGATGACAGAGTATGTGCTTTCTCATCACTCTTTGCAATGCTTCAGGTCAAGGATGTTGAGAGAACCTCATGCTGCATCCTTGTTGATAAGGAGGAGATCGGTTCCGTAGGTGCTACGGGTATGACCTCCGTATACTTTGAAAATGTTATCAGAGAGCTTATGAATCTTGAAGGCAAGTACGACGAGATCAAGGTAAGAAGATGCTTAAGCGCTTCCACCATGTTAAGCTCCGATGTCAATGCAGCCTTCGATCCTTCTTATGCTTCCGCATTTGAGAAGAAGAACGCTTCCTTCATGGGCGCGGGAATGGTATTTTCCAAGTTCACCGGCTCCAGAGGAAAGTCCGGCTCCAACGATGCAAACGCTGAGTATATCGCATATTTAAGAAAGGTACTTGACGATGCAAAGGTAGCTTATCAGTTTGCGGAGCTTGGCAAGGTTGATGTGGGCGGCGGCGGAACCATCGCATACATCATGGCTAAATACGGAATGAATGTTATTGACGCAGGTGTTGCTGTATTAAACATGCACGCACCCTACGAAGCAACAAGCAAAGCGGACGTTTATGAGACAATGAGAGGATACATCGCTTTCTTAAACGCTGCCGGAATGTAATTTATGGAAACACTTTTAAAGAAAGATTATTTTTATGAACTGCCTGAAGAACTTATAGCCCAGGATCCCCTTGCGGACCGGGCTTCTTCAAGGCTTATGACATTAAACAAAGAAACCGGTGAGTTCGAACACAAGAGCTTCAGGGACATAAAAGGCTATTTAAAGCCCGGTGACTGTCTTGTTTTAAATAACACCAAGGTCATTCCCGCAAGGCTCATAGGCGAACGTAAGGACACCGGAGCGGCCATTGAAGTACTCCTTTTAAAAAGAAGGAGCGCCAATGAGTGGGAAACCCTTGTAAAGCCCGGCAAAAAGGCCCGTATCGGTCAGGAGATCATCTTCGGAAACGGTCTTTTGAAGGGAACCGTAAAGGGTATTGAGGAAGAAGGAAACCGTATCATCGAGTTTTCCTTTGACGGGATCTTTGAAGAGATCCTTGATAAATTGGGAGAGATGCCCCTTCCTCCCTACATAACCCACAAGCTTCAGGATAAAAACAGATATCAGACGGTTTACGCTAAATACGAAGGCTCAGCGGCAGCACCTACGGCGGGCCTTCATTTTACTGAGCAGCTGCTGTCGGAAATAAAGGATATGGGAGTAAAGATCGCTTTTGTTACTCTCCATGTGGGACTTGGAACCTTCAGACCGGTGAAGGAGGAGAACCTCTTAAACCACCACATGCATTCGGAATGGTACAACGTGTCGGAAGAGGCGGCAAATACCATAAACGAGACCAAGGCCTCAGGGGGCAGGGTCATCTGTGTGGGAACCACAAGCTGCAGGACCATCGAAAGTGCGGCGGACGAGAAGGGTGTTGTTCATGCGGGTTGTGATGATACATCGATATTTATCTATCCCGGATACAGTTTCAAAGTCCTCGACTGCCTGATAACGAACTTCCACCTTCCGGAATCCACACTGATCATGCTGGTTTCCGCACTGGCGGGAAGAGAGAATGTATTGAACGCTTACAAAGAAGCGGTAAAAGAACGCTACAGGTTCTTTTCTTTTGGGGATGCAATGTTTATTTACTGATTGAGAAAGAGGTAACAAAATGGTTGATTCAAACGATCTTGAGTATATAGATCTCTCGGATTTTGACAAGATAAACCGGGAGGATGAAAAAAAGCCGAATATTGTGGAGTCATTAAAGCGGATCGCGGAAAGATTTGCGGTATTTACGGGACTTCTTGTTTTTCTTGAAACCGTATTCCACATATGGGCAATACATTCATTTGACGCCAATTTCTTTATGAAGCTGGTAATGACATTGCCTTCGGCCGCATTCCTCAGCCTGTTTACATCCTTCTTCGGTAAAAAGGCAAATAAGGTCATTACATGGGTCATTTCCGTGATCCTTCTGATCTATTACGCCGTTAACGTCATTTATCACACGGTATTCAAGGTTTATTTCAGCGTAGCTTTCATCAGTAAGAACAACGCAAAGATCTACCAGTACTACAGAGAGATACTTGAGGCAATGGGAAGGGACTGGCTCGTTTTGCTCATCCTGATACTTATCCCCGTTGCGGCACTTATCTTACTTAACAGATTTGAGATCATTAAATACGAGAAGGCGGGGCTTGTTCACATTTATGTGGGAATAACCCTTCTTGCGGTTACCATACTTTGTGAGAGCTTTGTTGCTCTTGCATACGGTAAGGATGCTTTGTCACCTTACGAGCTTACGGTCGTTGAAAACGATAACGATACTTCCTTTAAGAAGCTGGGAGTGCTTGCCACCGCCGAGGTTGAAGTTAAGTTCAATCTCTTCCCCAATGACGAGCTTGACGATTCCGACAAACTCGGAGACGTATGGGTATACGACGGAAACAATACTTCCGCAGAGGAAACGGAAACTTCCGGTCCCTCCGAACCTGCAGAGGAAGTTGCCGATGTTTCCTCAGACGAGGAGATAGCAGCTTACGAAGCATATCTTGAGGAACAGGCACACAAAATCGATACTTCACCAAACATGCTTGATATCGATTTTGTTTCTCTGGCGGAGAATGAGACGGATGAGTATGTGGCAGGTATCCACAATTACATGTCCACCCTTGTTCCCACAAACAAAAATGAATATACGGGAATGTTCAAGGGCTTTAACCTGATATTCCTTACAGCAGAAGGCTTTTCCGATATCGCGGTGGATGAGGTTCATACCCCCACCCTTTACAAGATGATACATGAAGGCTTCTATTTCACGAACTTCTACAATCCAAGAACCGGAGGATCCACAAGCGACGGTGAGTTTGTATGTTCAACAAGCCTTTATCCCATGAAGGGCGGCGCCACAAACTTTAAGAGAGTGGGAAGACATTCAATGCCTTTCGCCCTCGGAAATCTCTTTAACCGCACTTACGGAATAACAAGCCGTGCTTATCACGACAACGACTACGAGTATTACGGCCGTGACATTACCTATCCCGGAATGGGTTATTACTATCAGGGTGTGGGTAACGGTCTTGAGATAGAGAAGCACTGGCCCGCATCGGATCTTCAGATGATGGAGGCTTCCCTGCCCGAATACATCGATGATGACATTTTCAATGTATATTACATGACTGTCAGCGGACATCTTAACTACAACTTCACGGGTAACTGGTGTTCAAAGAAGCACCGTGAAGAGGTTCAGGATCTTGACGTTTCCGAACCCTGTCAGGCTTACGTTGCATGTCAGATGGAACTCGACCTTGCGATGCAGTACCTTATCGAGCAGCTTGAAGAGAAGGGCATCGCAGACAGGACAGTTATCTGCTTTACCGGTGACCACTGGCCTTACGGTCTTTCAAACGAAGAGTTTTCCGAACTTCTGGGACACCCCGTTGAAGAGAACTTCGAGCTTTACAAGAGCAATCTGATCCTCTGGTCAGGTGCCATCAAGGAGCCCATAGTTATTGACAAGCCCTGCTGCAGCATGGACATTCTTCCCACGCTCCTTAACCTATTTGGATTTGAGTACGATTCAAGACTCCTTATGGGTTACGATATCTTATCGGATACGGAAGGCTTTGTTGCCATGTGGAACAAGTCCATCATCACAGAGACTCTTATGTACAATTCACAGACAGGTGAAGTCACATACCTTACCGAGGACGGAGAGCCTCCGGAAGAGATGCCCGAGGATTATCTTGACAACCTTAAGACGAAGCTTGCCCTTAAACGAAAGTATTCCGAAAGGATAATAGATTACGATTACTATAAATACATAGCGGATGCACTGGGAATACAGATAGACATACCGGAACAGAACTACACGCCGGATTATTCGAAATTCACACCTTGATGTTTCTTCTTTACATTGAGTTATCCGTTTTGTAAAATATAGGAAAAAGAATTCCAAGGGGAGGTTATCATGGAAGAAAAAAGAAAGAGCAAAAGAACCGAGCTTTTATCAAAGCTTGTTTTCAAGAGACTTGACGGATCGGGTGTTGAGGAAGTTAACATCGAAGTTGCAGATGTATCCAAGACCGGCGTTGGCTTTGAAGCCGACAGGGCCCTTACCATAGGCGCCGTTTACGAAACCTATCTCACCATCTGGACCAAGGAAGTGATCCATGCTTTCGTTGAGATCGTTCGTATCGAGAAGAAGGCTGAAAACAAATTTGCATACGGCGGTATCTTTATCGGAATGCCAGAAATGGATGCTGCAAGAATAGAAACCTACCAGACGGTGGAAGATACCGTAAAGTAGAATTGATCATGCCTGGGCTCCCGCAGTTGCGGGAGCTTTTTTTTGTGCAGATTTTTAAGGATTATTTATATAATATTTCCTAAATTCTGTTGAAAGATGTCAGAATTTTTAGTAAAATAAACGAGTGGACGCGGCAAATTTATATATTTCGGTGTATAAATCGAGAATGTAGCGTCAAATCAACAGTATTGGAGGAATTTACAGATGAATGTTTACACAACTGACAAGATCCGTAACGTGGTTCTGTTAGGACACGGCGGTTGCGGCAAGACAAGTCTCGCCGAGGCCATGGGTTATCTTGCGGGCCTTACTTCCCGTATGGGCAAAGTCGATGACGGAAATACCATCAGCGACTTCGAAAAAGAGGAGCAGAGAAGAAAATTTTCAATCGGAACTTCACTGATCGCTCTTGAATGGGGAGGTGTAAAGATAAATCTTCTTGATACACCCGGTTATTTCGACTTTGTGGGTGAAGTTGACGAAGCTGTAGCTGCAGCCGATGCAGCCATCATCGTTGTTTCCGGTAAGGCCGGTGTCGAAGTCGGAACGGAGAAGGCATGGGAACTCTGCGAGAAGCACAAGATCCCCAGAATGTTCTTCGTAACAAACATGGATATCGATAATGCATCATATAAGAATGTTGTTGATACACTTTCCGAGAAGTACGGAAAGAGAATGGCTCCTTTCCACCTTCCTGTTCGTGAGAACGAGAAGCTCATCGGATATGTAAACGTAATTTCCGAATCCGCTTACAGGTGGCAGGGCAAGGATACGGTTGACATTGATGTTCCCGATTACTCAAAGGCTTACCTTCAGCAGTATCGTGACACCCTTATGGAAACTGTAGCCGAGACCAGTGAGGAGTTCATGGATCGTTATTTCTCCGGAGATACCTTCTCGGAGGCAGAGATCAGATCCGCATTAAGGACAAATATCATCGATTCGTCAATAGTTCCCATCACCATGGGTTCAAGTCTTCTTTGCTACGGTATTTATACACTGCTTGATGATATCGTTAAGTACTTCCCGAGCCCCGAGAACTGCAAGATCGCAGGTATCTCAATGAAGAACAACGAGATCTTCGAAGCTAATTACGACTTCTCCAAGGCTAAGTCGGCATTTATCTTTAAGACACTTGTGGATCCCTTCATCGGCAAGTATTCCTTCATCAAGGTTTGCTCCGGCGTATTCAAGTCAGACGACATGATCTACAATGTGGACAAGGATATCGAAGAAAAGGTAAGCAAGCTTTATACCCTTCAGGGCAGCAAGCCCATTGAGGTAACCGAGCTTCACGCAGGTGATATCGGTGCAATCGCAAAGCTTTCTTCCGCCCGTACCGGAAATTCCCTTTCCACAAAGGCAAATACCATCAAGTACGGTATGTTTGAGATCTCAAAGCCCTATACATACATGAGATACAAGGTTGTAAACAAGGGCGATGTGGATAAGGTTTCACAGGCACTTCAGAAGATGATGCATGAAGACCTTACACTTAAGAATGTCAACGACTCGGAAAACGGTCAGCTCCTCCTTTACGCAATGGGCGACATGGCTCTGGATATCGCGGTATCAAAGCTTAAGAACGAATACAAGGTTGAGATCACCCTTGAGAAACCCAAGACCGCATTCAGAGAGACCATCAAGAAGAAATCCGACGTTGAATACAAGTATAAGAAGCAGTCGGGCGGACACGGACAGTACGGTCACGTTAAGATGCGTTTCGAGCCTGCAGACGATATTGAGATACCTTACGTATTCGAAGAAGAAGTTGTGGGCGGTGCAATCCCCAAGAACTACTTCCCCGCAGTTGAAAAG
>JAEEGL011090023.1_pt1 | contig 10882 bp, 8 predicted proteins | sample 9134231 | NCBI WGS metagenome assembly JAEEGL01 (sample SAMN16246548, study PRJNA631951) | gut metagenome | biome: gut microbiome; feature: rumen; material: fiber-attached | host: Bos | place: Iran: Karaj | collected 2018-10
GTATCAGTTATGCGTATTGTAATCATACTCTTTAGTCTGTCCATGATAGTAAAAATCCAGGGGACGGTTTTGCAAGCAATGCAGTTGTATGCGTTAAATGATGCATTTACCGCTTTAGGACAATTTCTTGTTCTATTGGTTACGTTTGTTCTAACTCAGACAACACCCCCCTCTTTAATCTATTTAGCTTTTTCAATTATCATATGTCCAATTATTGTTGGAATCGGAGTGTCTATTTGGCTATATGGTGTTAAATACAAACAATTAAGACCTTCATTAAAACTCGTAGATACATCCTTGGTTAAGGATATTCTTAGTTTAGGGTTGAATTTTTTTGTTATTCAAATCGCAGTTATTGTTTTATACCAGACCATGAATATTATTATTTCAAACGTCGCGGGGCCAAATGCTGTGACTGAGTATAATGTAGTTTATCGATATATTAGTTTACCACAATTAGTTGTAGGTATTATTGTTAATCCTTTCTGGTCAGCTTTTACAGAAGCATATACCTTGAAAGATTTTGATTGGATGCGTAAATCATATAATAAATTGCTTAAGGTATATTTGATGAGTGTTATATTCCTGACAATTCTTATTGTATTTTATCCTATATTCTTTGAAATATGGCTTGGTGATAAGGTGGATATACACATTTCAATGGTTTTGGTTGTGGCAGTTTATATTATGATAATGATGTGGAATGGCACTCATTCGGCACTAATAAATGGAACTGGTTTAATTAGGATTTCATTATATGGTTCTATTTTCTGTACTGTGTTTAACATACCATTGGCTTTATATCTGGGACGTCATTGGGGAGCTCAGGGAGTTGTCGCTTCCGTAGGGGGCTTAAATCTTATGACCTCATGGTTAGCTTTCGTTCAGATTAGAAAAATAATAAATAATAAAGCAATAGGAATTTGGGCAAAATAAAAAATATGAAAAAACTTACAATTATAATCCCTACGTATAATAGAAAACAACCATTATTGGAACAATTGCGTAGTTTGGAGCTTCAAGGACACTTTGATGAGTATGAGATTTTAGTTTCTGACAATCATTCAGATTATAATGTAGAGGAATGGTTGAAATCCAATCTTTCTCACGATATTCTTGAAATAATAAATGTTACATCAAGACCATATAATGTTGGGGGAGATTTGAATGTTACTTTGTCTGTCCAACTCCCATCAACTGAATGGGTTTGCTTATTGAGTGATGATGACATTATTGAACCAAAAGGATTAGAAACCATATTAAATGATATTGATAAATACAATGAGACAGATGTAATATGGCTTAAATACTCTATCGCTGGTGGTTTTGTGAAAAATATAAATTGTACTTGTAGCAATTTGGTTGAAATATTTGATTATTATTCTTCTGGAAAAATAGGAGCAGGTCAATTCTATTTTGTTGGTAATAATGTTTATCGATTAAAGGCTTTGCGTCCATATTTTACAGATAGTTGCATATATTCAGATAATGCAATGCCACACGTACTATTGCCGTTATATGCAATAAAATATGGAAAGGGCAAGATGGTACTGAGTTCAGAGTGCTTAACAAATTATACAGTTGGCCGAGCAACTTATGCTAGCATATGGGCTGCACTTAGGTTTAGTAATATACTTTTTTCTTCTTTATATTTGGATACAAAAGAAATAAAAGCATTTAAGAGGGTGGAGTTTTTTAGTATTATAAGTGTAATTGATTCGATGGCAAATGTAAATGATAGGTCTCTTAGGTGGGAATACTTCAAGAAGATTTTTACTGGTCATTATCGGCTATTCTCTTTTAAGGGTTGGGCATTTATTGTTTCTTATATTGGTTTGTTAGTATTGGGGGCCAAACAGTGGAAGCTCTTGCGAGAAAAAAAATTATTATAGAGGTATAAATTAATCGAGTTCAACCAGAATCACTATTACTTTTTATCCTGGCGTTGATGTTCGTTTTCTTTTAATAGAATAATGAATTAGCGAGAGTTGTAGCACGCTGAAGTGGTGTACAAATAGGGAAAAGAATTATAATGATGTGAATTTCGCAAATCATTGCTTATAGCTACTCTAAAGTCTGTTCTTTACCGATCTTAAGGATGGCCTTTACAACATAGACAAAATTATAGCAGAGCAATATACGAGTCTTCTGCCGCTGACGATTTGCATTAAAAGATAAAGAATGTATAATTTCAATCAAATTTCACGTACGCTCGACTTTGATTCTTGCTCTCATAGGGACTAGAGAAAACCTAAATCTGTGTTTCAAAGATGTCCTTTTGAACGCATACGTTGTTTTTCAATATTTACAAAAATCAGAAATAGATGATAAAAACAAAAGTAATACTATCTACATTTGGTCCTTTACATCTAATCAAGAGTGCCGAATATTTATGTACTCATGTAGATATCTGTGTTATTCAAGGTTGGATTCCTTCATGGTGGAACAAATGGTTTCTTGCCATTGCTAGTAAGATTGTCGGTCGTAATCTTTTCAAAACCTTTAAACGTCGAACACCAACTTGTCTTGAAGGTAGAAACATCTCTTGTGCATTGGCTGAGTTTTACCAAAATGCGTGTAATATCTTCCATCTGCAGTCGAGAATGATATCCTCTTATAATGCCGCAAAGATATATGGATGGCAGTCAAAAAGATATATAATGAATGCTGACATTCTGCACGTTCGTAGTGGTAGTGGTTTTGGTGGGGTAATTGAGCGAGCTAAGGCTCAAGGTATGAAAATTGTTGTGGATCATAGCATTGCACATCCAGCATTTATGGATAAGCAACTTCGCGAGGAATACAACAAAAATGGTGCTCTCTTCAATTTAGGTATGGATAATCCTTTTTGGGCTGAAATTATTGAAGAATGCAGAAAGGGTGACGTGGTGCTTGTTAATTCACAATTCGTGAAAGATACATTTGTAGATAATGGTTTTGATTCTGATAAGATTAAGGTTGCATTACTGGGAGTGCGAAAAGATTTTTATTCACTCAAAAACGACTATAATATAAAGGATGGTATATTTCGTATCCTGTTTACCGGAGGTTTTGGATTCCGTAAGGGAGCAGAGTATATACTTCGTGCACTTGTAGAATTGGATAAAGAAAATTTCTCGTATGAATTTACATGTGTAGGTGATTCCACCGGTGCGATAGCTCTTATTAAATCAATAGGTGCCAAACACGTTATTCGTGTTAATACTGTGCCTCAGGACGAACTGAAGTCATATCTTGCCAATAGCGATGTTTATTTATTCCCGAGCCTTTGTGAGGGCTGTGCATCAAGTGGTATGGAGGCTATGGCTGCAGGGCTACCTGTTATCGCAACAAAAGAAAGTGGCTTACCTATCACAGACGGGAAAGATGGTATTATAATAGAAAGCAAAAACGTGCAGGCTGTAGTTGATTCGATAAAACGAATTGCATTAGATACGAACCTTCGTGAACAGATAGGCAAGGCTGCTGCTAGAAAAATTGCTGAAAACTATACTTGGGAACAATATGCTCTGAATGTCGTAGATATGTATAATGATCTTATGAAGAAATAATTATGTTTGGATTATGGAAGAAATTGGATGGCTATGACAAGCTTTCTTTAATTTTGGGTTTTACGGTAGTTGCTAAAATCAGAGTTGTTGGTGTGTTCTCTATAGCAGAATTCATCCTCATATATATGTTTTTATTCAAAAATGTATCCTGTTATAAGAAGAATAAGTATGTAAAGAATCTGTTTGTATGGGCTATTTTATGGGCACTTGGTACAGTCATCAGCAATTTCTATAATAATATAGTCTTTTTGGACTTTATAAAGGGTGTGTTTTTTCTTATAGTACTTATTATAGTTATACCACCTATATATGAAGTATTAAAAGAAAAACCTGAGCGTTTGGTGTTGTTTTATTTAGGATATGGATTTGGACAAATAATAGCGCCTTATGTGGCACAAGATGCAGAGACTGCTGAAGCATTGAGCCAGGGGGTTTATTTATATTATGCTATGTCAAGTTTGGTGTCTAGTTATGGATATTATCTATATTTAAAAGGAAAGCGTAGGCTTGGTATGTGGTTATGTTATGCAGCTGCTTTTGCAGGATTGTTTAATATGGCAAGAAATCCTTTCTTGATGGGAACCATTGCAATGTTCTTACTCTTATTGTTAAACAAACATGTTGGGGGTTATAATACAAGTACAATTGCTTATTTCAAGAAGAGAGTGCCAATGTTTTTTATATTGGCAATGGTCGGGGTTGGTCTCGCGGGCTCTATTTATGAGAAACTAGCTGCAAATGGTACATTAGGTGTTGAAGCTCAAGAAAAATACTATAAACAAAAAATGAATGGCAGCAATGCTTTAGAGGGCGGTCGTTCCGAAACATTTATGGGCATTCTACTTATAAAAGAGAATCCGATATGGGGATATGGTAGTTATGCAAGAGATAAAGGTGATGTTTTTCATATGCGTTACGCTTCCGAGCATAATACCGACTATAATTGGACGGGTGACAATGATCGCTTTCTTCCAGGACATTCATATATAGTTGGTGCATGGATGTCGAATGGTATTTTGGGAGGCCTCTTCTGGTTATATGTGCTTTGGGTTATGTGGCTCGCATTTAAATCTGGGTGTTTCCTCTGTGAACCTCGATTGCTATGTCTGCTCATGTTTCAATTGTGTGCTTTTATGTGGAATGTTTTCTTCTCTCCTTTTGGTGATCGTGTTTTCACAATGTTCCTTATTATTGGCGTGTTTACAATCTTTGATTACGAACGAAAGGGGTTATATAAAAAAAATATAATTAAAAAACTTAATATATAAATTATGAATACGAATCATCCGTTTCTATCCATAGTGATAGCAAATTATAACTTTGGTCATCTTCTATCTGCGACTCTTGATTCTATTCTCAATCAGGATTGCGATGATTATGAAATTATCATCTGTGATGCTGGTAGTAAAGATAATAGTGTTAATGTTATCAAGCGTTATAATCAGCATATTGCATGGTGGGTAAGTGAACCGGATGGAGGGCAGAGCAATGCTTTTAATAAAGGTTTTGCTCATGCAAAAGGGCGTTTCTTAACGTGGCTCAATGCAGATGACATCCTCCTTCCTGGAACGATTAAGGCCGTAAAAGATGCCCTTACTTCTCATCCGGATTGTAAGTGGGCAACTGGTAACCTCGTACGTTTTTTGCATACAGATGGTACAATCATAGAAGCTCCTTGGGGGCCTAATTTTCTCCCAGATTGGCTGCAAGGACCTGGCCGCCAGACAATTTTTTTTGGACCAACAACCTTTTGGAGTCGTGATGTGTACGAAAAGCTAGGGCCTATTGACGAAACACTGCAACTTACAATGGATGTTGATTACTGGTACCGCATTGATATGGCTGGATACAAGCAGGTTCGTGTGAATCATCCCTGCTGGGGATTTCGTATGCATGAGGATAGCAAGACAGCAGAATTTGCCGACCACGAGAAGACCGACAAGAATAAACTTGCAATGCAAAAGGAAAAGGAATATGTTGTAAAGAAGAATAACTACCACCCCAAGAAGTGTTGGCGTTTTATCGGTCTTCTGATGCGTTGCTTGGATGGTAGTATGCTTAAGGCTATGTACAACCGCAAGAAGTTGGTAGGAAATAAAATCCAGGATATTTACGATATTAAATATAATATATTGTTGGATGTTAGTAAGTAATAGTCTATGGGACAAGTTCAAATTATAGATAAACAAGTAGAACGCCTCACAAACGGCCCTAAACATCACTTGTTTGGCTTTCATGATATCAAAATAAGTAATGCTGTAGGAGATAAGTATCTTGCCCTCGAGGTGGATATTATCAATCGCCCACCTCTTTCTGGTGAACGCTTTGGTGTAGGATACGTTAAGGATGGAAGTTTTGTTGAGGTGGGAAATACTACAGCCCTGAATTATCCCCAAGGAGCACGTCAGCAATGGCTGGCAGATACAGAACTCTTTACCGTAAACAATCGTGTAGGGGATGTATGGGGAACTGACTTATATGATGCTGAGACTAACAAATTATTAGATAGATATGAAGCAACGACCCACATGCTGACTAATGATGGTAAGTATGCTGTTGGTTTAGACTATGCTCGGCTTCATCGTCTCGGTGGATATGGTTATACAGGTATTATAGATAAAGGGGCTAAGGATGCACTTCCGACTGATTCTGGTATAACCATCATGGATATGAAAACCAAGGAGGTAAGAGTCCTAGTTTCGGTTCGCCAAGCCGCCGAATGTGGTACGAGTAATCTTTCAGGTAAAACTCATCACTATCTGACGCATCTTTGTTTGAATCCTTCGTCAACACGTGTCGCTTTTTTACATCGCTATTTTTTGCCCGATGGCGGCTTGATGACGCGTCTTATGACTATAGGTGTTGATGGTAGCAATCTTCGTTGCCTTGCTCAGGGATTCTTGAGTCACTACGATTGGAAAGACGATGGTCATATTTACATCTATGGGCGAACTGGTAGTTCTGTAGATGCTATGCGTAACAGTCCAATCATGCAAGTCCCGTTCGTTAAAATGTCAATCCGGTTGGCTAAGAAATGTGTAAAGCTGGTCACTGGTAAAAATAAGGGCATTGTGGGGGGAATGTCATTTCTGATGATTACAGATGCGAAAGATCCAGAGGTTACTGCTTTTGCTAAAGACATTATTCCGTTTGATGGCCATCCTATGACACACCCCTATAACAAGGATTGGTGTATTTGTGATACATATCCAGATAGCTTGGGCGACAGAGATTTATTCCTTTACAATTTCTCTGGGGATGTACGTATTAATATTGGTAAATACCGTAGACTATTCCAAGATCCAGATCTTACTTTAAAGGACCAATTCCTGTTGGGAATGGATGAAAATGTATTAAAGACAGTTTCGCTCAATCAGATTGCCTTTACACGAAGTGGTTTGCATTGTGATTTGCACCCTCGGTGGAGTAGGGACGGGAAATCAGCAGTTTTTGATTCTATTCATGAGGGCACTCGTCAGATTTATCGGGTGAATGTTGAAGACTTAATCAGGTGATAATTGCAACTTATTTATGGCAAACAAAAATATTAAGTTGTGTTGTGTTTTCAATACACCATCACTCTATCGTAAGCTCATCTACAAGCTTATAGATGAAGTTTACGACTGTGATTGGTATTTTGAAGATACGGACAATAAACTTCAGGAATTCGATACGAAAATGCTTCATCATGTAGAGAGACAGCATACGTATGCCTTAGGACCTTTCTATTGTGTAAAAGGAATGCTATCTCTGTTATGGAAAAAGGAGTATAGACGATACTTGATTATGGGGCACTCACGCAACCTCTCTACTTTCACCTTTACGCTTCTTAAACGATTATTTTATCCCCAAAAGCGTATTTATCTTTGGACACATGGCTTTTATGGTAAGGAATCCCGAATTGAGAGGATATGGAAAAAGTTGCTCCTTGGTCTCGCTGATGACCTCTTTATATATGGCGATTATGCTTGCAATATCATGAAAGAGAAGTATGGATTTAAGGAAGAGAAACTTCACCCCATCCATAATTCGCTAGAATACGATATTCAGGCGAAGTTACGTAATGAGATAAAACCATCATCTGTCTATGCGAACCATTTCCAGAATAATAATCCTACGATAATCTTCATAGGTAGATTGACTACTGTTAAGAAGCTTCACATGCTAGTTCAAGCAATAGCAGATTTGAAGGCAAAGAGTGAGGAATACAATCTTGTTTTCGTTGGGGATGGACCTGTTCGTCACGATTTGGAACAGCAAGCAAGCCAACTTGGAGTTAGTAATCAGATTTGGTTTTATGGTGCATGCTATGATGAGAAAGAGAATGCAGAACTCGTTTATAATGCCGACCTTTGTGTTGCGCCAGGAAACATTGGTTTGACATCTATTCATGCATTAATGTTTGGCTGTCCAGCAATCTCCCACAATGATTTCGCATACCAAATGCCAGAATTTGAAGCCATCAAAGAAGGTATTACTGGCTCATTTTTTCTACGAGGCAATCAACAGTCTTTAAATGATACGATATGCAATTGGTTTACTCAAACAGGTTATGATCGTGAGGTTATTCGAAAAGCATGCTATGACGAGATAGATAATAACTGGAACCCAAATTATCAAATGAACATCATAAAGGGGGTAATTAAATGAAGATAAGTCGATATAATAGCCAGAAAATTAGAGTACTCTCTTTGGTGGCGATTCTAATGGTGCTTTATATTCATGCGGTTTTCAATGAAGCTAAAACGTTTCCTATATCTGCATATGTGCAAGAGTTTTGTGCCTTTTCCGGACTTAGTTTTGTTGCTAATCCTCTGTTCTTTAGCATATCTGGCTTTCTCTTTTTTTTAGGCATAAAAAAAGCATCTGAGTGTTATTCTAAGATAAAGAAACGTACTAAAACGTTGTTCGTACCCTATATTATTTGGAATGTCATTTTCGTGTTATGGTACGTGGGTATGTCTATCATTCCTTGGGGGAGGCAATATGTCAATAGCAATATAATAGATGATATCAATAGCAATGGCCCCATTCATGCACTTTATTCCCTTTTTATAGCTCCAGCAGGCTTTCAACTTTGGTATTTGCGAGATTTGATGTTGTACGTTGTTATTTCGCCAGCTATTTATTTTATTATTAAACGATTTGGATTATATGGACTTTTGTTCTTGTTCATTACAGGTTCTTTGGGACTTATCTATCTACCTTCTGAAATAAAAATTTGGGGTGCATTCTTTTTTACATTAGGAGGATATATTGCTCTTTTTTCTTCATTGGAGGACTTGAAAGCTAAAATATCCCCGGCAATGGCCGGATTTTGTCTTGTTGTATATATCCTGAATGCAGTTGTAAGACCGTTGGGAGTTTTTCCCTTAGCAGGTACTGATATAGTAGTAGAACTGTGCGGCTTGATAGCTATTTGGCGATTATATGACATTATCGTCGAAAACGAGAACGGCAGACTTGTGAAATTTCTGGCATCCCTAGGCTCATATTCTTTCTTTATATACTTGTTCCATGAACCAGCATATAATATTATCAAGAAGTTAGGTATAAAGGTATGTGGGGTTGGTGAGATGAATCTCATAATCCTTTACTTGATCTGTCCTTTTGTCATGGCTGCCGTTTCGATTGCTATTGCAAAACTACTCCAAAATATTATGCCTAAAGTTTATACTGTTATTGTAGGTGGGCGCTAATTCAGTTTTTAAGATGAAAATATTTCATTATATTCCATCCATTGATGAAAAATCTGGTGGCGTGGGTGCTTATATGCAGCTCCTTGCTCGTGATTTAGGTAAATTATGCGAACTGCATATAATTACACATCATAGTGATGAGGAACGTAAACTTGAAAATTGTACCATTCACTATATCTCCGGGAAATGGCTGCCATGGGATAATTTTAAAGAAGAGTTCTTGCAAACTCTTAATAAAAAATTCACTACTGTCCGGATAAATTTTACCAAATCGAAAGTTGGCGGTAATTTTCGGATTTTGATTAATATTTGGTTTGTCAAAAAGTTCATTCAGCGGAGTCCTCTCAAAGAGAACCTGGCCGATGACATTAGAGAATATGTAAAGATTTTGTTCGACATGATACATCTTCAAAGCAATAATAAGCAGCAGGTAGTCACAGATGGCAATCCATATCTGTGTGAAGACTGCATTTTGGGACGTTCCATAGAACGTCTTGATGTGCAGGTGCTGCTTGATCCATTTGAAGAACGTCTCGATAGTCCAGCGCTCTCGGTACAGTTCTGCAATGGTAATTGCTTCAAGCGTGAAGTCATTCGTCAGAAATCGATACACTACGTTCTGCGCAAAGTCCTCATAGACGACCAAGCGCAACAAATCAGGGTACTTCTTGGCTGTAAAGAGACCAGTAAGACTGATGGACTCGTCAGAGATGACGCCAGTCTGCCTGTCAACCTCTCTTGCCTCGAATACGGAATATTTCATATTGTCCTTTGCTCTGGTTACAAAGTAAGCCTTCTGCTGTTGGAAGAGACGGAACAGACGGTCAAAGTCCACATAACCTTTGTCCATCAGGTAGTAAGCACCTGTTTCTACAGGCAAACTGTCCATAGCCTGAGTATCATGTACATTGCCAGGAGTAAGCATGATGAAGTTGGGGATGTTGTTCTTAACGTCAATCAAAGTGTGCATCTTGAAAGCGCCCTTGTCATGATGGAACTTCGCCCAAGGACAGAGTTGCAGACACAGATTGATGGTACTGCTGTCGAAGGCGTATACCATATTGTCAATGCCCAACCGATAGTATTCGTCTTTATACAGGACTTTAGCCCTCTCGACAAGTACCATTGCGTAGTCCTGATAGATACGCCAGTCCTTCTTCTCGTTCATGTCGGCGAGAGTGGACTTGGGCATCACCTTCAGGCCGGCATGATACAACTTGGAGTTGAAAGCCGTCAACTGAGCCTCTATGCTACGGAGGCTTGCGCTACTGGTCAGCTGAGCATAACTCATGACAAGGAACTGGTCACGGCAAGTGAATCGTCTTGCATGAAAATCCCCTCTATATCTGTCAATACATTTCCTGAGCTCGTAGTCAGGGATAAGAGACATCAGTTGCGAGAATACAGTATTTCCGGCATTCATATCCTGTGCTATCTTATATATGAGACAGTACAAAGATAAAAAATCAAATCGGAAAATTTTCAAATCGCTGTATCTCATTGAAATTTAAACATTTAATTAACGTTCGGAAAAATTTAACCGGACACTAGTGTTGTAATATAAGTAAAATAGTTAGTTAATCTAACTTCATATAATGCCGCCTTCTGATTTAGCTGCTTTGATTCTACCCA
>JAEEGL011469846.1_pt1 | contig 10882 bp, 11 predicted proteins | sample 9134231 | NCBI WGS metagenome assembly JAEEGL01 (sample SAMN16246548, study PRJNA631951) | gut metagenome | biome: gut microbiome; feature: rumen; material: fiber-attached | host: Bos | place: Iran: Karaj | collected 2018-10
CTTGCCATGCAAGTTTGTAATCGAAGATTACAAACTTGGAAAGCACGACCAGCTTGCTGGACGTGCGACCTTCTCTGTAATTGTTGATTAAGTAACGAGAAAAACGCTTCCAGCTTTGCTGGAGGCGTTTTTTTGTCTATATTAAATAACAAAAAAATATATCTAAACCTATTGACCTAGTAGGTAATCAATGTTACTTTAAGTCAACTTACCATTTATCACCGTCCGCCAGCGGGCTTAATCAGGAGACTTATTTATGAAAAGAGAATTAAAAATTACATTGGCTGCAGCTTTTGCTTTGTTTGCCATTTCTCCGGTTTTTGCTGCTTCTAAGAGCAAAAAATCAAAATCTACAGCGCGAATAATTAATGTCGCTCATACAGTAACAAATGTGCCATACGATTTTCTTGATGAAAAAGGGCAGCCAGACGGTTTTGAACTTGCGGTTCTTAAGGCTGTAGATGAACTGCTTCCAGAATATGAGTTTAAGTTTCACGGAGTTAGCGATGAAGAGCTTTTGATTGGAACTGAATCTGGAAAATATCAGATTGGAACAAAAGGTGCCTGGATTACAGAAGAACGTAAAAAGAAGTTTTTGATTCCAAATAATCCTCTTGCTGCAAGTGTAATTGGAATTGCTTTCCGTGCAGAAAATAAAGAGCAGATTAAAGATCTTGAAAGTTTTGCAAAGTTTTCTGGAAAGCTCATTCCAATTTCTCCGCAGAGTGCACAGTATTCGGTGATTCAGGAATTCAACAACAAAAATCCTGCAAATCAGATTAAACTTGTTCCTTCTGATGTTTTTGATATTGCTGATTCATACCTTTGGGTTTTGGAAGGCCGTTATGATGCTTACTTTGTATTGAAACTTTCTTTTGAAAAAAACGTGTTAAAAGAAACTGGCCCGTATCATCAGTTTGCAGATAAATTGGCTTATATTCCTTACAAAGGAATTCCAACCTGGCCGCTTTTTAACAAAAAAGAAACTGAGCTTGCAGCAGCTTACGACAAGGCCGTGCAAACTTTGAAAGAAAATGGTACAATAACTGCATTGTCACTTAAATACTTTGGAGAGGATGTGTTTAATTTTGTGAGTGAATAAAATGGTAAAGCTGAAAAATTGCTTTTGCAATTTTTTTTAACTGCAAGTTTGTTATACAAACTTGATTACTTTGCCTATCTATCACCGGCCGCCTACCGGGCGGCCTTACTCAGGAGTACGGAATGCAACGACCATTTTCGCCGGTCCAGATTTACAAAAGTTTTCTGAAAATCATTCCGTATGCTGGTGTTACTTTTGGCGTTGTGCTTGGAACTATTGTTTTGGGTATGGCGCTGGCAGTTTTGCTTTTTGTGCAGAAGCAAAGTAAATACAAACTTGTGTGCGCCTTTGCCGATGGTTATATAAATATAATTCGCTGTACGCCGAGCATTGTTCTTCTTTTTATTGTTTATTACGGAATTCCAAAAATTGCGCTTGCCGCCTTTGGCGTGGATTTAAATTTTTCTTCTAAAATTGTTTATGTGATAATTTCGCTCTCGCTGATTTATGCGGCGTCGCTTGCTGAAGTGATTCGCTCGGCTTATCTGGCGCTTGGAAAGTCGCAGTATGAGGCCGCGCTTTGTGTTGGATTAACTCCGCTTCAGGCTGTTTGGCGTGTAATGCTCCCACAGGGAATTGTTGTTGCGCTGCCGAACTTGGGGAACTCGTTGATTTCTCTTTTTAAAGAAGGAAGCCTTGCTTTTACAATTGGCCTTATTGATATGATGGGGGCGGGTAATCTTATAATCTCAAGAAATTACGGAGCGTATTCGCTTGAAACTTATATTGCACTTGCAGTAATTTACTGGGCTTTAACTCTAATTATAGAACAGATTTTTATGAAGCTGGAAAAACATTATTCAAAAGGCAGGAGTAATCTTGATGCAGCTTGATTTTTCTTACCTTGTAAAAACTTTCTGGCTTTGCGTAAAAGCAATTCCGGTAACGCTTGAAATTACAGTTGTGTCGCTGGCTTTAGCCGTTATTCCTGCCATTTTGATTGCGCTTGCCCGCATTCATAAAGTTAAGGTTTTGGACGTGCTTTGCCGCATTTTTGTTTCGTTTATTCGCGGAACGCCAATTGTGCTTCAGATTTTGATTGTTTATAGCATTATGCCAAGTCTTTTGAACTCACTGGTAAAATCTGCCGGCTGGCAAATCAATGTTTTTGAAATGAATCCTGTGATTTATGCGTTTATGATTTTTGGAATAAATTCAACGGCAACGCTTAGTGAAGTTTTTCGTTCTGCAATTTCTGCCATAAATAAAGGGCAGCTCGAAGCGGCTCTTAGCATTGGCGAAACTCGATTTCAAGCATACAGACGAGTTGTTTTTCCGCAGGCTGTAGTTTCAGCGCTGCCAAATCTTTGTAGTACAACCGTTATATTAATCAAAAATACTTCGCTTGCTTTTATGATGACTGTCCGTGAAATTACCGCGGTTGCAAAAATTGAAGCCGCTTATGGTTATAATTATATAGAATCATATATTGATATTTTTGTGATTTATATTTTTGTTTGCCTTGCGGTAGAATTTATTTTTCGTAAAATAGAAAAGAAGGTTGTATACAAAGGAATTAAAGAAAAACAGCGCTGATATATTGCAGTTTTTTTATTCAAGTTTTGCGTTGCAAATTTTTAAAGGAGCATAAAAAATGCTGAAGCTCAAAGATGTTCATAAATCTTATGATAAAACAGAAGTTCTCAAAGGCATTTCGCTGAATGTAGAAAAGGGAAGTGTAACAGCAATAATCGGGCCTTCTGGTGCAGGCAAAACAACTTTACTTCGTTGCATTAACTTTTTAGAAAAGGCAGATTCCGGAATTTTAGATTTTGATGATATTCATATTGATTTAAAAAAAGTTTCAAAAAAAACAATGCTTGAAGTTAGACGAAAAACCGCTTTTGTTTTTCAAAATTATAATCTTTTTGCAAATATGACAGCTTTGGAAAATGTAATGGAAGGGCTTGTAACGGCAAGAAAAGTTCCAAAGCAGCAGGCAAAAGACCGTGCACTTTTGGCTTTGGAAAAAGTTGGCCTTAAAGATAAAGCTGATTTTTATCCGGCAAGTCTTTCTGGCGGGCAACAGCAGCGGGTTGGAATTGCCCGCGCAATTGCTGTAAATCCGCAGGTTATTTTGTTTGATGAGCCAACTTCCGCCCTTGACCCGGAACTTACCGGCGAAGTTTTGAATGTAATCAAACAGCTTGCAGACGAAGGTACAACAATGATAATCGTAACTCACGAAATGAGTTTTGCCCGTGACATAGCAAGCAACATTATTTTTATGGATAAAGGCCAGATTGTAGAAGAAGGTTCAGCTTCTGAAATATTTACATCGCCAAAAGAATTGCGTACCCAGCAGTTTTTGCAGCGGCTAAAATCTCTGTAAAATCTTTTGTTTACTGCCTACAGCATAAGCTGCGCACAACATTCTCGTTTTTTATAATTTGAATATCTTTAATTAAAATGTTACAATGTCGCCCATTATGGTAAAGGCTTCGACACAATATAAGAGAGAGCACAAAGCTGATTATGGACGCGAGAAAATTGAACTTTTGTATCACGACCAGTGGATTGCAGTAATTAATAAACCAAGCGGGCTTCTTTCGGTTCCGTATCCGGGAAGTAAAGTGCGAACTGCTCAATCTGTTTTGGAAGAAATGCTTAGAAAACAGGGAATTGCAAATGCAAAGCATAAACCTTTTGTTGTTCACCGTTTAGACCGCGATACAAGCGGCGTTATGATGTTTGCTCTTACCGAGCAGGCTCAGGAAAAAATTATGAACAGCTGGCATTCTATGGTAACGGAACGCCTTTATCACGCGGTAGCAGAAATTAGCAGAAATGCAGAACTTTTGCCAGAGTCTGGGCTTATTGATGATCCGCTTGCGCAAAATGCGCATAATGTTGGCTTTGTTCCTAAAAAAGGTGATAAAGACCACAACGGCCGCGATTTTAAAACTGTTGCTGCCAGAACAAATTACAAAATGATTTTGCAAGGGCCAACTCATATTCTGTTTGAACTTTCGCTGGATACTGGAAAGAAGAATCAGATTCGCGCGCATTTGGCTGCACACGGTTACCCTTTGGCTGGTGACGAAGAACACCGCGCGCACACAGACCCGTTTGGAAGACTTTGCCTTCATGCGCGAACTCTTGAATTTTCGCATCCGTTTACGGGCGAAAATATGAAGTTTGAAGTTCCAGAGCCAAAAGATTGGGCCGATTATGTTCAAAAAGGCGATTTGCATCCTAAAAAGCCTGTTTGGGTACAGTCTTTTTCTGATTCTAAAAAATCACATACAAAAGCAGACGGAAAGAAAAAGTACAAAAATTCTGAGGCGTTGAATGATTATGAAAACATTGGAAGCCGAAGACTTTCGCGAAAAGACAAAGCGCACTTGGATTTTATTTCAAGTGGAAAATTGCATAGATAAGGTTTACAATAGGCAAGGGTATGGAGCACTTTGCAACGAAGTTGCAAACCGACCGCAGCGGCGGCGATTTAGTGGTTGAGCCTGGCGAAAACGCTAAATCGCCAGAGCGAGGACGGTGAGCGTTAGCGAAGTGCGGAACACCCGACCCGAGCGAAGCGAGGGAGCCCAAAAGGAGAAAAAATGAAAGGATATATTCATCAGCTCGAGAGTTTTGGTTGTGCAGACGGACCTGGAAGCCGTTTTATTATATTTTTTGCGGGCTGTCCGCTTCGCTGTCTTTACTGTCATAATCCTGATACTTGGAAAATGACTGACGGCAAACTTTATTCTGTTGAAGAACTTGTAAATGAAGCTATGAGCTGCAAGGAATATTGGGGAAAAAAGGGCGGTGTTACTGTTAGCGGCGGCGAGCCTTTAGCTCAAATTGATTTTTTGATTGAACTTTTTACCCGCTTTAAGGAACTTGGCGTAAATACTTGTATTGATACGGCTGGCGCTCCGTTCCGCAATGGACTGGCTGAAGGTGCTTCTAAAGAAGATAAAGAATGGTTTGCAAAATTTGAGCGCCTTATGGAAGTAACTGATATTCTTTTAATGGATATTAAGCACATAAACGAAGACGAGCATATTAAACTTACTGGTCTTACTGGAAAAAATATCCGCGAAATGTTTGCATATCTCGATAAAATTAATAAGCCTATTTGGATTCGTCATGTTCTGGTTCCTGGTATTACTGATAATGATGAATATCTTACTCAAACCCGCGATTTTATTCGCTCGCTGAATAATGTTTGGCGCGTTGAAGTTTTGCCTTACCACGGACTTGGTGCTATGAAATACAAAGATTTGGGTATTGATTATGTTCTAAAAGATTTGGAAAGTCCAACTTTAGAGCGTGTTGCTAATGCAAGAAAAATTCTTGAGTGCGACAAATACACAAGGTGGCAAAACTAGGTTATTAAAAAATTACCGGTTTTCCGGTGTTTTATAGGAGCAAAAAAACTATGAGTAAGTATCTTGAACGTGCGCACGAAATCCGTGCAATTGAAACGCCGCATCACAACTGTACGCAGTCTGTTTTGATGTCTTTTACACAGTCGCTGAATCTTGATGATGAAACGGCTTATAAAATTGGCGTTGCTTTTGGCGCTGGTATGAAAAGCGGGCTTGTTTGTGGTGTTGTAACTGGAGCGCTTATGGTGCTTGGTCTTTTTGGTGTTGATGATCAGCCTACAACTCAAAAACTTATTAGTGATTTTAAGGCAAAGCATTCAAATATGCTTGATTGTGCTGACCTTCTTAGAGCCTGCTCGCAGGCGGGAATTCAACGCAAAACTCATTGCGATGATTTGGTTTACGAAATGGTTTCTTATGTAGAAGCGATTCTTAAGGAACGCGGAAAAATCTAGCAAAAAAAAGCCGGCAACGCTTTGTGCGTTGCCGGCTTTTTTTTATCAAACAATGGCGTTTACGACATTTTTTGATTTAAGCCTCTTGTGTTTTTTTAGGCAGCTGTTTGTTTTTTAGGTTGTACCAGTCGATTTTTCTTGTGATGAACATTATGAATGCTGTAATTGCAAAGGCAAAGAAAGCACCAAACAAAAGTGCGTAATCTTCTGATTTTAGGGACAGGAACAAATATGCATAAAGAATTGCAAAAATTAGTGTCATAATAAGGCCGAGCTTGAATTTTTTTGTAACAGACGAAATGTATAGCGAAACTGTAATTCCTGCTGTTACTGCGCCTGTAAGATAGCTTACGTCAAACGGAATATGTTCTGAAAGCGCAAGCAAAAGTAAAAAGAACAGAATGCAGGCAATTCCACTAAGCATATAATTTACCGGGTGCAATGTGATTTTTGCAAAAATTTCAAAAAGAAATAAAACTAAAAACGGCACAATGATAAACAAAAAGCCATATTTTGTTGCACGGTGCAGTTTTTGATAAAGATTTACCGGTTCAATAAATGAAACTCCAATATTCTGTGCAATATCAGTTGAACCAAAATGAACATTCCAGATTGCATTAAAGCCGTTTTCGTCAATTGTGTGCTTGTCTGGAAGATATGAAAAGCCTGTGAAGCCTGGCGATTTCCAGTCTGATTTTAATGTAAGTTTTGTGTCTTTTGAGCAGATATTATAACTGAACTTTTCAGCGCCGCGAATTCCAATCTTCGTTTTCAAAATCATTTTTTGAGACGCGACCGGAACTTTTGCGCCAAGCACCCATTTTTCGCCAATAAAATATAAATCAGTTTCGTAATCTTTATTGTTTACATTAAAAACCGGGCTGTTTGTAAGAGAGGAATTCTGAATAGAAAAATAAACAATTGCATTTTCTAAATCATAAGTTGTGTCTTTTTTGTTCGGCTTTTGCCAATTAAAACTTGCGTAAACATCAGAAGTTCCCGTAAAAATCGGGTTTGAATAAATTCCAACCGTTCTAATTTCCGAATCAAGCTGAGCGTCAATGTTTACATAATCTGCATTAACAAATTCGTAGCCGCTTTCTTTTTTTGTTTCTGTAAACTGCTTGCCGTCTTTGTAAACAAATTCATTCCAGGTTTTTGTGTAAGGAACTGCAATAAAAGGCCCTTTAAAACTTAAAGTTCCGCCCGCTGAATTAGAAATATCCCACTTTGCACTTTTGTAGGAGCGTTCGCGTTCCGTAAGTTGTCCTTTTATGCAAGCAAGCCCAATTAAAAGTCCAATAATTATCAATGCGATAAAAAGAATTTTAATTCCAATTCCACTAATTTTTTTTAGGTTTTGATTTTCCATAAAAATCTCCTTATAAATACCGCGTTAGCAGTACTTTCTCTTTTGAAAAAGTTTTTCTATGGAAAATCTTAAAATCAAAATGTGGCAAAAATATGGCAAAACTGTGTTATTTTAGCGGAATAGTCACTTCAAAACAGGCGCCGCCAAGTGTGCTGCTTTTTGAAACTTTGATTTCGCCTTCGCTTTCGTCTACAATTGCTTTTACAATCGAAAGACCAAGTCCCGTGTGGCCGGAATCTGTTTGTGCGCGGTTTGAATAAAACCGGTTAAAAATCTTTTGGTTTTCTTCTTCTTCAATTCCTTTTCCGTTGTCGCAAACAAAAAGTTTAAACTGTTTTTTTGTGCCTGGCGCTTGAATTATTCCAATTGTGATTTGAACATGATTTGCAAAACTTGCAGCGTTATCAATCAGATTTGTTAAAAGCCGTTCAAAAAAATCAGGATTAAAATTGATTTTTGGATTATTTCCCAAAATTGCTGTATCAAACTGAGTATTCGGGTAATTTTTTTTGATTCTCGATACAATGTTATTTGTAAAATCTATGAGCGGAATTAATTCTGTTTCCATTTCGGCGCCAGAGCCGTCTATTTTGGAAATATTTCTAACGCCGGTTAAAAGCTGTTCAAGGTGTGTAATTTCTTCTGTGATTGCAACGCAAAATTGCTCGCGTTCCTGTTTTGAAAGGTCTTGTTTTAAAAGGTCGCAGGAACTTCTGATTGCCGCAAGCGGATTTTTGAATTCGTGATTTACATCTGAAGCAAAAGCCTGCGTAAATTTGATTTTTGAATCAAGTTTATTAATAAGAGTTTTAAAAGAGCGGCTTAAGTCGCCAATTTCGTCTTTGCGTTTTTGGCCTGCAAATTGATTTAGTTTTTCGGTGTTTATGCGGCCTTTTTTATCTGCGCATTCTGTTGTTTGCCTTGCAAGTTTTTTTAGAGGAAGACTGATTCTAAAGCCAAGAAAAAATGCAATTACAATAACAACAAGCAGCGACCATAAAAAGATTTTTGCAAGATCGGTTCTAAGTTCATAAAGATTTTGCAGAATTCTCCAGGTTGAACGCGAAACTAAAACAATTCCAATTACTTTTTCGTCTTTTAAAACTGGAACCGCCGAATACAAGGTTACAGAAACTTGCCCGCCAGAAGAAATTCTGGTTTTTGCACCATAACGGCCTTGCATTGCGGCTTTGATTTCTTCGCCGTCATAAACGGTTTTTAAAGAATAATAATCTGCGTTTGAATAAACAGCAGTCGGCGGTTTTAGTTTTCTGTAAACTCTAACCGGAATTGAAAAAAGCCGGTAAATAAACGATTCGTTTTTTTTAGCTTTTGATGTTTTTTCGTACGCAGAAGCATTTCTCGAGTTTTGTTTTTCAAAATCTTCTTTAGTTTTGTCTAAGCGGCTTGAATCTGCAAGAAGTTTTCCTTCGTAATCCAAAATCCTGATTCTCGAATCAAAATTTCCATTCATTTTTTGCAAAATATTTTGAGCAAAAGCTTCATCTAAAGTATTTTGATTAATAAATTCTGAACTCGAAAGGCTTGCAGAAAGAATTCGCGCCTGCTGAACGTTTGAATTTTCAATCATTGCGAGCATTTGACTTTCGTAAGTTTTTAGCATCATCATTGCTGCAACTGGAACAAAAACGGCAATTATCAAAAAAATCGAAATCTGAATGCTTATTGGAAATCTGATTTTTAGTTTTTTCATTTTGAAATATTCCTTTTAAAACGGTAACCAAGCCCGTAAACAGTTTCAATATATTCGCCGCCAATTTTTTTTCTTAATCTTTTGATGTGACAGTCGATTGCCCGGTCGTTTAAATAAGTTTCTTCTGGATATGCTGCGCTAATCAGCTGCTCGCGCGAAAGTGCTGAATCAGGATTTTCTGCAAAAGTTTGCAAAAGCCGAAATTCTGTAACAGTTAAAGAAAGTGGAACGCCGTTTTTTGTTGCTGTGTAAGATTCTGGAAAAATTATAATTTCGCCGGCTTTTAAGGTTTCTTCTTTTTGAGTTTGCTTTTGTAAACTTCCTGTTCGCCGCAAAATCACTTTAATTCTTGTAATTAATTCGCGCATTGAAAAAGGCTTGCACAAATAATCATCGGCGCCAAGTTCAAGGCCTAAAATTTTATCAAATTCATCATCTTTTGAAGTTAAAAAAATAACGGGAGTTTTGTTGCCGCTTTCGCGCAAAGCTCTTAGCAGGCTGATTCCGTCCATTACCGGCATCATAATATCAAGCACATAAAGGTCGGGATTCAAGTCTTTTTGTTCAAAAGCGAGTTTGCCGTTTTCAAATTGTGAGACGGAAAAGCCTTCTTTTGTAAGGGCTGTGGAAACGGCAAGGCGAAGATTTTTTTCATCATCAACAACAGCGATGTTCATATTAAAAAAGTATAGCCGAGACTGAGTTTTTTTTCTATTTTTTTTAAGGAAAAAACATTTTTTTGATGATAAAATTGATTTATGATGACAATTCTTTTGCAAAGTGGTAAAATATGTATTAACTAGAATACTAGTATGTCACATTTTGCGATTTATTAAACAAAATAGGGTTTATAGAGGCGTTTATGAACGATACATTAAAGAAAATTGGAGCAACTGGAATTGTGCCGGTTGTAGTTTTGAATAAGGTAAGCGACGCACAGCCGCTTGCTGAAAGTTTAATAAAAGGCGGACTTCCTTGTGCCGAAGTTACTTTCCGAACTGACGCAGCCGAAGAAAGTATTCGCGCAATTGCAAAAAAGTTCCCGGAAATGTTTGTGGGAGCCGGAACTGTTCTTACAATTGACCAGGTTGACCGCGCAATTGGCGCTGGCGCAAAGTTTATTGTAAGTCCTGGCCTTAATCCAAAAGTTGTGGATTATTGTGTAAAAAAAGGTTATCCAATTACTCCAGGTATTATGACTCCATCTGAACTCGAAGCAGCACTTGGTTTTGGTCTTGATGTTGTAAAATTCTTTCCTGCAGAAAATGCCGGCGGCCTGAAAATGATAAAGGCAATGAGCGCTCCATACACAATGATGAAGTTTATGCCAACCGGCGGAATTAATGCAACAAACGTTCGCGACTATCTTGCTTGCGACAAGATTTTAGCTTGCGGCGGCAGCTGGATGGTAAAAGGCGATTTAATCAACGCTGGAAACTTCGCAGAAATCGAAAAGTTGACTCGCGAAGCTGCAGCAATTGTAAAAGAAATCAGAGGCTAGAAAAAGATACTAGGGTAGGAGGGGAAAGCCTTCCCCTCGCTCGCATTCGCAAACTTTGTTTGCGCCTGCTCGCTACCCTTTCTAGCGGGGAGTACCCCGCAACGCCCCCTAAGAACTTACATAAAAATAGGAGAAATAATATGAAGGTAGTAACATTTGGTGAAATTATGCTTAGACTTGAACCAGAAGGATATTTCCGTTTTGTTCAGGTTGATAAAATGACTTCAACTTTTGGTGGCGGCGAAGCCAACGTTGCAGTTTCTCTTGCAAACTACGGTTTAGACGCTTATTATGTAACAAAACTTCCTAAGCACGAAATTGGCCAGGCTGCAATAAACAGCTTGCGCCGCTATGGTGTAAATACAAATTATATAGTTCGCGGTGGAGATCGTGTTGGTATTTAC
>JAEEGL011599542.1_pt1 | contig 10882 bp, 8 predicted proteins | sample 9134231 | NCBI WGS metagenome assembly JAEEGL01 (sample SAMN16246548, study PRJNA631951) | gut metagenome | biome: gut microbiome; feature: rumen; material: fiber-attached | host: Bos | place: Iran: Karaj | collected 2018-10
CGCACCTCAAAAATTCAGATTTTGGTGTTAAAACAAGGCAAAAAGCGCAGGAATACTTTGTGTATTCCGAGCATTTTTAACGAAGTTTTACGCCGAAGGATGTTTTTTGAGGCTGTTAAATTCCTAAGTTGCGCGCCCTAACCGGGATGCCTTTTTTATATTCTTTAATCAATAGTCCTTGACTCTGCCGCAGTTCTTGCATTTTCTTGTGAGAACTCCGGCGAACTCGCCGCCGCAGTATCTGCACAGGCCTTTGCTTCTCAGCGCGTTGTCAAGATATGTGGTTTCGCTGAAGGTTTCAATTAATTTGTCGGTGTTGAAGGCGGCGCCGTTTACTGTTTTGAGCCGCTTGCAGCCCTTGAAGGCGTCGCTTCCTATGAACCTCGCGCTCTTGGGAATTGTGACGGTTTCAAGATGCGTGCAGCCCTCAAACGCGTTGTCGCCTATGCTCTGCACGCCCTCGGGAATAACTATGCTGCGAAGCTTTGTAAAGCCCTTGAAGGCGCCGTCGGAAATGCGGATGGCGCAGGGCGGAATGTTTACTCTTGAAAGTGAAACGCAGTTGTCAAACACGCGTACGCCAACGCTCTGCAGGGTGTCGGGCAGGTCGGCGTATGTCAGATGCGTGCAGCCGAGGAAGGCGCGCGCGCCGATTGTTTCAACAGTTGAGGGAACGGTTACCCCGTCAAGACCCGAGCAGCCGGCGAAAGCCCTGCTGCCGATTGATTTGAGACCCTCGTGAAGGTCGATGTGCTCAAGGCATACACAGCCCTCAAACGCGCTTTCCGCGATTGACTCGACGCTTGAAGGTATGGCTATGGAACGAAGCGATACGAAATCCTTGAAAGCCGCTTCGGGAACCTCGGTGAGACCGTTGGGCAGTTCGATTTCGGTAAGGGACTTGCAGTTTTCAAACAGGCATTTGCCTATGTGACGCAGATTGTTCGGCAGTCTGATTGATTTGATGTTTCTGCAGTCCTTGAAAGCGCGGTCGCCTATTTCAAGAAGCCCCTCGGGGAGTTTTATTTCCTCAAGACTTCTGCAGTTTTCAAATATGTATTCGCCCAGACGGTTGACCGTGTCGGGAATGGTAATGTGAGTGAGCGCCGTGCAGTTCAGGAACGCCCTTTCACCGATTGATGTGAGAGTGCCGCGGATGGTGACCTTTTTAAGGTTCTGGCAGCTTGAAAACGCGCAGTAACCGATTTTCTTAACCGTTTCGGGAACTATTATTTCCTCAACGGTGTCGTTGCCCGAAAAGGCACAGTAACCGATGGATTTGACATTGTCGGGAATCTGCACCACAAGCTCATCGCCCGCGTATTTTACAAGCACATCCTCATCGAGGTTGAAATCCCTGTGCTTGTGGTAAATCGTTCTGTTGTAGTTTACGGGAATAAACTCCTTGGGAATGGCGCTTTCCTTAACCTGCTCAAAGCTTGTGGCAATAACCGGCGCGCCGTCTCCTTCCGCCGCGGGCGGTTTCTCAGCCGGAGCGGGAGCGGCAGGCGCCGCGGGAGCCGCGGGCGCGGAGGCGCCGACATAGCTGCTTATAATCGCCTCTTTTACAATAAAAGGTTTTCCGCAGGCGGGGCAGATTGTGGCATCCGCCGCGGAGTCAACATTCACCGAAGCGCCGCATATAGGACATTTAATCGGAATAATCGCCATAGTTTTAATCCCCCAAATACTGAAAAATCAATATAATATCAAAATTCAAAGTCAATCTTATTCAGTTTATTATATTATATATAAAAATATTTTTCAAGCATTCAAAAATAACAAATATACCGTAATTTTTTAGAATAATACACAAAAGGCGCCCGCACCGGCGGACGCCCTTACGATATTATGTTCAGTTTTGTTTTCTGACTATTGTGTATTCGTCGCCCGGTCTGTAATACGGGCAGGTGCCTGTGCTGCCCCTTATGAAATTTTCCATTTCGTCGCTGTCGAGGTCGCAGGCGCAGGTGTAGCATTCGAACTCGTCGTCATATTCGTAGTTCATGCACTCCTCGCAGTTCGCCGCGTTTCTGTCTTTCATAATATCTCCCCTTATTCGGTGCGAAGCGCCTCAACGGGATCCTTGTTAGCCGCTATCTTTGAGGGAATAAGTCCCGCTATAAAGCTTAAGAACACGCTGATGATTATGAGTATAACCGCGCCCGCAACGGGAAGACTCGCGGCGGCGCCCAGAGTTGTGAGATATTTGAGCAGAAGGTTTATCGGGATAATGCACAGTATTGTTATGCCTATGCCGAGAAGGCCCGACACAAGGCCCACGGTAATCGCCTCGGCGTTGAACACCATTGAAATATCGTGCTTTGAGGCGCCGATTGAGCGCAGAATACCGATTTCCTTCGTTCTTTCAAGAACGGAGATGTAGGTGATTATGCCTATCATAATCGACGAAACAACAAGCGAAATCGCCACGAAGCAGATGAGCACATACGAAACGATTTTTACTATTTTCGTAACGGATGAAAGGATGAGACCGATATAGTCGGTGTATACTATTACATCGTCCTTTCTGCCTTCCGCCTCCGCCTTCTGATTGTATTCGTCGAGTATTTCGGTTATGGCGTCCTTTGCCTCGAAATTAATGGGGTAAATGTTGATTGTGAGCGGGGTGTCGATATTCGTGACATTGAGTATTTTGAGCGCTTCGTCATAGCTTTTCGCGTAGGGCTCGGGCTCCGGCTCCGGTTCGGGTTCCGGTTCGGGCTCGGGTTCTTCGGGATTCTCGGCCGGTTTTTCCTCACCCGCGGGCTCCTCGGCGGGGGCTTGCGCGCCCGCTTCGTTTGCGGTGATTATCGATTCAATCATCTGCAGACGCTGGCTTTTGCTCATAAGCGCCAGATAGTTCACCGCCTGCTCACCCGTAACCGTGCCCGAATAGCCGTATGCCGAGAAATCTCCGCCGTACTGCTCGAGGGCGTTGTCTATATAACCGGCGAGTGCGCGCCTGTCGCTTATGCTCCAGGTGTTTTTGAGCATCAGCCGCACCATTTCCCTGAAGTCGTCACGCTCGCTTCCGGTGAAATTCTCATCTATATAATCATATATTTCCTGCTCGCTCATCGCGATAAACGAGGCGGTCGGCTTCTCATTCGCTCTGCCGAGCGCAGATACCGTCGGACGAACGAAAACATCGGTTTTGGTTGTCGGAGTTTCCGCGGGTGCCTGAGCGGCGGTTTCCGCTTTTTCGTCCTTACCGTCAGCTTTTTTATCTGTTCCTTTTTCCCCTTCTTCTTCGGTCGGGAAAGGAAGACCCGTGAACACATCGATTTCGGGATTGTCCATCTGCTTTTTCACAAGTTCGCATTCCCTTGTTTTTTCAACGACATATTCGGGTAAACTCGAAAGATAGCCGATTGAGCCGCCGACCATTGTTGAAACGGCGCCTTCCGCGGGGCGGAGAATGCCGACGATTTTTATTTCCGTGCCCTTTGAGATGAGGTCTGTTACGAATTCGCCGTCCTCGCTCATATTGATATAGGACTGCGTCTCCTCATCCCAGCTGTAATAATCGGGAGTGAGAACGAGTCTGAAAGTCAGGTTGAGCACATCGTCATATTCGAGCGCCACGCTCTTGGGCTTGTATTCTTCGCCGTTCTGCATCGCCATATACATATCCATCATCTCGGAGGGCTTTGACACGCCGAGAGCCTGGAGCGTCAGCTCGGTGACCTCGTTGTTCCTGTCAACAACAAGCACAACCTCGTTGAAATTCTTCGGCCACTGACCCGCTATAAGGTCATACTGCGAGTGAATGAGTTCCTCGTTGTCAATAAGCTCGCGCCACATATCGTAATATGAGAGCATCGACTCGTAACTGCTGCTGGACATAATGCCCGAGAGCATTGAGGAGGATTCCGCGCCGTCGCCCGAGATGCCGAGCATACCGTAAATCATTGAAATCATCGGGCTGGGATTTACCTGGTTGGGTCCCTCGGACGTGTCGGAGGCGTAGATGTTCATTGTTGAGGAGTATGTGTACTGGATGTCGCTTACATACCGGCTCACTCCGCTCGCCTCGCTCTCGAGGAACGCCTTTAACTTTTTGAGATTGTTCTCTTTTATGCCGGCGGTGAAAACCTCAGCCATCTGGGTCATCGCCGTGTTGGAATAGACCTTGTCAAGGTCGTGCTGAATGAGATCCTCGCTGCTCTTTCCGCCTGTAAATGAGGCGAAGGCGTCATTCATATCCATACCCGTTGATTCTATTGTCATCGGATAGCTTGAGAGCGCCTCGCGCTGTATGGTGTTTATGAAAATCTGCACGCCGTTTGAAAGGGCGAGTATAAGCGCTATTCCGATAATGCCGATGCTGCCCGCGAAGGATGTGAGGGCGGTGCGCATCTTTTTGGTCATAAGGTTGTTGAAACTCAAGCCAAGCGCCGTGAAGAAGGACATATTCGTTTTGCCGCTCTTTGTTACGGCGGGCTCCTTCTCGCCCTCGCCGGACGCGTCCGCCGCGCTGTCGTAGGGGTCGGAGTCGCTTACAACAGTGCCGTCAACGAGGCGGATTATTCTTGTTGAGTATGTTTCGGCAAGCTCGGGGTTGTGAGTTACCATAACAACAAGTCTGTCCTCCGCTATCTCCTTGAGCAGATCCATAATCTGAACGCTCGTTTCGGAATCGAGAGCGCCCGTCGGCTCGTCGGCAAGCAGAATTTCGGGGTCGTTTACAAGGGCGCGGGCTATCGCCACCCTCTGCATCTGACCGCCGGACATCTGATTGGGGCGTTTGTTCAGCTGGTCGCCGAGACCCACCTTTTCAAGCACCTCGGCTGCGCGCTTTCTTCTTTCCGTCTTTGACACGCCCGAAAGAGTGAGGGCGAGTTCGACATTTGAAAGCACGGTCTGGTGCGGTATGAGGTTATAACTCTGGAACACGAAGCCGACGCTGTGGTTGCGGTAGGTGTCCCAGTCGCTGTCCTTGTATTTTTTTGTGGAGACGCCCTTTATTTCAAGGTCGCCCTCGTCGTAACGGTCAAGACCGCCTATAATATTGAGCAGCGTGGTTTTGCCGCAGCCCGAGTGGCCGAGCACGGACACGAACTCGTTTGAACGGAACTCTATATCGACGCCCTTGAGCGCCTCAACCTTCGTGTCGCCCGTCACATAAGTCTTTTTTATGCCGGTCAGTTTAAGCATAAAACAACCCCTTCCCCGTTTCCGGGTTCTTATATTTCTTTAAAGTAATTTTACAGAAAAAGAATATAGTAATTATGTGAATATTCTGTTAACTCAATAATTAAGTTTTGTAAATTAAAGTTTGTAGGGAAGATATGAGGAGACATCCTCGCCGTGAAGATAGAGTTCATAGACCATGGAGGATGAAATAGCCGCGTCCTTGGCGCGCAGATAGATTGTTTTTATATGTTTGTCCAGAGCCGTGTTGATAAGAGCCATATTTTCCTCATAGGCGTAGTCCGTGGAATTGCGCAGACCTCTTATCAGATAACGGCAGCCGTTTTCCTGCGCGAAGCGCACCACAAGGGCGTCGCTCGACACGACCTCCACCTTGTCCGCATAGCCCCTCGCCTCAACCGCTTCGTTGATTTTTTCAATCATATAGTCAACCTCGAAGCGCCTTTTTTTATTGGGATTGATTGCTATGACAACATAGACCTTGTCAAACATTTCCACCGCCTGGTCGAGCACGCTCAAGTGACCGTTTGTGAACATATCAAAGCTTCCTGCGTAAACTGCGTTCATGGTTAATACCGCCTTTTCGTATTATTTATTTGAATTAAATGACATACAGATAGATTGACAGAAAATGAAACAGACTGCCGAGAACCGTGAAAATGTGAAAAACCACATGCAGCTGCGGCTTTTTTATTCCCGCCCTGCAGAACAGCGCGCCTGTACAGTAAAACACGCTTCCGATAACGAGCAGAGCGAGCCCCGTGCGGTTTAATCTGCGCACAACAAGAAATGCGCTGGCAAGCATAAGCGTTCCGCCTGTAAAGTAAACCACCATTACAATCGCCTTCATTTTTTCAAACGAGAACAGTTTTGCCGCTATACCGAAGGCGGCGCATATCCACGCCGTGAAAAAAACGATGTAAGCGTGAACGGAGTTTATTCTGCCCAGCGAAATAAGGGCGCAGGGTGTGGTCGTGCCCGCGAGCAGAAGCGGAATGGCGAGGTGGTCAAAGAGTCTCGCCTTTCTGCGTTTCTCCCCCTGAGGGAGCGCGTGATAAACGGTTGACGCCGTATAGACCGCAATCAGTGTAATCGCGTAAATAACACAGGATACCGTCTCCTTTACCCCGAGCGGAACCGCCTTTAAAAGCAGCAGCACAAGCCCCGCGAGAGCGCCCACGGCGGCGACGGCGTGAGTCAGCGCGTTTAAAAAATCCGTCTTTTCCGAGTATTCTATGAGGGAGACATCACGGGTCAAGTTCATGTTGTCTCCTCTTCGGCGGGCTCAAGAAAATCCGTGCTCACCCAGCCCTCAATGTTGTAATACTTGATAAGCGCCCAGCCGATTGTGGTTTTTGTTACAGTGACCTTTGTGCCGTTTTTCACCTTGCCGAGAGACGGGGAATTCGAATTGCTTTCGGCGCGGATGTTGAGCGGGCTTCCGCTTGTTGAAACGGTGTAAAGCCCGGGCTGAAGTCTTGAATCGGTGCTCGCGTCCTTATATGTTACGGTTTCATCCTCGGGAGCCGAACCTGTTTTAATTATTCCCCACTTGCCTTCCTTTTCGGCAACAAAACTGCCGTCGAGCCCGGGTAAAATCACATCAAACTCAAAGTCAACAACGGTCTTTCCGTTTTTGTCAACAATGCCCATATAATCGCCCTTGAGCACGGGAACGAGACCCTGATGGAAGTCGAACGCCGTGTCATCGCCGAGCACGGTGAATTTTCCTACGGAGGAATACGCGGGCTTGATGAGATACTCGCCGTTTTCGTCGATATAGCCCCATTTTGTGCCCTGTTTTACAGCGCCGCAGCCGTTGGAGAAATTGACAGCGAGGTCAAATTTCAAATCTGTTTTAAGGTCGAGCCATTTATCGACATAGCCGTATTTTGTGCCGTCGGTTACGGCGTAAAGCCCGTCCGCCAGTTGAACATCGGCGGGCGAAAGGTTGCCCACATAGCCCGTTTCATCGTGAAGCGAGAGTGTGCCGTCGCCCGGGCTCCACATAGCCGTGTCCGAGCTGCCCTCGCCCTGATACTGCTTTATATCGACTGTACCCTGCGACACCTTGACATATTTCGGGAACTGCTCGCCCACGGGGTATGCGACATAAATCATATTCTGCCAGCCGTTGGGAATGCCGTCGAATTTTGAGTACTCCGCTTCGGACAGTTGCGCGCCGTCAAGGCGCATAAGCCCCTTGTTGGTTGTTTTTTTGTCGGTATATACAAGAAGATCGCCGGTAAAGAATTTTACATCGGACACATCATCAAGTTTTTCCCACTCGTAATCGGTGTAATAATCCGACCTCGCGGCTCTGACTTCGTTGTCCTTTATTGTGAGATTTCTCGCCACAAGATAGGACACAAGCCCCAGCACGGCGGCGAAAACCACCACCCCGATTATGAAGCCGAAGGGGGATTTTTTCTTTTTGCTTTTTTCATTGTATTCCACGTTGTATTCTTCCATTTTACTCTCCGAACACAAATATTGCCGCGCCGTGCGCCTCAAGCGTTACGGTCAGTTGCTTTTCGACCGTGCCCATATTCCTGTGCTCCCACAAATCGCGAACTATCGCCTTTTCAAGCCCGAAAAGCGAAAGGTCCACAGAAAAGTCAGCCGTCTCATCCTTTAAATTGAACACCGCCGCGGCTGTTCTGCCGTCGGCGCAGGTGCACGCCCAGATTGCGTAATCCTTTTCTCTCAGCACGGGGTGGCCGCCGTGAGAGTGCTGATTTATTTCAAGAAGCTCCCTGTTTGTAAGAAGCGAGAGAGTGAACTCATCGTTCAAAGTCATTTCGCCGCCCATCATAAGAGGCGAGCGGAAAACGGACCAGAGCGTCATCATTGTTTTCTGCTCGGCTTTTGTAAAACGCGTGTTTCTGCCCGCGGCACCGTTTTCGGTTTTGTCAAACATACACAGCCGCCCGAGCGGGAGCATATCGCAATCCGGCCAGCAGCCCTCACTTACAAATTTATACCACTTTTCACAACGGTCAAACATATCGAGAAGCAGATCCCATATATCCCAGAAATCGTCGGTGATGCGCCACATATTGGCGTTCTGCGTCAAGTGAAAAGCGCAGTTCACATCGGCGGGCCCGGGAGAGAGGCTGAGCACCATCGGTCTGCCGCAGTTGTCAATCGCCCTGCGGATTGCCTCAACCTCGTCGGGCGCGTTGTACGACCTCGACGGGTTGAAATTCGAGGCGCCGATATCGTCCACCTTGACATAGTCAACGCCCCAGGAGGCATAGAGTTCAAAAAGGGAGTTGTAGTATTCCTGCGCGCCGTCCCTGTTGCAGTCCACGCCGTACATGTCGGTATTCCACGGGCAGATTGAATAGGGTTTCGCTATCTGCCTCGCCGTTGCCGAAGAGCCCTTTATTGCCGTGTTGCGGTGAACCGCCTGGCGGGGTATCCCGCGCATTATGTGTATTCCGAATTTAAGCCCCATGGCGTGGATTTCGTCGGCAATCGGCCTGAAGCCCTTTCCTTCCGCGGAGGAGGGAAAGCGGTTTTCGGCGGGAATCAGCCGTGAAAACTCGTCCATACACAGTTCGGTGAACTGATTATACGCCTGCGATACGGCTTTCGGCTCCGACCACTGAATGTCGCAGACAATGTATTCCCAGCCGTATTCTTTCAGATTTTCCGCCATATAGCGCGCGTTCGCGAGCAACTGCTCCTCGTTGACGGAAGCGCCGTAACAGTCCCAGCTGTTCCAGCCCATCGGAGGAGTCTGTGCGCATAGATTTTTATCCATAAAAGTTCCGCCTTTTCGTTAATAATCCGTAAAATTCAAGATAACATTAAAATTATAACATATATGAAAATATAAAACAATTGATTTTTTGCGTTTTTTGGGTTGACAAGCGGGAATTGTTTTGATATAATCCATTTCGCAAAAGAAGTGCGGATGTAGCTCATCTGGTAGAGCGCCACCTTGCCAAGGTGGAGGTAGCGAGTTCGAGCCTCGTCATCCGCTCCAACAGAAAAGGACTTGCCGTAAAGCAAGTCTTTTTACTTTTATATAACTTTTCCGGAAAGGTAATAATGGAAACAATTAATCCTGTAAAACAAAAAACAAGACGCGATTCAGGCATAGAACTGCTGAAAATCGTCGGAATACTTTTGATAATACTCAGCCATGTCATTCAGACTCTGCAAATGAAAAGCGGGGATGTACCCTATTCCGATTATGTGATCGACACATCCGTTGCCACTCAAAGCGTAAGGGTTCTTATTCTGCATTTTCTTTCTTTTTCCGGGCAGTTCGGCAACTGGCTCTTCTTTCTCTGCTCCGCATGGTTCCTGACTGACAGTAAATATTCAAAAAAGAACAAAATCACTTTTCTTATTATCAATGTCTGGCTTGTTTCGTTTATTATTCTTTTTGTTGCCACTATACTGCGTCCCGAAATAATCGGCATAAAAATAATTATACAGTGTCTTTTCCCTACAATATGGTCAAACAACTGGTATCTCACCGCCTATATTCTGATTTATGCCGCTCATCCGTTCTTAAACATAATTATAAACAAACTGCCGCAACACTCGCTTTTTGCGTTAAGCGCGACAATGATAACGATATATACAGGAATCAACTTCCTTAAAGACTCGTTTTTCTCCAGCAAGATTATTGTCTGGATTGCGGTTTATTTTGCCGTAGCTTATGTCAAAAGATATATGCCGGGTTTTTCTGACAATTTAAAAGCGAATATCGTGCTTTTCACCGTTGCTTTATTCTGCCATATTGCGCTTATTATGGCAACAAATTTTGTCGGCCTGCGTGTGAGTGCCTTTTCAAACCAGATGAACCACTGGCTTAATATTTCAAACCCGATGCTCATCACCATGGCGGCAGCGCTGTTTAATATTATGAGAAACATACATTTTACAAGCAGAGCTATCAATTATACTTCCGGTCTTTCGCTACTGATTTACATAATTCATGAGAATATTCTTGTGCGGACATATTTCAGGCCCTTTCTGTGGCATTTTATTTACAATCATTACGGCTACAACCATCTTTTTGCGCTCACATTTGCTTATACGGCGGGGATATTCGCCGTGTCAGCCGTGCTTGCCGCGGTTTACAGCCTGACAATTGAAAAGGCCGTTATAAAAATCAGCGACAGCCTCACCGCACTGATTTCAAAAATATACCACAAAATCGAAGCGGCCGTAATGAAAATCCATTGAACTAAATAAAAAACTTTTTCCGGATTCCACATTTACCGGACAGGTCGGCAATGATAAGCACTCCCCCTGTTCCCGTAAATGGGAGTTGCTTGATTTTTGTTGCTTGCTGTGTTATACTACATCGAACCGTAACCGGTTACTCCCGGCGAGTGAGACGACTACATTTCTGAGGGGAACACGCGGATGTCTTGCTCCGAATTTATATAAAAGTTTAACTTGGTATTTTTACATTACGGGGTGTAGCGCAGGTGGTAGCGCGCGTGGTTTGGGACCACGAGGCCCAGAGTTCGAATCTCTGCACTCCGACCATAATCCTACTCTAATTTTGATAGAATTAGGGTAGGGTTTCTTTTTCCCTTATATATCAAAGGTTTCGGGACTTTTTGACAAGTGAACGATAACTAAAAACACCTCTCCGGAGCACTTCCGAAGGGGCGTTTTTTGCGTTTTCAGGCATTTTTTCAGTTTTGCTCAAAACAAATCGTTCAATTTGAGGGGTATCGTTCATTTTGAGTAG
>JAEEGL011858630.1_pt1 | contig 10882 bp, 11 predicted proteins | sample 9134231 | NCBI WGS metagenome assembly JAEEGL01 (sample SAMN16246548, study PRJNA631951) | gut metagenome | biome: gut microbiome; feature: rumen; material: fiber-attached | host: Bos | place: Iran: Karaj | collected 2018-10
TAACCCAGCAAAAAAACTTGAACTGTAATTATGGCAACATTTAAGATTGAAAATGTGCGTATGGCAGGTGTCGCAGCCTGTGTACCCCAAATGAAACTTGAGAACAAAGACTCTCAACTCTTTGACACAGAAGAAGAAAAACAGAAATATATCGAAACTGTGGGTGTTGATGCCCGTCACGTTACTAATGAGCAAACATGTTCATCGGATTTATGCCTGGCTTCAGCTGAAAAACTATTATTAGATCTTCATTGGAACAAAGAAGAGGTAGATTGTCTGGTCTTTGTAACACAAACCCCTGATTATAAGTATCCAGCCACTGCCTGTATTTTACAGGCTCGACTTGGTTTGCCGATGTCATGTTTGACATTCGATGTATCCATGAGCTGCCCAGGTTGGATATATGGTTTGTCTGTCGTATCGTCTTTATTATCTGCCGGTAAACTTCGTAAGGCTCTGCTCTTGACTGGTGAGACCGTTTCCAAACTTCGTTCACCTTATGACAAGGTGAATCTCATTACTGGCGATGCTGGCACAGCAACAGCAATGGAATATTGCGAAACTGCTAAGAATATCTATTTCGATCTCAACACCAAAGGCGACGATTATAAAGCCGTGTGGATTCGTGATGGAGGTTATCGCAATCCCTTCAATGAACACTCCCTTGATTATGAGAATTGTGAAGATGGAGTAACCAGGAATGGTGTACAAACTTATATGGATGGAGCCAGTATCTTTGGCTTTGCCATCAAAAGAGCTCCTGAAAGTATCAGACGATTGATGGAAACCTTTAGCATTGAGGATGGTAATGTAGATTATTATCTACTACATCAGGCTAATAAGATGATAAATGATAAGATTATCAAGAAACTCAAGTTCGCACCAGAGAAATTCCCATCTAATATCCGCGAATATGGCAACACCTCCTCAACGGCTATCCCACTGATGATGGTGTGTCAACTCCGAAACGAATTAGGAAATAAGCAACATATAGCTTGTGGATTTGGTGGTGGCTTGGCCTACGCCAGCACCTGCTTCACAACCGACACAGATATCGTTTGCTCTGAATTAGTAACCCTTTAATCTTTTCATGATGAACAATCCTTATAGTTTAGATGGAAAAACAATCCTTGTAACTGGTGCTTCTTCAGGAATAGGTCAGGGGATTGCTATAGAGTGTGCTAAGGCAGGAGCTAAGGTCGTCTTGAATGGGCGTAATTTTGAACGTTTGAATGAGACACTTTCACAACTTCTGCCCAATGATCATATTGTAATTCCGTCTGATTTGTCAACGCAGGATGGACTTGATACTTTGATAGCCGAATGTCCTGTACTTGACGGAGTCGTGCTTAGTGCTGGTATTCCGAAGATTTGCAACGTAAAACACATTACCCGTTCAGTTATTGAAGATGTAGTCAATGTTAATACTATTTCTCCTGTTCTTTTAACCTCAGGTTTGCTTAAACGCAAGAAACTTAATCAGTCATCTTCATTGGTCTTCCTCTCGTCACTTGCAGGCCCTTTCACGACAAATATAGGAGAAGCCCCATACGCAACATCAAAAAGCGCCATAACGGGTTTCGTTAAAAGCGTTGCATACGAGTTAGCACCAAGGGGTATTCGAGCCAATACTATATGCCCCGGGATGGTGGTCACACCCATGGTTACAAGTGGCAATCCCGATTTTGACAACGAGGAAACTCAAAAAGCAATGCTCAGTCGCTATCCTTTGAAACGCTTCGGTAAACCGAAAGACATCGGTCATGCTGCAGTGTTCCTGTTGTCTGAAGCATCTTCATGGATTACTGGTGTAAATCTCAAAATTGATGGTGGTTATTCATTAGCATAATTATCATATATATGAAAAAAATATTCTCATTAGAAAATAAAACAATACTTGTTACTGGAGCTTCCTCCGGCATTGGACGTGCAGTGGCTGTCGAATGTTCCAAAATGGGTGCAATGGTTATTTTAACGGCCAGAAACGAATTAAGACTCCAAGAAACCTTGTCTCAACTTGCCCCAGGTAATCATAAGTATGTCTGTGCAGATTTCACAAAAGAAGAAGATGTCAATACGTTGGTCAGCAATATAGATGTGAAACTGGATGGTGTCGTCTTATGTGCTGGTATTAACGACAAGTTGATTATCAAGCTGATTTCTACGGACAGCATTCATAATATGCTGTCAACTAATTTTGTGGGTCCTGTCCAACTGACACAACGCTTGCTCAAGAAGAAACTGGTAAACAAGCAGTGTTCGTTTGTTTTTATGTCATCCGTGTCTGCTTTCTTCCCATCAGTGTCCAATGCCCTCTATGCTTCTTCAAAAGCAGCGATTACTCAATTCTCAAAGATACTCGCATTAGAACTCCTTCCTTTGAAGGGTCGTGTCAACTGCATAGAACCGGCTTTTGTCGAAACCGAGATGATTAAAAAGTATTCGCCAGAAGTTCTTGAAGATATTCGTGCCAACTATCCGCTTGGCCGTTTTGCAAAACCAGAAGAAATAGCCTATGCTGTCATCTATTATCTTTCTGATGCCAGCCAATTAGTAACAGGCACATCGTTGGTAATTGACGGTGGTTATACGCTAAGATAAAGATGTTTATACACCGCTTTATAAATACTCCCGTTCCGTCTAATACATATCTTATAAGAGATGATAAATCCAAGGAATGTGTACTAGTTGACCCTGGAACGAATGGATGTGAGGAAGTTATTCATTATATGAATGATAATGGACTGAATCCTCAATTTATTCTTTTGACTCATGGCGATTTTGATCATGTATGGGGAGTCAATGCGTTAAAAGTGACTTTTCCTGATATTCAAATTGTGGCAAGTAAGGAAACGGCAAGACTGGCGGCCATTCCGCAAAGCTATTTCAGCGCATTGTATTTTGGGAAACATGAGTCTTATAGTATCAATAAGATAGAATATATTGTTGAAGAACATGATAATAAGCTTAATTGGAAAGATAACGTTATTCGTTTTATACAAACTCCTGGACATACAATATGTAGTAACATTATCTTAATAAACGAATTGATGTTCAGTGGTGACACCATACTTAAAGATACCAAACCATTTATACAAAAGAAGCATGGTGGTGATAAGGAAGTATTCAAGCAAAGTGTCCGAATGATATTAGATAGTTTCCCTGATACAACCGAAATATACCCAGGTCATGGCGAAATATTCCATCTTGGAGAAGTTAGAGAATTTTACGAAAAATATATAAAAAAATGATTATCCCATTTTTATCATTAAAAGATGTTACCGCTTTACACGGAGCGGAGATTAACGAGGCAGTAACCAGAGTAGTAAATAATGGATGGTATCTTCAAGGCGAAGAAAATAAACGCTTTGAAGAGAACTACTCAAAGTTTATTGGAACAAAGTACACCGTCGGATGCGCTAATGGTCTGGATGCTCTCATCTGGATTTTCCGTGCCTATATTGAGTTAGGCGTGATGAAACCTGGAGATGAAGTGATTGTACCTGCAAACACCTATATCGCCACCATCCTCGCCATCACAGAGAATGGCTTGAAGCCTGTTCTGGTTGAGCCAAAGTTTAACACATTGGAAATTGATGATGACCTCATTGAGGCTGCTATTACTCCCAAGACAAGGGCAATAGCCATAGTACATCTCTATGGTCGTAATGCTTATACAGAAAAGATTGGTGAATTGTGCAAGAAGTACAATCTGAAGCTTGTTGAAGACAACGCTCAGGCTCACGGATGCAAGCATACAGATGGTAGATTAACAGGGTCCATCGGTGATGCAGCTGGTCATAGTTTCTATCCAGGCAAGAACCTTGGAGCTTTGGGGGATGGTGGGGCTGTGACAACCAATGACCCTGAACTGGCCGCAGTTGTCCGTGCTTTGGCAAACTATGGTTCACAGAAGAAGTATGTTTTCAGGTATACGGGACGTAATAGTCGTCTTGATGAGATTCAGGCAGCCGTCTTGGATGTGAAGCTGAAGTATCTGGTTGAGGACAATGCCCATCGACAACTCGTTGCGAATTACTATTATGACCACATCAGTAATCCGCTGATTACACTGCCAGACCGTTTGCCCGACGAACAGAATGCATACCACCTGTTCCCAGTCCTCGTAGCAGATGGTAAACGTGATGCCCTGCATGACTATCTGGAGCAGAATGGTGTAGGAACGGTAATTCATTACCCGATTGCGCCGCACAAACAGGATTGCTATGCTAAGGCTGAATGGAATACGCCTCAGCTTTCGCTACCTATTACTGAACGTTTGGCTGACGAGGAACTAAGTATCCCCATTGGGCCTGCCATTTCAATGGAAGAGGTGAAAACAGTAACAAAACTTTTGAACGCCTTTTAAAGAATGGGAGTAACAAAGGCTAGTACTAACGCTTCATCCGAATATCGTAGTATCTTCAAGGCCACATCCTTGTTCGGTGGGGTGAGGGTGTTTTCTATCCTCATTTCTATCATCCGTTCAAAGATTGTTGCTATACTTATTGGAACTACGGGAGTAGGTATTGTCGGGTTGTTTACATCTGGTACTTCGCTCATCCAAAGTATTACGCAATTAGGTCTTTCTCAAAGTGCGGTAAGAGATGTCTCCGAAGCGAATGCCAGTGGTAATCAGGCTCGTGTAAATCGAGTAATTACTATTCTTAGAAGGTTGGTTTGGTTTACTGGTTTGTTGGGAATGCTTTGTGTCATTGCATTTTCTCCTATATTGAGTAAAACGTCTTTTGGTAATAATGAATATACACTTTCCTTTATTTTCCTTTCAATAATCCTATTGTTTAATCAGCTAAGCGGTGGCCAAAATGTTATATTGCAAGGAACAAGAAGACTTAAATATTTAGCTAAAGCATCCGTCTGGGGAAGTTTGTTGGGACTTGTGATATGTGTTCCTCTCTATTACTGGCTTGGTGTCAAAGGTATTGTTCCCAACTTAATTCTCGCAGCCTTCACTACCATGCTTCTATCATGGTATTTTGCAAGGAAAGTTCCATACACTTCGGTTAAGTTGTCTATCAAGGAAATAATCCAGGAAGGCGGACAGATGCTGAAGATGGGCATCGCCATGAGTGTGAGTGGCATATTGGTGGCTCTCTCGGCATATATCCTTCGCAGTTTTATCAACCGACAGGGCGGTATTGATGAAGTGGGCCTTTTCCAAGCTGGTTTTGCCATTATGACCACTTATGTGGGCTTGGTGTTTTCTGCAATGGGAACAGATTATTATCCAAGACTTTCTGCCGTAAACAAAGATAACGAGAAATGCAGAACCATCATGAATCAGCAAGGCGAGATTGGAATCCTTATACTGGCACCCCTGATTCTCATGTGTATTGTCTTTGTCCCTTGGATTGTAAGATTATTATATTCAGAAAAGTTTCTTGGTGCTAACGACTATATTATCTGGGCTGCCAGCGGAATGATGTTTAAGATGGCGTCGTGGGCAATATCTTTTATTTTTATTGCTAAAGGAGAGTCAAAATTATTTATGATAAATGAAACGACAGTCAATATCTATAGCTTGGGGTTCCAATTATTGGGATATTGGTTGCTTGGGCTGAAAGGTGTTGGAATTGGTTTTGCCTTGACGCATGTTTGCTATTTCATTCAGGTTTATACCATCAGTCGTATCAGATATGATTTCCGTTTTACATTAGATTTCAATAAGGTTTTCATCCTGCAATTGGTATTGTTGGCTGTTTGTGTTGTGCTTACAGTAATGCCAGCAACTGTTTGGACAAAATATGTGTTCGGCTCCATCATAATAATTGTTTCTGCATGGATTTCGCTATCGGGGTTAGAGAAACGCATGGGGCTGTTGTCGTCTGTTAAAGCACGTCTGAAAAATGACCTTGACAAAAGATTACATAATCCATTTGTTTGACAAATTCAAGCAGAAAGCGCAAAGATGTTTTGAACGAGGTTGTTTTGACGGCAGCCTGAAGTTCTTAAAGGCTGCCTGCCATACAGCCTATACTTTCTATTTGGGGTATACTGATACTCAAGTAGAGTTTATGCTCCAGGGGATGAGCGAAAAGATTTCCAAGAAAAAGTATGTAGGAGGTGCTGCTTGTTGTGTATTCTACGACACTTTCTCGCAGGACTCCCAAGGCCTTACCATGCAGTATGTGGATGCAATTATCGCTGCAGGTTGGGAATTGTTGTATGTAACAGAGTTTGGTTTGGATGATCCACGTTCATTGCTTCTAAAACAAACTCTTACTGATTATTCCAAGGCGAAAGTCATAACTATTCCGTCAAACAAAAAAGGAATGGCAAAAGTGCAGTTTATCTATGATGCCATCGTGGGCTATGCTCCAGATAAGTTGTTCATGCACATCCATCCAAGAGCAGTAGAGGCAGTGACAGCCTTCTATGCTTTGCCCAAAGAGATAACGAGGTATCAAATCAATTTGACCGACCATGCTTATTGGGTAGGTCAGGGTTGCATGGACTATATTTTTGACTTCCGTGACTATGGAACCTCCTTGTCTGTAAGCAGGAGAGGCTTCTCTGAAAGCCAAGTCCTCTTATTGCCCTACTATCCCATGATGAAACAGACTGTATTTCATGGATTTCCAAAGGAGGCGGAAGGGAAAGTGAAAATGTTTTCAGGTGCCAGCTATTATAAGATTATTGATGAGAATGACACGTTCTTTAAGCTCAACAAGGCTATCCTGGATGCCAACCCTAATGCTGTCACGTTGTTTGCTGGTGGTGGTGACACGGATTTGTTGAATGGACTGATTGAAAAATACAGGCTTCATGGAAGGTTCATCCCGATAGGGCAGCGCAATGATATTTTTGAGTGTTACAAGCACGCAGATATCTATCTGAACTCCTATCCGCTCTTTGGTGGTTTGATGGGTCAGATGGCAGCCCATGCGGCGCTTCCCATCCTTTCATTTGCAAAGAAGGGGGCTGGAGTCATTGAAGAAGTCGTTTGTCAGAAGCAAAAGGAGCAGATAACGTTTTATGACGTGGACGCTTTCATCTCTGAGGCTACTCGTTTGATTAACGATGCAGATTACCGCAAACAGCGTGGACAGGCGATGAAGAGTTGTGTAATCAGTGTGGAAGAATTCAACTGCAGTTTTAGAGAGTGTGTTTTGACAAAGAAATCACCGTACTCTATGACTATTGATAAAAACGTGAAACTTCATTATCTGAATATTGAGGATAAACTGAAACTTGAAAATAGAACAAAAGATTATCAGAGGTTGATTTTCACAACACTGGGTATGAAAGGGCTTTTTGCATGCCCTGAGATTTGGAGGGATGGTGTGGTCGCAAGATTTAAATCAAGCCGTTTGGGGAAATAGTTCAGATTGTCTTTTTTGAAAGAAATAACAGATAAATTTTAAAAACAAATAAAAATGATCAATGTTGGAATTATTGGATGTGGCTTCGTGGGAGGAGCCTTGAAAGATTGGTTGGAAAACAACAATCCTGAGTGCAAACTGTTCATCAGTGACCCTCCAAAGGGATACAATGATGATTTGAGCAATATTGACATTGCTTTTCTGCAGATCCACGTTCCTACTGAAGAGGACGGCACACAGGATCTTACCCTCATGAAAGAACTGATCCGCAATCTTCCAGATGTGCCCGTATTCGTTCGTACGACTATTCTTCCTGGCACAAGCGAAATGCTTTCTCGTGAGACCGAACATAAAGTTCACTACATGCCAGAGTTCCTCACCGAGCGTACCCATATCGAGGACTTCAAGAAGCAAACGATGGTGTTTACGGGCGCCCATGAGTTGCTCACCAAGATCTTTGTGGGCAAAAAGTTCACCGTCATGACCCCCCTGGAAGCCGAACTGACAAAGTATATGCACAATGTTTTTGGTGCCTATAAGGTGACTTACTTCAACGCCTGCCGTGAGTACTGCGAACAGAAGGGAGCCGACTGGCGCAAGGTGCATACAGGCATACTGCTGTCAGGCTATATTAACGATACTCATACATACGTACCTGGTCCCGATGGTAAGTTTGGCTATGGTGGCAAATGCTTCCCCAAGGATGTGAATGCCTTTGCCAAGATGACAGAAGGGACTCCCCTTGGAACCCTTCTGGAGCATCTTCACGAACTGAATGTTCATTTTCGCGGGGTAGAAGAACATATTTAAATAAACTTTCATATCCCGGTTTTGGATATTCATGAGAATACTACAAATAAATTCTGTTTGTGATAAAGGAAGTACGGGTAGAACTACTCGCGAACTTTCGGAGGTGCTTTTGTCTCTTGGTCATGAGTGCTATGTAGCATACGGTCATGGCACTTCTACCTATCCTTATAGTTTCAAGATTGGTGGGAAATGGGAGAATCATTTTCATAATGCTTTCTTTACCCGTTTGCTTGGTTTGCATGGGTACGGAACAAAATGTGGCACGAAGAAGTTAGTTCGCTGGATTGAGGAGAATAAACCAGATATCATTCATCTAAGGAATCTTCATGCCAATTACCTTAACTTTCCTATTTTGTTTGAGTGTATAATTAAGAACAATATACCTGTTCTATTTACACTACATGATTGTTTTAACTTTACAGGAAAGTGCTCTCATTACACAGCGTATGGATGTTATAAGTGGCAGAAAGAGTGCAATCATTGCCCGTTATTTAAGAATACAGCTGCTCCAAGCATGTTCTTTGATAATTCACAAAGACTATTCAAGCAAAAGAAAAACTATTATGCCAGGATGCCTCGTATGACTGTTGTAGCAGTGTCTCAATGGTTGATGCACGAAGCTGAGAAATCAATACTGGCAGGGAATGGGCATAAGGTAACGTATATCTACAATTGGATTGATAAGAAAAAGTTTAATCAGGCTACAGAAGAGCAAAAGAATACCTTTTACAAAAAGTATCATCTTAATCCCCAAACAAAATATCTTATTTCGGTTAGCCAGAGTTGGGATAAGAGTGCTTCCAAATTTAAGGATGCCGAAAGATTGGCCTCTTTGTTACCCAAGGGTTACAAATTGATATTAGTTGGTAGTACGACTCGCAACAGCGTAATACCTGAAAATATCATTCATATTCCTTATATAGCTGACAGCAAAGAGCTATCAACAGCATACTCAATTGCAGAAGCATACGTTCATCTATCTGTTGAAGATACTTTTGGTAAGGTTACTGCCGAAGCAATGAGCTGCGGTACCATTCCCATTGCTTTCAATAGCACAGCATGTGGTGAGGTCGCGGGACCTTATGGAATTGTTGTAGCACCGCATGATGTGAAGGCAATTATAAATGCCTTGCCAACAATTCCATCACTGAAAGAAAAGAAGGAAGATATGCTCCTTTATGTTCACGATAACTATGATTATCAAAAAAATGCAAGTAAATATTTAGAATTATACAAAGAGCTAAAAGATAAGAATTGACTATGATATCTCAATTGCTTCATGCCTCACAATGGTGCTGGCGTAATCGTATGAAAAGAATGAGTGGCTTCTTTGAAAAATTGATGATACTTACTTGCTCTGCCCATATATCAGGGAGGGCAGATATTGCTCGGAATGTCAGTTTCGCACATGGGGGTATTGGCGTGATTGTTAATCCTGCAGCATCTATTGGTGAAGGTACAGTGGTTGACACACACGTTGTCATAGGGAACCGATTCCCTCATTCAGGGTGTCCAAAGATCGGACGAAATGTTTATATCGGAACAGGTGCCTAGATACTGGGGTGTGTACAAATAGCTGATAATGTGAAAGTTGGAGCGAATGCTGTGGTGATAACAGATGTGCCAGAAGGCTGTTCTGCAGTTGGTATTCCAGCAAAAATAATAAGGAAATGACAGTAAACGCGCTGAATAAAGTAGGCATAAATATTTTGTTATTTGATTCGTAATTAGTAGAAGGGCAAATAAATAATATTATGAAAGCAAAAGTGTTGGCTTTATATCTGCCGCAGTATCATCCCACATCTGATAACGATTTGTGGTGGGGAGAGGGTTTCACGGAGTGGACCAATGTGGCTAAGGCGACAAAATTATATCGAAACCATTACCAGCCACGTATTCCTGCTAATCTCGGTTTTTACGATTTACGCTTGCCAGAAGTACGTGAAAAACAGGCAGAAATGGCGAAACGTGCTGGGGTTACGGCATTCTGTTATTATCATTATTGGTTTGGCAACGGAAAACAAGAGTTGGAGCGTCCTTTTAACGAAGTAGTGGCAAGCGGCAAACCAGACTTTCCTTTTTGTCTCTGTTGGGCAAATCATTCATGGAGTTTAAAGCAATGGAATAAAGATGGGACTTCAAATAATAGAATGTTGTGTGAGCAATTGTATCCTGGTGAAAAAGACAATGAACAGCATTTCTATTCGTTGCTGAATGCATTTAAGGATCCCCGATATCTAAAATACAAAGGGAAGTTAATATTTGTCATATACAGTCCGCTTACTTTTGATCATTGTACAGAGTTTATGAATCAATGGAATGATTTGGCTAAAGCGAATGGACTGGAAGGCTTCCATTTTATAGGATATTGTTTGAACCCCAAATCACCAAACGAAATCGATGCGATTCGACAATTGGGCTTTGACGCTGTAAATATTTTGAGAATGTCGAATTTCCAATACCAGCAGACGAATATATGTAGCAGATTCACCAACTATATTTCTCATCAATTATTGAATCGCCCCTATATTAACGATTATGCAAAAATCATAGATAAGTTTGTTGGCAAAGAGGACTTGAGAAACGACGTTTATCCATCCCTTATCCCCAATTGGGATCACACTCCACGTAGTGGTCGAGGCGGTTATTTATATGAGAACTGCGAGCCGGAACTATTTGAGAAACATTGTCGTATGGTGATTGACGAGGTGAAAGACAAGCCAGAGGAA
>JAEEGL012017728.1_pt1 | contig 10882 bp, 8 predicted proteins | sample 9134231 | NCBI WGS metagenome assembly JAEEGL01 (sample SAMN16246548, study PRJNA631951) | gut metagenome | biome: gut microbiome; feature: rumen; material: fiber-attached | host: Bos | place: Iran: Karaj | collected 2018-10
GGATATCCGCGTTCAGGTCCCTGAGCATGGGCAGCGCCATTTCCCCGTCCGGCGCCTCGCCGACCAGCTGATAGCCTTTCTCTTCCCAGGGGAAGGAATTCCTCAGGTTCTCCCGGATGGCGATCTCGTCATCCACGAGAAAGACTTTCATCATGGTCGATTTCCTCCCTTGTATGAATCGGAATACTGAAGGATACCTCTGTACCCTCCGGTCCGGACTGAATCAGTAAACCTGTTTTTTTCTTATAATACAGACGGATGCGCATGTCAACATTCCTCATGCCGAATCCGGAATGACTGCCGGGTTCCAGGGCAGCCTGCGCGCTCGGGATCTCCGCCCGCAGGCTTTCTTTCAGTGTCTCCAGCTGTTCCGGCGTCATGCCCTTGCCCGTATCTTTCACCGTAAAGGTCATAATTCGGTTCTGCAGCGTCACCTGCACCGTGATCTTTCCTCCGCCCCGTTTGTTCTTGATGCCGTGGTACAGGGCGTTCTCCACCAGGGGCTGGAGCAGCAGCTTGAGCATGTAAGCCTCTTCCAGTCCCTCCGGCTGCGCCACCTCATAATCCAGGATATCCCGGTACCGGGTCTTCTGGATGCTCAGGTAGGCGGAAACATGCTTCAGTTCCTGGCTGACCGGAATCCAGTCCGCGCCGGAAGACAGGGAAATCCGGAAGAAATCACTCAGGTTCCGGGTCAGGCGGACCACCTCGTCTCCCTTCCCGGATTCAGCCTGCCAGACAATGGTATCCAGCGTATTGTACAGGAAGTGCGGGTTGATCTGGGCCTGGAGCGTCCGGAGTTCCGCCTTGGACAGGTGGTCCTGGTTCTGCCGGATCTGTTCGATCAGGGTTTCCAGCCGGTCCGCCATCTGGTTAATCTGTTCAGCCAGTTCGTGCAGTTCCTCCACGTTCATGCCCCGGACCCGGTCGCCGAAGTTTCCTTCCGCGATTCTCCGGACTGTTTTTTCCAGTGAATGGATGGACGTATAGATCGAAGCTGTCAGCCGCTGGGTTTCGTTTCGGGTCCGGATAAAAGCAAACAGCAGCAACAGGACTTCCGCCGCGGCGGCAGCCATCACAATGGTGCGCAGCCGGCGGCTGGCGCCGGTCGCACTGGCTATTTCTTCAGAAGTGAAAGCGTCAAGCATGTCCGTCACAAGGCGGCCCACGTTCCTGACTTCATCTACAATACTCTCGATGCTGCTGATGGGTTCTCCCGCGGCCATCCCGTCCCGGATCCGGAGCGCGTACTGCTCCAGGGTGTCCATGGTCCGGCGGGCAATGGTCAGCTGCATCTGGCCGCTGCCGTCCGTTTCCGCCAGCAGCTTGTCCAGGGTCTGGTTCGTTTCCCCGATCAGTTCAACAACCCCGCTGTCCTCAAAGGAGGTCCTGCCGGCCGCCACGGAAAACAGGTTTTCCGCGATGGTGTTCTCCAACGCGGGCTTCATTCCCGCCGCCGCGTCCATCCGCCGGATCATTGCCTGTGTCCGGGACGAATACATCAGCATAACCACCAGGCCGATCACCGCCGGCACCGCCAGCAGGATCGCGATGGAAACCACCGACCGGCGTACCTGGGAGGCAATGCTGGTCATTCCGCCCCGCCGCATCTCAGAATCCCTCCACCGCCGGATCCGTCAGATCGTCAAAATCCGAAAAGACCCCTTCTTCAGGATGGTTTTCCTTAAGCGGTATTTTCCCTGCTTTCAGTTCGCCGACCAGTTCCATAACCGCGGGCCCCAGGTCCGGTGTGCACTGCACCACGCAGTTGACCCTGCCTGCCTTCAGTGCGTCCACGGCCTCCTTTTCCCCGTCCACGGTAATCACAATCATTTTGCCGGCAGCGGACGCGTCCTCTTTTTCAAGAACGTCCAGCGCGCCGAGCGTCATGGCGTCGTTATGGGCAAAGATCACGTCGATTCCGTCCGCCCCGTGTTTCTCCAGCAGTGCCTTCATGCATTCCTCGCCCTTGGAGCGAAGGAAATCACCGTCCATGCTGTCAATCACCGTGAACCGCTCGTCTTTTTCAATCACGTCCATAAAGCCCCGCTGCCGGTCCCTCATGGGCGTGGAATCCGTTGTGCCGCAGATTTCCGCGATCCTCAGGTGCTCCGCGCCCATGGCATCCGCCTTGCGGACCAGGTATTCGCCGGCCCTGCGGCCTTCCGCGTAAAAATCCGCGCCGATATAAGCGGTATACAGGCTGGCATCCTGTGTATCGATCATCCGGTCCATCAGGATTACGGGAATATTGGCCTGTTTCGCCTCCGTCAGCACATTGTCCCACCCGGTCTGCACGATCGGGGAGAACACGATCACATCCACCCGGTAAGCGATAAAGGAACGGATCGCGTCAATCTGCTTCTCCTGCTTCTGGTTCGCGTTATCCATCATCAGGCTGTATCCGGATTCCTTCGCGGCCTGCTCCATGCTGACAGTATTCGCGATGCGCCAGGAGCTTTCCGATCCAAGCTGCGAAAAGCCCACCACAACAGAGGAGTTGTCACCGGCCGGTTCCTGTTTTCCCGCGCATCCGGTCAGGGCCAGCAGCAGGATCAGCGCCAGTCCGAGAGCGATTCCCTTACGCATGACATTTCCTCCGTTCCTGTCTCCGGGGGTCTCTGTTTACCCGACAGTATCCTCTTCCGTTTCGGTTTCCGTGGTTTCTTCGGTGGTCACTTCTTCAGCCGCGTCCGGAGCGGTTTCTTCCGCCTCCGCGGGAGCTTCCTCCGCGGCGCCTGTCTCTTCCGTTTCAGTCTGGACAGCTTCTTCCGTTTCAGCCGCCGCTTCCACACCGGGGATCACAATTGTGCCGTCTTTGATTCCCTTGACGTATTCTTCCAGGCACAGGTTGTGTTCCTTCATATACATGGCGTGTTCCACGCCCACATAACGGATGTGCCAGGGCTCCGCGGTAAACCCGGTAATGGATTCCTTCTCCTTCGTGTACCGGATGATGAATCCGTACTCCCAGCAGTGCTCGTTCAGCCACTCGCTGTGCTTCGTCCCGGCGAAGGTGGAAGCGCCCTGTTTGTTGATGTCAAAGGCAAGTCCCAGGTGGTGTTCGCTGCTGCCGGGTTCCGCCACGGACTTCAGCGCCGCCCTCCGCGCCTTGGAGCTGCTCCAGCCCTTGTTCTTTTTCTTGTAGGCATTCACCTTCTGGTTGAACATGCTCACCTGCTGGTCCCAGGACCGGTAGCCGGCGGAAATCTGCCATTTCTTTCCGATTCCGTCCTCCTTCGCGGCTTCCAGCATCGCCTTCAGGGCTTCCACCGCGGTCCGGACGCCCATAGTCTTCTTGTATTTGATTTTCGCCAGCTTGGTGCCCAGCACGTCCTTGAGCAGCACCAGGTCCGCCGGACGGAAGAACTCGTCCACCGTGTTGGCCGGGTCCTTGTTCACCAGCATCGGAATCGGATCTGCCAGCACGTCGGTCTTTTCATTTCCCGGCGCCGGTTTTGCCTCGTCCGAATACAGCAGGTTCTGTGTCGCCTCGCCCGCTTCGCCGTCCGCCGTCAGGTTGTTCCTGCGCTGGAAAGCGATCACGGCGCGTTTGGTTCCGCCGCCGAACTTGCCGTCCACCTTGCTGTCCAGGTAACCCAGGTCCTTCAGCCGCTGCTGCAGCCGGGATACGTCGTCACCCTTCGCGCCTACGGTCAGGATTCCCTGTCCCTGGAGCGTCTCGGCGGAAACTTTCGGTTTTTCCGTTGGCGCGGCTGTTTCCTGAGGCGCGGCGGCCGTGCTTTCCGCGAAAGCGGCCAGCGGGCACAGGCATACCAGAATAACCGTCATGGAAAGTGCCATCATACGGCAGAATGATTTCTTCATATACTCTTCCTCCCTTGTCTGAAAGGGTCTCCGTTCCCGGGCTTTTTGCCGGGTCTTTACAGGTATTATATATCACAAACGCGATCCGGGCAAATATCCTTGTCCGTCCGCGGAAAAATTGGTATACTGAACCGGGGTCAAATCAATGTAAACGGAGGAAATATATGCCTGATCCGGTAGTTCACGTATCCTTCGGCCGGGAGGTGCTCGCCTCGCTGCCGGAAGAAATCCGGGGTGTCCTTGTTTCCGAGCCTTATCATTTCGCCCTCTTCGGACCGGACGTCTGGTTCCTGTACAAGCCCCTGGGGCATCATGAAAGCCGGGGCCGCCGGATGCACACCACAAAGCCGGCTCTTTTCCTGAAAACCCTGCTGTCCCGCGCCCGTCTGTCTGCCTGCCGCCGGGAACTGTTTTCCTACCTGGCGGGCTTCCTCTGCCATTACGCCCTGGACAGTATCGCGCATCCCTACATTATCCATGTCACGGATGAACTGCATGTGTTCCCCCGCAGCCATATGAGTCTGGAACACGCGCTGGATGCCGCGGTCATGCGGCGGGACGGCTGCTGGGGCGATTCCCATCCGGTCACGGGGCGTTACTTTCCCCGCCTGCAGCTGCCCAAGGCCATGCGGGCCGACCTGGACACCGTCTTTGAAGAGGTGTTCGGCTGGCGGAACTGCTGGGCGGATATGAACCGTTCCTGCCTGCGGTACCGGCTGTGTTTCCGGATTATGGAAAATCCCCGCGGTTTTGCCGCTCTCCTGGCGCGGCTGTCAAAGAAACAGTCCGCGCTGCGTTCCCTGATGTATTCCGAATCGTTTTTCCATGACCGGGATCCGGAAAATAAAGAGCACCGGACCTGGTCCCATCCGTTTGATTCAACGATCATCTCTTCGGAAAGCTTCCCGGAGCTGCGGGAAAAGGCCCGGCAGTTCGCTGTCATGCTGATCTCCGCGGCATACCGGTATGCCTTCCTCGGGGAAGGTACGGAGGAGGATTTCGCCGTGCTGACCGGTGACCGTTCCTATCTCAGCGGCCTGCCTTCAAAGGATCCCCGGAACCTTACCGTACAATCCATGCTGCCTCCCGGCGGCACGCTCTGAAGGGGGAAATCGGATGTATCTGTACAGCACGACAGTCCTGGTGTCGGTCACGGTATTCGTGGCGGCGCTGGTATGTCTGCTGCCCTGGGCGGACCGGCGGATCTGCCGCCACCTGCGGCTGAACCTGGCCGGCGGCCTGAGTGAAAATCCGGATGCGGACCGGTGGCTGCGGCTCCGGCAGCGGCTGCTGGCGGCCGGCGTGATTATCTACCTGGCCCTCCTGGCCTGGCTGGTTTTCTTTTCCCGGGCATCCACCGGGGATTATTCCATCCATATCGCGCCCCTGGAAGACCTGAAAAACGCCTTTTCCACGCCCACCGGCTTTTCCGGCTGGTTCCGCACGCTGTTTACCGACGGCGTCACTTCCGCCCTTTCCCAGATTTACGTTGCCCGTCCCAACGACCTCGCCCAGTTTTACCTGAATGTGGTTGTCTTTATTCCCATCGGTTACCTGTTCCCCTACGCGTTCCGCTGGTTCCGGGCGGGAGTCCGGATAAGGCCGGTGGTCTTCAGCTTCCTGCTCAGCCTCCTGATTGAAAACATCCAGCTGATTTCACAGCGCGGCATGTATGATTTTGATGACATCATCTCCAACACCCTCGGCGGCTGGATCGGCCAGCTGATGTATATCGCCGTGGGCTACGTGCTCACCCATCCCGGCTGGCGGCGGGACCTGCGGGAATACCGCAGCTGGAAAAACCATGCCCGCCGCAACACCATATTCCCCTATACAAAAAAAACCGGCAAATCCCGTACTACCCTGAAAGGGTCGGATCCGTCTGCCGTATATGAGTTCTTTGTAAACCAGCTCGGTTTCCGCCTGCGCCAGCAGCTGGACCGCCGGGAATCCGGCGAGGTTGTCTATCTGTTTGAAATGGGAAGATATCAGGTCCAGGTCATCTGCACCCAGCTGGAGCCGGTACCTGAAAGGCAGTATATGACCATGTACACCACGCGCCTGTCCGCCGTACGGAAACGCCTGGTCAGCACCGGGATCATTCCCGGGGATTACCGCCGGGATCCCTGCACGGGGCTGCGGATGATCCGTTTCCCCGGTCCTGACAATATCTGCGTTGAGATTATGGACGCGGAATAAACCGGATCACAGCATCCGTTTCCGCTTGTCCTTCAGTTTCCCTTCTTTGCCAAGCGCCACCAGCCGCTCATACCGTTCCACCGCGGTTTCCAGGACCTTGTCCCAGGGCACCGGGATGGTTTCCCTTGCCTGTTCGCCGAGGGCATTCAGCCTGTCCGGATCCTTCAGTGCTTCGGTCATCACCCGGGCCAGGTCCTTCGGATCGTTTTCGCACAGCAGGCCGTTCTCCCCGGAGCGGATAACCTCCGCGGCTGTGCTGCCCCGCACCATGACGGAAGGTGTTCCCATCACAGCCGCTTCCCGCACCACCATGGGCGCCGCGTCGTACAGCGAGGGGAAAGCAAAGACGGAGGCCCGGGCATACAGGGCGTCCAGCAGGCTCGCGTCCGTGATATGTCCCAGCAGTTCCGCCCGGTCCTGGATATTCAGGTCATGGATCTTCTGGCTGATGGCGTTCCGGTCTATTCCCTGTCCCGCCAGCAGCAGCCGGTAATTGGTTCCGGCTTTTTTCATTTCAGCGCAGGCTTCCAGCACCGTCAGGATATTTTTCTTCCAGTCCATCTGGCCCACAAACAGGATCATGGGATCCGTTCCCAGGTTCCACCGGCGGTTCACTTCCTCAACGTCCCCGGGTTTCACCGTCCGCATGGTGGCGCCGTTGGGCATCACCTGGATCTCGCCCTCATAGCCGTATTCGCGCAGGACGTCCGCCGTGTTTTTTCCCACGGCCCAGACCTCATCGCACCGGTTGTAAAAACTCACGACCAGCTTGACACCCATCTTGGCGATGGATTCCGAACGCGTGGCCTTGAGGAAATCATCATAATATTTTGAATGAAAAGTGGCGACCAGCGGCAGCTTCCTCACCGCCGCGAGCCGGATGGCTTCCGATCCGGCTGTAAACGGGCTGTGGGCATGGATCAGGTCCAGGTCGATCATCCGGATCCGGTGGCGGTAATGGGCATCCAGCACCGCTTCACCGACTTTGTACTGCTTCATTCCCGGCACGCTGCTGCCCACATATTCCACCAGCTGGTAAGGCAGTCCGCCCTGGAAACCCGTATCATACATCGGAGCCACCACCGTAACCTGGTGCCCCATTTTGCAAAGGGTCTCCGAATAAGCCTGGACCACCCGGCCCACGCCGTCAACAATCGGCAGGAATGTATCTGTAAACTGACCGATCTTCAGCATCACATTCACCTTCACACAGACGTCCGCTGTTATTCCTGTCTGGTATTATCTCATGTTAATGCAAAAAATGCAAATCAGTCGGTTCCAGCCCTTGAAATACGGACGTTCCGGCCCGTCCGGCAGCCGGTTCAGCCCTCCGCCGTCAGCAGGACCTGCGCCGCCGGATAATCACCCTGCGGCTGGGGGAAACTGATCCCGCCGTACATCAGCGCGGCGCCCGTCGTTTTGCTGCCCGTATCTTCCCGGCGGTATTCCGCCTCCGGGTCCAGGCCCTGCAGGCGGATAAACGGGAACGGCCCGTTCGCCCTCACATGGGTGGCTGCGATGCTGACCAGCGCTTCCCGCCGGTCCGGGGAAACAGTCATCCAGGCCGTATAGTCCCCCGCTTCCTCATCCAGGCGGTAATAGGTTCCCGCGGCAATCAGTTCCTCATACCGGTGGAAGTCGGCGATCTGCTTTTTCACCGCTTCCTTCTCCCCATCTGTCAGTTTCCCGGGATCCAGTTCATATCCGAATGTCCCCGACTGGGCGGCAATGCCCCGGGTTTCAACCGGCACAGTTCTTCCCGTCTGGTGGTTCGGGCAGGCGGACACATGCGCGCCCATCGTGCAGACCGGATAGCCGTAGGAGGTTCCCCGCTGGATTTCCAGCCGTTCAACGGCATCCGTATTGTCGGAGCACCAGATCTGCGGGCAGTAGTACAGCATGCCCGCGTCAAACCTTCCGCCGCCGCCGGAGCAGCCCTCAATCATCACGTCCGGGAAAGCTTCCGTCAGCCGTTCCAGCAGGCGGTAGGTGCCCAGCATGAACCGGTGCGCCGCTTCTCCCTGCCTGTCCGCCGGCAGCGCACGGGACCAGCAGTTGGCTATGCTCCGGTTGCAGTCCCATTTGATATATTCGATCCGGGCTTCCCGCAGGATCCGGGACAGCGCGTCAAACAGGTAATCCTGCACTTCCTCCCGTCCCATATCCAGCACCAGCTGCCTCCGGGCAATCATCGGCGGCCGTTCCGGATCGGCCAGCGCCCAGTCCGGATGGGCCCGGTAAAGTTCCGACTCCGGGCTGACCATTTCCGGTTCCACCCAAAGGCCGAAATACAGGCCCGTCGCGTGCACCCTCTCCGACAGTTCCTTCAGGCCGCACCCCAGTTTTTCCTCATTGCATTCCCAGTCGCCCAGGCTGGTGGTATCGTCGTTCCGGCAGCCGAACCAGCCGTCGTCCAGCACCAGCATTTCCACGCCCAGTTCCTTCGCGGAGCAGGCCAGCCGCAGCAGTTTGTCCGCGTCAAAGTCAAAATAGCAGGCTTCCCAGCTGTTCAGCAGCACCGGCTTCCGGGTGTTCCGCCACCGGGGCGGGATCACTTCCTCCCGGATGATCCGGTGATAGTTGCCGCTCAGCCCGTTCAGTCCTTCAGCGCTGAAGGAAAGGATCGCTTCCGGCGTCCGGAAGCTTTCTCCCGGTGCAAGCTTCCAGCTGAACCCCTCCGGATGGATCCCGCTGATCACCCGCACGCTTCCCGTCTGGTCCACGCTGACTTCCTCCAGGTGGTTACCGGAATACATCAGCATCACGCCCATGCATTCCCCCTGCCGCTCCGTTGTGTCCGGATCACAGAGGATAATGAAGGGATTGCTCTGGTGGCTGCTCATGCCCCTGCGGGATTCGAACGCCAGCCGGCCGCCCTGGGGCAGGCGGGTTCGTTCCGCCATCCGTTCCATGGCGTGGCGGCCGTGGAAATGGAGGACTTCCTTCCGTCCGAATGGAATGTCCATGCACATGGAAGCGGCCTTTTCCAGGACAGCTTCTGCCTGTCCCCGGTTTTCAATGCGGACGCGGCGGACAATCACGTCCTGATCCTCAAACAGCCAGTATTCCAGGAACGCGTTCAGGCCGCTTGTCCGGTCCTCAAGCCTGATCTCCAGTCCTTTCGTATCCGCGTTTCCCCGTACGCCGGGCAGCCCGTCCGGCCTGGTTTTCCCCTTCATCAGGCAGTATCCCGCGCAGCGCCAGTCCACACTGCGGCTGCCGTTGGCCAGCACTGTCTCCGCGGCCGGGGAACGGAAATCCCCGGTGCCGCTGCCGGCATATTCCTGCGGCAGCGTTTCCAGGGAATAATCGTACCGGGTCTGCATCTCATAAGGATTGCCGCAGAATCCCCGGTTCACCGTCCGGATCCGGTAGCTCATATCCGCCTTGGTCCGCCGGCCGTAGTACACGTGCAGCAGCACGCCGGTTTCATCCGCCTTCATCTGGTACATTGTATGGGCTGTTTCCAGTGTAAACAGTCCTTCCGTTTCCTGGATCCGTATACTCATCCGGGTCTCCTTCCGGGCGCGGCCCGCCCTGTATGATTCATCCCGTTCCTGAAGCAGAAACGTTTCTGTTTTCCCGTCCCGGTGATTATATAATACAACCGCGGCCCTGTCCAGATGACAGCGCCGGGGGAAAAACAGAAGGAAAACCGCTCTTGTCACAAAGAATCATTGACATCCCGGTGTACCGGGTGTATTTTCCCGTCAGGGAGGAATGCTGATGAGTCAGGAGAAAATTACCATTAACCTGGGACAGGACAGCTATGATATCCTGCTGGAATCCGGCTGCCTGGACCGGGCCGGCGAACTGCTGAACCTCAACCGGAAGGTTCTGGTGGTCACCGATTCCGGTGTTCCCGCGGAATATGCCGATAAGGTAGCCGCAGCCGCCATGGCGGCGGAAGTGGTCCGGATTCCGCAGGGGGAATCCAGCAAGAATATGGATCATTTCATTATGCTGATGCGCCGGATGCTGGCCTTCGGCATGGGCCGGGGGGACTGTGTGGCCGCCGTGGGCGGCGGTGTCACCGGCGACCTGGCCGGCTTCGCGGCCTCCTGCTATATGCGCGGTATCGATTTCTACAACATTCCCACCACCGTCCTTTCCCAGGTGGATTCCTCCATCGGCGGAAAGACCGCCGTTGACCTGGACGGCATCAAAAACATCGTCGGGGCCTTTTATCAGCCCCGCCGTGTCCTGGTTGATCCCCGGACCCTCTCCACCCTGCCCCGCCGCCAGATTGCAAACGGCCTGGCGGAAGCGGTTAAAATGGCTCTTTGCTTTGACGCGGAAGGATTCGCCCGATTCGAGGCCATGGATCCGGAGAGGGAAATCACCGCCCTGAAATCCGGCGAACCGGTTCCCGGGCTGGAACGGATCATTGCGGACGCGCTGAAAACAAAAAAGCGGGTTGTGGAACTGGATGAAAAAGAGCAGGGTCTCCGCCGCGTCCTGAACTTCGGCCATACCCTCGGCCACGGAATTGAAAGCCTGCATGAGGAGAACGGCCTGCTTCACGGGGAATGCGTTGCCCTGGGCATGCTGCCCCTGTGCTCGCCCGCCGTGCGGGAAAGGCTGCTCCCCGTGCTGGAAAAACTGGGGCTGCCGGCTGCCTGCGGCGCGGATCCGGACCGGGTCATGGAGGCCGTGGTCCATGACAAAAAAATGTATGCCGGGAAAATCCACACCATCTTTGTGGAAACTGTCGGCTCTTTCACGGAAAAAGATCTTACCCCGGATGAGCTGAAATCCCTGTACCTTCAATACTTCACCCGACCGGTTCACATTTAATTGTTAATTATTCATTGTTAATTGTTAATTGCTAATGAGGTTTTCATTATGAAAAACA
>JAEEGL015246219.1_pt1 | contig 10882 bp, 4 predicted proteins | sample 9134231 | NCBI WGS metagenome assembly JAEEGL01 (sample SAMN16246548, study PRJNA631951) | gut metagenome | biome: gut microbiome; feature: rumen; material: fiber-attached | host: Bos | place: Iran: Karaj | collected 2018-10
AACCTTTACATAAGGATCAGTGTCAATGGCAGAAACGGTAATCGTAACAGCACTTGTTAGCTTGTTATATCCGTCCGGAGCTTTTGTTTCGGACAGATAATAGGTTCCGACTGCAAGTGTTCCAATATTAGCCTTGCCATCCGTACCAGTCGTGATGGTTCCGCTTGTTCCGATCGTCTGGCCAAGAGCATCTGTGGTGATTTGGCTGGTAAGTTCCGGATCGGAATAAAGCTTGAATTCAGCACCGGAAAGCGCCTTGTTGTTTTCAGAGGCATCAATCTTAATCATATCGATCGCAATCGCCATCTGCTTATTCTGAATTGTTCCGCCATCCGCAACCGGATCCGTTGTGATCAGCTTGAATCCTTCGTACGTTACGGTTTCACCGATTGTATAGGGGATCGGTGTAGCTGTACGAACTCCTTCGCTGACCGTTACGGTGTACTCCGGAAGATTCTCGAACGTGGCTTTCCAGGCAGTCGCTTCACCGTTTTCATCAACAGTACCGTCCAGCTCAACCGACTGATTCGTTTCCGTTCCGTCTTCGTAGAGCGTGAAGGTAACCTTTGCACCTTGCGGTACAGTGGTCAGTACGTTGCCCTGCGGATCGAGCCATTCCTTCGTAGCCGATACGGAGATTTCGGGAATCTTGTTCGTCACGGTCGTCAGACCTTTTGCCATCGTTGTGCTGGTGGCTGCGGTAAAGACCGTTCCGCCGTTGTTGTCGGCAATGTTCGTTACCGTCAGGACTCCGCCCACGTCCTCAACCGTTACGGTTACGGTGACCGGATCCGCATAGTCGATGTAATCAAGATTGCCGGGCGTTTCCGTAATCGTATACTGATAGCTGCCGGCTGCCGTGTAACGAATGTTTCCAAACGTCTCGATGGTCGAGCCCTGCGTAGCCGAGTCGTAAGTCGCGGTCACCTCAACGGATGTGGCTTCGGCGTAGAGACCGTTTTCGCCTTCAACCAGAGGCATCGGCGCGCCATCGACTGGCGTTAAGGTAAAGGTGAACGCATCGGTTTCGATCCAGTCGAAGCCTTCGAGCGCTTTCTTAACGTCAAGCTCGGCATATACGAAGCTCTTCGATACCGTGTTGGTGTACTGGTTATAATAACGGGTGTTGAGATCGGAAGTTACGCCTTTGATCGTAGCTCCGGAAACGCTCGTTCCGGTCGCCGTCGAAGTCGTATCCGCTCCGATCGTATAGAAGCCGGTATTGGCTTCCACGATCTGATACGTCGATCCGATCGGCAGGTTCACGAAACGAATGACATCTGTGCGATGAATCTGAATCGTTGCCGTAGCCGTATTACCGTTGAAAGTAAGGGATCTTCTGGAGTCGCCGTAATAATTGGCGGAAGCCGTGTAGCCGTAAGGAGCATACGCCGCATTCTCGGCATACTCCGGCAGAGTCCAGCCGTTCGAACCGGTTGCCGGCTCATAGATCCAGTAGCCAACACCGCTTTTTTCGGTATCCGTCGCATCCTCGGGGAGCGTGACCGTCACCGTATAGGTGAAGATCTCTTCGTTGAGCTCCGCCTCGGTTCTTCCGGTGGAATCAACGATCTTCTTCGTGATATCGAACTCAGGCGTTTTATGGTTTGTAGCGGTCAGACCAGCGGTGCTGCCGCTCGCTGCGTAGTAGGTCTCGGTGCCGATCGTGTACGTCGTCGCGCCGGAAGGAACCGGGTTGTCGTCGTCGACGAGGACCAGATACGTCAGAGTACCGTCTACCACCATCGGTCTTACAATCTGCGTGGTGAAGTCCATGGAGTAAGGCTGGTAGCTGTCTGTGCTGCCGACGATCGGGTGGCCGGCGCTGGTCTTCTGGTACTTGTGCGCGCTCTTCTCAAGGATCGTGTAGTAGTGACCGGTCTCGAGAACCTCGATTCCGCCCGCAGTCGTCATTACGCCCGGCGCGATGTATACGTTGTTGATCCACGGCGTGTTGCCGGCGGGATAAGTCGTCGTACCGTCGCTGTATTTACCGGTTTCCGTAACGATGACGATATAGGCGTCGGCGTCGGAAGGTTGAGCCTCGGATTCCGTACCGTCAACATGATAGTACTTTCCGTCGATCTTCAGGTAGAAGTCAACGTAGTTTGCGCGGTTACGCATGTTGATCGTGTCGTCCCAGGCCTTCTGGACGCCCATCGTGGTGGAAGCAAGACCCATCAGGCCTTCCGGATCGGCGCGAACCGGAACCTCTTTCACTTCGCCGTACTCATAGGTCGTGTTTCCGTTGGAATCCGTTGTGGCCTTCACCTGCTGGTATTTTACTACGCAGTTGGTGTTCGTCTTCAGGGTGTAAGGCGTTCCCACGTTCACCTGTTTCTCATAATCCGCGAACGGTACGGTAACCGTATTGCCTTCGGAATCCGTGTAGACGAAAGGTTCGCCCCAATCAATGATTCCGTTGTTCAGCGCGGCTACCAGGTCGTAGGCCGCCTGGGAAGGCCAGACATTAAAGTCGATGGTATACGTCCATCCGTCTTCCAGCATGTAAACCGAGTTATCCGATTTATGCATATCCCAGGAAACGTCTTTGCCGGAATCCCCGTTATCCGTGAATTGAGCGCCTTTGATCGTAACCGCATCAGTGGTTACTTCCTCGACGATCGTGTTGTTGTTCGCGTCCTTACCCAGGACGTGATACGTAACTGCCGGAATGCTGACCGTTCCGTCGGCATTCACCGTAGTGCTGACTGTTTTCGTCGTATACGCCGTGGTGCTTGTGTAGTCTTTGTACGTAATCTTATAGTTGAGAGACGACGTATCGGCGTTTTTCAGGTTTGTAGACGAAAGTCCGGTAACACCATCATCGATCTCGACATTCGCATAAGCGAACTGCATATTGATCGTATCGAGGATCTCTGCCAGCGCCGCTTCTACGGCCGACGCATTGGAAGCGTTGTAGTAATAAGGAGCGGAGGTGCTGCTGTTATACGCGTAGGCAACCAGCGGATCCAGATAATGCGTGCCCGTGCTGCCGTAAGCGAAAATACCGTCCAGGACTTTTCCGTCGTTTACAATCTTTCTCGCTTCGTCTCTTGCGGGCCAGTAGTTGTTCACGTAGGTCGTGTCAACAGTACGGTGTCCCGCATACTCGGTGGGATCACCGTCGGTGAAGAAGATCACGAAAGTAAGATCTCCATCCCCTTTGTCTACCCCTATCGCATTCTGAAGGCCTTCCTCCCAGTTGGTACCCTGCGCACAGGTGATACCATTGTTAGCGTTTGTACCGACCGCATTGTTAAATGCAGTACTGCTTGTAGTCCAGTTGCTGTCTCCGAAGGATACAGTCCCAGCCTGTGCGTTAAACCAGACCAGCGCCAGTTCGATGGCATCCGGATTGGCTGTTGTGTTGTTTTCGAGCAGTTGCGCCGCCATGTTCTTTACAGCAGTCTTTGTCAGCGCTATACGCGTGCTGCCGCTGGTAGAACCCGTCATACTGTTCGATACGTCCACCACGAAGACTACGTTAATATCTGTATCTTCAGTCTTATGCTGCGCGGAACCGGAAACGCTCAGGGAAACTTTATATGTACCGTCGTTATTCGACGTTACGCTCTTGGAGTTTCCGATCGCACCGAGGTCCGGAGTATCGCCCTCGTCTCCGCCTTCACCGCCGCCGCTGCCGCCGCTGCCGGGAACCGGGTCGAAGACAAGATAAATATCTTTGCCGTCGGTAAGGGTTGTATAACCGTTGGTAGCGCTGCTGCCGGGAGCTGTCTTGTACTGCAGGTCGTTATTGTTCCGTCTCAGCATATTGCCGATAACGAGGCCGCCGTTCGCGGTACCGTTGCGGAAATTGATAAAGCTGTTGGCGAACGTATAGCCTGACTTTGTAAAGGCAGTGGCAAGATCCAGCGTATTTCCGCTGTTCGGGAAGAGCTGCGCCATTGTGAATGTTGCAGTATCACCTAATGTCTGACCTTCATATGTAAATCCGGAAAGTTCGTTCCCGTCTCTATCCACAAAGTGGAGAGTGACATCATTCAAATTCGCATCGCCGGTATACTCAAGATATACCGGAATTCTCCAGTCATTGCCTGTAACTTGATTTCCGGATGCAGTAGCAACAAGAGTATCGCCATTATAATAGGCTGTAGTCCAAGTAATATTTTGACCACTACCGTTTCTAGAAAACAGTATTCTGGTTATTTCCTTCTGTACGCCGCCGTCTATTATATAGGCTCTTGCATAGGTTCTGCCAGTGATTGCACGTGCTACATTATCAGAAGAAATAATAAACTCATGATTTGAGAAGTTATTGCCGCCATAATTAACCGAAATGTTAGTGTTATTGTTAACACCATTCGGTCTGGTGATGAATCCCCCGTTACTAGCCACATAATTGAAAACAACCGCACCAAGAGTACTGTTACCACTTCTTAGTCTCAAGTTAGTTGTAGAATTGGCAACATTATTGCTCCAAGTAATCGTGAACGTAGAGAAGCTGTCGATCGTGAATTCCGCTTCCGCGGCGCCGCCTTCGACCGCTACGTCTTTGGCCCGGGCGACGGTCTCAACTACCGGAACTCCCGTTTTTTCGTTCAGATGCTGAATTTCGAGCGTCTGCGCAAGATCCGCTTCGTCGAGATCTTCCGGAAGGCTCTTCATTCTGATAGAGACGATGACTTTCGCTCCGTCTGCGGGTTCAACCTCTTCGCCGGTCTCATCGTCAACAATGGAGATATCCAGAGCGGCGAAGCCGAGCGAGCTCTCGTCGAACCCTGCATCCTTGGCTTTCTTCGCGGCCAGAACCGCTTCTTTCGCTTCTGAATATTTCGAGCTGTACGTCTCTAACGCGGTCACTTCCAGATGTACGTTTTCCGGAATCTGCGCGTCTTCGTCATATGTAACCGTTACTTCATACGTATCGTCGCTGCCGGGGAGGGTAACTTCCGTTTCCAGCTTGATCTCGACAACCGCGTATACCGAGAAACGATCCGCTTCGAAAACGAGCTCGTCGTTTTCGGTTTCTTTTTCAGTCTGATTGATTACTTCCGTTTCGCCTTCGTTATCGTAGTGAACGATTTGAGGCTCTTCAAGGGATTCGAGCTCTTTGCTCTTGAAGGAAACCTCGATCGGCTCCTTCGGCTCAATTTCTTCGCCTTCGGCATTATAGAAGGTAATATCGATCGCGGTTACAACGCGGGTATCGCCTTCAACGGCGTCGTTGATCTTCTCAAGGGCCTTTTCGTCGTCAACGAGCTTGATCTTCATCGTCGTGCCCTCGGGGAACGCGCCTTCGGGAGCTTTGACGATTACCTTCAGGGAGTTTTTATCATTTTGATTGAGTCTCTGCGCGAATTCCTGGGCCGGATAAGCCGGTTCTTCAGGCTCTTCGATCTCTTCAGGTTCTTCGCCCTCATTTTCGGGCGCGCCGGCGGATACCGATTCACCTTCGGTTTCAGGTTCCTCATCGATGGGCTCTTCGTCGACAGGTTCTTCGTCTACAGGCTCTTCATCGATCAGATCGTCCTCTATCGGCTCTTCATCCGCGGGATCTTCCTCTGCCGGCTCTTCATCGACAAGAAGATCATCCTCTATCGGCTCTTCGTCCGCGGGATCTTCCGCTGCCGGTTCTTCGGCTGCAGGTTCTTCCGCTGCCGGTTCTTCAGCCGCAGGATCTTCCGCTGCCGGTTCTTCAGCCGCAGGATCTTCCGCCGCCGGTTCTTCAGCCGCAGGATCTTCCGCCGCCGGTTCTTCAGCCGCAGGATCTTCCGCCGCCGGTTCTTCGGCTTCGACGATCTCTACGTATTTGAAGCACTCTTCGCCATGAACATGTACCGCGGAGGTTTCGGGAATCTCACAGCTTAACATGCGAACGATTTCGTAGCACTCTTCGCCGTGCGTATGTTCTTCCGATTCCTCGAGCCCGCACACAAGCACCTGCTCGTCTGAATAGCAGCTCTCGTCGTGCGTATGTTCCGCAAGCTCAGGCAGCGGGCAGACCAGATTGCCCTGCGCGTCGTAGCAGTCCTCGTTATGCGTATGCGCAACGGGAACCGCCGCCGCGACCGCCGGACAGTCGAGCACACGTTCCGTTTTCGCCATCGCGATACCGGGCATGCGCAGTACTGCCGCCGTTCCGATCAATACTGACAGTGCCATCACGAATACAAGCGCGAGATAAAGCTTGTGTTTTTTCTGCGCGTGTACCATCCGTGAGGCTTTGTTAAAGAATGTGTAACTCATGCTTTCCTCCCTTAATCAATTAGACCGAAGGTATTCAACGGCCAGACGCGAAGCAAAAGCTTGCCGACCACCATTTCCGAACTGACACAACCGACTGCCGTATTGCGGCTGTCTATACTGGTTGCACGGTTATCGCCCATTACGAACACGCGCCCTTCGGGAACCTGATACGGCAGCGCAATATTGCAGTCGCCGAATGCTTTTTCCTGAAGATACGGCTCGTCGAGCAACGTACCGTTTACTGTGACGTTTCCGTCTTTATCAATATCCACCCAGTCGCCCGAATTTGCGATCACCCGTTTGACCAGGATATTGTTATTAAAATAGAAAGCGATGATATCGCCCGTTTTGAAATTTGCGGTGCGAACCGCGGCCACGATTTCGTCGTTATTCAGCGTAGGCTCCATGGAGCTGCCCGTAAGCTGAAGAACCGGCAGAAAAAGCATTGCCACGATCACCGCCACCGCCGCCACAACAAGCAGCGAGAAGAGAGTGCTTTTCAGAACGCGGGAAAACGTCCTCTTTCGGCGTACGCTCTTGAGCTCCTCCTCAAGCGCCTCCACCGAAGGCAGCGATATATCTTTCGAACTCATTGGTCATCCATCCTTGCAGCATCTTCCTTTTTGAGCCGCTGGGCCTTTTTGCGCATATACGCTTCGCCCGCCATACGCAGAACGAAGAACAGCTCTTCGAGACGGACCGGGGCGCTTTCTTCGTCGCCGTCGGAAATCATCCCGCCCTCGCGCAGGACACGGATCGCTTCGTCTTTTTCATCGAGCCGCCCTTTGAGCTTTTCAATCTGGGCGTCCTTTTCATTGAGCTTTGCTTTGAGACGCTCGAGCGCCTCGCTCAGATCCGTGATCGTCTTTTCGTTTTCGGAAATCGTCTCCTGCAGCTGAGCTACTTCCCGGCTCTGGCCGATCAGGAGCTCCAGAAGATCCTGCCTGTGCAGTTTATGTAATTCCTTATTCGTGTTCTTTGCCATTTTTCTTTCCTCCGTGCCACCATTTTCTGCTGCGGTTATTTGCGGGATTTCACAACAGAGTTCTCAGCAGGAGAGGTGTATATTCCTTAAAAAAGAATATAGATATACCCTTAGTGATTATACCATACCGAAATCAACCTGTCAAGAAAATTGACAGATTTTTGCGGTACGATTGCCAAGTCTCTGTTGTTCCGTTTTACAGTCTCAGTTTAGCACGGATTTCGTCAAAGAAAGCGTCATAAGAAAAAGACTTTTGCGGTTTTGAACGCCTCGCCGCAATTTTTGATCTTACGCGCGGAACAGAATCATTCCGATCATAGAATCAAGCGAAACGCACAATACGCCTATTCTTCAATGATCCTATTTAAATTATACGCAACCGCATCAGCCGGCTCAAGCGCAATTTGAGTAATTTTCATGCAGTTTGAGTAATTGTATACTGTATATGGTGGTTCACAATATTTTCCGCGCACACGAATCAGACGCCGCAGCCCTTTGTGATCGGAAAAGAAACGCACGTATTTCTTTTTACAGATACAGCAGCACGGAAGCCGCGAAGATGCCCTCGCTGTAAACGAAATGGACGATTCCGCCGTAACGCGAGGCGATATCCTTGACAGAAGCGGTTCCGATGCCGAGGCCGCTGTGTTTGCTCGAGCGCAGCTCTCCCGAGGAGGTCTGACGCGGCGGGCCGGCGCAGGTGTTGTCCACGGTAACGGCAAAGAGACCGTTGCTCTGAAGGCCTCCCTTTACGGAGATCCGCTTCTCCCCTTCTTCCTGGCGCGCGGTGGCTTCCACTGCGTTTTCCAGCAGATTTCCGAGCAGAACGCTCAGATCGCTTCCCGAAACGGCAATGTTCTCCGGAATGAATACAGACGCGGAAAACTCCGCGCCGCCTTCGAGCGCCTGCTGAGCAAAATATCCGATCACGGCGTTGGCGGCGGCATTTTCGCAGTAGCGCACCGGATCGGCAAAGTACCGCGTGCTCTTGAGGGTTGAGAGATAGTCCTGCAGAGACTGTGTATCGCCGCGTTCGAGGTAATCCTCCATAACGGTTACGTGATGGCGCAGATCGTGCTGTACGCGGCGCGCCTCGTTGATGCGCTGATAAAGGAGATTTTCCTCCATCATCTGAAGTGCGAGCGAACGGTTTTCCACACGCAGGCGAATGTTTTCCTGCAGCTCGATCGCCATGCGGCAGACAATCCAGAAATTGAACCAGCTGCTCACCCCGATCAGGATCAGATACAGCAGCAGATAATACGTGACTGTTTCCGTCTCGGGAATGACCCAGCGGTACTTAAAATAGCCCGACATCCAGAACGCAAGGAAAATTGCGGGGATGATCCAAAGATAGCGCCAGACTTTCTGAACCGTTTCGGCACGACCGAGCGCCTTGAGACTCCGGCGCATAATCCAATAAAAAAGCAAGATCAGAATCGCGATGGTCGGAAGCAGAACGAGCGAAGCACCGAGATCGTAGGATAAGGAAATATGACTGCTCACAAGAGGCTCCCGCCTGAAAAGCCACACAATCGCCGCCGCGAGGTTTCCGACGTTCACGAACATCAGGAACACGAACGCGAGCAGTCCGGGATGCTCCTTGATCGCCACGCAGAACAGTGCCAGAAAAACTGCTGCCGCGGCAAAATCGAGCACGGCCAAGGCCTTAAGAGAATGTACCCATACGGTGGAAACGGTTTTTAATATGATCCAAACAAGCTCCATCGAGCTGAAGATCACAGCGGTCGCACCGCCCTCATAGCGTGCCTTCTCGCGGAACACGAACCACGAAAAGAACACAATCCCTGTGATGCGCAAAAACCAGTATAAAATGATTTCGGCAACAGTTTCCATCCTACACGCCTCCTCTTCTCAACCGTGAAAAGAGATAATTCGCATGGCGGCTTTTCAGCTCCGAGCGCCGCGCACGGGCAACCGGCAGCTCCACACCGTTTTTCAGCGTTATGATCCGCTCATCCATACGGTTAATCCATTCGAGATTCACAATCATGCCTTTCGTGCAGGTTGCAAATTCCTCCCGCGTACAGAGGATTTCTTCCATCTGCTGCTGGGAACTCCAGATTTGCTTCGTAACGCCCCCGTCGAAGTAGACGGTGACTCTGTGGTTGGAATAATCCGTATAGAGAATCCGGCAAAGCAGCACCGGCGTACCGTCGGGCAGTTCCACAATGCGTTCCTTCTGCTTCGATTCGAGATTCGCGGCGTAGAGCATCCGGCGGATATCTTCATCGGAGAACGGTTTGAGCAGATAGTAAAGCGCGCGCACTTCGTAGCTTTCCGAAGCAAAGGAGTTGCTTGTGGTGATCAGCACAAGCGAAGCTTCCGTATCGAGCTGCCGGATCGCGCGGGCGGTATCAATCCCGGAAAGGCTGTTCATATAGACGTCGAGAAAGATCAGATCATACTGCTGCGCGGCAAAGCGCCTCAAAAAGGCTTCTCCGCTCTCGAACTCGTCGCATCCGGAAAGCGTGATGCCGTACTCCGGCATGATGCGGCAGAGCGCGTCGTGCAGTTTTGAGCGGTCCGACGCGAAATCATCCACAATCGCGATTTTCAACCGTTTTCCTCCTTCCCAAAAGGCAGAATCCGTTCATACAAATACTTCTTAACCTATCATTATATATTATAACGGAAAAAGAACGACAATTCAATGACGTATGCTGATGTTTCAAAACAAAAAGCCCGCTTTATCCATGAAAAGCGGGCTTTTGCAGATTCATATTCTAAGCGTATCTTTCCGGCGTGGACCGCCGCTTACGCCTGCTCGTTGAGCCAGACGCGCATGCCGCCCGCCTCGCGGTTGCCCCAGAGGAAATACGGGATCGCGCGCAGCGTCGTTTCGAAGGCTTCGTACGGCTCGGTGCTGTAGAGCGCATCGTTCGCGGTAAGACGCTTTCCCTGCAGCTCAAGCGCACAGATCTGGCCGAAGCCGGGGAACTCGGCCGGGACCTCGTAGATCTCGCTTTCGCGCGGGAGACGCAGCGCCATCAGATCGGCACCGTTGTCGGCTTCTTCGAAGCAATAGACAACCGGGCCGCGCATCAGCGCAACGCAGCCGGAATCGGCGCGGACCTTCGGATTTGCCCAGACGCGGACAGGATCCATCGGGAGCGACAGAGAAACAACGTCCCCATCCTCCCATTCGCGCGTCAGATAGAGGTAGCCGTCGATGATCTTGGAGGTGACGCCCTCACGGGAGAGGCGGAAATTCCAGCCGCGGCACCAGGCCGGGATATGGATCGCGAAGGTGAATTCTTTCGCTTCTCCGCCGGTCCTTACGGTATAGGAAACGTCGCCGCCGAAGGGGTAATTCGTCTCACAGCTGATCGAAACGCCGCCGGCCGTTTCGAAGGAAGCTTCGCCGCCGAGATAGGTATGGGCGTAGATTTTGCCGCCGCCTTCGCCCCAGGCATAGGAGCCGAGCGAGGTAAGCAAACGCGCGACGTTCGGCGGGCAGCAGGCGCAGGCGTACCATGCGGGACGCTTCGGCAAAACGTGTTTATACTCCGGCAAAACGCCGGAGACGTTCGGCACGACTTCGAGCGGATTGACGTAGAAGAAGCGTTTCCCGTCGATCTGCATCCCGCTCAGCGCGCCGTTATAGAGTTCCTTTTCAATGATATCGGCGTATTCGCCCTTTACCTCGAGCTCCAGCATCCGGCG